>Ga0307516_10003713_pt1 | contig 19421 bp, 22 predicted proteins | sample 19_EM_MG_FD_203310 | JGI IMG/M metagenome (GOLD analysis project Ga0307516, IMG submission 203310) | Populus trichocarpa ectomycorrhiza microbial communities from riparian zone in the Pacific Northwest, United States - 19_EM | ecosystem: Host-associated > Plants > Roots > Unclassified | place...
AAACAAATTATGCCCCCCCCCCCCCCCCCCCCCCCCCCCTCTGCATAGCCGGCGCGTCACACCGGAAGGCGCCTAGTATAACGGTGTGGGTCTGGAAGCACACTTATGGAATTCCTCGATCGTGATCTGCGTGTTTATCGCGAAGACGGATGGCAGGCTGTCGGAACAAAGAAGACAGCGAATATGACGAGCTGAATTCAACCGCTGGGCGCCGCGGAGTGCTGGGTTACTCATCAATCGGATTTACGTAAGGAGTACTATGCCATGTAACAACAGATTTTTTTTGGATTAGATAGCGACAACGCAAACAAGTTCCTCCGTTCACGGCGCTGCAAGAAGCCGAGATAACTCGTTTCCACAGCGACCTGGTCGGTGAAATAGACTTGGTATAGTCTAGTATGTAGTCGCGGGCCACGGAGGGTCGGGATTCATGTAGAGTCACTCGTCCGGTGATCCCCACGAACCCATGCTGAACGCGTCCCCCTGGAATCGGTTGCAACTTCCTTTTCTGGTGGGTGGATCGTGCCTCGAAAAAGAAACCCGGACCTCAACGCGCTGCGTGAACAGAAGACGGTATCGCTATCCACTTCATGCATGAAGAGTCCCGTCTACAAATGTACTCTATACGACGTTTAGATACATATTTGCTCGGTGTACATACTATCCGATGTCTGGATTTCTGGAAGTTCTTGGGGGACTGCTTCGACCAGATACATTCTTGGTGGCGATACCGACGCGGGAACGCGCATGTGGTCCGGCATCGAGTGGACGTGCAGAAAGAACAAGCAAATGGCAAACGTGAACAGGAAGAACGTTCAAACATCGGCGTCAAAGGTGCGAAGTCTAGTTGTAGGGCTAGATAAAGGATATCGCCACGGATATATTTGCCTTCTCGTCTCTGTCTCAGAACTGGAGTCACCGAAAATTCAAAATGGATGGCTCCAAGCCTGCCACCAGTGCCGGTGGCACTCCCAAAAATACGCTAGCTTCACCTGTGTCGCGTTCCTCCACCTCTCACCGCGACGGTAGACTCCTTCACCTTCTCCCTCTATCCCCATCTCCGCAGTTGCAGCAACCACTGCCTTCTCCCCTACCTCCACCTCCTGCGGCACCGACGTCGTCCTTTCATCGTCGCTTGGACTGCTCTCTACCCCATCCTCGTGTCCAACCCAGCATCTGTCGAGCACCTGCCCCTTTCTGTTATTCGAGTCCCATCAACCACTCCTCCAACTCCGACTCCTCGTCCGGACCCAACTTCACGAACCAAAGTCTGCACGGCCAAAGTCAAAAACATCCTATCCGCCTTTCCCACGCTATGGCACCCACCAGCGCGTCACCCGGGGGATCCCCTGGCCCTGGCAAGCGCACCTCTGGGCGCGTCAAAGCTACGCCCACACCACGCTCGTCCGTGACGCCCTCCTCTCTTGCCGGCGGGCAGTCCGAGGACCCCTCTTCGAATAGCAACATAGGACCTGCTACCGGTCGCTCGCTGCGTCCTAGACGCGAGAGTGCAGCAGTCTACGAGATTTCGTCGGACTCGGACGACAAGGAGGACAGTGACTCCGAGCACGAAGCTAGCGACAAGGACGATGAGGGTGAAGATAATGAGAAGCCTCAGGAGGAAAAAGAGGAGCGGGGCGCGCTTTCGGGTCGATCGTTGAGGCCACGTGGCTTGCTCGCTGCTCCGTCGGGTTTGGCGGACTATGTCGACACCAACACTGCGCTCAGTAACCGCAAGAAGTCTACGAAGAAGCGGAAGTTGGTCGCGAAGAAAAAGAAGACCGTCCAAAAGAAGCGTCTACCTGCCGGTAAGGCTTGCCAAGCTTGTCACTATGCGAGACGCAAATGCGATACGAAGAAGCCTCGGTGCGGAGGATGCGTTCGCGGAGGTGTCCCGTGTGTTCTGCCCGACGCCGGAGACTCGAATTATCCGGATGATGGCGGAGAGGATGAAGTAGAGTATTCGGTCAGGTCGGAGATTAGGAAGACACTTGAGGAGACTAAGAGGAGGCGGGATGCTTTCTATCTTCAATATAGGGACTTGTTTGAACCTTTGCTACCGGAGAAGAATTACATCTTGAAATTGGTCGAGAAGAGAAATTCAGGGCCTCCTCCGCATCTGGACGTCGCGATGAACCACAGCGCCCAATTTCATGGGAAGGTGGAATCGAACGGTAACGGCGAGATCATCCTAGTCAAAGCTCAGGCCCCAGTGGAGAACGGCACCATTGTTGAAGACAGCGGAGTCAAGTTCGACATCGAAGTCAGGAATAATGCCAAGACTGAAGACCGGAAGCCGAACGTTGTCGAGGCCATCAAGTATCCGGAGGTGGTTCCCTATCAGCTCTTGGACAAACAGCCTGAACTGTACGTATCTCTCGCCGAATGACACCCGATATATATATCTGACCGAAGGCCATAGTGTCAAAGCCACCATGAAACCATATCAGTTGTCGGGTCTTTCGTACCTGCTCTGGCTCTACAAGAACGGTGCTTCTGGTATCCTAGGCGATGAAATGGGTCTTGGTAAATATACTCACACTGCGCAACGCCAACTCCCAAGATTTGCTTACCTGTAATACAGGTAAAACATTGCAGACGTTGTCGCTGTTCTCCTACCTTACTACCCATGAGCCAGTGCCCGAAGGCCACCAACGCCCGTTCTTGGTTGTTTGCCCGCTCTCGGTGCTGTCGTCATGGATAGCTGAGTGCAAGAAATGGACTCCTCATTTACGTGTCTTGCGTTTCCACGGTCCTACCACGGAACGCGCAAGACTCAAGAAGGTGGCCGAAACCGGAGAGCTGTTCGGTGCAGACGATTCCGAGGGCGAAGGACGTGGCTACGACCTAGTCGTAACGAGTTATGAGGTTTTTGAGCGCGAGAAGGCCTGGTTCCGTCGTGCCTTTGTCTGGCGCTATGTCGCTCTGGATGAAGGGCACAAGATCAAGAATGACAAGACGAATGTCGCCCTGGCGCTCCAAGGACTGGCTGCCGAGTATCGCTTGATCTTGACTGGGACCCCTCTCCAGAACAACCTGACGGAGCTCTGGGCGCTGCTCCACTGGTTGTATCCGGATGTCTTCACCGATCAGACGATGAAGCTCTTCAGTGATGCGTTTGACTTAACCCTTGGCAAGAATGACCTTAGTGTCATGGACAACGCTCGGAGGCTCCTTGAACTGGTCATGCTTCGTCGCATGAAAGAGAGTACGGGAGTGAACCTTGGCCTCCCTCCCAAGACTGAGATGATCATGTTCTTGCCCCTGACACCGATGCAGCGATTTTGGTACAAACGGCTACTTACCAGGCTTGATAAAGGCCTTCTCGAAGGGGTTTTCTCCGGGTCAAAGGAGAAAACAAAAAATGAAATCAAGTCCGAAGATGGGGTTAATCTCGAGCATGTCGTCAATGACCAGGAGCTGGAGGAGCTCGGTGTCGACCAATGGGGTGACACCAAGAAGATCGTTGAACAAGCTGTTGCGGACAACGCATCATCGGATGGGAAGTGGCGCAAGCTAATGAACCTCTTGATGCAGTTGCGCAAGGTATGTTCTTTCTCGGGGGAGGGTGCATTTTATGTATTGCTTCAAAGCTCACGTTTCTAGTGCTGTGATCATCCGTACCTTCTTCCAAACGCAGAACCGGAGAGCACTGCCGACCACTTCGCTACGATCATCTTGGCATCGTCTAAAATGATTTTCCTTGACAAGCTTATTGACGAGCTCTGCATGAAACAGGGGAAGAAAGTTTTGATCTTCTCTGGCTTTACTAAGATGCTTGATGTCTGCGAGGACTTCTTGTACCTCAAGGGAGGTGATGGTTTGAAGTTCAAGTTTGGACGACTGGACGGCACCACCCCTAGAGCCAGACGAAACCTCGGTATCAGACTTTTCAACAACGATCCCAACTACAAGGTCATGTTGATCTCCACTCGTGCCGGTGGACTGGGAATCAACCTTGCTAGTGCATCCGATGTTGTCATGCTGGAGTCCGACTGGAACCCTCAAGCCGATCTTCAGGCACAGGCCCGTGCACACAGGATCGGCCAAGTGAATCCAGTTACGATCTACCGCTTGATTACCCAAGGCACCGTCGAAGAGCAGATGATGGGCCGTATTCGGAAGAAGCTGTACCTCTCAGCGAAGGTCACCGAATCAATGCGTGATATTCATACTCAGACCTCATCCGCAGGCCTCAATGGGGACACCGAAGAGAACCTCCCTACCCTCTCGACTAACCAGCTTATGGCTCTTGTTCGATCTGGCTCTCGTGCTATCGCAAGACCCGAGATCGACCCAACGGAGATGTTAAAATGGAATTGGGAAACCACCATCCAGAAGTGTCGTGACTATCAGGAGAAGTTGGAAACCGAGAGCAAGGAGGGCATCAGCGATGAAATGGCTGAAGAAGAGCGTCGTTGGCTTTCGGAGATGGAGCGTGTTGAGACTCGCGTTTTTGAAGGCAAACGTCATGAGAAATCGACCGATTCCAACAAGGAAATCGCTAAGGAGTGGGCCCGTTCCGACAGGCGTATGAATATGGAGCGCGTCGTGATGGTCGACGGACACCCAGTCTTGAAAGAAACCATAGGCAATGATGCCTGGGAAGCCGTCGCCACTTTCGCCGGCAAAGACCCTAGGCTGGCGGAACCTCCTAAGCGCAAGAGGAAGGCCATCGAGCACCAAGACTACTGCCAGGTCTGCTTCAATGGAGGTACTCTGCATACCTGTTCTGGTTGTCCCAGGGTCTATCACAACGCGTGTCTCCCTGAAGACTTTCAGCCTAGACTTAAGGGTAGTAAGGTCGGGCACTTCTACTGCCCTCAGCACGAGTGTGTCGAGTGTCAGCAGAAGACGGGTATTTACTACTCCTTTCCTCCATCCTGGTATAGCTGCTAATAAGATTCATATAGTCAATGCTGGAGGCCTTGTCTTCCGCTGCCGTTGGTGCGAGAATGGATACTGTGAGGACTGTCTCAATTGGGATGACACCGAATTACTCGGCGAGAGCCTTCCCGAACTCGATCTGCTCGGCTTCGGTCCAATTGAACAGGCCTTCTGGATCAAGTGCGAGCACTGTAAAGCCCTCCACCAGCACGACCTTGAGGCAAAGGCCCTCTGCGACGAGAAGGTCCAAGCCTGGGAAGCGGAAATAGAACGCCGCGATGCCATCCCTCCAGATCTTACCATGGATGGCACCACCGTTCAGGGAAGTGAGGTCGCCACTCCAGTCGAGGAAGTGCCTGCGCTTCTGATGGCGGATGCCCAATCCGACAAGAAGCGCAAGAGAACAACCAATTCCTATGCTCCTCCCAAACCAGCTAAGAAGGCGAAACCCACGAAGCCCAAGACCAATCTCCCCGGTACGAGTATTATCACTCTCGACTAGATCAGCACAACTGGTGGACAACGTACCATATGCCCTTCTTCTCTCAAGATTCTAATTGTGTTTTATGCTTTCCTTTCAGAGCCAGTTTCATTTTCCGGTGATGGGGAACTGGCTCGGTGTGTTTGCTTTCTGTTGCTCCCACCTCTATTTCCTTTTCCCCAGGCTGGGGACATCTTTCTCTTTCTGTTCTAGATTAGAGGCGCTTTCTTGTACTTGAGACGGATTTTTAGAAGTGCTCGAGTCATTGGAATGGAACGGATGGATTGGTTGTGTGGGTTTGATGCGATTGCATCCACGTGTCGCAGATTTCCAATACTTGACGCGACAAGCCTTAGGGCCTGTTCGATTGCCAGCTGCATTTTGAATCTAACTACCACACAAAATGTAGATGCAGCTTGAAACCTTGGGTTTCCGGGTGATGGGTGAGCGTTCGGTACACCACCTCGTGTTAACGATTTGAGAAACTGCATATTGTCGACTGAGCCACAATAGATACATATAAACTCTCCTAACAACCACCAGTACATACCAGCGCGGGCTCCCTAGTCAACCCACCATCACGCCTACGATGTCCAACTCCCACCCGTCCATCGTTCCTTAGCCCAGCAAGGCTCCTTGCCGTTGGTGCTCCAATCGCCCAGTACCAGAGCACGCTGCACGACAAAACACCTACCACACATAAGAGATGGCTGGAAAAAATTGCCGAGCATCTTCTGGAGAGCACGAATAGCCGGCGCACTGTTGATGTCCTCCGCAAAAAAAAAAATGGCGCTGCGCGATTGGTGCCTGTGGATAGGAGGAGTCGTCCGCTGAGTCTCTGGATAGACAGGAAGGGCCACGTCACCGCTGCAAAAAGCCAATTCGGGGTTTCCGGAAAGCCTCTCAGAAACTAGCAAACCTTCATGATACAAAAGTGTGGCGTGCTGGTGAATATCTGGGTTGCCCGAACAGGTCGTCGGGGGAGATGAGAGTTTGCACCTGCAGCTTTGGCAACCGTCGACTCGCCAGAGGCCCAAGGTCTGAAAAATGCAGGTAGCAACCGAACAGGCCCTTATAAATTGATACGAGGAATATTCGAGTAGGTATCGACAATCGTAATTGTGACAAGCAACATGTTTCCCGACCACGGTGCTCGGCTGCCGGCTACGAGACAAGATAACGCCGGGTGCCCAACTAAGTACACATCCACTTGACCGAACAAAACTCGGAGCCGAGATCTGTGGAGGTTTGCAAATGGTAGGCTGGACGGCCCAGGACTGTAGAGGTGCGCCCCCATCCCTTCATCAAACCATATCGGGAATCGTTCAGAGGCAGTTCCAATACAGGTATGTAGATGCACAACACGGCGCCGCTCGCTACGTAATCGTTGATCCAGATCACAGGGTAGCAACTACCGCTTGGTTCGGGCGGGGGGGGGCGACGTTTCTCTACTCGCGTGCATGGTACGACTTCCGCGACCAGATCATGATAGCTCATTCGGATTGTATGGTCTTTCACGATGCTAGTGGATACCGATGAGGCGAGCGGAGGACAGTTGCAACCAAATAGGATGATCGAGAAGAGAGAAATCACACGCCCGCCGATGCCAAACCACGCGCTCACCTATCCAACCACTCGGCCAACTTCTCCGCGCCCTCTTCCCAGTTAACATCCAACATCAAATGGTGGGCCACACCAGTGGCAACCACGAATTCCACATCCACCTCCCCGCCAGCCTGTCTATACCACGCCGCCAGCCTCCTCATGAGCTCGACCCCCATGAGCTTATCATCCTCTGCCGCGACGACCAAGATCCCCCTCTTGCTCCCCGCCAGCGTTCGGAGGACCCTTTGTGGGTCCACAAACCTCGCCGTCATGCCGCTCGGCCAGCTCATGCTCTCCCACTCGGACATCGTATTCTCCACGCGCTTCACCTCCGCTTCGGGCATATCTTTGGAAAAGAAGGCACCGTGCAGGAGCCGGGTGCTGCTCAGCGGGCTTCTTGGGTGTCCTCGGTGCCACAGCATCCGCAGGAGGAACCACGGATCCAGCTTCCACCAGTTAACGCTGACCTGAAGACTGCCGTATCCGGGTATCGCAGCAAGCAACACCGCGCCGGCGACGCTGGCGCCGACGTCCGCCGCGCGCGAGAGAAGGTCCTGCACGCACCCGCCGCCAGCGGAGTGGCCGATCACCACCGGCGGGGACGGGAACTCCGCCGAGAGCGCGCGCAGCGCGAAATCGATGTCGCTGACGAACGCGCTGCGAGGAGTCGTGTACATACGCCAATACCCCGGCTGCCACGACCCGCCGTGCCCGCGCAGGGAGAGCGCGTAGCTGCCGTGGCCAAGGCGGGAGAAGTACCGGAGGTAGTGGATGTAGCAAAGGGCGCTGCCGAAACCTGGGTGTGTTAGCTAGAAGTGGGGCTGTCGCCGAGGGGGGGGCGCAACTACCGCCATGGATGAATAGCAGTGGCGACTTGGCGGGCATATCCGCAGCGGCCGGGGAAACGAGGAGCTCTAGCTTCCCGCTGGGGCTGTCGAGAAAGCGGCGGTGGATGCCCTCTGGTAGCGGCGGGGGCGAGCGTGGGACCGCCGGAGAGCGCCAGAGGAGAGTGTGCGTCGATGCCATGACTTTGGATGATTGGTCGTTGGTAGCAATGGAACGGCGAACTAACGGTTCCACTTTATGGTCCTCGACGTGGTGGGGGACGGAAGTTTGCGGTGGACATGATGCTCCCCATCGCGCCTTTATGGCTTCTTATCGGAGGGTTCCACAGGATCAATCTGATCGGAGGATCTTTGCTCCATAGAGTTTTACACATTAGGGTTGCCCGTGGACTCACAAGCCACCATTGCCTATTGGTCCAGTAGCCGAAGTAAAATGGGATCGATCGATATTCATGCAGTACGCGCGCTAGCATGCATTACATACATACAAAGCTTTTTTACATATTGTAGTGACTAAGTACTTACATAATGAGTGTGTAGCTGTTTCAGCGAAACATCCTCGATACTCGGCGTGACGGAGGACTCGACAAGACAAAGGCAAAGAGAAGGACTACCTCTACAGTTTGAGTAGACTCACCTTGCTCCTCCACATCCACCGCCGCCATGATCTCGTACACTTCCAGTCCACCCTCTCCGAATAACCCTAAACCTTTGGAGGATGAAAGGACTCAGGCTACGTCGATATCGGCCCGGAAGTCGGTCCCGTCAGAAGAAATCGATTGTCGCTACGGATACCGCGCTTCGCATTGACGATGTCCCACCTGTCTAAGATATTCACATATATATATAAATTGAACCTGTTAGCCTGGTACTCACCTCTTAAGGGAACGAGGCTTGCCTCGAGGTACTACCAGCTGAAGACAGGACACGCCCGGACCGGACAGTACCTGCACTGGGCTAAAGTTCGCCCCGATGCCCAGTGCTGGTGGTGCAAGCGCCCTCGCAAACGAGAGACCACCTCTTCAAGGTGTGTCCGGAATGGAAGATGCAGCAGAAGACTGTGGGCGGAGGTGCTCAAGGAGACCAAGAGGTGGAAGAGCAGGTGGACGGTCCTGGACCTGCTGGCCGATGGGAGATGTGGGCAGGCAGTGCTGGACTTCCTCTCCTCCACGGACGTGGGAAGGCTGGTGCCGCCGCTAGAAGAGGGCGATGCCGGGAGCGAGGTGTCTGAGTGGGAGCTCCGGGAGCGTCGGGAGCGGCAAGAGGAGCGGGAGGGAGAGGCGGAGGCGCTGGGTGTTGTGGACGACATGGGCGACAGGGAGGAATTCCCGCTGTTCCTTCCCACCCCCTCATTCATGGCATCGGCAGGCGAGGAGTAGGGGACGGGCCACGCTTCTCTTTTGTCTTTCCCTTTGTTAATTTCCTTGGGCGCATCTGCTCTCTTGGGGCAGGCCTGGGCGGAGGGCATAAGGGGAACTTGCAACGAGCCGCCACTGTGCGGACTGCGGACAGGAAAACTGGGCAAAATGTACGCCGCCATGATCTACATAGGTCGCATGCGAGTATGAATAAACAAAAAAAAAACCTCTTAAGGGAACCACCGCCAGCAGCCTTCAAGTTTTTGGGATCCCTTCAACGCATGAAGATCTGAGCAGGCGGATAATTTCCATTCGCCTCGGTCACGACGACCTGCTTGGCGATGGAGGGGGGGACTATAGAGACGGGAAACTTCGTCGGTGCTGATACACACAGCATCGTCGTTCCTTTCCAAGAGGACCGTTACTGGGTTGCGCCCGCTCGGAATGGTACACGCCATTTTCATCCGAACCTGGCAGAGATCTTCGACGCGGACTGTAGTTATTCGGGGGGTTTTGACGACATGCCCTTCTTTCCTTGCGACGTAGTACCGGCCTATTGCTCTTTCGTAGGCGGCATTCGTAGTGCTGAGCTAGTACCGTGCCCCGCCGTTGAGCTGTGTTCCTACCATGTATGTATCGTGGTCCGAACCAATCGCCAGAACTCATCGAATTCTTGCTGGACAGATTTCTCCAGTCGGAAAAGCAGCTCTCTATAGGTATTTACTTGCATGGGCACTGGAATCATGGAGGAGGAGGAGGAGGACATTCGCGCGTGTGATTGATTGTTCGAGTTGTGGTGACGGTAGCGGAGCTACTGAACGGTATACCAAGTACCTCTTTTTATCTCAATTACTTAATCCGGTGCCACACGTAGCAGCGTGTTCCCAAACGGACCAGCGCGCCAAACTCATAAATCGGTTCCGTAAGCGTCCACGAAAGCACAGACCATTATAGATCACTGAGCTCTGGAGACGTTCCACGCAGGTTTCCCAGAACAGTACTCAGCGCCCATATCATTGTTGAATCTCAAAGTAACTATTCTTGTGAAACACAATCTCCTCGCACACTCCCCCATCGCCCATCACACAATCCCATCGCACAATTTTCATGGTTCATGAAGCCCAGTTGCCACACTCTAACTAGTCCTTGACAACCCTCGCAGTGGCCCAAACGTAGCGATAGGCCCTCTGATACCAGTTGACACTGTCCACTCTCAGCCACTGTTCGCTGTCATGGGTGGTCGAGGGGGGCTTACAAGCTTCTCCTTCCGGCAAGGCGGGGATGGGTAGCCCAGCTGCCGCCCAGGACGAGATTGTGCTTCCCGTCGAAAAAGTCGGCTGTAAAGGCCCGTCAGAAAATAACGCTAGGACACGAGAGAAGAAAGACATACCGGTATACTCGGGGTAGAACTTTCCGGGGTGGAATCCTTCGTGCGGCTCCAAGACCGTAGAGGTCCACTCCCAAGCGCCACCGGTCTCACCGCGGCCCAGCAGTTTCCCACCGGAAGCGCGAACAGACGTCGGATGCCACTGTTTGAACCCGACGTTCTTGCCCGCCAGCGCCGTATAAAGCGCGTTTCTGGCTTCGGTGGGGTCGGGAGGTGTCTCGCACACACCGTTATGGATGAGATGACTACGATCCGGTTAGCGCTCTGATTCCAGCTACCACAGACAGAAACCCGCGCACCCGTTAACCGCATCGAACATCTTGGATCGCTTCTTCTCCAGGCCCTTGGCCGCATCCAACTCCGCATATTGGTAGATTGCACGAACTTCTTCGGCGGTAGGGATCCGAGCGTCCATCCAACGGGCACATCCCTCAAGCTCATCGTAGGACGCCATGACCGGCCAGTCCAGAGCAAGCTTCAAAGGAATCGGGCCAAAGAAAGACTTGATGTGGGTCGTCTCCATGAGATTCGAGACGCCGTTCGTTTCTCCCGTTCCGCTGCCATCCCTAGTCCATGAGACCGGGATGGTATCACTCGATTTCGCTGTAAGATACTTGGCGTACTCTTCGTTCGTTATGGGAAACGCGCGAGCATGGAACGAAGCGACCTTGACATTCTTCTGTACCGGCTTTTCGTTGTCCCATCCGAAGAAACGCGGCTCGGAGTCCTCTGGCTCCTCGGGATCATTCATTCCGATGTCCAACGTTGTTTCCGGGATTTTGACCCAAGCGTTCCCCTTCGGCGCATCCAGTCTCCGCTCCCAGGTCCTGCCTGAGACAAAGTCGGGAGTGATGACATCCGGGGGAGGAAGGGTGGCATTCGACTGAACGAGCATGTAGAGCAGAGTCTCCAGATGCATGGCCTCGTGTTCGAACCCGAGCCAAAGAACCCTCTGCACTACCATCGGTTGATGAGCCGCCGAGCCGTCTTTGTACAGCTCCTCCGCACGCGCTCGGACCTTACTCTGGTAGTCAAGAATCCCATTCAGCTCTGGCCAAGAAGCCGGGGTTTCGCTATGGGGGTGGCATTGGCTAGGGTCCTCTACGTCCGGGTCGATACCCCGTTGGAAGATGCTCTGATAATGCCGCGGTTCGGTCGGCTCTTCTCCCGTGGCACGGGCGATGAGGGAATCCAAGAAAGTAGGGATGTGTCCTAAGTAGAAGATGCATGGGTTCCTCAGATCAATTGGCTTTGACAGTAACTGATCCTTGGGAATCATCCCCAGCGTGACGTTTGTCCAGGCAGTCCACAGCTGATGCCATTCTTCCATGGTAGGAGCTGGCTCCGGAGCATACTCCTCGGGCGCGGTGGGGAAAACGAAGCTAGGCTTTTGCAGCATGTGAAGATCTAGGAAGCACAGTTAGTTCAAAGAACAGTCAAGAAAGAGTGATTAACAAACAGTAGTCTCCCTTCTCGTTTGCCCACTGTGCGCTTTCGGTCAACCCAGCATCTCGCCAGAGAACTCGGGAGTCCTTGTCGTCGAACTTGTAACTGTATTCGATGTTGATCTTTTCACCTTTCTTCACACAGACGCCTTTCAACTTCCCCTGGAAGCTGATGTCAATCTTGGGCGAGTAGAAAGCCTGGTGACGTCCGTGCTCGGTGTTCCATTCACCAGTGTACTCCCACTCGTCGAGCTTGAAGTATGTACCACCAAGGATGCCATTGGCATTGGACAATCCACTCATGATGAAGCGCTCCGTGAGTCCGTGGGGATCGTTGTAGGCCGTGTACACCTTGTCGCGATCCTTGCAGCCATCGAGTCCTACCAGCATGTAATCGTGCTCTCCTGGCCTCAGTGCGTCGCCCGCGATGCCCTTCAAGAAGTCGGCAGCAGCCTTCCGCTCAAAGTTCCCAGCCGAGGAGCCCAGCCACAGGATGCAACGCTCAACTCGCCATCAGCCGGATGCCCTTCCTACATGCTGAGCACTTACCGGTCGGTCTTTGACCTCCTTGGCACTCCTGAGCCAAGCACGGCCGTCCTCGTAGGTGCCGTGGAGGCCGTTGTACCTCACGTTCTTGAGGTCACCAGTCACCATATCCAACGTGCGCTGGAGCTCCGAACGATCGAGATCAAGTGCATAATAGTCAATCTTTTTTCCGAGCCGGTCCAACGCCTTTAGGAAGATATTGACCTTTCTCAGGTTCCTGATTTCTGTTAGTATCGGTTATCTTTGCCACCTCGCAGCAAATCGAACCGGATGTGCGTACCCACTCCCTAGCTCAACCACGACACTCCCGTCATACACCCTCTCAGCCATGGCATTTGCATGCTTTTCGAGGATGGCAATCTCGGTGTTGGTGAGGTAATACTCATCGAGGTACGTGATGTCCTCGAAGAGCCTGAGTCCCTCGGCGCTGTACAGTAAGAGCGTGGGAAGAGTCTTCTCGCCTTCGGCTTTGCCTACGAATCCTCTGAAGATTTCGTCCTCGAGTGAGATGGAAAGTTTCTCCCGGCGAATGTCGAGAATCGTTGGGGCGGAGCCATTGAGATTCCCATTTGGGACGGTGCTGGCGTGGTGGAATTGGAGTGGAGACATTGCTTCTAACAAATGGATGGTGAAGGGATGGAGGAAGAGATTCGGGGAGAAAGAGCTTGTGGGATATTGTATATGGAGGGGGCGGAGGGGGCGGAGATGGTGGGGGCGAGAGGAGAAGGTGGTATATGCGCAGGAGGAGAAGAAGGGGTGGACAGACCGGCGGCGATCTTTGGCATCTGCGAGCGACCGTGGACGCGCACACAACAGTATATCGACGTCATCTACCACTCACTAGGTGGTTACCTAACAATCTCGGAAGATACCCTGTCCCTTGCGCTGGAAGCGGAAATGCAAAAACTGCATCTGGCGATGTCCATGCAAGCCCCAACCGGGCAGCAATAGACGGCCGCATGCATCCAGCAGGATTCATACATAGAATACGACGAGCTCTATCGCGATTCTCGCTATGCATCACAAACGTACGTACTCGATCAAACATCAGTTATCAACGCGTAGGGAACTGTCAGTATGAATAGATAGATAGACCGAGATGCCCGCCCATTTTGTCATGCTTCGGAGAAGCAAAAATAGCCAATCATTGGGTACAGCGTACCCACCCGGTCGATCCGTGGATGAGATCGTGCGGGGCCCATGCGGAGCTTATGCAGCTGAGTGCATCTACAGAAGTGAATACATACATATGTAGGCCGAACGATAGGTGGGGTGGGACCGGTTCCGGACGGGTGTTGCGGGTTGGTTGCGGGATACTTCCGACTGGTAGACGTTTTCGGCCGCAGAGGGCTTTCAGTTCGGTGCAAGGATCGGCAGCATGCGTTGCGGTAGAATATCTCCATCTAACCGCATTAATTACCTACCCACGACTACCCCGTTCGCTCTCTCCCAGACCTCACAACTTCATTTTTGAACATACAACATAAACTCCGACAAGAGACCCACCGCCGCCACATCTCATCGAGATGTTCAGATATTCTATCAACCCCCCCGGCCAGCGAACCCCGCGGCGTCCAACCAACCCCACGGCGTCCAACCAACCGGGAGTAGGCCATGTAGCTTTTGCCGCGGTGGATGACTGTCGTCCCCATTCGGGATGGCGCCGTTGTTACGCACCAGTTGCAAAGGAAGGGTGGGAGCGGGCATGTTTGGGGAAATGGAGAAGGGAGGAGGAACGGAAGAGAAGATATGGGGTATAAAAGGAGGAAGTGATAGATAGTTGGTTCTTCTTTCTTCTCTTCAGACATGGTCTCCGGAGAACACTAGCAGAATAAACGATTTATCTCCTACCCACCTTTTCCGTACCTTGCACGTCTTTGACTCAGTCATTGGGACTGAGAGTGAAACCAAAAACGAGCAGAGAGCCAGTCTGGGAGACCACGCCCTGCTATCCGAACGATTACCGAAGGCCCCTAACACTGCCAGAAGAGAGTATAGGGAACCCGAACGAATACCGAACGCTTACTGGACGTCCACATACAGACATTATTCCCCTTTTGAACAGCAGTGCCCTGTCCCCTCTCGTTTTGGGGATTTAACACCGTATTTCTATATTATGGGATGACTTCCGCCTCGCGCCCTCTCTGCAAACCCCCAGATGCTGACAACGCGCAGAAATTCTCCGTAGCCATGGAAAGTGAGGTACATACAAAGGAACGTCCAGCCAACTTGGCGGATTACGTTTGCATCCAGCATCTAGCACGTGTCCTCCCGCACTTGATTGATAGATACCCGAGCGTCCCCATAGATTACCATCTTGTGTACCACTGTCGAGCCACAGGAGGAAGTTATACAATACGACGCTACGAGTACGATGTCGTTGAGGATGTCCCATTTTCAAACGTCCAACGCACAACCAAGCCGCAACGAACTGCATGGGAAATACCTTTAGGACTGGTGTGGCGCTTGGCGGGTAGATAACTATGTGGCTCTGCCGCAAGACGATGTTTATCTGGTAGATGGCTCATTGTCTTCCCCGCATTACGTATGCATCTGCTGACGGAGCCCCTAAGGAAGGCGGGGTTTCCCTCCGAAAGCATGGCCCTTCCCATCCTCGACCATATGTCGAGGGAGACGCCGGTGGCGCGGGGGTGCCAGCCTCGAGTTCGTCGTTGACCGGAATTTCAAACGATCTCATCGTCGGGAAGGCGAAATTCTGGGCTGAACCCAAGAACACCGTATCCCAGAGGAGGTAATGCGACTCCTTCGAGTTCAACTCCACGCACTGAAGCGTCCGGGTAATATGTGCTGCTGCGCTTGGTTGGCATTGTGCGGAACAAATCGAACGGGAGGCAGAGGGAGATCTGCTATCTACCCTGTTCTACCCAGCGGACGCCGCCGCACAAAGAGCGGGTGCAGAGCCTAATATCGGTTTCAGTGGCCAATTGAGAGTAGCTGCAACCATAAGCAGAGACACCCCCGCCCAAACCCCTGGGCGAAACCAGACGCCATCATCATAAAATCTCACCTGGCCACCCGGGCGGCTCCTGTTATGTGGTGGAGTTGGGTTTTCAGCGTCGAAAGCGTGGAATATTAGACCTTTTCGGCACTCCGGTTATGATTTTGTTGTATATATAATGTGCTGATTGAAGACTTAGCGGCGCAGCTTGTTCCGCCCGTCAGTTTATTCCGGCCAACAACCGCACATGGTTCGGCGATGAATTGCCGCTCTATCGCTCCATCGCCGGGAGCGCAGCCACCTCGCCGGATTGGCCGCCATGGCATCTTGATAGCGATCAGACGGCCGCGACGGGCACAGACATCCGGCCGCTGCCCCCCGCGCCGTAGGACAGCGTCGTCCCCAGGCCTGGCCGGAGGGCGCATGGATTCGGAGAGGTGTATGCGATCTCAGCGGGCACTGTCGACGGTACGATCCATTAAAGGAACGGAATAGGAAACCGCCGTGCGAAGCTGGAGTCCATACAGTGAACGAGTTTCGCATTTTCCACAGCACCAAAACCAATGCCTCCCTCCCCCCCCCCCCCGGTCCACCATGCTCCCTGACGGTTCCAAGCGGGAATCAATGGCGGCTGCTCGGCCCGACTCCGCGTCGGTGCGTCACACTTGGGGCGGTAATCGCCGGCTGTCAGCATCTCCGACCGTCGGTTCGGTACGAAGTATATCTACCCACATGCCTTGCTGGCTGTGTAACTGGAGAGATGGCCGGTAGCGTACCGAGACGGGGCAGATGTACCTACCTATTCCACTCAGCTCTCCACCGAGACTCGAACTTCAGCGACAGCAAATGGCGGCACTGCGGACGGGGGACAACACTGCGGACGGCGTGGTGGCCGACCCCCCATGCGAACTGTTCGTCAAATGCACCGCCGCGCGGGCAGCTTGAGCCGGCCATCTCCTTCCCCGATCATTCGAAAGCCCGGGTTTCGTCCCGACGACCTGCCTCCCCCCGAAAAGACCTGGGGTTTTGCCGCATTTCCATGACTCGAGCACGTTCGTGGTTAGGCGCCGTCACTGAGCAATGGCGGTCGAGGTCACACGCTCACGGCTTCCTGTGATCCACGGGGGGGGGGGGGTTTCTTTTCTTTTTTCCTCGTGATCTTTAGAATCGCCATGCCGAAGGTCTTCGATCCCGAGGCCTTGCATACACGCCTGGCGCCACCAGGGGCCAATCACACCGCGGCATGCGTCACATGGACACTCCATGGCTAGTGAGGCGCTGTGACCGTCCATATTCCGTATCGTCGGAATCTTGTCGCTGTTTACTATTGCGCCGTTAGCCGGTAGGCTCGCACACCTGCCCGCCGTCCGCACACCTCATTGCTTGCAGCATCGACCTCTACATCATCACCATCGTCATCGCCATCGCCACCGCCATCGCCGACACCACCGCCCAGTTCTCGGGATTTTCCCACGGCCGATGCGGTGGTTGGCCGCCACCGGACCAATACCGGACCAATACCGGACCAATTTTGCGCCCGGCTCCGTCGGACTTGATTGGCACGGAGTCGGGGAGGTTGCGATTTGAATTATGAGTTCCAGTTGAAGGGGGGGGGGGGGGTATCAGTTTCCAGATATCCACCTGCCGCTTCGCCGTGTTCGGTCCGGACGGCAGCCTCCGGCGGTTTTCATTGGGCCCGTGTGGAGGGGCTGGAAAAAAACCTTCGGGGTTTCGGTGGTGCGTAAAGTCCGGTTTTCCGCGTGCCGGGGGGTGGGTGGGGGGGGGGTCGGATCGAGCTCCAAGTCGGGACGCTGCGCCCTTGTCGGCGATGTTCCAAAGACGATCAGCACAGCAGCGTTGTCGCAAAGGGGGGGGGGGCTGATCTGTGACGTGGCGGATACACCCTTCCCGAGTCCTTCGTCACGAGGCACCCCTCGACGTCTACTGGTAGGCTGGGCACGAGCTGGCCACTACCGCGGGGGTTCGGGCGCTATTCATGTGCGGTGTGTGAAACTCCAATGTATCTATGTAGAGTACTTACTTTGTACACAGGTGCGCGCGCACGTATCGTTGCACAGAGCCAGTTCGCATCGAGCACGTGACACTCGCCGGCGCGCGAAAAACGGCACTCACGTGAATGCCGGCACGTGGCGGACCACCGGCCGTCACTCGCCGCACGTCGCACGCAGCGTTCGCCGAATCCCGAGGGCGGATCCCGGCAGCTATGCCGGAGCGACCAGGGGGAGGGAGCAGCACGCGTAAGCCGAGAGCGCAGAGCGGAGGATGACATGTGGCAGCCAGATATCCCACTCTATTCCGCACAGCTGCGCCGTTTCGCTTTTTGTCGCCGTGTTCGGGGGGGGGGTGGAATCCCCCTCGCCGCTTCCCCAATCGATCGCGGTGTACGATAAGCGTCCGAGGAGCGGCGTGCGTGTCGCCGTGCCGAGGAGTGCACCACCCCCCCCCCTCTCTCTCTCTCTCCCTCTCTCTCCCTCTCTCTCTCTCTCTGTGATGCGTGGCTGAAACCCTCCGCCCCGACCCCACGCCGTACTCTACATGTCTAATACATACATGCCTAATCATCGGAGCCGCTCCCTCCGCTGCCAATCCTAACGGCCGCCCCATCCGGCCGGTCCCCTCCCGCCCGCCCCGGAAGAAGGGTCGCACGCACGCACGTCCGCATATTGCGGCCGGCCGGCTTTTCTCGACAGATGTGTAGGCCGGTTGCATAAGTGGGGAGCACATGAAAGGCAGAGATAAAATAATATTTTTTTTTAGTATTGTTTCGGTCTCGGCCGGTGCGGGTTGCGGTTGATGTGAGTCGTCGAAACCGGAAAAAAAATAATTCTTTTCTTTTCTTTTCTTGCCCCGAACACAACGAACTCATCCGAGCCAGTGTTGACGGCGAGACGCGGCTGCTGCTGTTGATCGGGGAATGAGTGCAGGAAAGTGGGGAGAAAAGCGGGAAACACGAACAAAACCCAAACACCTTCCCGGCGACCCGCCCGATTGGATTGTCTCAGTCGGTCTTTGTGCAAAGTCGGGAAGGGGTCCGTGCTCTGCTGCACGACCCAAGACTGTACGGCGGGCCCCCCCTCCGATCCCGATGCTCCCATCCGTCGGCGTGGACTCGTGCCAGCACAGCGCGGAAGGGAAGGGAAGCGGAAGCGAAGGGAAGCGGAAGGAAAGGTCTGGCTCCTCTCGCGGACACAAGCACACAGGGGGGGGATGGAAGGCCGCGGCGACTAACGGGTGGAGGGCCGTCCGCTCCAGGCCAATCCTCGCCCGGTCCCCGCTCGGCCCCGTCATCCTCCGTCTCTTGCAGTCTTGCAACTGCAATCAATCTCGCGCGCCAACAAAAGAACCGAGAAACCGGCCGACCGAACGACCGAACGACCGACCCACCGACCGACCGAGTGACAGCTCCCCGTACCGCCCCCCCCCCGTTCGTCCCAGAAAGAGGGCAGATATGTACTCCAGATGTCCAGATGGGAAGGGAGGAGATCCCCGGGTTGGAAATCCACGCTACAGCACCCCACATCGCGCCCCGTCCCCGCGGAACCCGCCAGAACTTTCCCGCGGATGCGAGAGTCGACGGCAAGACTATCTACATGACAGCATCACACACAATGTAGACTTTCCGCGCTGCTCGGGCTTACCCCCCCCCCCGCCGCCGCCGCCGTCATCGTCACCGGAGAAAGATGAAAGATGAAAGGTTACATATGTGCTGGAATGTACTGTCTGCGTGGTGGCTGGAGGGTATCATAATCGGAAGAACAGAAAAAAACAAAAAAAACAAACAAACAAAGGATTGGGGGGGGGGGGGGGGGGGGGGGGGGGGGGGGGGGGGGGGGGGGGGGGGGGGGGGGGGGGGGGGGGGGGGGGGGGGGGGGGGGGGGGGGGGGGGC
>Ga0307516_10003714_pt1 | contig 19421 bp, 15 predicted proteins | sample 19_EM_MG_FD_203310 | JGI IMG/M metagenome (GOLD analysis project Ga0307516, IMG submission 203310) | Populus trichocarpa ectomycorrhiza microbial communities from riparian zone in the Pacific Northwest, United States - 19_EM | ecosystem: Host-associated > Plants > Roots > Unclassified | place...
AGACGAAGCCGGCCAGAGCCAAGCGAGCCGAACGCGAATACTGCCAGTTACTCATCGCTGCCATGAGAATGGCAGCACGGCTCCCGCACCTTCGACCGTCAGTGCGCGGCAATCATTGAGGAATTTTTCAGTTCAAGGGCAGGGGTTGCCAATGATCATCACGCCACGGTCGCTCAGGGCTTTGACGTTGGCGGCCTCGGTTGGGCAGTCGAGCGGCGCTTTGGTCAGGTCGACCTTGTCGCCGTTCGAGAGGCCCTGGTTCAGGACCAAGGGCGCGACGCTCGTGACCGCCGTTCCTGAAAGCGACAGCTCCGACAGTCCGGTCAGGTTTTGCAGCGGATGAACGTCGGTGACGGCGTTGTCTTGCAAGCTGAGGTGAGTCAGCTCCGTCAAAGTGGCGAAGGTGTCGGCGCTGGTGAGACCGGTCTTGATCACGTCGAGGTAGTTCAGATTGCCGATCATCGTGAGCGAGTCGACGTTCTTGAGCGTGACCTGCCCCAGCTCCAAATGGCTGAGATGCAAGGTCGACACGGCCATCGCGTCGTCAATCGTGCCGACGGCGTCGAGCCCGCGCAGGTTCGTGAGCATCGCCAGCGACGCCGGGACCTTGAGCGTGGCGTTCTCGATGTGCAGCAAGTCGAACCCCAAGTCTGCGAGCGGAGCGAGATCTGGCACCATGTTGCCGTTCAAGCTCAGGTCCGACAGTTGCCTGAGCGAGGCCACCGGCGTGAGATCGGCGACGGGGTTGTTGCTGACGTCGAGCGTTTTGAGTCGCGTGAGGTAACGCACGGGGGTCAGGTCGGCGACCTTGTTGGGCGTCGCCTTGCCGCCGAGCTTCAGCGATTGCACGGCGATCAAGCATTCGATGCCGCTGAGGTCCGCGATGTTGCGATCGGTCGCGTCGAGGGCGGCGAGCTTTTGCGCGTCGGTCGGTGGAATGGTGCCGCTTACGACCATGAGCGCCGCGCGCACGGCGGCTTCGAGACCAGGGTCTTTGAAGGCGATGGTGTCGCACTTGATCACGGGCAGGCCGCTGGCGCCGCCGCCCGCGACCGGGCTGCCGCCCCCGCCGCCGGTCGTGGCGCCCGCGCTGCCGCCTGTCGCGGGCGTGCCGCCAGTGCCGCCCAAGGTGTCGGAGCCGCCGGTCCCTGCGGACCCGGCAGTCTGGCCGCCCGTACCGGCGCCGGCGCTGGGGGCCGTGCCGCCCGTACCAGCCGAGGGGATCTGCACGGGGTTGGTCGGTGAGTCACTGCTGCACGCGACGGCCACCGCGCTCGTCAAGAACATGCCCAAAAATGTCGGAACCAAGCGCGAAGACAGTAGGCTCATGAGATACCTTATTAACTTGGCCGCTGCAGCCAGTGCAAGCCGCTGCGGCGCGTCCGACCTGGGTGTCCGACCGGCGAATAGCCCGTGAAAACAGTTGGTTTCAGCGTCCCGGTTATGTGGGCGAAAAAAACGTGCTCATTTGCGTCGCCATGGCCGAAGCGAAGCCCATGACAGCGGACGAGAAGCGCGTGATTTTCGCCTCCTCGCTCGGCACGATCTTCGAGTGGTACGACTTCTACCTGTTCGGAGTCTTGACCGCCATCATCGGTGCGCAGTTCTTCGCTCCACTAGATGAGAGCACGCGCAACATCTTCACGCTGCTCGCGTTCGCGGCAGGCTTTGCGGTGCGCCCGTTTGGCGCCATCGTCTTCGGCCGGCTTGGCGACATGGTGGGCCGCAAGCACACCTTCCTGATCACCATTCTGATCATGGGCTTTTCGACGTTCGCGCTGGCTTTTCTGCCCGGTTACAAGACGCTCGGCATCGCCGCGCCCACGGTCTTGATCGCGCTACGGCTGCTGCAAGGGCTCGCGATCGGTGGAGAGTATGGCGGGGCAGCGACCTACGTTGCTGAACATGCTCCAGCTGGGCGGCGCGGCGCGTACACCGGCTGGATCCAGACCACCGCCACCTTGGGGCTGATCTTGGCCTTGATGGTGATCTTGGCCGCGCGTTTCTGGGCCGGTAGCGGCGCTTTCACGCCCGAGGGTGAGAAAAAGTTCGCACAAGAGTGGGGAGTCTGGCGCCTGCCGTTCGGGTTCTCGGGCGTGCTGCTGGGTGTTTCGGTTTGGATCCGTCTCAAGCTGGACGAGTCGCCGGCGTTCCTTCGCATCAAGGCACAAGGCAAAACCTCCAAGGCCCCGCTGACCGAGTCGTTCGGGCGTTGGGCCAATCTACGCATCGTGCTCTTGGCCCTGTTCGGGCTGACCGCTGGGCAGGCGGTGGTTTGGTACACCAGCCAGTTTTACGCCCTGTATTTCCTACAGACTTTCCTGAAAGTCGACGGCCCGACCGCCAACGTGCTGATCGCGATGGCGCTCTTGCTCGGGACGCCACTGTACGTGGTGTTCGGTACGCTTTCCGACAAGATTGGGCGAAAGCCGGTGATCTTGGCCGGCTGCTTGCTGGCTGCGCTCAGCTACTTTCCGCTGTTCGGCGCCCTCACGTCGCTGGCAAATCCAGAGCTCCAGGCTGCCATTCACAAGTCGCCGGTTACGGTCGTGGCGCCCGCGGCGGATTGCAACCTGGTCCTCAACCTGACCGGCACCGCCAAGTTCACGACGCCGTGCGACACGTCGCGCACGTTCTTGGCGAACGCTGGCGTGAACTACGACCTTGTCGACGGTCTCGCCGGCAGCGTCGCCAGCGTCAAGATCGGCAGCGAGGCCGTCGCGGGCTACGACGGCAAGAGCAAAACGCTCAAAGAAGACAAGGCGCGCTTCGAAAAGCAAATGCGGACGGCGCTAACCCAAGCTGGGTATCCGGCGAAGGCTCGGCCGATCCCCGTGTTCTCTGGACGCTGGCTGCTGCTCGTGCTCGTGCTTCTGAGCATGGTCGTGTATTCGACGATGGTCTACGGACCGATCGCGGCCATGCTGGTCGAAATGTTTCCAACGCGCATTCGCTACACGTCAATGAGCTTGCCGTATCATCTCGGCAACGGCTGGTTTGGCGGCTTCTTGCCGGCGATTTCGTTCTCGATCGTCGCCGCGAAGGGCAACATCTACAGCGGCCTCTGGTATCCGATCGTGGTGGCCGGCGCCACGTTCGTGATTGGCTTGTTGTTCGTCAAAGAAACCAAAGACAGTCTCGTCTATCAGCAATGAGGCGGCAGATTTTTTCTGCGTCAGGCGTTTAGCGGCAGACGAACGGTAGTGGCGCCATGGGCACGGGGGTGCCGTCGGCCAAGAGCGCCGCGTCGAACAGCACCTTGACGGGTTGCCCTGGCGGGCAATCGCCGAGGTCGAACTTGACCTTCACGTCGTGCATGGCTCCCGGCGCGACGTTGTAATAGCTGCGCAGGCCGCCCGGTTCGCGGCCGCGCCGCCCGCTCGGTGTCTCGAGCACGATCTTGTCTCGGAGTATGACCAAGTTCAGCTTCGACAGGTTGTAGACGTCGAAGGTGAGCATGTCGCCGTCGACTTCGCTGAGCTCGACGCGCGCCCACTGCGACGCTGCGCTGCGCTGCTGCGTGGCCTCGAGCGTCGTATGGCTGCAGCCTGCGAGCGCGAGCCAGAGCAAGCTAGAGGTCCATTTGCCGAGAGCACTGCGAGATGAGCGCATCGCTTGCGTCCGATCTTGCCCCATTTGGGCGGCTGGGGCGAGCTCCCTTCGGCTCACGGTTCGCAGGCGGGGCCGTTATCGACGTTGTAGTCGACGGGGCGCCCGAGCTGCGTTTCGAGGTTTTCGATCTCACACTGGGAGAGATTCCAATTTTCGACCAGGTCGACGCCGTAGTCGACCTGGGTGAGCGCGCTCAGCGCGGCCAGCGAGGTAAGCTGCAGGTTGTGGTTCAGCATCAGGCTGCCCAAGGTCGTCACGCTTTCGAGGCCGTGAAGGTCCGTTAGCTCGGTGTACGCAACGTAGATGCCACCGGCCGATTGGAGATGACTCAGGCCGGCCAGCGACGTGAGTTGATACTCATTGCCGATGGTGATGGTTCCAGTCACCCGCGTCAATGAAGCGAGGTCGTCGAGACCGAGCAGTGCCGGGTTTTGAACGATCGTGAGCTCTCTGACGTCGGTGCTCTGCGCGAGGCACGAGAGCGCCACCAGGGCGTCGTTGTTCTCGATGTCGACGACGGTCTCCGGCAATAGCGCAAAATTGCCGCAGTCCAAAAGTAGCGGATTTTGCGTCACCTTGAACCAACCCTGAACTGCCGTGTTGCCGAGGCCCACCAGGCTGGTCAGGGCTTGGTTTTGCTCGATTTGGACCTGCTGAAGGGTGGTGGCGATACCGCCGAGACCATCGAGCGAGCTGATGCCGAGGTCGGTCAGGAAGACGGCGCTGGCCGTGGTGAGGTGGGACAAAGGGGCGAGCGAGGTGATGCCGCGGCCTTGTAACGAAAGCCCCGTGACCGTTTGCAGGTTGGAGAGCGGGCTGAGGTCGGTGAGGTTGGGGTTGTAGCTGACTCCGAAAGCGCCGGCCGAGGTCAAGCCTTCGAGACCGTGGAGCGACGCCAGGCCCGTGTTGTAGATTTGGAAGCCATCGAGGGTCGTGAGGTGCGAGAGCGCGCTGATGTCCGCAAGGAGTGGAGCGTCGTTGAGCCTGATCGACGACGCGCTGGTCAGATTCTGCACGCCGCGGAGCGACGTGAGCCGGTCGGCGTACTCGACGAGCAGCCATTGCAGCGACTGCAGGCCTTCGAGCCCATGCAGGTCCGTGAGCGCCAGCGAGTCTTCGATGAAGAGGCTGCCGAGCTGCTTCAGGTTGCCGAGCGGCGCGAGCGACGCAACGCCGGAATCGCCGGGATTTTCTTCGAGATAAAGTCCGCCGCCGATGCGCCGCAGCCCCTCGAGCCCGTGAACACTGGCGAGCGTTGGGTTACCCGACGGGCAAGGGTACGAGCAATTCGGAACGGCGCCGCCGAGCGTGAAGTTTCCGGCGATTTCGACCAAGCCGCTGAGCGCGCTCAGGTCCGTGAAGGGCGTCGTGGTGACGGTCAGGTCGCCGGTCACGCACCAAATGCCGGCCAGGCGCGCGACGTCGCCGGCCGTGTCGGTCGCGTCGATGACGGCGTTGCCGCGCAGCACGCCGGGGCCTTGTGAGGCGTCGTTGCACGGGATCTCGACGCTGCATGCCCCGACGCCGTCGCATTTCAGACCGGCGCCGCAGATCTGGCCGGCGCTGGTCGCGCTGGGGCAGGCGTCGCAGCCGTCTGCGATGCCGTCCTGGTCGCTGTCGACGCGATCGTCGAAGCCGGGACAGCGATCGTCTCTGTCGCACACGCCGTCTGCGTCGACGTCGGAGCACGGTACGGCCGTGAAGGTCGCGCTGCTGACGCCCGTGCCGGCGGCATTGGTGACGCTCACTTTGCCGCTGGGTGTGCCGAGCGGCAGCGGCGCCGTCAGTTGTTTGCTGCTCACGAGCGTGAACGACGGCAGCGCGACCGACCCGACGCTCACGGCGCTGACGCCGACGAAGTTTTTGCCGTTGATGGTTAGGGTCAGCGGTAGCTCGCCCGCAAGCGGCGTGAACGAGGTGATGCCCGGCAGCAGGATCACGCTGAAGGTGCCAGAGCTGGTGCGGTTGCCCGGCGGCGTTTCGACGGTGATTTTGCCGCTAGCGGCGCCGGCCGGTACGACGGCGCTGAGCTCGGTATCGCTGACGACGCTGAATGTCGCGGGTTTGGTGCCGAACTTCACGGCGCTGGCGCGCCCGAAGCCCTCGCCATTGAGCGTGACGCTGGCTCCGACGGGGCCTTCGGTCGGCGAAAACGCGCTGAGCAGCGGCAGCACGACCAGGCTGGTCGTCGAGACCACGCTGCCTGCAGGCGTCGTGACCGTGACTTTGCCGCCCGTGAAGCCGCTCGGCACGCTCGCGCTGATGCCAAAGTCGGAGGTCAGCGTGAAGGTCGCGCTCAGGCTGCCAAGCTTTACGCCGCTCGTGGCCGTGAAGCCCGAGCCTGAGACGTTGACGAAGTCGCCCACGAATGCGTGCAGCGGATCGACGCTGGTGAGCTTCGGCAATACCTGAAACGCCGTGCCGCTCTGCGCGCTGCCCGCCGGCACCGTCACGCCGATGGCGCCTGTGGTGCTGCCCGCCGGCACGACGGCGGTGAGGCGCTTGCTGCTCACGAAGCTCACGCTGCTTGCGGCGGCCCCGTTGAAGCTCACGCTCGCACCGCTCACGAAGCCGGTACCGTTGATGGTCACGAGCGTGCCTTGCACGGCCTTGGTCGGCGAGAAGCTGGTGATGGTCGGCGCCACCGCGAGCGCTTGTGAAGCTGCGGCAGCCAGCGGTTCGTTGGAACCCGCCGCCGCGCCGCCGTCCGCCGAGCCGCAGCCGACCAGCGATGCCCCGACCACCAACGCCCACACCAGCCCGATGTAACCCACCTTAACCATGTGCGATCCGACTAACACGCCCCCCAAGCGTCCGTCTAGGCGTTCGATACGGATGGGCTGCCGAGCCGCAGCTTCACTGCAGAAACTGCCGGGTCGGAGACCGGTGCAAGCGAGAGAATCGGAGCGAGACCCCGAGACGCAACGTTTGCGCGCTCAGCGTCTCAGGTCGGGTGTATGGCTGTGAGATGAACGACTCCGAGCCGCTGGTGCATCAGTTGATCTACGCGAGCGCCGCGAAGAGCATCATGTCGCCCCCCGAGCTGGCGCAATTGCTGCTGAAGGCGCGCGCTCACAACAAGAGCGTGGGCTTGAGCGGAATGCTGGTTCACCAAGCGGGCTCGTTCTTTCAAATTCTGGAAGGGCAAGAAGCCGTGGTCGAAGCGCTGTTCGCGCGCATCACCGACGATCGGCGGCATCATCGCGTGCTCGTGCTGTCGAGGAAGAGCGTGCCGGTGGCCGCGTTTGGCGATTGGAGCATGGGCTTCGTCGAGGGCAGCCAACGGGGTCTCACGGCCGTCAACGGCTTCAACGATTTCTTCCGCAAGGGCTTCGAGCTGGCTCAGATTTCAGCCGATCCCGGCCGCGCGAAGGACCTGGCGCTCGCGTTTCGCGAGGGTCGGTTTCGGCAGTTCGTCGACGTTTGAGCGACGAGCGCGAGCGTGGGGAATGAGGCGACCGAACCCGGATTCCGGATCTCCGCGCCGGTCACCGTGTCTGCACAAGGTGGCCTGTCGCCGCCACGGAAGTTTCGGCAATTGAGGCTGCGTGTTGGCAGCCCTACGGCAAGGGGCAGGTGACCGGCTTCGTGTCGACCACGACGTCGTCGAGCCAGACGTCGAGCGGCGCGTTCATGGCGTGGAAGCTCCACGCGCCGACGTACAGCTGCGTCACGGCGGGGCCGTACCAGGGGTCGGTGACGGGTGTGGGCTGCACGCAATTTTTGCCGTGATCGTCGATGGAGAGCATCGGATCGGTGGCGCCGTCTTTGTACATGCGCAGCTTGCGCGCCACCGAGTCCATTTCGAACGAGATGCACGCCCAAGTCGACGGCATGGGCGTCGAGCTTTGCTGCGAGCAATCGTGGTACGGCTCGGGATCTTTCGCGGACAAGCCGTACACGAAGCTGTACGTGTTGACGTTTTGCTTTGGTAGCGAGCTCAAGATGTAGCTGGCGTTGCGACCGACGGCGGGGGAGCTGGGGTCGGCCAGGCCGTTTACACCGAAGAAGGTCCAGTGCACGCTGCTGCCGTTGGGGTCGATGTACATCATCATGCGGCCGTACAGGTGCGTGGGCTTGTCGGCGAAGATGGGTTGGGCGCCGTCCGAGAACAGCCGACCGCCGGCGGTGGCGGCGTTGTCGATGTGCACGTGAAGCGCGCTCGCGCCGGACTTCACGTGCATGCCGTCGAGCTGCATGGTGGCGCCAGTGTTGAGCGTGGCGTGCCAGGGACCGAATTTCTGTTTGTCGGCGATGGCGGTGACCCCGGCGTAGTCGTCGAATTTTTCGCAGAAGAGCGCGGCGCCGCAGACGTCGGCGCTGGCGCCGCCCGAGCCGGCGCTGCCAGCCGAGCCGGCGCTGCCGCCCGCACCGGCGCTAGAGCCGGCCGCGCCGGTCGCGCCGGCTGCGCCGCCGACTGCAGCCGCGCTGCCGCCGCTGCCGCTCGAGGCTCCTGCGGTCGCGCCCCCGGTGGACGAGCCAGCCGAGCCGGCGGCGCCGCTCGTCGCGCCACCGGCGTTGGAGCCGGAGGTCGCGCTCGAGCCCGCGCTGCCGGCCGCTGTGCCGCCCGTGGCGGGAGTGGTGGCCGGGGTGCCGTCGCTACCGCAATTGCACAGCAGAGCCGCGCCGCCCAGCAACAGCCCGATACTTTTGCCTCGCACGGAGCTACGCATGATGCACCTTAGCCAGACTGCGTGCACGCAGCCCGCAAGGATTGTGTGTAGTGAAACCCGCGAGAATGGCGCCAGGGTTGAAGCCATTGGCAGGTAGCGGACATTCATTCATGGTGAGGCCCGAACCCAGCATGACCGTACGATTTGCCCCTTTCGCGACCAGCGGTAAAAGAACCTCGGCCCTGGGCCTGGCGGTGGCAGTCGCAGTCGCCGCCTGTGGCGGCTCCGGCTCGAGCGAGGGAGCGGCCGGCAGCACGGGGCTGGGCGGTAGCAGCGCCGGCAGCACTAGTAGTGGTAGCTCGGGCGTCGGCGTCACGGGTGGTTCCGGCGGCGCCACGGTCGGTGGTTCTGCGGTGGGGGGCTCGAGCGTCGCTGGTACAGCGGTCGGCGGCACGGCTGCCGGCGGCACGGCTGCTGGCGGCACGGCTGCTGGCGGCACGGCTGTCGGCGGTGCAGGCGGGGGCATGGCCGGCACGGGCGGCATGGGCGGCGCCATGGCCGGCAGCAGTGGCACCGGCGGCGCCGCTACGATGCCGGCGTTCGATGCCGACGCCGTCAAGGCCATCATGCGGCGTGTCGCCGATTACGAGATCACGCGCTTCGGCACCGACAACGACAACGGCTGGGTGCGCGCCGCCTTCCACCCCGGCATGCTCGCCGCTTTCCGCGTGCTGGGCGACGCCAAGTACCACGACTACACGCAAAATTGGGGCACCGTAAACAACTGGAAGCTGAAAGACAGCAGCACCGATCCAGCCTGCTTGGGGCCAACGCGCACCACCTGCGGCGCGCGCTTCGCGGACAACGAAGCCTGCGTGCAAGCCTACGCCGAGCTTTACCTGGCAGCGCCGACCGCGCAAAACGCCGTGATGCTGACGGCCGCGCAAACGACGTTCGACTCGATGGTCGCGGCGCCGCGCACCGGTCGCGTCGAGTGGTGGTGGGAAGACGCGCTGTTCATGGCGCCGCCGGCGCTGGCCCGCGTAGCCGCTGCGGTGCCGGCCAAGAGCGAGCAGTACCTGTCGCTCATGGACAGCATGTTTTGGGACACCAAGGCGTTCTTGTTCGACCCGGCGCAGGGCCTGTTTTGGCGCGACAGCGGCTACCTCAACACCAACACTTATTGGTCGCGCGGCAACGGCTGGGTGGTGGCGGGCACCGCGCGCATTCTCGACGTGCTGCCGGCAGCCGACGCGCGCCGCTCCAAGTACGAAGCCCTGCTCAAAACCATGGCTACCAAGCTTGCCAGCGTGCAAGCGGCCGACGGCTACTGGCGCTCGAGCCTGACTCAGCCGAACGCCTTCAAAGATCCAGAAACCAGCGGCACGGCGTTCTTCACGTTCGGTATCGCCTGGGGCATCAATCACGGCGTGCTCGACCGCGCCACATTCCTGCCCGTCGTCACCAAGGCGTGGCCGGCACTGGTCAAGGCCGTCAGCGCGCAAGGGCGGCTCGGCTACGTGCAAGCCGTCGGCGCCGAGCCGGGTCCGTCGACCGCCGACAACACCAACGACTACGCTACCGGCGCGTTTTTGCTAACGGGCGAGCAGCTGCTGAAGCTGTAGCTTAGCTAGGCTAGATTGCGCGGCCATGAAGGTCGTGCTGTGGCTGCCGCACAAAATCGCCGCGTTCAACCTGCAACCGGCCCAGCTTGGCGTGCTGTGCGCGCGCCATCCGCAGCATGACTTCGTGCTGGTCGAAGACGAAGAGCAGTTTCTGCGCGAGCTCGTAGAGGCCGATGCGGCCCTGGTCTGGCGTTTTGCGGCGGCTTGGTACGAGCTCGGGCCAAAGCTCCGCTTCGTGGCCACGCCGGCCGCGGGTCGCGAAAAAGTCGAAGCCGATGCGAGCGGCCGCGTGCAAAGCTTGCACGGCCATTTCCACGGCAAGATCATGGCCGAGTCGTTGCTCGGCATGCTGCTGTTCTTTTCGCGGCGCCTCGACGCTTGCGTCGAAGACCGACGCGCGCGTCGCTACTCGCGCGAGCCGTACTCGACGACGCGGCGCCTGGCCGGGCAGCAAGCGCTGATCGTGGGTTACGGTCCGCTCGGTCGCGAGTGCGCGCGCTTGCTCAAAGCGGTGGGCCTGCGCGTGATCGGCCTCAAACGCGATCCACAAGTCGAGCCGGCGCCGGCCGACGCCGTGCGCGCGATCGGCGACTTGCACCAGCTCTTGCCCGAAGCCGATCACGTCGTAGTCACCTTGCCGAGCGACACCGGCACCGACCACTTGTTCTCGGACGCTGAGTTTCGACTGATGCGCCCGAGCGCGAGCCTTTACAACTTGGGCCGTGGCAACGCGGTGGACGAAGCCGCGCTGGTGCGCGCGCTCGAGGCGGGCCAATTGGGCCACGCTTTTCTCGATGTGTTCGAGCGCGAGCCGTTACCAGCCGAGTCCCCACTCTGGGACGCGCCGAATTTGGCGCTCTTGCCGCACGCCTCCGCCATCAGCGCCGAATACCTCGATCTTTGGCTAGAAGAGCTGGGCCCCGAGCTTTCTTGACCCGATTTCGCTTGGATCGTGGTCTGCCGCGCGTCGCGACTAAGTACCTGCCTTGACCTGGGAGGCATCTGATACGCTGGCTCGAGTTATGGCCGACGTATCCGAGCCGTGCCGGACACCCATGGGCTACTTATGAGTCGCCGCCCTCTCGCTAGCTTGTTCGTGGTCGCCACAGCCCTCGCCGCCTTGACGGGCAGCGCCGTGGCCCAAGCCGACACTACCGTGCAAATCCCGCTCGCGGGCGTGCTGGACGCGCGCTCGGTCACGACGCTCACCGCCGGGCAACTGGTGGTTTTCACCTTGCCGACCGACGGCGGCAATTTGCAAAATGCGTTCGCCACCAAGGCCGTGGCCCTGAAGCAGGGCAAGCCGGTCGAGAACGCGCTGCCCGACGACGGCAAGTTTCCGGCCGACACGCGCCATCCCGAGGTCGTGCTGCATTTTTCGAACGATGCCGACGCGGCATCGCCGCAAACGCACCTGATCAAAACCGGCGACATGATGATGTTCCCGGTGCCGACGGCCACGTACTCCAAGCTGTTTTTGTTCTTCAACGGCGCCGCGGGCGGCACGCTCGTCACCGTCACGCTCAACTACGCCGACGGCATGGAGATGAAGACCGCGACCATTCCCGACTACTACGCAGATGTGCCAGTAACGGACCCGGTCGTCTTCACTTTGGCCGGCAACCTCGCCAAGTGGGACAGGAACACCGCCATCAACGAGGCCAACCACCACAACATCAGCGGCGCCGAGTTCGCGCCGATGGCCGGCAAGATGCTCACCAGCGTGCAGGTCAGCAAAAGCGCGATGGGTAACTTGGTTTTCTGGGGCGCGACCGGCATCGCGACGAGCGACGTTGCGGTCGGTGGCGCGGGCGGCAGCGGCGGCGTGGCCGGCGCTGCCGGCGCGTCCGGAGCTGCTGGCGCGGCGGGCAACGCTGGCGCAGGCGGCGCAGGCAACGGCGGTAGCGCGGGCAGCATGGGCGGCGCCGGCAGCGGCGGCGTCATCACGCCTAGCGCCGGCGTTGCAGGCGGCGGCAGCGGCGGAATCAGCATGCCCACAGCGGGTATGGCTGGCACCAGCGCCGGTAGCGGCGGCAGCAGCGCCGCCGGAGCCGCCAACCCCGACACCACCACCACTGTGCCGCCGGTCGGTTGCGGCTGCCGTCTCGGCGCCGGAGACAGCGCGCCGCGCGCTGGCTTGTGGCTACTGCTCGCCGCCAGCGCATTGCGACTGCGCCGTCAACGTCGTCGCCAAGCGTGATGCTACATGCCCGTCATGGGCATGAGCTCCACGATCTCGATGGTGCCTTCCGGCATCATGAAGTGCGGGTGCTCGCTCAGCGTGGCGGCGAGCGCCTCTTTCGATTCGCCCTGCAAGATCGAGTAGCCACCCAAATCGTTCGTCGACGGTGCTGAGCCGCCCTTGGTCACGCGCAGGCTTTTGCCGAGCGGCGCGCCGAGATCGACGATAGAAGCGGCGGCTTTCTTGCTCCACGCCGTCCAGGCGGCCATGCCCGCTTTCTGTTGTTCCGGCGTGGCCTTCATCATTTGCTCGAAAGAAGAAGACGGCGCCTTGTAGAGCACGAGGAACTTTTTCATGGGCGATTCCTTTCGTGAGCGATTCGCAAGCGACGCGCGCGCTCGCACAAATTCTTTAAGCCGAGTCGGCATCACGTGCAACCGACTCTGGTGTGGCATTTCGCGCACGGCATCGTCAGCCGGGCTAACATTGGTGCCATGCCGACGCCCGATCTGGCTTCGCTCGGCGCGCTCGCCGAGCGCGGTGACGGTCGTGATCGAGCGTTCGTCGACGGCGTAGTCCGCGTGCGCTGGGCCCGCGCAAGCGACGACGCCGAGCGCGCCCGGCTGCTCGAGCTCGAGCGCGCCGTTCAGGCTGCGTCGCTCGCGGCTCACGCGCTGCTGCGCGCCGAAATCGCCGGCGCGAAGCTCTCGCGCGAAGCGCTGCGCCAGTTGTTCGACGCCGTTCCAGCCGCCGAGCGTGACCACTTCGTCGAAGAAGTGCTGGGCATTGCCTACCCGCCGCTCGACGAGCCCGAGCCCGAGCCCGAGCCCGAGCTGGTCGCCTACACACCGAGCGGCTACGACGAGATCCTCCACGCGCTCGATGTCACCCAGCTCGCGCCTGGGCAGCGCTTTCTCGACATTGGTTCGGGGCTCGGCAAGGCTGTCATGCTGGCGGCGTTACTGGCGGGCGCGTCGAGTGTGGGCGTCGAGCGCGACGGGCGGCTGCACGAGCTCGCCGAAGACGCGGCGCGCTCACTCGGCTTGGAGCAAGCGCGGTTCGAACGCGCCGACGCGCTCGAGCTGCTGGCCGACGACCCCGACGTCGTCTTCATGTACCTGCCTTTTACCGGCACGACGCTGGCCAGGGTGCTCGCACGCCTGCTCGAAGCGGGCCGGACGGGACCGCCGCGTCGTCGGGATCGCTTCCTGTGCTCGGCGCTGCTCGAGCCTGGCCGCTACGCCGAGCTGGTGCCGGTTGGGCCGCCGAAATCGTGGCTGCAAGTCTACGCCTGGCGTTGAATGACGACGGGCGCACGCGCCGCCGGACATTGGTCAGTCAATGTTCGGGTCGCCTTCAACCGCCGCGCTGCTTGCCGCGATAATTGCCAGTTTTGCCGCCTGTTCGTCCCAAACCGGTGACGGCACGGCGCCCCCCACGGCGGGCGGCTCGGCGGGCGTCTCCGGCGCAGCCGTCGGAGGCAGCGCGGCCGGTTCTCCGGCTGGCGGAGGCAGCGCCACCGGCGGCGCTGCGGGCGGCAGCATCGCGACCAGTGGCAGCGCCGGCGCGGCCGGGCTCGGCGCAGTCGGCGGACTTGGCGGAACCTCGGGCGGCAGCGCTGGCGGTGGCGCTGGCGGCGCTGCGGGCGGCAGCGCCGGAATGGCGGGCGGCGGCGCGGCGGCAGGCGGAGCCGGCGGTTCGGCGGGCGGCGGCGGCTTCTGGGGGCCCACTGGACCCAAGAAGCAATGGTCGTGTCCGGCGGGCCCGTTTCCGCAGCAGATGCTGGGCGCCTCGACAGACATCTGCGGTGCGCCCTTCAAGTACAACTACGGCTACAACGAGGGTCCGACCTGGATCGCCAAGGCGGGTGCGTTCTTCTTTTCGAACTTCACCGCGTTGAGCCCCAACGGCGGTGACATCATCAAGTACACCCCGGGTGGTCAGTGCGAAGTCTGGGTGCACGACGTCGGTTGCGACGGCTTGGCCGTGAGCCCCTCGGGCAACCTGCTCGGCGCGTGCTTCGGCCCGCGCGCCATCATGGAATACGACGTGACAACGAAGGCGCCGCGCATGGTCGCGAGCATGGTCGACGGCAAGATGTTCGACGCGCCGAACGACCTCATCGCGCGCAGCGACGGCAACGTTTACTTCTCGAATCGCCTCGCCGAAAGCGGCAATCGCCCCGTCGGCATCAACGAGGCACTGGTGCGCATCGACCCCACCGGCGTCACCTCGGTGATCCTCAAAGGCGGGCTCAACGGCATCGCACTCTCGCCCGACGAGACCAAGCTGTACGTGGTCGGCATGGGCACGTTTCCGCTCGACGCCGCAGGCTTGCCGGGCGCCAAGGGCCAGCCCACTCCCGGGGGTGACGGCATCGCCGTCGATTGCGCCGACACCATCAGCATCAACGGCACCAACTCGGCGTTCGGCGGCCCCGACGGCAAAACCTTGCTGGTCGTTGGCGGCGGCACCATGGCGCGCACGGTGCAGGCCACTGTTCCCGGCCTGCCATGATTGCCGCGCGCTGAACGCTACACGCCGCTCAGCCCAGCCATCGCGAGCTCTACCGTGGGCAGCTCGCGACCGGCCGTTCGCAGCGGCCGGAAGAAGGCGCGAATGTCTTCGGCCAAGAGCTCTGGCTCTTCCAGCGCGGCGAAGTGCCCGCCTCTCGGCAGCTCGCTCCAGCGCCGAACGTCGAAGAAGCGCTCCGCCCACTCGCGGGGCGGATGCGACAGATCTTTGGGGAACATGGCGAAACCGGCGGGAACCTGCGCCGAGCCCGTCCAGTCTTTGGCTTTCTCGAGTATCCAGCGCAGTGCGCTGGCGTGCGTCAGGTCGTAGTACGGCGCAAACGACGCTTCGATGCTGTTCGTGACCCAGTAGAGCATGGCGTTGTCCAGCAGCTGGTCTTTGCTGAAGCGAGTCTCCAGGTTGCCGTCGCAGTCGCTCCAGCGCTCGAATTTCTCGATCAGCCACGCGAGCAGCCCCAACGGCGAATCGCTCAGGCTGTCGGCCAACGTGCGCGGGCGCGTGCCCTGAATCGCGGCGTACGCGCCTTCGCCGGTCATGAATTGCGCGATGCTCGAGAAGTACTTTTCTTCGGCGCGGCTCATGGCCTTCGGCTTTTGAAACGCGTGCCAAAACGGCATGTCAGTCATATGGATGCCCACCACCGAGCCGGCGTGGCCGCGCGCCAAATGCTCGGTTACGGTGCTGCCCCAATCGCCACCGTGCGCGCCGAAGCGCTGATAGCCGAGCACGTCCGTCATCAGCTCGTGCCACAGCTTGCCGATGCGGAAAATGCCGCCCGGCTTGGGGTCTGGGTCCGAGAACGCGTAGCCGGGCAGGCTCGGAACGACGACGTGAAAGGCATCGCTCGCCTCGGCGCCGTGAGCCTCCGGATCGGTGAGCCTTGGAATCAGCTTTTCGAAGCGCAGAAATGAGTCTGGAAAGCCGTGCGTGAGCAAGAGCGGCAGCGGTTCCGTGCCGTGGCCTCGCTCGTGAATGAAGTGCACCAGCCCGTGACCGAGCCGCACACGGAAATGCGCGAAGCCGTTGAGGCGCGCCTCGCGCGCTCGAAAGTCGTAGTGCGAGCGCCAGTACTCGGTGATTTGTCGCAAGTAGGTGGGATTGGCTCCGGCGTCCCAGCCGTTGGAGGTGTCAGGGTCGGGGGCAAAGCGCGCGCCGGCCAAGCGCTCGTGCAGGTCGTCCAGCACGGCTTCGGGGACCGCGATCTCAAAGCGTTCTGGTTGCATGGCTCGCCTCGGGTTCGAGTTTTTCGGGAGCGCGTAGGATTTGGCGTGCAAAGTCGAGCAAGTCGCGGGCGAACAGCTCCGGTTCCTCGAGCGCCCCGAAGTGTCCGCCGCGCGGCAGCTCGGTCCAGCGCGCGATCTTCAACGTTCGTTCTGCGAAGCTGCGCGGTGGCAAGACGCCGCCCATGTCCTTGGGAAACAGCGCCAGGGCGACCGGTCGTTCAACTCGGTCGTACGGCGTGAGCGACGGCGACTTCAGGTCGGCGTAGAAGCCGAACATCGAAGAACCGATGCTTTGCGTCAGCCAATACAGCATGACGTTGGTAAGCAGCTGGTCGGGGCTGATTTTGCCGAGTGGGCCGCTCGAGGTGTCGCAGCCGGTATGAAAGCTGTCGGCGATCCACGACGCCAAGCCGGCGGGAGAGTCGTTGAGACCGGCCGCGACGCTGAGCGGTTGGCTGCGTTGCACCAAGGCCTGCGCGCCGTTTTCCCGAAAGTACTTCTGGGAGGCTTCGAGGTACTTGCGCTCGTCTTTGCCCGGCGAGCGAGCTTCTGCGTCGCGCAAGACGTGCCACCCGAGATCGCTGAGGTGCACGCCGATCACCGCTTCCGGATGGTCGATGGCCAGAACCTGAGCGATCATTCCGCCACAGTCGCCGCCGGCGACCATGAAGCGTTCATAGCCGAGCACCTGCGTCATCAGCCGCCACAACAGCTCGGCGCTGTGGCGCGTCGGCTGGGCCCCCGGCGGCAGCGGCGACGGCCGGCTGAAGCCGAAGCCTGGCAGCGACGGCGCCACCACGTCGAAGGCTTGGCTCGCCTCGCGAGCAGCGCCGGTCGGCGTCGCCAGCCTCGGGATGACTTCGTGAAAGCGATAGAACGAGTCAGGCCAGCCGTGCAGCAGCAAAAGCGGGACGGCTCGAGGCGCGCGCGCCCTCTGATGCACGAAGTGAAGCTGGCTGGAGTCGAGCGCGACCTTGAAATGCGGCAAGTCGTTCAGCTGCGCTTCATGCCGGCGAAAGTCGTAGCCGGTCTGCCAATGAGCCAGTAGCTCGCGCAGCCATTCGCTGTTGGTGCCGTGCTGCCAGCCAGGGTGGCTCGAGCTGCTCCAGCGCGTGCGCGCGAGCCGCAACTTCAGATCGTCCAGCTCGCGCTCGGGAGTCCGTAGCTCGAACGGCGTGGGCGTTGCGCTTGGGGGGGTAACCATCGTGCGCTCCTTCGACCGAGACGGCACGCAGCAGCACGCCACGGCGTGGCGTGAGCGCCCGATTTCGGCGCTCGCGTGCCCTTTTCGGCGGGTGTTGGCCGAACGAATGCAACTGGCGCGCCCCGTCACTTCGGCTGATCCAAAGCGGACCTCGCGGACACTCGACGACCATGAGGCTTGCCTTGTTCCGCTGTAGTTTTCGGCTGTCGTTGCTGGTGGTGGCGTGTGGTTGTTCGAACGCCCCTAGCAACACCGGCGCTCCGGGCGTCGGCGGAACCGGGCCGGTCGCGGGCGCCGCCGCGACGGGCGGCAGCGCGGGCGCTGCGGCCGGAACCGCCGCTACTGCTGGCAGTCCTGGCAGCGGGGCCGGCGCAGGCGGCTCGAGCGCCGGCAGCGGCGGTTCGAGCGCGGGCAGCGGTGGCGCGACCGGCGGCACGGGCGGCGCTGGGGCCGGAGGCACGGCCGGCGGCGTGGCTGGTTCCGGAGGAGCGACCAGCGCCGGGACCGGCGGCGGCGGCGTGAGCACGACCGGCACCGGCAGCAAGGGCGCGACCGTCTTTTACGACTTCGAAGAGTGCGCGACTCCCGCGGGCTGGACGGTACCCAACTACCCGACCGATCCCGGCGAGGGCAATCAAGGTGCTGGCAGCCTGCTCGTCGACATGGAGAAGGCGCACGGCGGCAAATGCTCACTGCACATGAAAGACTTCAGCGGCGACCAACCGCAGCACGCGCTGCTCGCCGACTTGCCGAAGGGCTTCGGCCCGGTCTTGTGGGGCCGCGCGTGGATGTTCAACACCGGCGCGCCGACGCAGCACGGCGCCTTGATCAAGACTCGTTACACCGTTCCCAATAGCCCCGACGTCGACTGGTACGAGGTCGGCTACGAGAAGCAGAACTACGACGGCATCTGGCACAGCCCGCTGCCGCCGAGCGGCTTGCCGGAGTGGGTGCTGCAGTCGAACACCACCATCGTCATCAACGCCTGGACGTGCGTCGAATGGCTGTTCGACACGCAGAACAGCGCGGGGGTCGAAGCCGCCGATCCGCGCATCTGGCAAGACGGCGTGGAGGTCACGTTCAAGCCCGGCTTCGAGTACGACCTGAGCGGGGTCCAAGGCAAGCCGCGCCCGCCCACGCCCAAAGGCACGGACTTCGTCGGCATCGAAGTCGGCCTCACCATGTATCACGCCATCGACATGAAGATGAACTTCTACATGGACGACCTGGCGCTCGGCAAAGAGCGCATCGGCTGCGCGAACTAACGCTTCCGACAAGCAGGGGCTGCCGAAGCGCAGCTTGAATCGCAGAAGCTAACGGCGCGGAGCTCGGTACAGCCGTTCGGCTGCTGCGTGACGGTGATCGTGATCGTGGACGCCGACCTTCGGTCGAGCGGGTCGGCCTCTGGCCGAGACCGACCTTCGGTCGGGGACCAGCCTTCGGCTGGTGCCGGCCTTTGGCCGAGACCGACCTTCGCTCGGGACCAGCCTTCGGCTGGATTCGGGCGCGGAGGGCCCGGTAGAGACGAGAAGGGGTTGGCTTGGCGGGGATCCTTATTTTGGCAGCGTGCTCGCGGCGGACGCTGCACGCTGGCGCGAGTGCGGGCGTGTAGCGTGTAGCGCGGGCGTGTAGCGCGGGCGTGTAGCGCGGGCGCGTGGCGCGTGGCGCGTGGGCGCGCGCCTGTACCCGGAAACGCTACAACAGCTTCTGCAAGGGGGCCGCGCCGCGGCAGCCCCCTCCGTTACTCACTGCATCACCGTCGCTTTGGCCGCCAGCGCGCGCGCTTGGGCCAGCATGGCGGTGTCTTGCGTCACGTTGTCGTTGGTGACCTGCGTCGAGGTCAGGAACAGCTCAGCCTTGTGGATCTTGCCTTCGAGAATCTTCGGATTCCAAAGCTGCGGGGTAGTCGTAAGCTCGTCGATCAGCTTCCAGATGAACATGCGGTACATGTTCTTGGTGTAGGTCTGGAACAGCTCTTTCTGCTTCGGCTCCGTCGGCATCTTGGCGAGCTGGTAGTTGTTGATGGTGTTGAAGTTCTTTTCTTCGGCAAAGTTCGTCAGCACCGGAAAGTAGCCAGAGCGCATGACCAGCGGCGTGACCGGAAACCGCCCCAAATCGGGGTGCTGGAACGGGAACACGTTCGGCGTGCGCGGCAGCGTGTCGTACGACATCATCTCGATGCTGCGCTTGCTGACGATGAACGCGGCGTGAATGGGAGAGGAGCCGCTGTCGAGGAAGGTCTCTTGCGTGAAGTACTCGTCGCCCTCGGCCACGTAGTCTGCTTCGACGTTCATCGTGCTGGGGTCGAAGCTGAAGCCGAGCCAGAACCACGGCACGATGGTGCGCTGCAGCTGCTCGCTCGCGTCGTTGCGCGTGAGACCCTTGATGGTTTGCTCCGGGACGGAGAACTTGCCGCCGCCCGTGGGC
>Ga0307516_10003715_pt1 | contig 19418 bp, 27 predicted proteins | sample 19_EM_MG_FD_203310 | JGI IMG/M metagenome (GOLD analysis project Ga0307516, IMG submission 203310) | Populus trichocarpa ectomycorrhiza microbial communities from riparian zone in the Pacific Northwest, United States - 19_EM | ecosystem: Host-associated > Plants > Roots > Unclassified | place...
GAATTCGATCGAATACAAGGGTGGAGGAAATCCGTTGAAGGAAGGATGAGTCTTATCTCGTCATCCCATGCATTCAGCTCAATATAAGAGCGAATCCCCCGCCCCAGCTCCTTATACACCATTTTGGCGATCCCCTTGTCTTCGGTAGCTGACAACGTCTTCAAGACTTCTTCCGCTTTTGGACGTGAGTTTGTTGCTGCCTAAATCGGGACTCCATCAGTCTTTCCTAATTTGGATGTTGGCTTGTGCTGACCAAATACAGTCGATGATACCTTGTTCCCGACCCGGGAATCGCGATAAGCCCCATAATATTAATCAGACCACCCGACGCAGAATCTAGAGTAAAAAAAGGGCGATGGGAAGTTGAAGTCGATGTCCAATGAAAGCCGAATGAAACCACGTGACCATGCGCCACGACGTGCAGTTGGTAGGAGTCATGAACAGCACGAGTAGAGTCACTCTTGACGCGCGCTATTGGGAGAACGGTACCATGAGCAAGCACAGAGGGTAAATGTAGAGGTGGAACAATCTCACCAGTCGAGTCCCGGTGATCGCGACCACTGTGCCCGAGGAATACAAGGATGTCATACCAACCCTACCCAACCCCCTCCCTTTAAACTCCAGAGTGAACAAGTCATTCCGTATTTCGGTGCATAAACATCCAGGGACTCGCCATGACGATACGTATGGCACTCTCTCATGCGGGCGGACAATCAAGGGTGGTTCGCCGTGTCATCGCTTTCGGGAGGAGGAGAAAAATCTAGAGGGGAGAGAAGAATGGGAAAGAAGAGAAAACACGCATTTGGTGTTGCGGGGGAGTGTCTTTATGAACGCCTTCATGTCGAGGTCTTATTGTCTCTATTGTCTTTGGCAAGTTGAACATGCTTAGCTAATCACAATGGATGGGATTGCCTAATCAAGTATACAAGTGGTGATGCGATCAACGCCAAATCAACGTTCGAATGTGCTTGAATGGATAAATGGTAAGGATGAAGTACTGCTAATGCGATTAGAATACGAGGTATAAGATACGTGGATATGTCGTGGTGAGTTATGCTAATGCTACATTTACATATATATACGGCTACATACAAGGAACTTGAAGGAAGTACGAAACGAGACGAAAGAATTCCCTCCGAAGCCGAAGTCTAGAAATATCCGCCCAGAATTTCTGCGAACACAAGCAAATAGAACTCCTTCACAACGTCTCGCTCACCACCGTCATACGGACACCACTACCCATCCCCATCTCTGGCCCCGTCTCTGCGCCTAAAGCCTTCTTCGAACTCCTGACACTGGGCCTCGTCCCATGTTTCTTCATCCTCGGAGGCAGAGGCAGAGCCTCACTAACCCCAGAGTGCACAAACGGCTTCGACGACCATCGATGCTGATGATGAACAGGTGGAGTCACCACCGGACACAACGCATGTCCGAACATAATATCAGACTCGATTGAGGACGCAGGGGACGCAGACAGCGATAATGGTGGAGAGGACGGTGGAGGGTGGGGCTTGGTGAGGGGTGACGACGCTGAGGATACGGTGCAAGACTTGAGCAGGACAGGACTTGGAGGGACACACGTGGGTGGCTGGGGCCACGCCGCATCGAGCACCGACGAAAGGGTGGGCGGCGTTGCCCGGAGCACGCTGGATGGGGATGAGGGGATGACAGGCACAGATGCATCCTGGACATCGTTGCGGGGGTGTGGACAGAACGGGTGGGACGGTATTTGTTTTTCTCTTCCCCCATTTCTAGACGAGTGCACTACAGGCGGTGGGGGCGTGGGTGGAGCAGCGATCCCGAGAGTGTGGGCCGTGGGCGAGGTGAGGTAGTCCATCGTCGAGGCTGCGAACGCCGCATCTTCGAGTTTCTCCTTTGCCTTCGGCGCGGTCGGGCTGGGGGACGGCGTCCGCGATGGAGTAGAGAGGCTGAACACGCTCAAGGTCTTGCTGCGGAACACCCAGAGTTTTCGCGGTTCTGGGTCAAGCATGTCGTCCCAGCCTGATTTAAGATTGAGAGCTTGTGGTGCGTTCCGTGTACGGGGTGGAGTCTGTTTGGGCATGCTGCATGATGGTAAGTGACGTTGATACTCATTGGAAGGATTCGCGACAACTTACTGGAGGGGGAGAACGAAAACACGCTTCTGCTTTGTATATTTCTTGAATAGCTCTCGGAGGTATTTGATTATGTCGCGAGTTTCCTCTCCGATCGTGAAAAGAAGTATGAGATAGACGATAGACACTATCGGCACGCTCCACCACATGAGCTGGAGCGTCCTGATATCGTCAGGTGAAGTGAGGATTTGGATGACCCACATCCGTGCGTGGACGGACGACCAAGAAGTCCAAGGTTCAATAGCAGATGCCGAAAATAGAGTTAAGAGGCCAACCACGAAAATGATGCCATTTGTGATGAAACAGGTCGAGAGACGACGAAAGAAGAGGGATGAAGTGAGCGGAGAGCGCATCTCAATGTGAGCAGCGAAATGAGAGGAACCGTGCCGGAGAGAGTTGTATATAGAGAGGCCTAGGTTACAATGTCTGTGAACTTTCGTTCCCAATGCACAAAGAAGGATAAGAAGGTCACCTGAAAAAACGAATGATGTGAGGGAAAGAACGAGCGGGGGGAACCCCATGATTAAAAGTCCAACGAAAGATGGGTGCGTTGATGCAAAGCAGCCGAAATCTGTGACAAGGTCAAACCGGCGATCTTGAACGATGAAATCTGTCAAACGGGGTTATCAAGTGAGTTATTTCGAGATGTGTCGAGACATACGTATTAGCGAGTGGATGAGAGGAAAGATGTAACACAGAGAGAAGTCGATCCAGAAATCAATTCGTCGACTCTTGGGCATGGGTCGGTTGGACGAGTATAGTTCCAAGCGCCGCGACATGGCAAGGCATGCTCCCGGGAGTGCAACAGTAGCACCCAACAAGAGCCTCGTAACTGAAACACGTGTAAATTCATGGCCGTAATACTCATACGAGAAGACAAACGCACCGATATCGCACCAAACAGGCACGTGTATGTCGACATTACCGGCCCAAACGAGTGCGTTGATGGCGTGAATGAGATTGCTTCCGACCAACCAGGTGATTATCGCGAGACTGGTGACATTTCCACGGACACGTCGTACAGGTATAAACAAGGAGAGAAGGACGGTGCAGGTAAAGGAGATGCCAGGGAGGTTGGAGCCCATACCTGCTGAATGGTGTGCGAGACGATGGGGTACAGATCCTGACTAACGAAAGAGTGGTGGGAGGAGGGTGGGGTCGTATTAGTAGGAGAAAAGAACAAGGACATTGTTTAGCCTGCCACATGTTGCGAGAAAGGAATAGCCGACTGGGCGAAAAAGTGTAAATTAGTGCATAAAGAGTACAAGGTTGATGAACTAAGTCGCGAGGGGGTCTGACACGCCATTACTCACGCCTAGGGAGAGGGGTTGGGAAAGCCTTACGACGGACAAAGGGAGATGCAAAATCCGGAAACGTCAACGGGGCATTGAGTGAGCATCGCTGAAAATGGGAGCTTGCATAGGATTGCCTTTCTCGGAAATGGGTCGGTCCGTGCCTTCCGTTACCCGGTGGCGATGCCGGCCATGACATCATGTGACATGGTCAATGCTCCCTTCCCCCAAATAATCCCAAATTTAATCCGCCCCAGCGCGTTCGCTCCCAGTTGTGCCATTCTTTCTTTTAGGAACTATTGGTAATTTTATCTGCTGCCTGGTTATCTAAATGAGAATCCGCGCCGCGCCAGTGCGCATCTTACTCGGATGATAGAGGTGCTTTTCCGGTGAGCATGCTATGTGGTTTTATCATCGCGGAAGTGCGCGTATCGATAAGATTAAAAAAACATTGCATTGTTCGGCAATTGTCTAGATTGTGAGTCATCGAGAACATATCACTTCTGGGGACCATCGGTACTAATTTGTTGGGAAGCATCCGTCTTCACGGAGGCCTGCAGTGCTTTTGAACTCCCTCGATTGCACGTATCTCATTATGCTGCGATCTAAATTAGCATTTATCCTATGCTCGGCATCAGGCACCTATCCTTCCAGTTCGAGGGCACGGCGTAGGCGTCTTGCTGCTGCAAGTCCGCTAGGGCTTTATTTGGAACGCTTTCCACCTCAGTAGCTGTCTTGCGAGACTCTGCCTCCACCCGTGATGATATCATAGAAGCCCTCTCACGGGTTATGTGTCTCCATCACTCTGGTGATTTCAACTCCCCTCCTTTCATTCGCTGCTATTAGTATTCAGTAAGTAAGCGATCCTCGTCAAACTTGTGTGATATTTTCTCGAAATCTTGTTTAGAAAGATCCCACGAAGCCCAGCGAAGCCACCCTTGTTCCGGTGATAGGTACCATGCTGCGCACCCAAACCAAACAACCTACTTGACGCCCCTCTGTAGTCCCAAAAATGTTGGAGCCTATGCGAATGGCGGGGAGCTCACCCAAGACGATTTTCATTCTTGTCCATGCCGGGGTCCCTGCGCAGGCTGCCCTTCGTTCGATCAAACTATTTTTGTTCATACCCTACTGCCCTTATTGGTGACTGACCTCGGTAGGTTTCCGTCGCTTCGTGTGAAACGACCGCGGTTAGTGACTCCGTGGGTCGGCCTTTATTTCCTTCTAACCCTGAAACTCACATGAACTTTGTCGCTTGTACGCACCACCTATGAATCGTGCACGTCAAAAGGAGGCTTTGAAATCACCACTGAGTTTGCGGATCCCCCACCTCCTCTGTTGGCCCCCACCAACCTTTATTAACATACCATGAAGATTGACGTAACGGACTCGGACGCGCTCGGCGTGAATCCCAATGTGATGATCGTCATTTGGATTTGCATCGCCTTTGTCTTTCTTGCCCTATACAGATCCTATCGTCGACCACGAACGACAAAGCTCAGAGGGCCTCCAAGCATTGACTTTATTTTCGGTGTCACCAAGGAGCTCTTCAACTCATCCGACCTCGGTGGCATGTACAGGAACTGGGAGAAGATCTACGGACCAGTTTACGAGATACCTTCAACCTTAGGTTCCACGATTCTCGTTCTGCAAGATCCGGGGGCCATCACCTATTTGTATTCGAAGGACACCTCGACATATCATCAATTCGGGTTCTTCAAAGCCATTTTTGGAAATTTGGTGAGCTTTTCGAGAACCCGTAAAGTGATTCTAATTCAGTGTCAGATGGGCAATATAGTGTTGATCACGGAAGGGGAGACTCATAAGAGGTTCATATTAATGATAACTTCCCGTCTTACTGATGTTTATTGACGTACCAGACAACGGAGGGCGCTATCAAGTGCCTTCACGAATTCGGCAACTAGGGATCTCGCCTCCGTCTTTTTCACTTCCGGATACAAGGTAAGAAAAGTGGCTGTTGTGAGACTGGCATGATGAAGTTGCTCCGTTGCAGCTCAAAGCCGCGTGGGAATCGGCCTTCCAAGGCACTCCAAATGATGCATTAACCTTTGATGTTCAAAGATGGTGAATCGTTTGGTGTCGTTCTATTCATTGAACCTAACCTCGCTTATGCCAGGATCAATTGTGTGACGTGCGAACCTCCCCCCGTCTCTCTACACCCCATGACCATGTTCTTCCCATACTAGACTCGACAGCATCGGAATCGGCGGCTTCTCGCACGACTTTGGCTCTCTGAAAGGCAACACCTCGCCTGTCATGACCGCCTTTGATTCCTTCGGAGCCATCAAGCCCACCTTCTCCATCATGCTCAGCTTTCTCCTCGGGCTCATTTTTCCGGACTTGGCTATGAGGCTGCCCACCAGCCGCAAAGAATCGTTCAAGTCGATTACGAGGAGTACTAGGGGAATCGCTACTGAGCTACTAGACAAAGCGGCAAAAGAGAAGGCTGGCGTCAGTGCGGGCGGCGAAGTCGACAAGTCGATACTGGGGACGCTTGGTGAAAACTTTCGTTTCTTGCTAACAATCGTCTGCTCAGGCTGAATAGTAACCCATTTTAGTCAGATCTATGAATGGGAGTGAGAAGGTTCGCATGTCGGTAGAGGAAATAATGTCGCAAGTGCGTCATCGTTTCGAAAGTCTCTCCAAGTTACCTCACTGAATGGCTTACTCCCTAGGTGGTAAAGAACTTCTCAGCGCTCACAATAAAATAAATGAATTGATCCAGTACTTTGAAAGACGTTATTCTTTATGGCTGGCTATGAGACTACCGCCGGTGAGTTCTGTCACGTTATCGTTCCAATGAGTTGTCAGGTAACATTTACCTCTTTCCCTAGCCGCTTTAACAGTGGGTCTTCCCTTTGCGTCCTCCCTTCCATTCTGAGGTCTCGTTACTTGTCACATGAAGTGGGCCCTTATCGAACTCGCCCGCAACCAAGACGTGCAAGAAACCCTTCGTGCTGAACTTCGCAGCGTACTCGGCGAAAGTGAAGACGGCCAGCTCGTGAACTCCCTTCCCTACCTCGACGCGTTCACGTCTGAGGTATTTAGGACGCGCCCTAGTGTGCCTGAGTTGTCTAGGGAGGTGTGTAGTTGTGTCTTGCACTCTCCTTTCATCTTCCATGTTCCCAGGTACATGTCGACGACACGCTCCTACTCACCCACCCCATCCTCACCGCCTCCGGCGAGCTCGTCGACAGGATCTTTGTCGCCAAGGGCACTCTCATCCGCATCCCAGTTGCTGCCATCAACAATTCCGAGTTCCTGTGGGGGAAGGACACGGATAAGTTTGACCCGAAACGGTGGTTGGATCCGAATCGTGATGAAGGAGGGAGATGGACAGAGATACAGGGATACAAAAACTTGCTGACGTTTGGAAATGGACCGAGGATGTGTGTGGGGAAGAATTTTGCGATAAACGAGATCAAGGTGAGTACTTCCATCTCTATCTTCCCGGTCTGCCCCAAAGGCGTTTATCATTCCATCATGAGCTTTAGGTCGTCCTGTCTGTTTTAGTACGCCACTTCAGCTTTGAGCTGCCTGATGGACCCTCGACAAAGCTCGAGACATTTCGATCAATTAGTTTGAGGCCCAAGGTGGCAGGTGAAGAGGGTCCCAAGGTGCCGCTTGTTGTGAGACGGGTGGAGCAGTAAGCTTCTTTCAAGGAGCGACAACAAGTGTCCCTAAAACGCTGTTTTTTCTTTTGAGAAGAGTTATAATTACTCGTAGAGTCAGAGGACCGCGCGATCAGCTCTCTATCCTCCCTTTCTCTATTGCTCTTCCCGTGGATATGGTGTATCGGTAGCCACCGGAAGAATCCATCGCACAAACGATCACCCTGACGCAGACGTGATAAATGGAAACACGTCGGGCCACACCCGTGTTGGACCGGAATGACTGAGGTGGTATGATGCGAAAGTACCCGTCATAATCAGCTGAGCTGCCTTGTTAGCGAAAGGACAGGTCTTTTGTGACCTTAGAACCAATCGTCTGGTAGCAATTCCGCCGGAAGCAGATGCCGATCAACACCCCCACCGACGACCGCACGGATTAGATGGACGACGTGGCCAATGGCCATCACTTCCAGTGCTCATCTGTCGCGGGATCTTCCAAGCCTCATCCATCCCGTTGTCAATTGGATACGTCGTCCTTGGCCGGGACGTGGGGTGCTCCCCGCGCTGCTTGTACAGCGGAGTGTTGACCGTGAACCCAAAGAGGCGCGATGGGTCGAGATTCAGGGTATGTCAGGAACATGTGCGGCACAGCGGTCGCTGGTGAGGTGATATGACAGAACACTCGTTCTGGACGGGAGGGGGTGGACAGGTGATCACATCTATGATCGGGAGCCGGCATTCGGGGGTAGAGATGAGGAGCTAGCGGTTCTCACCCCTGTCGTACCGTTGTTGGTCTGTCTTTCCCGAGTTCATGCCTGCATGTTTTATATCTATAGTATGACGCCTCTACCGTATGCGCTGCCCTGTTTATTCCGGCCCAGTGTCGCGGCATTGCTATGGATCGGCGGGGTACGTCCAGGGCTGTCGCTACCATATCCGACCTTGAGGTTGCCGTTGAGCTGCACAAGGCTTGCGTCGTGGTCAGGACAAGAGAAGGTATGGGGACCGGTATTTGCCTGTTTGTTGTGCATACTCTCAGTGATGAATTCAACCCAGACAGTTCTGTGCTGACGTGAAACGAGATGTTCGCGATAAGGTGGGTTTCCTTGCCTAACGCCGCATGGCCGTCGCGAGACCTTCGTAATGACAACGGACATGGAATTAGTATGGGATTGAATTTTGAAAGTTGAATAGCAAAAACTTCTTCAGGACATAACTGTCTATGGCCAAGGTGGGGGGTCGAACCCAAGACCTTCGCGTTATTAGCGGGACACTCTAACCAGCTGAGCCAGTCGACCGACACGTACGTATGGATTCCACGTTGGGTATATGGTGTGGTGCTCATATTATGATCAGGAACGTCGGGAACCGGCATTCTTAGAGCTCCGCCGGGAATCTCCTCCGGCGGCGCGATAGGAGGAACTTCGGAAATTTAAACTTGTCCTTCTTACATTTTGCCAACATTTTGCCATGGACTCGGAAAGAGAAGGACCCATCGACGAACAAGCCTTGTTCTCCGAGACCTGTGAATTGCAAGTTATCTCCACTGCAATTGCAACGTCCTGATCGATACACCTTAGTTTGTTCAACCGATGCTGAGATCACCTATAAATCTGCAGACGGCGTACTTTTTCGTATTCACAAATTCAATCTCGAAACATGTACTGAAGGCCTAGCTCCACCGGAATGCTCTACCTTCGAAGATGTCGTAGAGTTGACCGAAAACGCCCCAATTCTCGAACTCCTCTTTCAATTCATTTACCCCACGCCTGGTCCAGATAACTTACATCGATCGACTTCAATGTCCTTGAATCGCTCGCTGAAGCAGCAGAAAAGTACCAGGTATACACAGCGATGAGCATCTGCAAAATTCACATGATGTTCGTATCGATTCCATCCACCCCCACGGTGTCACGATTACTGAGTCACCCTTTTGATGTATTGTGCAGGAGGTCACTCCGGATCCCGAAGACGGCCCTGTCCTTTTTCTCTCACGCAACGAAACACGATTATCCGGAAATCATGAATGAAGCCGCGCCTCTCATACTTGACGTTCCTTTGATGAGATTTTGGTCAAAATATCTGGCGGAGTCCTCATTCCCCGGGTACGTACATTTACACACGATACATATAATACATGTTCTCACATAGTATTTCAGGTTTTCCATCTATCTCACCTAACTTTAAGGACACCGTCTGGTATCGTGTTATCGAGAACGATGTAAAGAACATTCCTGCATTCACGGAGTTCTTCAAAGCCAACGTAGCCAACGCCATCCAGGTAATGCTTCCTGCGAACAAAAGTTTTCTTCTATCTTCTAAGCGGACATCATCAGAAGACCTCAAACTCCCCGCGTATCATCATCGAAGGTCGGGCCGTTTCAAAAAAATGTAAGAACTTTTCAACTTTCCATTCTAGTCGATGTTCCTCATACCTCTCGAATACAGTCTTCCATTCAGACGGCGATATCGAGATGAAATCATCTGACGGCATCCTCTTTCGCGTCCACCGGCGGATTTTAGATGTTTGTGCATTCAACTTTCCAGAACGCTCGAGTTCTGGCGTGATATCACTCTCCGAAAAATCATCTACCCTTGATCTTCTGTTCCAGTTCATATATCCTCTCCGCCGTCCCGATCTCAAACCCCTGGAGTTCGACACTGTGCGTCTCCTTACCATCTGTGCTGAACAATACGGCGTCTACGCAGCAAGGGTGATCTGCAAGGAATACATGAGGTCAAGTTCACATATGGTTCTCCTATACTCGATGCTTATTTTCGGTCCTCCAAAAGGGAATTGCTTCCTCAGCTGGCTCAATTCATCCTTGGATACGCCGCAAAGTACAGATACCATGATATCCTGGATGTCGCTGCTCCGCTCGTTATCGACCAGCCCTTGAAGCATATCCTGCCCGATATGCCCAAGGACTGTTTTCTTCCCTGGGTAAGCTACACGTTCGCCTTAGTAACATGTCGTGAGTTTCGGTTCGGCGCTCAAGATTGAGTATCATGATCAGTGGTCGCGGGTTGCACGCGGTGCTTCTCTCGGCTACATCAAAGTTCTTAAGGACCACTTGGAACGTCAAGCAAGCTGCCCATATTCTGGTAACAGAGGATCGTCAGGCATTCCAGCTCAACTCGACTTGGCGACTAAACTTGGGGAAGGTATTTTTTCCCTTAAAGACTTCGATGCAACTTCCAGCTCCATCGGCGGTAGACAAAATTCTAGACGTGTTGAAAGATATTGGGCCGACTGTTCATCGAACTGGAAACGTCTTGGCCAGATGACAAGCGGAATCACGGTGAGGATGGGATAGAAAAATCATGAGAGGAGCCACAACTTGGTAACACCTTTCCACCTGATCGAACCTATCAGTTCCTCGCCGATCCCTTGATTCCACGACTATGACTGCACGTTGGTCAATACTCATTACTCCCCCCCAATCAACTCTCCAACCCCTCCGGATCGTCCTCCCCCGTCCTACCCATATCTAACTTCCTTTTCATTCCCGGCATCGCCTGCCCATCTCCATACCCAACGCCCGCCTTCTTCCTCAACACCTCCAAGTCCTGTTCCCCCTCCTCCGCCCACTCCAACACCAAATGCCGCCCTAGCAAATGCGTATGCCGCAGCATCGCAAAGGCGCTCTCCGCCTCGGCCCGTGAGACAAAGTCAAGAAAAGCAAAGCCCCGCGTACGTGAATCAAACTTCTTGGGCAGGCGGACGGATTTGAGGTGGCCGTGCGCACTGTTGAGGGTGACAATAAACGTGAGGAGATACCCCATGTTACGACCAAAAAAAACAACGTACCCAAACAAAGCACGGATATCCTTCTTCGTAGCCTCAAACGGCAGGTTCTTCACGATCATCTTCGTCGTTCTGCTCGCTCCCTTTTTCACGTCCGTCACCTTCTCATCCTGTCCACGCCCAGCGAACTTGACATGCAACGCATGTCCGTCCAATACAAAACCCTGCATACTGCCCAACGCCTTCTTCGCACCTTCCATATCCTTGAACCCGATAAACCCATAGCCCATGCTCAACCTTCCGTTAGGCTTCTTCGGATCAGGCTGCATTTGCACCCGGGCAAAGGCGAACGAAGGAAGGTGCTGGAACACCTTCGTCAGACGCTCTTGAGTCGTAGCAAAGGACAGATTCTTGACATAAAGCGTGGTCCCTCCCGCAATCGACGGTTCTCCTTCTTCATCTTCCTCTCCGCCTTCCACAGTCACGCCCAGTGCTTGCTCCGCAATCCGGACGGCCCGCACCTCCGGCCCCAAGCCCGCATGTACGGCCAAAGAGGCCGAGGGTGACCCAGGACCAGGACCATCCCCGAACATCCCCAACGGCCCCTTCTCGAGATAAACCACCGAATTCCCCAAGCGGCGATACGCCACAGCTCTAAATGCCTTCGCAGCGTCATCCGCCCTCTCAAAATCCACCACAGCCATCGTCCCCGCCGGCGGCACAAGCACCCGCTGCAACTCCCCATGCGGCTCAAACATCTCCCTTATCTGCTCCGCCGATGTCCCGTACGGAATGTTCTTCACTAGGATCGTGGTGTCCGACCTTGCACGTGAAGAAAAGGACGAAAGAAGGACGCCTTCGGATTCGAGGTAAGTCTTGGTTTCCTGGATGATGTGGGTCTCGGCTAGGGCAAGCTTGACGGCGGCATTGTCGCCCGATTCAGGGTTAAGGATGGAGGACTTGTCGATATTGAGGCGGCTGGCGATGGAGGATGCGACGGCGTCGCTCTGTTATGGGAACGGGAGAGTTAACCTCGTGAAGGAAAGGTTGATTGATGAATGAAAACTTACGTTCATGTAAAGCATACTCCAGTTAAACTCTTTCCCAGCCGTCGCCTTCCGTTTGGCTTGCTTCTCTTCCTTGAGAGTCTTCTTTCGACCTTGATCGCCTTCGATCTGAGTGTTGCCTTTCCGATCGACAGCACCCAGGATGTGGATCAGACGCCCTTGAAAGGACTTGCGATCAAGAGCCTGGTAGGCGGCCACGGCGTCGGTTGCTCGAGAGAATGTCACGTATGCAACACCCTTCGGCTGCTTCGTGGTAGCATCCAATGGTATATGAACCTTAAAAAGAGATACTGATGAGCGCGAAATAGCCCAAAGGTCGAAGAAACAAAGGAGAAAGACGAGTCAGAATAAATTTCTACTATCGGATTCCAAAAGGATCAGCATGCCAAAAGGTCTGATGTCCCTATGCAAAGCTTCATCACGCATCGTGAAGGAAGTGATATTTACCTGTAAAAAGAGAGGGAAATCAATACTACAATCCGTGAGCACCGGAGAGGAGAGAAAGGATATCAGAGAAATATTTCTACTATCGGATTTTCCCTGAGGATCAACATTCCCGAAGGTCTGATGTCCCTATACAAGTGTATCATCTTGTTCGTGGGGCGAAGAACCCTAAGCCAAGAAGTAAACCTCACCTAGAACAAAGGCCCAGCGTCAGCGAGGCTTCACAAGGAGGGTAGATGGTGGATGAGAAAAACAGGTTTGATGGTCCGCCAAATAGGACCAACGTGGCTACGAGACTCGGGCGTGTTATCCCATCCGTTGTCCGCAGCGTCAGAGGGAAAGGAAAACAAGACCTACCTGCGAGACTTCGCCATAGAGTCGGAAGAGTTCAACCAGGTCGGCATCGGTGCACGAGAACGCAAGGTTGCGGACGAACAACCGGGCAGTTTGCAGAATAGTCTCCGTCGTCTGATCTTGCGGCACTTCTGGAGGAGGGGGCGTAGATTTCGTCGGTCGCTGTTTCAAGGATTGTCGTCAGCTATAGGAAGAATATAGATGTAGAACACGAACCGAAGTTGGTGATATTTTCTCCGCGCCTTCTTCGTCATCAAACTGTTCAAACTCCTTCACTGCGACATCGACATTGTCCTTCATGCGTCGCCTCATCCATTCAAGATCCGATATGCCCTCCTCTCTCACCCCACCAGTATCGTCGTCTTGCATCGGTTCCTTTTGAGTTTCCTGAGGCGGAACGGGAGAGGATTCAGGCTGAGGGTGTGCCTCATTCGCCCATGTCGGACCCTTCTTGGTGCGGGGCTGCATGACCTTCATATACTCGTCGAGCTGCGAGTCGAGTCTACCAGGCGGTCGCTTTTCATCGTTTTTTGGTGCTTTAGTATGATTCGACATCGGTTGGGATACGGGTTCATCGTTAGGAGATGGTCCCAGTCGTGGACGTTTGTTGGGTCGTGGTGCCGGTGCATCTTTCGCTCCCTAGAACACAATTTCAGTATTTTTTCGTCACAAAAGAAGGCGAGAAAAGAACCTCGACAACGCTGACGCTGATTCGTGTAGAGTCGATAAAGGTCCGGTCGAACCACTCCTTGGCAGCAAGGGCCTCTTTCTCTGTCTTGTAGCCAATGAATCCAAACCGCCGTGAAGTCCCATCTTGCTTGTGCGCGACCTTGAAATCGGTCAACGTCCCGCCTGGACCCGCTTTTTGTTCAAAGTGCTCTCGAAGACGTTCTGGGGTGACATAAAACGGCAAATTCTTGACAATGAGCCGCGACATCGCCTATTGAGTTCCGTATCATAGCGATGTGAGCGGACGATGGAGAAGGGGGGGGATATACTGACTTGGAAGAAAAAGCTTGAAACATGAAAAAAAATACAGAAATTATATCAGCAGGGTCTATTCGATCTCCGCTACGGCCATCGCCGCCCGCTTGTTTGAATTTCTCGTCATTTCTTGATCTTGTGCAAACGGTGACGACGATGGCACCTCCGACCGTTTTTTCGGACGAAAAGAATCCTAGAGGGATTCCAAAGGCTTTTTTTGTGGTGCGTGTTCAGAGCGCTCTACTCCGTTACCCCCACCAACACGTCTTCAGGCCGATGTGCAGGAATATCTTGGCGGGCCCGACGCAGAGGTCGAGGGAACCCTGAAAGCTTTCCAAGCTGCCATAGCGTACGCAATGCATTGGAGAAACTTAGAAGTTCTAGCTATGCTTACCAATTAACGAAGGACAGCAAATACCGATATATGGATGGCAATCTCGGTCAGCGGAAGCAAAGTTTAGAGGACAAGATCCCTGATATACAAAAGACTTTGGACATGGTGGAGTTTCTCCAAGAGCGACGGGTGAGTCACTTGTGTTCGCGTGGTCGAGTATACGCTTAGTTGATATTCATTAATTGTCAGGAAGGCAAAAGCAGGTCATCGGGGAACGACGAAGACGATCTGGACGATCTTGAGGACGAAGGCGCTCCCAAACTGATAAAGACGACGTTTGAGCTGAACGACACACTGTTTGCCGAAGCAGAACTCGAAGAGACGGACGAGGTTCACTTGTGGCTTGGTGTACGTCTCGCGACCTGGCTCACTTCAATATTCTGACCTGTTGCTCTCAAGGCGAATGTCATGTTATCGTACAAAATCCCCGCAGCCATATCCTTGCTAAGATCTAAACTAGAGGCGGCGCAGACCACCCTGAACAATACCACCGAAGATCTCGAGTTTTTAAGGGAGCAGCTGACGATCATGGAGGTGAACACGGCTAGGGTGTATAATTGGGATGTGAAGCGGAGACGACAGAGAAGGGAGACGGATGAGGCGCTTCAGAAATCGAAAGATTGACACGGCCCCGTCATGAATTTCACTGCTTCCCTTGATGGAACTGGGACTCATGATCTCTCTTTCGTCTCAGTTTACTAATCCCAAACGAATCCTCACGATTCCCTCCTCCATCATGCGCTGTCTTACTCGGGCTCCTTACCCTATTTTTTTTGAGAAAAGTGTACGTTAGATACCAATTCAACGTCGCTTCTAACAAATGCCCCTGGTACAGTGGGCCCTATACTCGGGAAGCTCTTCGTTTGCGAAAGTAGTTGAACGTGAGTACCGCGCAATTTTCCTCCACTGTGACCTAACCCCAAAGCATTAGGAGGCTGCAACCACGAGCCTCCTTCCTATTCGCCAACGTTCAAATGCCATCCCACGATCCCATGCGATATCCCATTAAATGAATTTGATCTCGAGACAGTGTGGCACCACATTCCCCCCGAAATTCTCCCCCAAGGACTGGTCCTACAGGTGGAGCGAGTATCACCGCTCCGGTGGCTTCGTGCCAGGCCCTAGCTGTGAGAACTATCATCGATTACATTGACTTCGACTTCTTTGCACATTGTGGAGTCATGCCCTACGTCAAGTCGTGCCGGATGCACGTGGGGACTACTACTATGGTGAAGACCCGGTTTCGTTCCATCCCGGGACGGTGCCCGAGAACTTTGTCAAGAACCATTTTAAAGGTGTAGTAGTCGGAATTACCGACCCCCCTTTGACGTTTCTCGGGCCGGTGGCCGCGCGGTCGGATTCCCGCGATTACCGCGACGCCGAACATCGGTTGCAAGTTTTGAGGTCTTAAAGAGCCCATATTTGAAAGGGGAAAACCAACGCCATCAATACCCTTCACTTGAAAGTTGAAGTTGAACGTCACGTCGTCAATGGCTTTCGATGTTCAAGCCCACCCTGTCGCACTTTGCGCCTCCGTCGCTCTTGTTTCGATTTGCGCACTCCGAACCATCAAGAGTTATCGCACAGGACAGCTGCCACCGGGGCCAAAGGGTCTCCCGTTACTCGGGAATCTCTTCCAGCTATCGTTAAAACCGTGGAAGCAGTTCGAGGTCTGGAAGAAACAATATGGGATGTTTACTCCACCTTCCTCCGACGTTTTCGAAGCTGACCAACGTTCTCAATGCAGGCCCCTTGGTATACCTCACGGTGGGCGGCCAAGGAATCCTCGTCCTCAACACTCATCAAGTTGCAGCTGACCTACTGGACCGTCGGGAACACATTTATAGCGATAGACCTCGTATGATCAGTAAGTGCAGATGCCGTCGTCGGCCATTATCTCATTGCTATATGACCCTTAGTGATGAACGAGATACTCTGCAGTGGGTTGCTGATGGCTATGCTCAACTACGGCAAAATGTACACCAAGTTCTATTCTCTTGGAACTTCTTTGACAACTAATGGAGAGCACAGTTGGCGGAGAATGCGCCGCGCTAGTCAGGAGGCACTCACCAAGGCCCGCGTAACCGAGTTTTACCCCCTTCAGGAGAAGGAAGCCGTTATACTGATCGATGGCATGCTACAAAACCCCACCGGCTGGGATGGGGAGTTACGTCGGTGAGTGTAATTGGTCAATTACGTGCAACCCCCGCCAATCTATGCACGCAGATCGGCAGCGTCCACAATATTATCCGTTGCATACGATCACCCAACGATTTTATCTACTGACCATCCTACGGTCCGGGAGATAGACACATTCTCCGAAATAGCTGTCGACTATGCGCTTCCAGGCAATTACCTGGTGGAGTTTTTCACATGGATGAAATATATCCCGTCGTCGATCGCAAAGTGGAAGAGGCTGGCGGAAGAACGGCAGAAAAAGTACTCCGCAATGTTTGAGTCCATGTTTCGCGACGTTGAAGATCGGATTGTACGTGCTTGGCTCGGATTCTCTCTACTTGCCTCAGCCTGCTCATCTATTTTGTAGAAAAAAGGGGACGAACGCCCAAGTTTTGCCGGGACTTTCATTCGAGAGCAGCAGCGCCATCGCCTGAGAACCCCAGAAGCGGCGTGGGCAACCGCTGTGATGTAGTATGTATTACTTTCAATCTGAGGATTCCACAAGTCAACCCACGCTCCCATTCGTCAGCGCTGCAGGAACTGTAACGGTATGGAGAGGCTCTATACCAAGATATTGCTTTCTGAAATTTCTACAGACGGCCACGGTGATGACCTGGTTCATGCTAGCCATGATCGCGTACCCAGAGGTTCAAAATAAATGTCAAGAAGAACTGGATAGGGTCATCGGTCGCTCTCGCATGCCTACACTCAGGGACAGAGAGAGTCTTCCATATATGCGTGCTACCCTCCGAGAGGTGTTCCGCTGGCGGACCCCTGGCCCTATGGGTGAGCTTTTGCCCAATATGAATTGTTCCATCCACTGTATTCACCGAGGTTGGTGAGGCAGGCATACAGCACTGTACCATGGAGGTAGTTCTCTCTCGTCACCCTTTGCGGACTTGACGCTACCGAACACCTAGGATGACTGGTATGAAGGATTTTTCATTCCCAAGGGAACGATGTGTCTGGCAAACATATGGTACAATACCACTTATCATTTTTCCCGATTCAAGAAACCTGATTGCCTGTCTTAGGTGTATGAACCGTGAACAGACGGTATATGTGCGTCGTGTGTTCTGTGTTCTCTGAGGACATCTCCTGACGTCCGCTGTCTTGCAGGGAGCCGATGCGGACGATTTCAATCCCGACCGTTTCATTGATGCAAACGGCCAGGTGACTCCTGCATTAGCAGACACAAAGGATGGTGCGTCGTGATTTGGCGTGAAATTCATCCATTCGTCGACTGATTTGCGTTCCGCTTTCAGAAGGTGATTGTTCTTCTATACCCAATATGATAGCGGTACCTAATCGTCGAATTCCACAGGGCATGTATCCTACGTAAGTGGCCGAAATACTTTAGTATACCATAACTCTAATAGCTTCTACATCAGGGCTTTGGACCGAGGTACGTATCGTCCCAATGCCTCCGTCGGTTGCCCGTTCAGATATCGATCTACCCCATGATAGAATTTGCGTGGGACGGCACATGGCGAATAATTCAATCTTCATAAACATCGCGACCATCCTCTGGGCGGCGAACATCGCTGCCCCGAAGGACGGAGGGGGTGAACCGATCGTTCCAGACACATTGGAAACTGTTAACGCTGGACTGGTCGTGTTAGCCTTGATCCATCAACTCGTTCCACCCTGGGAAATGACACCCTTCTCTTACTTTTAGACGCCCGTCACCATTTGACTGTGTGATTACCCCCCGTTTTCCAGATGTCACAACTGTCATTGCGCAGACGCGGGAGCTAGTGGAGTGAAGGAGACATCACGTAGTGCTAGCCTGGGGTGAGATGTTCCAGAAGGGGATTCTCCCATTTGCCGGGCAAAATGGCAATTGGCGGAAGCGGCAGATTTTGGTAGATTTTTTTTTGCATCGATATCGTCAGGACAGTGACCTGTTAGAATAATATTACACTTCCATCTAGTCCCGACAAAAGTCTGACCTCGATATTTCGCTGTACAGTCCGAGGCCCGCAATGAATGTGGCGACTTAAAAAGAACCTAAGCGGAGGCTCCTGGAAGGTCCACACGACGCGAAACCTTGGGTATGGGTAGTTGCCAATGCCACGTGTAGCAAGGGGAGTCATATTTGCCTTTATCCCAGTCTACCAAGACCGCCCATCATTGTTGAACGATGACCACTTCTCGAGTGCGCTGCCTTGAGGCTTCACAGCACGACCAACCTAGAGTGCATCTCGTTTAAGAGCGGAAGGGGCAGTGCCTGAAACATCGATTCAAACTTGAAGCTGCCTCGCGAGTCGCGACATCGCCCGACCCCATTTCTCTCTGTCACAACAAGATGGAGTTGAACTTTGACGACTACTTCTGGCCGGCGCCTTGAACAGTAGTCGTCTAATCAAGACGGCTTGTGGGGTAGCTGGTCACTCAACCGTGTCCTGGGCCTATCCTCCAGAATCAATACCTGTTCAACAATGCGAGATTGCTGATATTTAGGGATAGTCATCGAGACAGGAAGGAGCCCGTTTATTGGCTCATGTACGAGCTCAAATTTCGCAGGAATTCCCAAAACGGTGGGAATGGGATGTTTTCCCCACTGCTTTGGACAATGAAATCCCATCGATAAACGAAAATCCCACCGAAAACGAGAATCCCACTGACATATCCTCGCGTTGCCTCTGCATCGGGCGTGACATTACTTATGTAAGCACCGACTTGCCGGTATTCCACTTCGTGCATCATTGTTTTTTCGATAAGTTTACTCCTTACAATCCTGTATGCTAACTATTTTACATTCATTGTTTACTAGTACTGTAAAGGTTAAGTATATGAAGTCACTGCCAAAAAATTCAAATCTAGAAGATCATCAAGCTCGCCATCGCTCAGGTGGAGACCATCATGATTTTCCCGGTCAAATGCCTCAATGACTACAAGTTTACTCGGAGTTGGGTTTAATGGTATCAGGTGAGGTTCCAGCCTCCCTTCATTCCTCCGTGGTGTGCTTGATGATGCTGCAGTAGCCTCAACATTGACATCATGATCATAGTTGTCATTGTGTTCATAGTCGATATTTGCGAACCTGGGGTTGCAAAAGGACGAGGTAACTTGCTGAAGGTCGGAACATGACGCGTTGGCGTCTGTGGAGAGTTCGGAAACTCGTGGTAGTGCTGGGACGATGCCACCCTGTCTTTCCGTGGGGTGGTTGGCGGTCGAGTCTTGGGGTGCGTGCCCCCTTTAACGCCTT
>Ga0307516_10003716_pt1 | contig 19413 bp, 5 predicted proteins | sample 19_EM_MG_FD_203310 | JGI IMG/M metagenome (GOLD analysis project Ga0307516, IMG submission 203310) | Populus trichocarpa ectomycorrhiza microbial communities from riparian zone in the Pacific Northwest, United States - 19_EM | ecosystem: Host-associated > Plants > Roots > Unclassified | place...
ACAAGACTTAAATTCCTAGAGTAGACTAGACATGGTACAAAACCCACATGGACTAATCATCCTTTAATCACTGTGACTTTGTCCCCTTTTTTCAATTGTTTTCCCAATTAATGCATCAATAATACTCCGTAGACCCTTCTGTTTTTTAATAAATTTAGTGCAAATTTACTTGCTTAAAATACAATCCACTCATGATTTCAAATTCAGTTAACTTTTAAAAAAATCTTCAAACGAAATTATTTTAATTTGAATTGACTTATTTGAGTCACACACCACCGAATTTAGATATAGTTTGGGAAAGAATTTCAATCTATTTTTTATTTAAAAAATTTAAATTATTTTTTAATATTTTTTTATCTTTTTTACATGATCACGTCAAAAATAAATTTTCAAAAATAAAAAAAATATTATTTTAATAATTTTCTAAAAATAACATTTTAAAAAATAATTAAAAACAACCTTTTAATAACTTTAAAAGAGTGGCGTATAGCCAAGCAAATCGTTGTACTATTTTTACACGCTTGATATAGACTATGTATTATTTTTTTGTCTTAATATATATATATATATATTTCTTTGGTTTGTGTAATTCAAATGAAATAATATATGTTGTCAAAGTCTACCTTTATATCCCTCCCACGAACGTACAAGGAGTTCACGTGACCAGTCGAGTGACATAAAAATAAATAAATAAAAAAGTCAAAGAAAAGGGAGAGGTGGGGGTGGGGGTGGGGGTGGGGTCAATCACGTGAACCAGGCATGGGATGATGGGGACTCCGAGCCTTTCGTTAATAGCCTCCCTTTGGTAATTTTATTTGTGATTTTCTTCCTTTTATGCAATATGGTTGTCGCTATTAGTTGCGTCCTCAGAGATGGATTCTCCTCCTCTGTTTCTTTTAACTCTAATATCCGATTTTATTTCCATCAAGGATATTCCACTAGTCTCGGACTTTCAATAAAATTCCGTATTTGATTTTCATTTCAAATCTTTATTATATAAAATACATACTTCTTCTATATATATATATATATATATATATATATATATATATATTAAAAAAAATTATAAGTGCTATGTATTTTTACCAATTATCGAGAAGATGGTATGGGTTTTTTCTAGTGGCCTATTAGTCGTTTCCGTATTGAAGGATAACACGATGATCTTTTTATATTTTGTCAACATAATAAAATGATTTAGTTATTTTTAAAAATAAAAATAAATTAATTAACATCTAGAGGCTTTTTTGTATTATTTATTTTTGATACAAAAAAAGATAACTCATTTACCTTTTAAAGTAAATTTTGTTTATTTGGAGTACAAGGATACTTTCGTATTATTGTCCTGTTTTTTTAGTTATAATCAAATTGATTAGTGAGCAATTTGATAAAAAATAAAAAGTGGCTGGCATTTGTAACGAACACGTTAGCGAGTGGGACAAACCTGCACCCTTCGAGCGGCGCATAAGAGGGCTTGTGACCGCTATACGGTAGCTTCCGAGATGATATTTGAATTGCCTTGACTACCCCTCCATCTCTAGGTAGCGAGTGTCACCAACAGACTTCTGGTTTAGCTCATATGATCTTTTTTTTTTCCTCTTTCTTGTATCTTCCCTCCTTGATTTCTGCATTTGACCCTCCAGATTTTCAAAGCAACCATTTCATTTATTTTTCCTTCGATTTAGTCTATTTTTTTTATTACTATTCGTTTTATTTTAAGTAATTTATAAAATTGGAATTCCTTTTCAATTTCATCCTCCATTGATCTTTTTTCCATCCGTCACATTTGATTCTTGTTCTGTTAATAGCTATTTCTTTTATTTGAGATGGTTTTTAAATTTGATGTTTTTACGATTTCATCCTCTTTCAATTTTTTCCTATCGGATATGATCTTAATTTTTTTATTGTTATTTTTCTTACTTTGACAAATTTTTTAAATTGATATTCTTTTTTTGAATTCATCCTTCAATATTAAATTGATTGAAAATCGAATTTCTTGATTGAGCCCCGGTCAAGAATTTTATAGGTGGCAAGTTTGGGAAATTAACCCATGTTTAGGAAATTCGTTTGGGTTTGCTAGAAAGTTTTTTTTAAATTGATGTTTTTATTTTATTTTATCCTTCAACATTATATTTGTTGGGAATTAAGTTTCTTAATTGAACTTAAGTCTAGGATTTCACGACCTTTATTGTGTGCTGCAGAACAACCATGGTTAGAAGAGGTTGTAGAATAGAACATGTTTTTTTAGAAATGAATGGGAAGGTTCCCTCCTGGGAAAAAGACATGTAGGAACCGGTGTGTTGTTTCTATTTATGTTAGCTGGTTTCAGTTGAAATCCTTGTGGTGAGACCTATGATAAGGCAACTACACAAGGATGTTATGTTAATAACCCATAATGGGGTGACTAGAGTAAAAATATTATATTAGAGATGCACGATAGGGTGCCCTACACATAAAAAAAAGTTCTTGATGGAAGATAATTTTAAACTGAAAACTAAACTGGTGTAGAAAATAGATATTTTCCTATTCTTTTTTATTATGCTTTTCTAGTCTTTTTTTTTTTTTTGAAATGAGTTTTTTTTCTAGTTTATTTTTTCATATTCAGTATTATTAGGAAACTAGTGTAAGAAACTTTTTAGAAAATAGATATTTTCCTATTCTTTTTTATTATGTTTTTCTAGACTCTTTTCTTTTCGAAATGAGTGTTTTTCGTAGTTTATTTTTTCATATTCAGTATTATTAGGATTTTCTAGTTTTTTTTATATACATATAAAAGATTGTACTAGCATTTTAGCAAATAAAAACAGGATAAATAAAAACAAGTATTTTTAAAAATCTTCCTATACTTGTGGTGTATTATCTGTCTTTAAGAGTTTTGATATAAATCCCTTTATCATTCACTTTTGTTTGCATCGGACATGGGAAATAAAAAAATAGCAGCCCAATCAAATATCTATCGTTAAAGATTATCATTTGAAATCATATGTCTTGGTACTCATAGCGTATCAATAAGTAATAAGTTTCTATATATTGTTGGTGTGTGTTTGTGTATATATATATATATTTAAGAATGTGCAAATTAGTTGAATTATTTGAGATATTCTTTGAAAAATGGATAGTTTCCGAGTTTGGTTAGGAGAATTTTATAAAAATTTGGTTTATTTGAAATTTGATTTTATAATTTAAAATTTAAAAAAATTAAACCAAACCAAATCAGATAAAAAAATACTCATTATATATCAAAGAATCATTAAATCAATGCTTATTAAAAAAACACAATTAAAAGACCCATAAATCAAATTTAACCTGTTTAGTTTTTTTTAAAATACAAAATCAAATTATATCGATTAACTCAATTTAATTATTCATTCAAATCAAGAGTAATTTTTTTTTATTAACGTGGGTATCTCAGTTAGCTTGCGTGTTTCTTGATTAATTTCATGATTTCTGAAATTAACAACCATTTAAATCTAAGTTTACAGTGATTATTATATATGCAGTAATCACAGGAATTTAACCTAGAAAATCAAGATTAATTTGATTGATGGAAAGATGAGATTTATATAGTATGAATTTTGTGTGTTTATGGGGCCAATTATAGAGGGTTGGGTTTGCGGCAAAAGGAGAGGGGACAGGTGCCCCATGTGAAGGAGACAAGTACCAACATTTCCAATCATTAGTACTGCTACTGCATCGCATTTCATATCTCTCACTCCCTTCCTCCTAAAACCTATTTTATATCCACTCTCCCTTTATTTTATACAGAAACGACACTACTATTTATTTATTTTAAATTTTTTATTAATGAATTAATAGCTTTAATGAGAAGGACTCGCATCCTCATAGATATATCGATTTCTTTTCTAACATATTCAGTTTTATGAAGTGTTTTTTTTTTTTTTGGATTGATAATTTTAACATTTCCTTAATTTGAAAATGGGAGAGCATGCATCACATTGAAAGAAAGAAAGAGTATTTTTCTTGCTGGATTGAATGATGAATTACTATTTGTTTTGATCATATAATTTGTGGACCCTAAAGTATACAATTATTGGATGTGATTGATCATCCCAAGTATGAAATATAAATGGAAGACGGTGATGGTGTTGGCCTTGTCTCCCTCCCTCCTTGTTCCTGTTTCGGGTAGGAGGACTACATCCTTTTCAGAAATCTACCACCATCATCTCCTCCTCCTTTATTACCCTCTCCTCATTACTTGTCACTTTCTCCTCCTCCTCCTCCTCCTTCTTCCAACTATATTTAGAAAACATTCTTAACTTGGTATATGTTTTCTTTTACAAAAGATGTTAAAACACGATACCTCCAAATATAAAAATATAAATATCATCCATTGATCTTAATAATGCACATGTTACACTTGTTCATGTTACACTTCATAAAAATATGAAATTGTAATCCCAACTCTAGCTTATATTTAATTAATAAACATGATGATTCAGGCTCGATTTAGATTAACCTGAATTTTTTTAATTTTAAAAAACCTCTTGAAACAATATTATTTTACTTTTTCAGCTAAAAAAACCATAACGATATTTTCTTTTTATAAATCTAGGTTTTTTCATTAACCCCACTAGATTAAGTCAATCTGCTAGGGCAGACCAAGAATTACAACTATGCTCCACATAGTCTGAATAACATTTCCTTGGACCCTTTTTAATCTCTTTTGCTCATCTAGAAACAGCATATTATTGTACACAGCATGTATGCTTTTATGCTGTGTGATAGGTTGATGAAGAGACGAGAGAAATGTTGGGTGAACAGTTTGAATACTAGCAGTGGGGACTGGGGACCTTCCTGTCTACATTTGGGGCTGACGCAGATGGTAGAAAGGGCTATAAAAAAAGAAAAAAAAGTCTATAAAATAGTTAGGTCTTCTTACAATGTCAGCATCAGCTGTTACAACGCGTGCATATGTGGCTCATAGTCAAATCCTTATCGCTGCATGATTGCATTCCCTTCTCTCACATTCATTATTTCTCCTGCTCTCCTTTTAGCTTTGTTGGTTGCAGAGCTAATTCCTGAGAAAATAAGAAATAAAAATTGACAAGAACATAAGCTCACTGTGTTAATTTAATTTATACTAAATTCAGATATAATATTTGATGGAAGAAAGAAATTCATTTGACAACAATTACTGAGCAATTATAACCGAGCTAGCTAGTATTTTTACTGGATAGAGTAAAAAAACCGGGTGAATGATGGATCCATACACAGTAAATAAAATTATATTTGGTTAATATTTTATAACAAAAGAGACATGTATGCATTATAATTGATTAAAACAGCAATCAAACACACTTGGGAAACAAACAAGAGTAATTTAAGAGTAAGCTGTGGAAAGAGACATTGCACTTGAGGTCTTGGTCTAGTGGGGGGAAGGGATCTATTATCTTTTTTTGTATCCGGGTTCGATTTTTTTTGTGCATGTCTGTCCTTCCGTGGTGTCTTACCTGTCCACTGAACTTGCATGGTATTCAGTGGACCCGGGAATTAGTAGTGGTGCGCGTAAGCTGATCCGGACACCTCGGGTTATAAAAAAAAAAAAAAAAAATTCAAGAGATTATCAATTAATAATAATAATAATAATAAGAAATATATACCGTACCATAACATGATTGTTCATTATGTACATTGAAATCTTGCATCACGGTCACATAATAAACTTTATGATAAACAACAAGTACCAATCATTGATTTCTCAACTATATTTTCCACTCATTAAAGCTTTGAAAGAATCAGGAAGATAAAAGCTTCAACATGTGACCTCTTCCACTAAAGTTTGTACAAAGTGTCATGGGGAGGGAAAAACGATAAAGAAAAAAATGGTCTAAGCATGCATGTGCACCTGCGAATCCAACCAATCATTAATTTCTCAACGAAAATCTCCACTCCCTTGAATTTGAAGAATCCATGAGGTATGACTTGAGAGAAAAAAAAACCCATTTCCCTTGCTTTGTCAAAGATCATAAAGGGGCACAAAAACATTGAACATTATAGCATTGAAATCTTCAATCTTGCTTGCTCCACTTTTTCAACGTTGCTATGATACATTCGTTAAAATCCATGTGGCTTTTAGAGCTGTTGATTTTTGTTGGGCTGGGGCTATTACCTGTTCTTGGCGCTTCCTGATTGTAATTGAGTTGTCAATCTAAGTTCATATTTTCTTAATTAAAATAATACTATCTTGTTTTTTTTTGTAATAAGAATCTTGATATTCATCCACCTGAATTTTACTCCGGTTAATCAAGAGCTAAGGTAAAAAACACATCGCCACTTGCATGCTCTCCAGCATGATTCACGTTCCCTTTTCAAGCATCGAACATGGTGACCTTTCGCCCTAGTACCGCCTCCTTCCCTGGTTCTTTTTGGTACTTACAACCTTATTCAGATAAATGGCTAAAGATTGTAGCATAATTAGTACAGAGGAAGACAATTTTATATAGCCATTTCGTCATAATAAATTAGAGAGGTTGCTCCAATCACGGGCCGGGAAGGCTTTGCCGAACACTTCATTTTATGGGTTCTGAGTTTTAGCTATCAAATGGTTTTCAAAACAGTTTTCTAAATTTTACCAACCACCCTTTTCACTGGTTTTTGCAAAACAAAACCCAAGAAATTCAAGAAAAGAAAAAGAACAAGAAGCCAAGAGCCTTAGCTTCCCAAAAGATCTCTAAGATATATGTATGAAACACGTTTTTGATCGAAGAGATATAAATAAATATAATCATGTTTTTATAATTTTTATTCTTTTAAAACAGAAAATACAAGAAAAACATGTTCTTTTATCTACACGATTCTCGTCTCTTTTATCTTTAAATAACTAAATTATCTAAGAAATTACGATTCATAACCTGCATCTGGCATGGGGATGAAATTAGACAAGAGTAAACTGACCTGAACAAGAACAGAAGAACTGTCTGTCCCATATAAAAAGGAGGTAGGGATATAGGACTTGGACACAAGTAGGGACAAAAAAACTAACGAGTTCACACTGAAGATCAATACAAATAAATTTCTCTACAATGTAAAATGGGACGGAGGTAACGATGTGATAGCTTAATGGTTATTCATGCAAGGAGAGATGTATTCAAAGAAACAGACGTTTCTATAGTGTTGTTCAATCATAGCCATTTACTGGTACAATGATCATTAAGAATTTAGGAGATAAATCCTTTTTTTTTTTTTTTCCTTTTTTAATCGTTATCATCCCTACCCCTATCGCTATTGCTATCATATCATCATCATCATCATCATCATCATCATCGTCATCAGAGGCCTCTTACTGGGTACCACATATGCAAGTTGCTAGACACGCAGACAAGGTTCATGAGGAAACTGCAACCTCGAACTCTAGTGATTATAAGGTGGTTCCCCTACTGGCAGGGCTTGTAGGGTTCTTGTTCTGTTCCTTCTTTTTGCTTGTGTAAAAGATGAAAGAAAAGTGAGAGGCATCCTTGACCAGACAACTCATTCATGGCGAGTCTAAACTAAATATTAATCTTTTCTGTACAAAATCATTGTATTTTACACATGTAAGCAAGCCCATCCTTTGATTAATTATCAAGGACTTTCTTCTTTTCGGTTAGAAAGTGCTTTTGCAAATATTTATTAATTAACATTTGCGGTTAGAAAGCGCTACTATACTACCAAACTAGCTCTATCACGGACAAAAATGCAACCTGCTATGCAGCCTAGCCATACATGCTATGCAGCCTAGCCTAGCCTAGCCTAGGGTTTCATGAAATGATGAGTACTTGATTAATATCAAACCATAATCAAGCAGCTGAATATGATATGTATCACATCATGGTTTACATAGTTCATCATAGACAACGCAAAGCAAGAATTGAGCATCTTAAATTAATCACACAAGCTGTGTAGGATCTCATGAAATGATAATCATGGATATTTCACAATGAATCAGAGTCTGATTTAAGGCAGACAAGAGTTGCAATGTAATTTAACAAAATTGTCCGATTTGACTTGTAATTTAAATAACAAGGGACTAATTTTGATTTTTTTTCCCCTTCAAACCAGCACTTTTTCAAGAACATAATTGAAAAATATCACAATTTTCAGAAAAGTAACAGTCTTAATGGATTGCACTATTCAAAATAACGCATTATTCCTAGCAAAGCAACCTTAAATTTTGTTTTTTTTTTGTAAACAATCCAAACAAAAGTTTTAGAAAAAACGAAGGTAAGAAAAAGTATCATACAAACCTTACAATGTTTGTTCATACAAATAATCCAAACTAAAGAAGAACAGGGAGAAGCACATCAATGGTGGCCTATTGTCTCTATAACTTTGAACTTATACTCCATGGTATTGTTTGCGCAATAAGTAAAAGAAGAGAGTTGTGGTGGAGAAAATTAAGAAATTAGACATGGCACCTCACTAGAGATTTTAACGGGGGAGGAGGAGCATAAAAATGGCAAGTTGGGCCACGGACGAGTGGAAAATCGAGAGAGATAGTGATTTGATAGTTAAAAAAAAAGCTTGTTACCGGGTTACGGATTATAGCAGTAGCGATTAAATATGTGCAATGATGAAAATTAGAAATAATTTTATTTTGCAGCATAAAAGGCCAGAAGAATACAATTGTGGAATAGTTGATGAAGATCATAAGCAATATCTCGTTGCCAAGATAGTAATTGCCATGGGAAGAGTTCAAGAAAGAAAAGACGAATTACGCACTTTTGAATTAAAGCCAAGTAAAAAACGTAATTAAAATCTAAAATTAACTGTAAAAATAATTAAAATAACTAAAATAATACATTGATTTTTTTGAATCTCAGCTAGTTACACTGAGCCAACACCATATAGAATTAAACCTGTAAAATTATCAGATAAAGAAGGGCCAAAACCAAACCCTAGCATATTGTTATTAGAACAAGGCATCATAGCAGGACAGCTGTGTTGGGCTTAGTGGACCAATTTTAATGCCAGCGCGCGCGCGCGCACACTCCATTGCTTATCCTGTTCAAACACTCTCGCAGGAAACTCATGATAGCAGATGGTATAAACCAATCAAACAATAAATTCTCAATGCCTTGGAAAAGAAAATCCGGCAACACATTGATGCTCTTTGTCGAAACATTGAGGAGGAGAGGCCAACCTTTACTTAATTGTCAATACAAATCCTTTTTAAACACCTAATAATACCTCTCCAATATAGTCCACCAGAGAAGTGGCATGCGTTTAGGATAACTTTAGTTTTTGAGAAGCTTAGTGTGTGATCCCACTCTTTCACCAGTAATGAATCACTAACCTGTAGGGATTTCCCTCTACCACTTTGCTAGATCACGTACTGAGACACTCGACTCAATATGTGATCATTCATGCTCTCTTTTTAAGAGATTATCAATGGATTGACTATTAGTGGGATTCACAGTTCAAACGAGAGCCCTTTTCCCCTTTCCCCTTTCCCCTGCAAGACCAAAAGAAATATGGATAAAATCTTCTAGTTCACATTCTAAGGAAATAGGGCCAATCCTACCCTCAAAGTTGCATGCACAAATTAAGATCAAAACTTCATCTGAGGCATTCTTACCTCTCCGCCTAATGGTCCATGGGCAGCCATTGCTTCAAACTGGTTCACAATAACTTGTCCCTGCAGCAATTTAAGTCGTTAGCCAAGTGAAACCAGAATGAGAGGCCATATAAATGCAACACTTTCAAGACTGGAGGCATATTATACCAGTTCTAAGAAAGGATACAGGGATTCTGCATTTTTTAGTCACTTGTTTGGGTATTAGAATTTGCCAACACCTTTAGCATCAACCAAAGTCCAATGAGCAGGATTTTCCACTAATCCGATAACCCTCCTGTCAGTCAGCAGAGAAAGCATTTTGAGACATAAAGATAATAGATATCGTGAAAACCAACGCTTCAACCTTGAATACTATTTGAGATATGTGATGAACTTGCAAACATATTCTTTTCTTGTGTCATGTGTTTATTCCAACTTTCAGGAGAACAGAGAGTTGTTAGAAAATCAATTAAAAATGTCAAAACTAAATTGAGCTTTCTTACGTTTAGTTTGTCTGATAGTCTGAAAAATCTTTTCTAATTTTCAGAAAAATTGCCTCTGTGAAATTTGGACTTGTCATAAATGGAGTTTGCAGATGGGACAAAACAATCATATTTAGCTTGTGGTAGGAGAGTTTAAATAAGCCTCAATTGATAATTATTTAACTGGTTTATGGTCTGACAACGGTTGGCTTCAAGTCCCTTTTTCTGTGTTCTTAAACTTGCTTGACTCTGCCATATTGTCTGCCTACATTTTTTGCTTGTGTTCTTTTGCATATTTGGAACATGTCCTGACACTACACCTTATCATTTTTAAACATTCGAAGAAACCTATAATTCATTTTTTTTGACATATAAAGTCAAAACAAAAAATATACGTAGGTTACCAGCTAACAGCCGTAACGTTTTAACATGCATGAACAAATAGTTAATGATAAATCATCATTTAACCATTCTCTTGCCATGATACCATGAGTTCAAACTGCACAGTTTAAAACGCAGTAATACTAACAGCACAAGTGAGGGATCAAAGATAAAATCATCACAAAACTATTGTTGCATGCCAGATCTTAACATCACCGGCCTTAGGCACCAGATGTAATAAACATAATCATTCTGATTCTGCCTTGGAAGACTAATATTTCCCTGCCACAAGCAAATTAGGTCAGGAGCTACCACTTGGTGGAATCTAAAATACCATTGTTAGTTTCGGTAGTGATAGTTCTGGATAAACCTTAGTTAGAGACAAAGTAGTTGTAGCTCTAGCTTAGAGTAATGAGTCGGTAAATATGTGGTTAATAAGTGGAAGTTCAGCTGTGCAAGTAATTGATGCGTACTGTGTACTATGTCGTGTAAAAGGGCTCAGAAATAGCCGAGCAATTGTAACTAAGCCAAAAAATTGAAGGCTTTCTACTATGTAACCTTGCATGCTACCTTCTCTGCAATAAAAATCCTTCCCTTCAACAGTCCAAGGCCTATAATGTTTCTTTCAACTCTGACACTATAACCATTTCTATAATCAATTCATTTCCACGCCTAAAATATCAAACTTTGCACACTTAAACCCCCCAAAACTAAAACCTCAACTAAACCTAAAAATCTAACAAGGGGTCCCTCTGGAAGAACTCCATGTATCGATGATCCATGAGATGTTTTTCTACTACTATATTTATATTTGACATATAATGTATTTTCTAACAGAAGTAACTAGATAACTGTTATATCCCTAGCCTAAAAAATAAGGAACACGAAAAACTACGGAGCAAGAATGGTAAGAAGTATTGTCATGCTCGTGAAACTGATGTAATTGATATGAAACAAGGATGGCAAAAGTCCTCAATCGATATCTGCTAGCAGTTTGATATTAACCAGGCATGCAAGATATCTTAATGAAACCCATGTGATAGCCAATGTCATCTTTCGACAACGCATCAACTAGTTGTTTGGATACTGTTACGTGTCTAAAAAATTTCACAACATGGTATGGTAATGTGTAGAAAAAGAGAAGCCTGTACATAGCAAACAGAGCAACAAAAAGTTTAAGTGTGAAGTCTCTTGGTGCACTGAATTTGGATATCACAAATACAAAAGAACAGGGAAGCAAAAATTTCAAAAAGGAAATAAAAAACTAAATAAAATTATTGACGTGTATAATGTATATAACTAAAGGCAGAAAGAACCAAACAAATCTTTCACCAAGAGTTCATGCACGTACCGGTTAAATAGCTGCTTTCTGTCTTATAGAACACCTACTATGCAATCAAGGATGATGCTGCATGCTTCGGTAAAACACGTCTTTAGTAAGAAACCACATAGTTTCCCAATGAAAGAGCCAGATAATAAATCTACAACAGCAAAAGTATAAACACCTGTAGTGTGATCCCAATATTTTGCTTAAATTGCAATTGGCACTCAATGCCTAGATTGGCAAACACGGTCTTCATAAACACAAACATGTATTAGTTTCCAACAACACAACTAAATCACAGTACTCAGACAAGGAACATGCAATCAATTTAACCGTTATTTCTATGGCTACATCAGTTCAAGCTTCTCCTTCTACGTTCACGGTTATGTCCATTGTCTGCTCCTGAAGCTCTAGGAACTTCAATCCTTCTCCTGGATGATGAAGAATTTGTTTCTACACTATTGTCCACTTCTGAAAGCCTAAAAACTAGATTTCTTCTTCTAGAAGATGAAGAAAGGGGCACACTAAAATTGCTTTCTATAGCAGTACCCGTTCTATGGCTTTCCAATTGAGAAACAGTGACAACATCGTCAGGCCTGGAAGAAGAAGCAGACTGTGGCAATGTAGAATCAGCATCGGCAACAGTATCCGGGTTCTGGCTGTCAGGTTGAATAACAGCAGCAATGCTTGAAAATGAATCTCTATCAGCAGGACGTGAAGATTGTTGATGGTTTCTTCTCCCACGATGGCTGTGCAAAATTGCCCCAAGGTCCTCAAATAATCTTTCTGTAGATTCCATAGCAGATTCCATTGCAGAGTTCACTGCAGATGAAAAGGAGGATAGTGAAGCAGCTCCTTGAAACAGTAACCTAGAAACTTGAACAGAACGGTGGTGCTGGCTGCTGTCTGCCCCTATGGAAGGCAGTGCCTGAGAAGTACTGGTTCGATTTGCCAAGAAACTGATTCTGTCAGATTCAAGAGGAACACCATCAAGACCCTCTGACGGAGGTATCTCCCCCATTGCAATGAGCACATTGCCAATATACCGCATCCTTTCCTCAATGGAAGAAGAAAATGCACCGTGATTAATGAGTTGTTGCCTCACACTCTCAACTCTTTGTGCAGAGGGCCTAGGAGGAACCTTCAAGCCAGACTCCTTCAACTTGAGCTTCTTGTTATCATAACTGTTTCCATTGCCATAAATTGGAATAATGCTTGTATCTGTAACCTCTTCCACACAAACAGGGCATTCTTTCACATTCGAGTAAACATACGACAGCTGATAGAAGCACGGCCAACAAAACAGGTGTCCACAAGAAGTTAATATAGGATCTTGTGCCATATCAAGGCATATGTTACAATCAAATACACTCCTCCTGTCAGTTCTGGCCTTCTTACCATTCCCATTCCTGCCTAATGCTTTAGCTATCAAATAGGTACTCTTTCTTTTGCCAAATTTATTCATCTCATCTCTCCTTTCTTCAGTAGCAACACTAGCCTCCCCAATAAGCAGCCCACCATCACTGCGAACATTAACAGTAGCTGGTTCCACAGAAACATTCACTGTTTGAGGGGTAAAGTGACTTTGTCTCCATCTCTGTCGTTGTCTAGCCCTGAAAGTAACTGCTTCAAGCTGCCTGAGGCGTTCTTCTATATGACCATGGGTGTTTTCTAATTCATCTCGTATGGATGCTAGTCCCAACAGCGAGTCATTGGAAGGGTATAAAGGCTCTTGGTTCAAATCAAGATCCATTATTTCTAGCAAAAAACTTACACCACTCTGATTCAAAAATCTTTCTACAACAAAAACCAAAATCTCAATATACCCTACCCTGCAAAGAACAATAAAAACACAATCTTTAACTCACCCAGAAACTGAAATTTCCCATTATCTTAAACTCCCTAAAAACAAAAATTAATTGAGACAATTGTCACTCTCTAAATCAGTAAATAAGAGGGGGAAAAAAATCTAAACTTTACTAAACTAAACCCTCCCTGCATACCCAAAAAAGAAATTCAAAATCAGCTTAAAAAAAAAAACAATTAAAATCCAAACCAAATCGAACTCCCACCAAAATGAAAAAAAATCCAAAACCAGCTCAATCATTGATTTAGTCACTAAAAAACAAAACCCAGAAACTGAAAGTTCTCCCCTCTATATTTTTAATCTTTTTTTTCAAGCAAACAGAAAAAAAAAACCCCCATTAATCTTTTGAGGCCCAAGAATGTAAATAAGACCAAGATTGTAAGCAAAAACACAATCAAACAATAACAACAATAATAATCAACAAATTGAAAAAGAAAAGAAAAGAATAGGATAAGCACCTGTATGGAGCAGATGAACAGCTCAGGTCTTCTTCAAGATCAAAGATTTATCCATAAAATCATTTTATAGCAATCAATAAAAGTTAAAGCAAGAGGTGGTAGTTGTTTGAGGGATTGATTGACAGGTGCTTGGTTTCTTGCATGTTCAAGGCCAGCTGGGTATAAAGTGCTGTCGTTTTGAGCACTGACTTTGATGTCCCTGAGGATTTGTGATTGGAGTTGTGGCACCAAAGCTACCAGGTCAAGAAACTTTGGTCCTGTTATATTCTTTTGCGAGCTAATGATATTTTTGGTGGTTTCTGCTTTGTTTAAATCTCCATTTTAGTCCATATACTCTTAATTGCCTTCTATTTTTGTCCATGGTCTTTGAGAAAAATCAATCATGTGCCCATGGTATTGTATTTGTTCTTATTAATATAGGTGTTCGGTCTCAACTAATTCTATAAGTTTTGAAATTAATAATTATATAAAGTTTGTACCTATAGTATTGTATTTTTAAATAATCTATATAAAGTAAGAAATAATTTGATTGATTAAATTCAAATGCATATAAATTAAATAATTTTGATATGTTATGTTTTTTTTTTGTCGATTATATAATTTGTCTATATTTATATATAAAACTTTAGAACACAATGAAATGTCTTAAATCACAATTTTCTTCTCAGAAATCAGCATCAACTACAACAGATTATTCATGGGGATAGTGAGTTGATCTTGATGGCTAGTAGCTTCCTTTAACGCAAATCTTATTCCCAAGTACTGATGATGATCATCATAATACAACAATTAGAATTTAAGGGTGCCTTTTCTTTTCCTTCCCAAGGATTCTGTTTTTCTCTTGCAAGAAAAAAATAATCCTGGAACCACAGATTATTAAAGCATAGAGAAACAGACGTTGTCAATACACATGAAAAATCTGAATAGATAGCTAAAAACTGGAACCACCTCCAAGGTCCATTCCACCTCCAAATCCTCCAATATCAACTCCACTTAATGATGATGATAAATCCCCACCACCCCCACCAAAGGTGCCTCCAAGATTAATACCTCCGCCACTATTATTTCTGCCACCAGTACCAAGACCACCGATGCCAATACCAAGTAGTGCTGGCAACAATATAGAGCCTAGCTGGTTCAATGAAGAATTCGCCTGCCCCCTTGGTCTCCCATAAGACATAGGCATATTTGATCCAAAAACATTTGAGGTAGCAGCTTTTGGCACATAATTGTTAGGTGCAAGGTTTTGCATGACAGGACCTGTTGCCAGTGGAGTTCCAACGGCCTGATACTGAGGAATACCTGATGCTGGTGCTGTTGATTGGTAGTATTGGGCTTGAGCTTGAGCTGGATTTGGCTGTGATACGGCACAATCCAAGTGAGCATCAAATCCACAGAGGTTGCACCTATAGAGCCATTGCTTGGAACCAAAGTTGTGGCACATGTCACAAGAAAAGCTCATGTTAGGGTAAGGAGCAAAGGGTGTAAGATTCAACTGGTGATGATGAGACTGGTGGGTGAGCACCAAGGGCATTGCCGCACATGTGGTATGGATATAAATGTTGCAAGTTCCACAATGGTAAGAGAAACCATTTCCTTGCTTCCCACACGCATCACAGTTGAATAAGTCTCCAGGATACATGGGGGTTGAGAGGAGAGACAGAACATGGTTTTGGTGATATGGATGAGTGATCTGTTGAGGCATTTGGGAACAAGAAACATGAAGAAAGTAGTTGCACTGTGTGCAAGCGTAGATCCATCCCGAGATCTTGAGCTTGCAACCTGAACATGAAGCTAGGCAAAGCGTCTGTTGGGGCTGGTAATTGGAGAGCTGTAATGGGTGTGGATGGCTGAAATGCTGAATTGCAGCTTCAGTTTGGGCAGGTAGCCTCCCCATGAACCTCAGATTTTCTCTCTTCTCTCAACTTGTTTTTAGTGGTAAATCAAACTCTTCTGCTCAAATTCGCATGATATCGATCGACACACGGTGCTACCGTTGACTCTGCTATCAAGCAAAGTCAACTAAAGATGCGGTAGAGTTTCCAGGTCAAGTTGCTTTTGTTTAACATGTTTTGATAACCATAAGAGCACTAAGGGATTTGAAAACTAAAACTCTGAGCTGGATGGAACAAAGTAGCTGGTTGGTGGCAGGCCATGACAAATTCGTATGGAACCTAACAAGTGGTTCACAGGCAATTTTTACTAAGCTGCAAGGAAAAAGGTTGGGGAAATTGCTGAACCTACTATTTACAGTGACAGGCTAATGATGAGGCTAAGGCTCAAGTGCTGACATTAAAAGAGAGGTTAATTGACAGTATAATGAATTGATTCTTCAACCTTGCTTTCTTTCTACTTTCTCAGCACTGCCTACACCAGAAACCACTCTTAGCACATAGAAAGCAGTAAGACCTTATAACTATCGAAGAGATTCAACTTTCTGGCAATGCTACTTTGGAATAATGAACCTTCAGAGAAGCAACTAGGTCCGTTCTCACCAAATCTTGTTCACTGTTCAGTTAGCCGCACTCGTTGAACAAATATTATGCTTCTATTATACAACCAGTCTAACTATCAAATTGTATATTATTATTGACCTTGACTTTTCCTTATCTTGAGGATGTAATAGAGTACGGAATGAGGAGATACATATCCTGATATCCCAATATAAAATTCTAGTTGACTTTGGGGTTAAGAGAATCCTCCTTATATGCGACCTTGCCTGCCAAATTCTAGCAGTAGAATTTACTTGAGTAAATACTCCAAGATGGAGGAGATGCAGAAGTTGAGAGCAGAATTACCAACGTTTTTCGCTGAAGACACTTGTTGGAATCCTTGTGAGAGGCCAATATGATCATAGGAACGACTTCATGGTTGTCTATCATGTAAGCTTGCAAGCATGCATTCTCCTTCTCAAAATCCATGAGAATTTTTAACCTGATGATTTTTAATTTAATTTTATGGGAGTTAAAATATAAAATTAAAAGATCAGAAATTTATTTTGATAAAAAATATAGTTTATTAACTTGCATAAAAACTAGAAACTATAATGTACTTTTGCTATTTTATCCTTATCATTAAGATAAATATAGTTATCCGCTTTCAAATTTAATTCTTAATATTTAAATTTAAATTTAAAAAAACAAATTAAATTTTTTAGAATTTTATTTCTTACACGCGATGAGATTCTTGTACTATTAATATATATAACATTAAAATAAACCTAGGGGGAGGCCAATATTACAAAAAAATTAAGAGAGAAAAAAAAAGACTTTACAAAAAAACATTAAAAAAAAATGGGGGCACGGCCGCACCCTACACTAGCCGTCGCTGGCCCCCCTTGCCCCTCAGTTTTTTTTGCCTCTCTTCTTCCCCGGTCTCAGTCTCTTCCCCATTAGACCGACTTTTCATTCTTCAATCTCAACCCCCAAGAGCTGCAACTCCTCATAAAAAAAAAAAAAAAGTCTTTCTCCCTTCCGGTCAACGACCTTTAGTCTCTCTTCCCCTCTCTCTGCATCTCCCTTACTATCATAGCGCCATCAACAGCTTCAACAACCGGGAGCAAACACAAGCCAGCAGCAGCAACAACAGAGGGAACCCTTCTGCCCTTTCCTCCTTTCCTAAAGTAGCATGCACCGGCATCCGCTACGCCCCGCATGTCCAGCATCAGCCTTCTTTTCGGTCCAACACTTGGAGCAACACCAGTATCGTACTGCAATAACAACAAATAACACAAGCAAGCTTCACCGTGCTCCTCTCGTCCTCCATTAAAGCAACGTTTGGAAACCCTCCTTCACGCCACCAACGTTGTCTCTACCGTGAATAGCGAGCTGGACCGTCAACCGTGAGCAGTGCCCGGCCATCTCCCTCCTCGCCTCCTGCGGTAGCTGTGCTCGGGTAAGTCCCCCTTATTGCCTGTAACAATTTAATTACATTGTTACTGTTGCATGCATACTTGAATTATTCACGCATGCATGCAATAGTTGGAGAGCCGGTTACTTGCTTGGGCTAGTAACTGGGTTGGGTTGGCTGGATCCAGCCCAGCCCATACGGCTGGGTTAGATCCAGCCCTTAAAAAAATTATTTCTTCTGTATTTAAATTTAAATTTTGCAAATTTATTCATTGGCACCAGAGTCAGAAATACCGTACTTTTTGGGTTACGTAATATTACCAACGTCAGAGTTAAAAATATTCATAGATAAATATTCACTGACACCAGAGTCGGGAATATTATAGAAAGACCATAAGAACGGAACACAAACAAACCTGTAACAATTTAAGATAAAACTAGTAATGCAGCTTGTCTCAGGTAGGATACTTAAGAGGTGATAATATCTTTCTTTTCGCGTAACCAGTCCCATATTATAAAATCTTTGTTGACCGGTTAGGGTTTCTAATAACCATAATATTAGAAAGCGACTCATTGAACAAGAATCTCTGTTGACCGGTTAGGGTTTCTAATGACCATAATATTAGAAAGCGACTCATTGAACAAGACATATTCCCTTAAAGAATAAGATATTAAGTATTTTTTTTTTTATTTATAAAATTATTTTTAATGGGTCATGATGTACGAGTGTGACAACACTGTTAATAGTTTATACCTACGCTGATGGCTGGTGTGAGACCACCGAAATCTGCAGTATCCATTTTATGATTGCTTTGCTGGAAGATTCAAGATCATCGTCTCCATTTTTGCCACCACCTGCTAGTGTGAAGGGAGGGATGTCATATTGGGTCTTCGGATTCATGGGCCTTTCCATATTTCAATTTCTTAATTGGATTTTGTCTTTAAAACAAGCCCAATTCTCCAACTTTATTAAAACCATGCTTTAAGGCCCATTAGCCTCCTTGAGATGCTGAGAAATGCTTATGCAATGTAGCTGGAAACTAATGTATAATTATACTATGATTCGAACAAAATTTTATGGAAATAATAATTGAGGGTTAACATCATATTAGGGCTCAACCTCAAACCAATTTTAAATTGAGTCACCGAATTGATTGTTTTATCAATTGGGTCCCCAACGTATACACCAATTCTCTAGATTTCTCAAAATTCTTAAAATGTATATGAGAGAAATTTCCCAAAACATAAAAGCAGATGAATAATGCTGCAATTTCTCCTAAATTATGAAGGATTTGGGTATGAAATTCTTATAGAGGAAAATAGACATTTTGTTCTACCTTTAGTAAAACTTTTAGATGGAATGCCTTCTTGGATATCGAGAATCAAAATTTTGAACCCCTTAAAGATAGAGAAGAGATTAAAGTTGCTAGGGTTAAGAGGGCAATTGTTTTTTTTTTTTTTTTTTTACTTAAAGCTTAATTTGTTAAAATTACTATTTTACAT
>Ga0307516_10003717_pt1 | contig 19412 bp, 15 predicted proteins | sample 19_EM_MG_FD_203310 | JGI IMG/M metagenome (GOLD analysis project Ga0307516, IMG submission 203310) | Populus trichocarpa ectomycorrhiza microbial communities from riparian zone in the Pacific Northwest, United States - 19_EM | ecosystem: Host-associated > Plants > Roots > Unclassified | place...
TGTAGTGTTCTCCTTTTCCTTTGGCACCCGAAATTGCCATAGATCCACCACTCACCCAAATCAGCTTTGCCAAAGATGTCCCAGCAGCAGAACAAAACAATATTATATTTGCCAGTCAAAACCAAAGCTTTATAAAAAAAACTGGGTTGAAAACAAGGTCAAAGCGATGAAAAAAAAGGTCAAATGGCATAGTTGGAGCACAAAACCGAACCAACCCCAAGTGGGTAAGGCAGGAGTCAGCTCAACAAGCATTTTCACAGTTGAATAACATCTTCTAATGAATGATAGAGTAGAATGAAGCACTCTTAATAATAAAATTTGCAAATGTTAATTTGCAGGAACACCTAATTTTCTTTGACATTGATTGAAGGGTTGGACTCCTATCCGCTTCGATTGTTGAACTTTTCAAATGGCTTAAACAAGGTTAAATACGTTTTACATTTTATTTTTATTTTTGGTTATAACACTCGAGTATTCTTGTTTGCTATGATTAGAAACCTCCTTAATCAAATCTTAAACAAGTTATCAACATTAAGATTAGAGTATTTGTAATAAAACCCCTCTCTCGTTAATTTCCTTTCCTTAAATTCAACCCAACACGATAGTATGTCTAGGAAACCAGCTTGTCATCGGAGCAAAACCATGTGAACATGCATGGTTAATTGCCAGGAGTTATATTTTAGTGGCCTCCGGGACGGCAAGTCTTATTCAACAGGTTCGAATTATCCAAGTTGTAAAGGTCGACTTATTGGCGGCCTAGCCTCGTGGCCTTTTTTTTTGCGATTTCTTATTTGACCCGGAAATGGGTAGGACGTGGCCGTCCTTTTCTTTAGAGAATCTAGTAGCTACTAGATCTCTTACAGGGCCCGTCCTTTACAGACAAGGTCCAATCACGGCCCACGAAAACCTGGAGAACCTTCCTGAAGCAAGAAGAAGAAGAAGAGGAGAGATTTTGTTGGTTGAATTTGCTTTACCTTGCAGTTGCAGTGCTGCACGAACTAATATATGTTAGGTCAAAAGAGATAGAAGAAGCCACCGTCCTCCAACCATGATACTTTTGAAATGGACTAACCCGTGCAAAATCTGGGCATAGATAGGCTCTGCGTTTTTTCACAATTTATCTTGGCAAGCCCACGTTACTGTAGTCACTAATTACTAGCGGTATTTAAACCCCGTTTTGCAATATCTGAAGTCCTTTCCAATAGGTGGTTCAAATTTAAACTCAGATGGGGCCTCACAGGGAAACCCAGTGGAAGAATGGACCGGGGTTCAGTAAGGGCTGGGATATGGGCTCATATCATAGGGGGCTTTGCAGCTACAGTTGGTATTTGTAGCTCAGTATGGGCTGGGATATGGTCTGGGCTATGGGCTGTTAGCATCGGCTTGGACATGACTTTGGAGCAAGGAAGGTGTGAGGAAACTGATGGCGAAGACTGACTCTCAGGTAGTCCTCTGTCTCCTTTAAATAAAACTGTAACATGCAAGATAGTTCACATGTACCTCTTCGGTTTTAGACTGTGAAATTAGTTGAAGCTGGTCTAGATATCTATATTAATAATAATAATAATAATAAATAAATAAATAAAAGAATTTGAAGGTTCTGCGCGTGTACAGGGAGGGGAATATCTGTGCAGACAAGCTAGCAAGCTGCGAAACTTGGGTGTCTCGTTGCTGAATGGTATCACTGGACCTACCATCATGGGATTGCATTTGGGCTAATCTTACCGGGCTAGGAATGACTTTTTCATCAAATTCTTTCACCACTTCACTTGTGAACATTAATTATATTTTATTCAACTTAATTATTTACTGTTTTTTACTAAATCTCGTCACTTAATATTCATGAAAATTCAATCCAATTCATGGTAACATTTTTTTTATTATTTTTAAATGACCTTGAATGTCTTTAAAGGAATTTAAACACGTATTTACACTGTATCATTTATATATGTATAAATATATACATTCTAGAATACGTGTTAATTGAATAACATTGTATATGATGATGAATAGTTGATTTTTTATTTGATTAGTAGTTGAGTTTGATACATAGCCGAATATAAAAAAATAATTTTTTAAATATATAAAAAATATTTTGTATATTATAATATTATTTCTAATGGAATGTATAACTCAATATTGATGGACAAGAAAGAAAGAAAAATAGTTTTAAAAAAGTAATTGAAAAAAATATGAGTCAACTCGGGTTAATTTACAATCTTTGTGACCATAGGTGTAAGATTAGGATAACCCAGTATAAAAAAAAGAGAAAAAAAGATGCGAAGACTAGTTTTCAACAAATTAAATATTAAATGATTAAATTGAAATAAATCAATTTTTTAAAAATGACTATAAAAACAAAAATCAACCCACATTAAGCTTTAAAATTGATGTCCTGGTCATGAATCAAAAACTAATCTCATACAAAACAAGTCCTGAAAAATAATAAAGAAAAGATATATAAAAAAGGTTTGAAAATAAAAAACACTGGCTTTTAAAAAATAGGGGAAAGCAAATCTTTTAGACATGGTCCAAGCTCCAAAGCTTGTAATGGGTAAAATCTTGGACTCTATTGATCTAGATTTAACAAATCAAAGGGATCAAATATGAAGAATTAACAAATTAAAGGGTTGATTTATATTTTTTAACGGGCTAGCATGAAAATCTAAGCTGCGAAAAAATAAATGATCATTAACGCCAGACTGTTGGGAATCTTAAAGCACGTGTCGTCTCGTCGTGTAGGGGGTGCCATGACAATTCCAATGCCTCTGATAAAAGGTTGAGTTCGGTGGCTAGGTGACCCTCCACACGCCTCCCACAAACACTTTAGCAAGTTTTTGTTTTTTTAATATTTAATGTCTATTAAAATACAACAATGTCTCTACACTAACATGATATTACAAAAAAAAAAAAAAACAACCCTCGTTAAAAAGTAATGTTGATAATGTCTTCAAGGACACCAAAGTAACTTAACTATTTTTTTAGAAAAAGACCATAACTCCCCTGATTGAAAGGCAACATAATTTTTTATATTAGGGGTAAATAAGTATTTTTATTGTATAAAAAATAAATTTATCAATTTATCCCTACACAAATTATTAAGAACAATTGTGTTAAAGTAAAAAGAAAATTCTACTTCAATACCTAATTGAAAGTTTTCTCAAGCAACTAGCAATTTTTCTAAATCACTATTACAATGAGGTAGTCTCAATCTAAAGCTATAGTAATTCCTCCTTAACCTTTAATATTTTTTATTTTTATTTTCAATTTAATTTAATTTCTCATGGTTGAACAGAAAGGTAGACTTTGTCTGCCACTATAACTATAACTTTTACCAAAGTTAAACAACTAGAAAAAGCTGATAAAAAAAATTACTTGTCTATTATCCACCTTCTATTACTAGAATCCAATATATTGATGTAATTGATAGTATATTGTAAAACATTTAAAAGTTCAGAATAATTTTAAACCCATAAAAAGTGATGTTGGTGAAGAAGAGTGCTAATTTACTTGAAGATTTCTCAAAATAAATACCTAAAAAATTACATCGAATCTGTTTATGAGTTTTTCATGAAGGGATACAGGGAAGAAATTTTTTGATTAAACTAGCAATACTTGTAACTGAGAAACTAGTTATTTTCGTGTTTTGCTATGAATTGAATAATTGTTTTTAACAAGAAAAAATAGATGTATAAGATTTTTAAATGTATTTTTTAAAATTCCAGTTATAAATCAAAAAGGCTTATACATGTATTTAATTAAATACAACGAGAAACATCTATGTTAGTAAATACAAAAAACAAAGTATTAACATGTCAATTCAACTTGTCTCGCTATAAGTCGACTAATTTATTTTTCTAACGCAAAAGAATTTATGTGTAGATATTATTGATGTATTTTTTAACATTGAATAAAAAATATAATCGTGAATAAAAAAGTCAATGCTTATATATAATAAACCATAATAAAAATCACATGTGTTAATAAAAACACGCAAGATTTCAAACTTATTTTTAACATAGCAGAATAATGAAAACAAAGTTGCAATTACTACGATGTTTTATTTAGTTTTTGTATAATATTTTTTCTTTAAAAAAAGTGCAAAGAAATTTTTTTTAATTTTTTTTTCAAAAAAATAAAGATAAGAACAAAAATAATAGTATAAATAGGTCAAGTGTAAAGTGATAAATATTTAAAGTATAAGAAAATAATATTTTTTTTCAAAAATAATATAAAGAAAATAAAGGAAAACCTAAAAACATATTTAAAAAATAAAGATAAAAAAATAATAATAAATAGACCAAGTATAAAATGATAAAAATTTTAAATATAAAGATGGAAAAAATTTAAGAAAAACTTGTTTTCTAAAAAAAAACTTTAAAAACTATAATTTTTTTACTTTACAATAAAAAAATTAGTAAAATTTATAATTATATTATTTCTGCATGGAAACACCATTTTTTGTTTTTAGTACACGTATAATAATAATAATAATAATAGTATAATGTTGTTAAATCACAAGTGTAGAATTTTAATATTTATGAATTTACAGCGGTAAAGAAAAGGAAAGGGAAAATCATGCAATTGGTCGGCTGCTCCTTTACACGTACGACGTTCTTCTTTTCAAGGACCTTTAAAAACTCTATTCATTATGCGAAGTTTCCCAGTCTTCCTCTTCTTCTCCAAGTCTTGTAAAACTGAAGACGAATTCCTTAAATATCTATTTTAAACCCGGATCTATTGTTTTAAAACCGGTGATATTAGAGTTCGACTCAGAAGAGAAACGATGTTTTTCAACGGCGATCCATCGACACGGAAGCGAGTGGATTTAGGAGGTCGGAGTTCGAAGGAAAGAGATAGGCAGAAGCTTCTTGAACAAACTAGATTGGAACGGAATCGTAGGTTGTGGGTGAAGCAACAGAATGCTGCTGCTCTCAAAATTCAAGTTAGCTTTTGCTCCTATTATTATTATCTTTGTTTCTCAATTGATTGTAATTTACGCGTGTTAATTTGTATTCTTTTTAGTTCATTAAATTCAATGCCATGTTTGTTCACGCGAATGCTATATGCTCTACACGTAACGGTGCTGTTTTAGGCATGGAATCTTGTTGATTTAGAAACTAGGGATGGAAGGATCACGAGAATTAGGGTTTTTGTCACTTCATTGCTTTAGTTGCTCAAAGTCAGTTACAATCTGTGTTTGATTGAAAATGGATTGTTTGATTTCTTTGTCCTGTTAGATGTTGTAGCGAGAAAGCTTTTGCAAGGTCAATTTTAATCTAAATAAAGATCCCATGTGGTGGCTTTTTTAGTTGATATAAGTATTTGTTAGGACTTGTAATGCATTTGTTGCAAAGTGCTTACTAATTAGTAACTACAGAAATGGTTTAGAGGGAGAAAGGCAGTGGAGGCTGAACAGTCTACGGTTCGAGAGCAGTTCTTTGGAACCTATGGGAAGTATTGCCAAAATGTAGACAGGTAAAGCGGCAATGTCCTCATCTTAATGTTATTAATAGCAGTTGTGACAATTTATTGTGGAAGTCTGCGTGATACCCTTTTTGATTGAGATTCTAAATTCTTCCTCCAAATTGTCCTGTGTATCCAGGCATTGTTTCAGTCCAGATTCAGAGTTCCTCCGGCAGCTGTTATTTTTCTTCAATGCACAAAATAGTGATGATTTCACTATCCTTGTGGAGACTTGCCGATTGCTTCTGCAAAATGTTCGAGATAGTGGTATTTCCATAACTGTAAAACTTCTAAAATGGAAACCTTACATGTATGTTTATTTATTTATTTTCTAAAAAACACAATGTCAAACCTTACATGTATGTTTATTTATTTATTTTCTAAAAAACACAATGTCATCAACAAGGGAAGCTTGTCCAATCATAAGATATCCTCGTGTACAAATTCAAACTTGTTTGAGTTGTACTTTCTCTATGTAAGAATGTCTCTGGATTTGGCATTTGTTGCATTTCGATTCTTGACATGCTGATTATATTTTGCTATTTTATTTTAGCCTTCAACATTTGTAGCGCTTTTGAATTTGACATTTAAATGACAATCTAAAGTGGCCGTGGCGGAAAATTTATTAATTTAATATTTGCTCCTGACAGTGGATGGCAAATATTAAATTCCAGAAAAAGGAGACAAGGACTATAATTTTGGGATGTTATGCTGCTTTAGGTTGTACCATACTTGTTCCAACCTTTACATTTTTCTGAGAAACTCTGATACACAGACTTGTGAGAAAGTGCTTTAATTCAAGCATTTTTTACACTCAGAGAGACTAGTATACAACCGAGCTATTTTCTGCCAGCCCTTTGTTTATTTGGGAAGGCACCTAGCCCCCTACCCACCCAACCCAACCCCACCCCTTTACTGAAGATTGCCAACGGGTTTGAGCCCCCTTTACAACTGAAGTTAAGTACAACAGTAAAAGAAATAACAAAAGCCATAAAGCCAATCTTTTTTTTTGTTAACGAGGTTTATTGTCATCTGCAGGGTGAAATCCTTCCCTTCATTGATGAACAGTGACAAACCATTCAGAAATCAGGATGTCACTGTTTAATAAAAGCCTTCTAGGAGATTTGTATTTTTCAACATAATAAAATCAAACAATGTCATTGTTTAGCAAATGCAGATCATTGGTTATGGAACTTTTTGTCTGGGTCAGGTGTGAAGATTGCCATCGATGTTCTTAGATGGGCCCACATAATTAATCAGAAGCATGTTCTAGGGTGGCCCTGTAACAAACTCTGTGCTGTTGTGGTAATAGTTAAGAAGCATGAACAATGAGCTATCAGCTATGGTGCCATAAGGCATCTCTTCTCTCCATAATGATGGGATTGAGGGTGAGTTTGAGGGTTCATCCCACTTGCATAAGTAATTATAGTGGCCCATTGATGAGAAATGGAAAAGGGAGGAAAAAACATAAAGTGCAGTCTATTTGCAAATTGCTGGGTGTCTTTGTTTGTTCCTAATTTTGGACTCGATTGCTTTGTTTCATTTTACTAGGTTCACTAGTGCAAGTAATGCGTTATTGAAATTCCACTGCATTTCTCAGTTTCCCTCTCAATGTACTCCATTTGCAGCACAGCATTTTACCAGTTTGTATTAACAATCTGTCATTATTCAACAGGGGACATTGTGAGCCTATTTGCTGGTGTGGACTATTCAACCAAGCATGGTTTGGTGGACTATAGGGTCAAGCAACTTGCATTTACCTGTATTTGGGCTATCTATCAAAATAGGTTTGCTTTGTGAACACCTGTTTGAATATATCTGAAATCTGCTGAACTTTCAGCTCTACTGAATTTGGGTGCTAGTTGGATGCAATATTTTCCCTGTTATCGTGCTTGTGCTAAACTCTAAGTACATGAGAGGCGTCGTCTCTTGATTCTGTTTCCATGTGTAGTCATATCCTGGTCATGATTTTGACTATTATAGCTCTAGGCACTCTATTATGCAGACCCTAACAAAAGTTCTTTCCTGTCTTAAATTTTTTAACCTTACATCGATTGAATTCTGAATGTCACTATTAAATCTCCTTAGTCTGGAGGTAAAACTCCCAGCATGGACCCGATTTATACTTGCATAGGGTGTGCCAAGTTTCAATGGCTATGTATTTGAATTTTTATTGGCGCAAATATTATTTTAACATGTTGGATTTTACTCTCTGTTTTTTTATTGCTTTTTTGCTTCAATTGACCTTGCATGTCTATTATTACTTGTGACGTACATGCTTGCTGTTTTTAGGATTTATTTACATTTTGCTTAACTTTTGTGGTTTTGATGGACATGTGCTTATGATGTCTGATAGCCAGTACATTCTCTTAGAATTGTTCTTTGAGACAATATTTTTTAACATTATCCTTAATTTTAACAAAAAAAATTTAACTACCTTGCTGATACATGATGCCTATTGGCATTTTGATTGTGGAGCAGAAAACAATTGAAGGATCAACTTGTGATGGTGCCCAGGGATTCAAGCCTAACAGCAACTCTCTTGCTGGAAGCTGTAGTTTTGCTGATCGATCCCAAACTTCCATGGGCTTGCAAGGTTGTTGGTTATCTCTTGCAAAGGAATGCATTCGCTCTATTTAGAGAAATTGTCCTAACAGGAAAGGTATGCATCTAATTATTACAAATGCTTTCTTGGTTTTTGATTTTGTGCTAGAAGGTATATTCTGCATAATGTGCCATTTCTTTCCATTAGCTTTCTACTAACTTCCATTATAAACTTACATTTCTGTTTTCTTACTAAAATTGTCTGCATGCAAACATGCACTACCAAATTCCATATCTGAAATTTTGTAACCTTAGAGTCATAATGTTGTAACTACCATAGTCTAAAAACTTGCCCAAATTAACATGATTTGAATAGCATGTATAATGGATACATATCTTTCAAAAGCATGCTACTATGAGGCAAAAGAAGTAAGACCATCGGTTCGTAAGGTAAAATAAACTTTGAATACCCCGAATCATCGTCTTGTTTCCTGTATTGGTAACATGGCTTATGGCTGCACTCTAAGGGCACTTTATTTTCAGCCATTCTTTTGCCAAGGAACCCAAAAAATCAGATGTTACCTTCCATTAATTTTCTTTTTAATATAACTGCTGCAGAAGAATGAAAAAAGTTGCAGGAATTTGGCTCCACACACACAGCTAGAGAGGGTCTGAGATAAATCAACTGAAAAATGCGAATAGAGAATGCTGTGAAGTTTCCAACTTTTCATTTTTTTCCTTCTTAACATGATAACCATGTGTTTTTGGGCTTGTGATCTACCTTTATAAGAATTGATCCTTTTAATAAAAATAGTGCAGTAATAAAAAAAGACTTTATCATAGTTCAGGATGCTAGCAATTTGGCTGGGATTAAAAGCTGCTGAACCTGGACATGAACTTGTTAAGGCCTGTTTGTTTTCGCGTTTCAAAAGCGCTTTTGAAAAAAATTGAAATTTTTTTATTTTTTTGTTTCAAATTAATATTTTTTTGGTGTTTTCAGATCATTTTGATGCGCTGATGTCAAAAATGATTTTTAAAAAATAAAAAAATATTATTTGATACATTTTTGAGCGAAAAACACTTTGAAAAGCAACCACTACCACACTCACAAACACCCCCTAACTGACAAATGCACATATTAGTTGTGGTGGTTATTATTTCTGATTTTGCTGTGCTGCTTAAAATCTGTCTGGTAATTACGCTCACCCTATTCTGAAGTAGTTACAGATTACTGCATGTGGTTTTCCTTAATAATGTGCAGGAGAATACGAAGAGTGACAATTCCATTAGAAATGCATCTCCATTGGAGCGTATTCTTGCCCTTTTGATATCTCACATTGGTCAGCATCCGTGTATTTGCCCCAACATTAATCCGCAATGGAGTTTCTCTTCTCAGATGCTGACAATCCCTTTATTATGGAGACTTTTTCCTAGTTTAAAAGAGGTATTTTGTTTTAATGTTTCTTCTGGTGGAATTAATTGCCTTCGTTTTTTGTTAAAATTCTATGCAATATAGACAACTGTGGCATTACTTGTCATGGAAAAAAAATGCAGCAGACTGTTTCTTTTATTTTATTGATCTTGTTGAATGGGATATGCAATTTTTTCCTACTTGTTTTCTTCTGAGCTGAGCTGAAAATCATGTAATTGTTGTTTGGACTGCTTATTGTTTCTTAGGATTGTTGCATAAGTGACTTTTTCCTTCCAGGTTTTTGCAACTCGGGGGCTGAGCCAACATTACATTCATCAGATGGCACAATGTGTGCGGAATGCCTATGTCCTGCCCAATGATGTTTCTGTGGAATGTCCTGGTTATGCCTGTCTCCTAGGAAATACGGTAGAAACTGCAGGAGCTGCTTTGTCTCATGCTGACTGTTCCTTTGAGATGGTAAGGAATTCATGATAAATCATAGTAGATAATTGTGTTATTGTATAAACACACACAAAAAGAATACAATACATCTGTATGGATTAATATATTATTTGTTGATATATAACTTCTTTTCCCTCTTTGCAAGATGCAAAACTACTAGCTGCTTTCAAAATGTAAACTATAGGTTGTATGTTTAAGGATCGTGATAGTCAGGCAAAAGATTTTGAAACATTATGGGAAAAGGAGGCTGGTTACCTACCAAAATTATATGAATCTAAGACTTCTGAAGAAAGATATTGATGGATTACCATTGTGTGAGGAGTCTTTCATGCTTGACCTTAAGAACCTATGACTTGCTGTTTTGACAGCATTGATATGACTTGAAATACAAAACCAGACCATACTGACACATTATTAGCTTGATTTTGTGCTTAAACGCTTAATTTTATCCAAGTGGATCACCACGCTGCCTGAGACCTCACCCGTTGTGGTTTTGATTCAGCTGTTAAGCAATCCATAAATTTTCCTCAAGTAAGATTTAAAATTCGTTTTTTGACAACTGCACATGAATACTCTCTAAATCTTTTCTCTGCTGTTTCATGTATGTTTAATGTCTGGTTTGCAGATTTCTATCATTTGTAACCTATGTTTTTTTCTTTTCACCATTGAAGATTTGTGAACTTTTTCCTTTTGCTTCCTTTACAAATTCTGGAAATGATATATGGTGATGACCACTTTAACTTATTTTAGTTTTGGGGAAGTTAAAGTATTGCTAATTATGAAAATCTGTAACTTTCTTTTCTTGACTGACAGTTTAGATCTTTCTCATCATTTCCCCTTAGGATTAAAAGAGAATAATTGTTGTTATCTTTCTTATCCAACTTGCCAAATGTGTTACAGCTGGGAAATTTTGATTCAACTTTTGTGGATTCTGAAACTAATTTTCTTTCTTGTTTATTTCAATTAGGCTATGGACCTTGCTGCTGTTACAACATTCTTGTTGGAGGCACTTCCTCCTATAAAATCGTCAAGTCCGGAAATTAGACAAAGTATGCACTCTTCATGATATATCAAATTTATTTCTTTCCTTGATAAGTGCCTGCTGTGGATTTTCTCTATCTGGAAATTCTTACTTATACCATAACCCTTTGCATAATCTTCCATTCGTTCATTAACCTTGTGGAAGCTGAATTACTGTCTTTTGATCTGAGTGTATACATGTAATTGGTAAACTTCAGGTTCCACTATGGATGAGGATGATATGGCTTTGCCTGATGAAATGGAAATAGTTTTAAACAAGGATTTGGAACAACAGATAGCCCATGCTATGCATTCCCGCTTTCTCTTGCAATTGGTATGTAACATGCTTTTTTTGTATCAGCTTGACATTAAATTGGCCTATCTATAATAGTGAAAGCAATCTTGACCTTTTAGAATTAAAAAAACTAAGCAACTTTTTTGACTTTGTTTTCAAGCAGACAAGTGTTTTATTTCGGGAGGTTTCAATGGTCAGTGGTTCAAACCATGGACTGGATGACAAAGAGGTTGCAGCTATTGGTGCTGTTTGTGCCTTTTTGCATGTTGCTTTCAACACCTTGCCAGTCGACCGAATGATGACTGTATTGGCATTTAGAACTGAACTTGTTCGAGTGCTTTGGAATTTTATGAAGCAGTGTCATGAGAATAAGAAGTGGCCATCCTTGCCTGAGCAGTTGTCATATCTGCCAGGAGATGTACCTGGCTGGCTGTTACCTCTGGCTGTTTTTTGTCCTGTATACAAGTCAGCTTCTCTCTCTCCCTTTGGTGGTTTCATTTCCTTCTTGTGCTGACATGTTATTCTGTTTTTTTCCATTTGGTTTTATATATCCCTTTTATATTCTAGATTAATGTGTGGCTGTATCTGGTCACGTTAGTTGTTTGTTGCCCTTCCCCTTGCTTCTTGAAGAAGCGAATATTTCTACTCTTAATTGTTTTCATGGTTTGCCAGGTACATGCTTATGTTAGTTGGCAATGAGGAGTTTTATGAGCAGGAGAAGCCATTGTCATTGAAGGATGTTCGGTGTCTAATTGTTATTTTGAGACAGGTAACTTATCATGGATGAATTTTAGATCAACAAGCTGTAAAATGAAGACTTGAACCGGAGGCTTTCTGTATCTAGCCACCTTGTTCTTACATGTGTTGCTGCTTTCTAATGTAAATGTGTTATAACTCCAACTTCTGTTTCTTCATTTTCTATTTTCTGCAGGCCCTATGGCAGCTCCTGTGGGTGAATCCTACAGCACACAGTAATTCAGTTAAACTTGTTAAAAACACTTCTGCTTATAACGGGAACCCTGTTGAATCTATTAAACAGAGAGTTAGTCTTGTAGCCTCTGAACTCCTCTCTCAGGTAATTCTTAATCTGTTGAATTTTTTTAATCTGAATTACTCAAAGTCTTACTTGCAGGTCATCCTATTGCAATTTGTTGTTTTAATCGCTAATCTAGTCACTGTAGATTCTGTAAATGTTTTTGGTTTGATAGAATATTCACTTGTATTTTGCTTAGACTATGCTAGCAATATGCAGGAGATATTGTTCCTTTAGTTTATTTTTTTTTAAAATTTTTAATGGAATATTATTGTAGTTGCAAGATTGGAATAACAGACGACAATTTGCACCACCCAGCGATTTCCATGCTGATGGCGTTGATGATTCATTCATTTCTCAGGTAGTATTTTATCTCAAATGTAATCTTCAGGTTCCTGGAACCTAGCTGTTATGATGTTGATTTTGCCCATTTTCCCTTTTCAGGCTATAATAGATGGAACCAAGGCAAATGACATTATGAATCGGGCTCCTTTTTTGGTACCTTTTACAAGCAGAGTAAAAATATTCAATGTAAGTCTTGTCACAAAGTTGCACTCAAAAGAATGTGAAGCTGTGAGGAATAAAGTGTCAGTGTAGTTATTTATATAAATTTGTCTTCCAGTCACAATTATTGGCCATTAGGCAAAGACAAGGATCCCATGGTGTTTTCACGAGAAACAGATTCAGAATACGACGGGACCATATTTTGGAAGATGCTTATAATCAGATGAGTGCATTGTCTGAGGAGGATCTTCGAGGATTGGTAATTCATTTGTTTTACACATTAATTTCCAAAAACAAATATTTTCAATCAGAATACGACACTAGAGTAATCATGTTTGGTTGTTCACCTACAGATTCGTGTATCATTTATTAATGAGTTTGGAGTTGAGGAAGCTGGCATTGATGGTGGTGGCATTTTTAAAGATTTCATGGAGAACATTACTCGAGCTGCCTTTGATGTGCAATACGGGTTGTTTAAGGTGATAAATTTATGTTCTGTGACATCCATGCATTTACATGCTTCAAGTTGAAAGCTAAACCAGTCTGTGTGAACTTGCATGAGTTGAATCAAAGCATACACCCAGGAGTACAAAGATATTCACCCATGTATAATGCTGTGTTATGACTTACAACATATATAAATTTTATATGAGGTCTCTTAAATAATATTGGGATATATTACAACATTTTGAATCTTTTGATGGCTGCTGTTTTTATGCATGCATGTTTGATGTGTTACATATCAGCAAAAGCACTTTCCTTGTCTTCTTCTTTCTTGCTTTAATTTATGTTGTTGTACCTTCTACCTGATGTTTTGTGACTGTCTGCTTGGCATTGTACATTCAGGAAACATCTGATCACCTACTCTACCCCAATCCTGGATCAGGAATGACACATGAACAACATCTCCAGTTTTTTCATTTCCTTGGAACTCTTCTTGCAAAGGTTTGATTTGCTCTCTCATTCAACCGATTCATCACATAATATTTAATGGTGTTGATTGCATGGTTTGGAGCTTCAAGGTCAATTGCTTTGTCTTTTAATGCATATGAAACCTATAGAACAGCATGTGCCTAACATAAACTAAATTTTACTGCTGGCATCTGAAGATTTGCATGTTATAGCAACATGGGCCTGCACTTTTTCATGTTCAATCTTTGATTGTCCACCTTAGGTTATTGAATTTGATATATCTTGAATAAGAATAATACCAACATTTTTAATGTAATATACATAAATGTTTTTGTGCACGTAAGTGTTTTTGAATTGATTTTGTAGTATTATATCTTATCATTTGCTAAAATATTGTGATTGTGATTTTGTTTTATATTCTTTTTTAACCAAATGTCATGGTCATATCTTACACGAGATAAAATGGTGTAAGATATATTCACCTAAAATGGGTATCATAGTACTAGAGAGGAATGATTAACCTAACTATTTTCAGATAGTTCACACCAAATAACTGGAACAGGGCCTTTTGAGTTGCTGATGGGACCTTTGGAGTCTTAAATGTCTGAAAAAATTAAAATTTCTTTTCCACCATTAGGTCATTATGCTGGTAATTTTATGTCCGCTAATTTATGTGGAATGGACATATAAATTAGATTTTAAGTTGGAGCTCTCATGCACGAGTACTGTTGTTTTATTGCAGACAGCTTTGCAACCCTCTTAATTTGTACAGAAGATTGTGGAATTCCCTTCTCTTATATAAGTATTTTTTTTGTTACAAAGTAGAGGCTCAAACTCGAGACCTCTTAATGAGAGGGGGAACACCACTGCCAGTCGAGCTACTGTTCACTGGCTTATATAAGTTTGATCATGCTTTGAAGCTTGCAACATGCCACCGATTGCAAAAAGCATTCCACTTATCTTAGTTTTATTTCTTGGTCCCACACAAAGAGCCTTTCCAGGGTTTAATACTGAAATCCCTATTGGTCTTTGTCCTTTGTCTCCTCAATATGAAGGATCTAATTATGTATCCTTATCCGGTTCCCTGTTACTCTTCTCTGTGCAGGCTATGTTCGAAGGTATTCTTGTTGATATACCTTTTGCAACATTCTTCCTAAGCAAATTAAAACAGAAGTAAGTTTTCAATGCTATACCCGCTAAATTGTAGCTGTTTTTGGACCTTTTTAATTTTTCATGGCTGCTACCTTCGAATTCCATGCTTTATATACAAAGTGGCGGATCCATAGTGTAATTAGCGGGGTCAATTGACCCCACTCAGTTTTTTTAAAATGGTAATAATATATGTTGGATATAAAATTATATAGTTGTTTTCCTAAAATGACCCCATTAAATAATGCCAAAAGTAAAAAACAATTAAAGAGGAGGGCCAAATTTGTAATTATAATTACCTTGTACAGGTAAAGAAGAAAAAAAGGAAATTATTTTGAAAGCATGTTATGTTAGGAATAAAAGAGTTCACATAGGAAATGGTTGAGAGAAATAGGGATTGATATTTGTAGTAGACTCATATTTGTATTATAGTTCTTAATTGTTTCTTCTCCAATCTTCACACCTCATTTTATAATCTTTCGAAAAGCTAAATCAAATTTAATCATTTAAAATTTTTAATTGTTTGGAAAACGAATGGTATGGAAGTGTTTTTCTAATAAAAAATGTCATTATTTATTGATTCATTGCTTTTATATCCACCTTTTCTTTTCCTTATATTTGAAAGTTTTTAAAAGAAATTATTTCTAAATTAAATTTTTTTTAATATATTTATTTAGTTTTGAATTAATTTAGTATACAAATTTTTTTATAAAAATATTATTATAATATTTACATAAAATTATTTTTGCAATATGATTAAGAGCTATTAAATGACCCCGCTACAAAAATTCTGGATCTGCCACTGTATATGTATGTATTTTTTGCAAAGCAGATACCTTAGGAATAATTAATTTTGAACTATCTGTGCAAGTTCATATTATTTTAGTTTAGGAAATAGAAACTAATTTTGACAATTTCACCTATTTGGTTTTTCGTTACCATGTACTATCTCTACCTCAATTTTAGTATTTATTTACGAGTTTTGTTGGTTGATCAGGTACAACTATTTGAATGACTTGCCTTCACTGGATCCAGAATTATATCGCCACCTTATTTTCCTGAAGGTACTATTGTTATTGTCTTCCCACTGACCATGAATGCTTCAGTAACTGCTACTGTCTTGTCAGCTAAACAATAAACTTCTGTTTGCACTGATTCTTTAGCAAGCAGGAACCTGGAAATTCATCTATAATTGTGCTTGAGGTACAAATAAATCCCCTTGAAATGAGCTGCTGTTAAAAATGGAGACACTGTGTCAACTAAAGTAGAAAGTTTGAATTAACTCTATTTTGGGGGGATCCATCATAATGTTATATGTCTATGGGATATGTCTTAAGGGATTGAAATAGTGTTTTATTCATTTGAATTGCTTAGCCAAATACAGAACATAGTAGTTCATTTTCATGAGCTGGATAAGTCTTTATGCAATTGGTTTTTGCTATTGATCAGCTGTTATAGCTTTTATTCCTGTCTGTCCCAAAAAGAGTAATTGCTCCTATTAGTTGACCACCTGACTTCCATACTTTTGGTGTCAGAAATGGGACCAGAATGGGGTCATGGTCTTGGGGAATGAAATAGCTTTTACTTTGTCATAGAAGGCCATTTACAAGCAGGCATGCCCATCTAGAGGGTTTTAGATTATATGGTGCTGGTTCAATTTTCTGTAGGGAGTCAATTATATTTTCCCTTATCCTTTTCAGAAGCAGGCAGGCATGTCCATGTAGGGGGGGTTAAGATTATGTGATTCTAGTTTCATTTTCTGTAGGCACTGAAGTATATTTTTCCTTCTTTCTCGTCCTTTTGGTGTTGGAATGGAACTTTCAACTGATGCGGGGAAAAAAAAGAGAGAATCTCCATCTGTATGACATCCTCTCAGATTCTCATTGGTTCTTTTGATTTTAGGTTCTCACCTTTTTCTTTACTTGCATTTATCTTAACTGCAGCGTTATCAAGGTGATATTTCTGACTTGGAGCTCTACTTTGTCATTGTAAATAATGAATATGGCGAGCAAACAGAAGAAGAGCTGCTTCCTGGGGGACGAAACCAACGTGTTACTAATGACAATGTCATTCCTTTTACTCATCTTGTATCTAATTATCGTCTGAATTATCAGGTATTCCAGCATTTCATTAGTAGTTCATCTAGTTCACGCAATGTTGTCATCTAATCATCGTAGTAATCACTTTCAGATACGTTTGCAAAGTTCTCATTTCATGAGGGGCTTTCAGCAGCTTATAAAGAAAGAATGGATTGATATGTTTAACGAGCATGAACTTCAGGTATTCTCACCCAGATTCTTATGAACAAATCATGCTAGCTTTGCATGAGATGGATACCTTGCATTGCTAATCTCATATTTAACATCAGTAGAAAAATTATACACTAAAGAATCATCAGCCTTATGTGTAAACTTAAAAATATCTCCCAATCCCTTGTTCCCTCCTTTATTTGACGTAGCTACTATTTGTTTACAGCTCCTGATATCAGGTTCACTTGACAGCTTGGATATTGATGACCTGCGCAGTCATACCAATTATGCGGGTGGTTATCATAGCGTAAGTTAATTTTGTTTGTCTTAATTGTAAAGTTCTAGTTGGAAAAATATGAGTATCCTTAATTTTCTATTGCAGCTTCTTATGTGTATACAGAGAAACAAAAGTATGCAAGAAGAGAGAAAAAAAGAGAAAACCTTACACTTAACAACTGCTCTCTTAAAAATTATGAAAAAAATGCAACCAAATGATTTAATTTAAAGAACCTCAATTAAGCTCACAATTTCTCCCCGACAACAAAGTCCCACTATAAACAAGGTGAAACTAATCCTACTCACCTGCCAACACGCCATCCTCTCACCATTCATAATCGTGCATGCATGCATGTTTTTTTGAGACTTTAATCTAGAGCCCAACCTAGGGCCTCAGCATATTATCTTTAGAGTTAATTTAGTGGTTGAGAATTGGCTTTGGTAAATTTCAATTCTTATTTGGAATTGTATTTTTCCTTCATGTGCAGTTCACATATGATGGAGATATAATACCTTTGCTGTTTTCCTAGAAAAATACTTTGCATTGATTAAGATTCTGAATCTTGTTCCAAATTTAGCTGCCGTTGTGGCCCTATGTGAGGTGGTTCTCTGGATTTTGGAATAAATGGTCATTTGTTATGGGACATATGTTCATGCTCTGATGACTACATGGCTACCAAGGCATTTAAACTATACCTAAGTGAATGATTAAGCCCACCTTTATGTCTATTTTCTTGCAATTAAAAGCTACTTAATTAATCTGTTTTTTTCCCCCTCCACAGGAGCATTATGTTATTGAGATGTTCTGGGAAGTTATGAAAGGTTTTTCATTGGAAAACCAAAAGAAATTTCTGAAGTGAGCTTCTTCTTCTTCTTCTTCTTTTTTGTATTTTGCCACCTCAATTCTCAATTCTCAGTCAGCTTGAGAACATACTACCAAAATGATAGAAAACAACTTTTATAGGTTTGTGACCGGTTGCTCTCGAGGACCTTTGCTTGGATTCAAGTATCTGGAACCCTTGTTTTGTATACAGAGGTAAGAGCTGTACTAAATGTAATTAGGAGAAGCAGATTTTGAAGTTTGTGTGAACCTCTTTGTTGATGCGTGTCAAGATTTTTACTATTTATTTTGTTTGTTTTCACCTTTTTAATATAAATTGATTTCTACAATTATTTAACTTTTTCTTCAGGGCCGGGGGTACTGCTTCTGAGGAAGCTCTTGACCGGTTGCCGACATCAGCTACTTGCATGAATCTTCTAAAGCTTCCACCTTATAGAAGGTTTGTCCCTGTAATAGGATCTGCTAATCTGATGTTTACTTTATTCTATTCATATTTGTTGTCTTGGTGCATATATAAAGGTTTTGTCAGGTACTCAGCTCATTGTTTACTTACTTAATCAACCTTCTCATGTTTGTGACACAGCAAAGAGCAGCTAGCAACGAAATTGCTATATTCTATAAATGCGGATGCTGGTTTCGATTTGAGCTGATGAGTTGTGTTTTGATAAAACCAAGGGGAGAAAACATAATCCACGTGATGTTGCTCCTGCAAACATCCGTTAATACACTGGAGTACCAAGGGCCAGCACAGCTTTGCTGGAGACAGGTGATTGTAGGAGAAAAAACTGAAGACAAGAAATAAGAATAGAATAGCCTTTAGATTCATTTAATGGAAAATCCCCTAATGGGGTTCATGTGTACATATGTGGATACCCCTGCAGTATATATCGAGTTTGGCTAAACTCACTCACGCTGGAGCTTCCACAGGTGGGTCCTGTCCAGGGATACGATTTGTAGACTGTAAGTTGAAAGAATTGCTTCTCATTATGTAAAAAGAGAAGACTCTTTCTCGACCGGGTCCCTGCAAAAGCTTTCGTGTCTAGATGATCAGGGACGTAGTCGATTATGTATTGTACTCTTATGTAAGTTGAATACACTTTTACTTCTTTCCATCGATTGTATTGTACTTGTGTAATTATCTGTAGATGATCAGGGACGTAGTCATTGTGTTTGGCTAGAATATCATAATTCAGATAGAAACTTTGATTTCTCAAAGAGGAAATCTGATTTTAAATAAATTAGTTCTGCTT
>Ga0307516_10003718_pt1 | contig 19403 bp, 25 predicted proteins | sample 19_EM_MG_FD_203310 | JGI IMG/M metagenome (GOLD analysis project Ga0307516, IMG submission 203310) | Populus trichocarpa ectomycorrhiza microbial communities from riparian zone in the Pacific Northwest, United States - 19_EM | ecosystem: Host-associated > Plants > Roots > Unclassified | place...
TCTTCTCGCCCCTTGTTCCCCCCCCCCCCCCCCCCCCCCCCCGCCACCACGCGCGCTCCTCGCCGATACACTGACAGTTACTACATAGATATCCTCCGCGCGATCCCCTCTCGACTCGAGTCGCCCTTCGCAAGACGCTTGCTCGCGGCGATACCCTCCCCGCCACCGTCCGCCGCCTCGCCGTCCGGAATCTCCACCTCCACCACCACCTCTACCACCACCACCACCACCACCACCACCACCACCGCCACCATGAGCTGCTTCCCGTTCCGCAGCCTCTGGTCGTGCTGCTGCGACCGCCGCACGATCCTCGAAGAACCCGAGTCGCCGCCCCACACGCACTCGCGCTCGCGCAAGCCCAAGTCGCTCAAGCACCACCGCAACACGCGCGTCCGGATCGCGCGCGACACAGGAGCGTCGTCCGTGTCGGCGCGGCGCAGCGCCACGAGCACGCACCGGCGCCACTCCTACAACCCCGAGAAGCACAGCCGCTCGCACTCCGTCGGCGGCACCGACGCCGACGGCCGCGTCCGCAGCAGCCATTCGCACTCGCACCGCCGGCCGCGCTCGGGCACCGACGCGAGTGTCAGCGAGACCTGTGCCCGCCGGCGGCGCAGCGGAAGCGGCGTCGACGGCCGTGCGGCGGCCGAGCGTGCGCTCAGCGGCGACCGCAGCGGCATGTCAAGGGCCGACTCGGGACACCGGCGCGCGAAGGTGAGCGCGGCGAACTCGAGCCTGGGCTACGGAGAGGGCCACTTCGGCGGCGGCGGCGGCGAGAAGCGGCACTCGGGGCGCAGGGGTAGCCACGACGACAGCGGGTACCGCACCGAGGAGCGCCGGTCGTCGTCGCGACGCGCGGCTTTGGCGAACAGGCCGGACGCCGACGCCGCGCGCGCCGCCACCGACGGACAATACCACCCCCGCCCCGCGAACGGCACCCTCGCCACCGGCGAACAGGACACGCGCGCGGGGATACTCAAGTCCGGGTCGACCGGCGTCCACGACGGCATCGTCGACATGCTCCGCGACCGCAACGCCACGCGCGCGGAGGCGGAGCGGCCGAAGTCGTCACGCTACAGGGCGAAGGCCGGCGATGCCGCGGCGGCGGGGTACGGGATGGCTGGGCGAGGCGGAAACGCGAACGGGAGCGGCGACAACCCGCGCGCGGGCATCGTCAACATGTTGGACCACAGCGCAGCAGACAGCGGCGAGCCGGCCCCGCGGAAGCGCGTATCCAAGAAGGACGCAGCGTACCACCGGAGCAAGGACGACAACGCGTCCGGGATTCGGAAGAACATCGTCAACATGCTCAGCCAAGACAGCCACGGCGTCGAGAGGAAGCCCGAAACGAGCCACGCCGCCGGCACGAGCGCGCACACCCGCCGCCACCGGAGCAGGAGCGACGCGTCGGGCGCGCGCAGGGGCATCGTCAACATGCACGCGCACGACGACAGCGACGGCGACGCCAGGGCCAGCAAGCTCTCGCGCTCAAAGTCCGCCGGCCACCGGTCCTCGAGCCACCGCACGGCCGCCACGATCGCGGCCGAGGCCACGCAGACCGGCACCAACGGCGACGTCCTCCGGCGCAAGTCTACTCGCGGGAAGCGCATCCGCGAAGAAGACGGTACGTAGGTCCGCCTTCCTTCCTCCGTCGCGTCGTTTGGGGTCGCGCCCAGCGCTGAACTGCAGACGTCCACAGTCGATCCGAACTGGCGCAACCCGGACGACAGCGACTCTGAGGAGGAGGCGGCGGCCGCGAGGGCGGCGGGCGGTGGCCACGCCAACGGCACGCAGAAGCGGCGCACGGAGAAGAAGGCGAAGGAGAGCCGGTCGGGGTCGGGCTCCAACTCGCGGTCGAACAGGGACGCGTCGCAGCCAGAGGGATCAGCCGAGGCGCAGAAGCGGCGATCGGGGTCGTCGAAAACAAGTACCAACAAGGCGTCCACGGCAGTCGAAGCCTCCGGCCCAATAGCTGCGCGCACCACCACCACCGCCATCGTCGCCGATTACGGTCCCAGCCGGGAAGCAGCACCGGCCGTCGACCCGCAGGTCCGGACGACGGCGTACATGCCGGACGACATCGCGCGAATCGGGAGGGAGGCTCTCCGCCGTTCGCCGCTGCAAAGTCGCGGCACGTACGCCGCGGGAGCCCATGCCACCACCACCACCGCCAACGCCACCGCCACTTCCTCCGCCGCGCCACCGGCATACACGTACCGCGAAGACGGCCCGCTCCTGCAGACAGAAGCAGAGCACTACGAGGTGCTGACGTCGCACATCACGTCGCAGCAGCTGGAGCCGCTCTTCCCGCCAGAGAACCCGCGCCCGAAAACGATCGCGAGGCGAGCGGCCAACGAGTCGCGCCGCGTGTACGGCGTCTGCGAGAATCTCCAGCTGTCCAAGTGGGCGAACGCGGACCTAGCGCAGATTGGGCTGTACGACGTGATAGTGTTCTGCGACGACTCGGGGTCGATGATGCAGCAGCAGCGGTACGAGACGCTCAAGGCGGTGGTGCGGCGGATCACGCTCATCGCTGCCGCCTACAACACCGACGGCGTCCAGATCCGCTTCATCAACTCCACCCTCGACTCCGGCTTCAACGGGATCGTGACTGAGGAGCAGGTCAACACCTGCCTCGACCTCGTCGTGCCCAACAACGGCACCGCCCTCGGCACGAATCTGATCACCAAGGTCGTGGAGCCGCTGATCCTCAAACGCGCGCGCGATGGCGAGCTGCGTCGACCCGTCATCGTCAGCATCGTCACGGACGGCCAGGTATTCCCTCCCTCCCTCCCTCCCTCTCCTCCCTTTCCTTCCTTGCTAATGCGCCACGACAGCCCGCGGGCGAGAGCGAGGACATGCTCAAGCACGCGATCGTGGCGACCAAGACGGAGTTGAAGAAGTACTCGCCGCCGGGCGGGGGGCGCTACGGTCCCTCCGGTAACCTTTCCCCGAACCTTCACTACCCCTCCCCCGCGCTGACAGAATAAGCGGTCGTGTTCCAGGTCGCGCAGGTGGGCGACAGCCCGGCGGCGAGGCGGTACGTCCGGGCGCTCAAGGAGGACCCGCAGATTGCCGGAATGGTCTACTGCACCCACGAGTCGCTTGACGACGCCATGGGCAACTCGCAGACCAGGGGGCAGCTCAATACTTGGGTGAGTGTCCGCTGCCCGGGGGGGGAGGAAGAGCTAACGCGTTGTGGGTGCGGTAGTTGACGCAGCTGCTGGCGGGGACTACTAGACTGTAGTGTTTCGATTATTTATTTCCCCTCCCTTTTTCTCTGTATCTGCTTTGGATATCAAGTTTGGGGGGCGCGCTGGCGTTGTTGGAGGCGGACAGGTTTCGAGGGGGTACTGTGGATATCGACGACGGATGTGATCACGACACGACGAGATATGATTTCACGAAGTCAAATTTTTGGGGAGTGGGAGTTTTTGGGGTTTTTTTTTTTTGGTTTCGATTACCGCGGGTTGGATTTGGCGGCGACGATTTCACGGCATTACCGGAGCACCGCAGGGGGGGGGCATTGTCGATTTACTGGCGGCTTGGATTGAATAATACAATAACGAGTTTGTACACATGATATAGCTGAAACATCGACGTAATCTCGTTTACCCGGGATTAAACCTGAAACCGACCACGGTTCGCGGTCGGACACGGCGAGTCGACGCGCAGGGAACGCAGCCAGTAAGCTTCGCCGCCACGGGAGCGGAATTGACGTCTGCCAGTCGGGACCGCGCGGCGAAGCGGTTGGGCATCCGCTGTGCGCCCTACCGTCCGTCCAGCCACTGCGCGCTCGGCAGGCACTTGCCTCCCTCACGGACATAGCGCCACCAGCTGGTGGGGCTGTCGAGTGTTTCTCCCAGCCGGGACATCGGATGCCGCTGTGGCGCGCCCCAGTCGCCGACCGCCACGTTTCCCACACCGAGGGCGGCGGGGGGCGGAGGACGCGGCGGGGCGGCGGCGGCGATTGGACGGGTGTCGGCAGGGGCGTGGTCACTACGTGGCACTCGCTGCACCCGCATGCAGGCTCCGGCGGGTGACGGTGCGTGAACGTCACAGGATGCATCGGAGGACAAGCATTGCCCTGGCCAGAGAACTTATTGACTCGCTTCAGCTACAGAAGAGCGGAGAAAGGAAAAGAAAAAAAGGAAAGAACGACGACGACGACGACGACGACGACTTCCAGCTAGTCCACGCCACGGGCCACCGACGCGCGTCTCAGTGCAGCCTGTTCAGTCTGCGGCGGGCGATGGGCGCGTGCGCCGTCTTTTTGGCGCGGAGAAGTCAGCACGCAGCACGGACGAGGAGAGGGAGGGAGGGGAAGCGCGGGGGAGGACGTGACGCACCTCGTTCCTGGCGTAGACGAGGATGCGGTCGGCGCCGCCGCAGAACGTCTTGCGGTCGCCGGCGCACGCGAAGCGGCAGTCGTCGAGCGGGGCGGCGACGGTCTGGTTGCTGAGCGCGTCGGCGCAGTAGCACTCGGAGCGGAACTCGAGGCCGGCGAGCGCGTAGTCGCGTGCGGCGCAGGCGGCGACGCAGGCGGCGACGGTCATGTTTGCGCTCGCGAACGAGAACGCGGCGAGCGCGCGCTCGGTGCGGCCTTCGGCGAAACAGCCGGCGGCGGCGAAGCCGGCGACCGCCGGCACGAACGCGGGCGCCACGAACGCGCTGCTGCGGTACACGCTCAGCCGGTTCGCGCCGCCGCACACCTGCGACGAGTCGCCGCTGCACGCGTGGTCGCAGCCGGTCTGGCCGAGCGTCGCGTTGGACTGCAGCGCGTTGCCGCAGAAACATCTGTCCGTCTTGTCAGCGGGAGCACGGCTGGGTGCAGGGTGTGGGTGGGAGGGACGCACTCGCGGCCGTACTCGAGGCCGGCGAGACCGAAGTCCGCGGCCGCGCAGAAGTCGAGACAGAGCTCGGCCGTCATGTTGGCGCTCGACGTCGAGGCGCCGTCCAGTGCGCGGCCGATGCCGGGCTCGTTGGCGCAGCCGGTGTAGTTCCACGGCGGAAAGGCGGGGATCGGCGACGGGTCCTGCGCCGCGGCGAGGCCGAGCAGCGTGATAGCCGCGGCGAGGAGAGCGGACAGCGGCGACATGGCTGGGAATGGGACGGTTGGGGGGGGGGGGGGCGATTTTGGGGATATGAAGTGGGGGGTGGTGGCGATGGTGAGTGGGCAGAGTGATGGGATCGAAACACGCGGAGGACGAGCGGCCTTAAATAGGGAGGACAGTCCTTCGTTCCGTGAAGCTCCACACGACGACGGCGGGGACGGGGTGGAAGCCACGCTGCATCGCATCCGCAGCGGCGGGGGCTCCGCGTCGACGACCGGAAGCGTAGGGCGATCGTCGTCGTCGACGGGGGTTACACCCGCGCTGTGTGCGTCGCCGACAGGAGCGCGGAAAGAAGCGGGCAGCGAGGACGACGGATGCGGATAGGACAGGCCGGCAGTCGAGCGACATGTGGGGCGGCAATTGGCAGTCAGAACGCGGCCGTATCGTTTCGTCAGCAAGCTGCCTCCCCGCTCCCCGTTCCTCCGCAGCCACTGGGGCACGCAGGTACGCAGCGAGTTGATTAGTAATCACCTGTCCTGGCACCGGTCTCCGCGTCGGTGGCACGCAACCGGTACGAGTGCGGAAGCTGAGACCACGGAGCGGGAGACGACGGGCACCTGCAGGCACGATATGCAGCGCCGTTGCCCAACGGCCGCAGGGACTGCCATGGGTGGCTCACCACTCTTCGGACGGGAAGGGCGGGGACGTGCATGGTGGCCGGTTTCACCTTCCCCGGGCGTGTGCGAGGGAGGGGGATCGGCTGGCCGCGGTAGCACTAGCGGAGAGGGACCGTTCAGCGAGGGAACGGATCGGCGCTTCGTCTTCCGGGGGCCGCAGGTGGGCCGAGTGAGAGACCATGCCGGGCTGGGGATTTTGCGTCCCTCCAACTAGTGGCCATCAAGCGTCCGAAAGTACGTGGGAGCCAGCAGTGCCATGCCGCCGCTCTCGAGCAGAGCGCTGAGAGCCCCCGTCCAAGACGCAAGAAAGAAGGCGCTTATCCGTCGGAAGCGTGGCAGTGCTACAGGCCAGCGGCAAGGCGCGAGCCATATCGGGCGGCAACCCCAACGTCGAGACAGTCGCCGGATGCGTCTAGCTTTTCGTATATCTGCTGCCCCGGCATATGCGGACGCAGCTGGCTCCCGCGTGAGGCGGAGAGCTGAAACAGCACTGCGCGCCGGGACGTTGCTTGGGACGGGTGGCTTCGAACCAAGGATCTCACTGCCCGGACCGCGGCCCGGCTCGCGAGCTGTCCGCAGTGCGCCCGTGAAACCCGGGGCGCCGACGAGCAAAGGCCGCCGCTTCCGGCGCTCTGCGCGGCGCCATCTCGCGGCGAAACGGAAACGGAAGGGGGAATAAGTGATCCCGGTCGGCCGGGGATCGTGGGAGGGGATGGCGCGGGAATTCTCCACACGGATCTCGGGAGAGTGCCGCCGCAGGGACGCCCCGGGTCGGCGCATTGCACGGTGCGGCGGGCTTCGGACAACAGGCCTCTTTTCGGCGGTGGAGTCATCGCTGTTTCCCCCCGCGGCCCAGCGCAGACGAGACGACCGTAGCTCAGCGCGAGAAAAGGTGAAGTTCGATCGTTCCAAGTCTAATTTATACAACCCACATACATACGGATAACATACATACAAACATAGACACACGCACAGGAAACAGACGCTATGAGCAGACCCTGGGAACCGCTTTGCCGGCGCTCGTCAGCTGCGACGCGAGCGGGTGGCCGATGCACTTGAGGCCGTTGACGAAGGCCTTGGCCACGACGTTCGCGCCGGCCGGGTTGGTGTGCGTGTGGTCCTGGGGGAAGAAGGTGGGGTAGACGGCGCTGTAGCCGAGGTCCTCGTAGGCGATGGCGGTCCACTGCGGTGGTCAGCGCGCTCACCTCGGGGCGGGGGCGGGGGCGGGGGCGCACCTTCCAGTGGTCCATGTAGACGGCGCCGGACTGGTCGGCGGCGGCCTCGGCGTACCCGACGAAGCGCGGCGGCGTGCCGATGGCGGTCCGCGCCGCGTTCCAGGAGTCGCCGTTGGGCGTCTGGCTCGAGACGATGGGGATGCCGCCCTTGGCGAGCACGGCGGCGACCATGTTGCGCTCGTACGTGACGAACGTCTGCACGGTCTCGACGGTGCCGTCGGCGAGGGTGACGACCTGGGTGGCGGTGCCGGTGCCGCCGACGGGCGCACGGTCCGAGGTCGCCGGAGAGCCGCTGGCGCGGGGGTGTCAGCGGGCGTGCGCGAGGGGAGAGGGAGGGGGGGGGGCGACGGACCCGTCGTTGTGGCCGAACTCGATCACGACGTAGTCGCCGGCGTCGATCTGCTGCACCAGCGCGTCAAACAGGCCCTCGCGCGTGTACGAGCGCGCCGAGCGCCCGCCGCGCGCGAGGTTGACGACCTTGAGGCTCACGTACTGCGCGAACGGGGAGCCCCACCTGCGAGCGTTGTCAGCCGGTCGGAAGTCTCAGCGCGGCACGGGCGACAGGGCGGGAGTCACTGACCCCTGCCGCGAGGCGGACGAAGAGTAGGCCATGGTCGAGTCGCCGGCGAGCAGGATCTTGGCGCCGGACGCGAAGGGCAGCACGGCGGCGGACAGGGCGGCGGACAGGACGGCGGAGAGTCGGACCATTGCGGCGGTTGGAAGGCGAGACGGGTGCTGGCCCTGCAGGGAGGATGTCGAAGTCGGGACGGCGTTGGCGGGGGGGGGGAGACTTTATAGGATCCAATCGCCTGTCTCCTCCAGGTGGAGACACGCTGCGTGCTCGCTCGGCCGAAATAGCGGAGCCGCGGACGCCGGTTCCAGAGCGTGCGGTGGGCAATGTCGCTGCGTCGTGCGTGGGGGAAGGACGACGGGCCTCGCGCACTATAGACAAAGGGCGCCGTCGACATTGGCGCTGCAGGCTGCACCCTGCGCTTCCGTTCGCCGTGCCGTACAGAGTAGCGCGGGCGGCGGGCGTTGGTGCGACTTTCCACTGAAGGGCCGTCCGGCCGTGCGGTCGGGGCAGCAGCGCCCTTGGGGAACGACATCCGTGGGCGCCCCGGACAGAAGCCAATTACTATAGACGACACACGGCGAGATTTCGCTCTCGGCTGCGAGTGTTTGCGTGCCTGTCAGCGCAGCACGACCGGGATGCGCGCGGGAAAAAGCAAACAGGTAACGATAGATAGTTATCTAAGCTTGAAACCCGTTGCGGGCACGGACGGACCGGGACTGCGGCACGGCGGCTTCACGGCAACGCACTCGGCGCAGGGTTCGGATGATCGCGCAGCGACCGGTTGCGCCAAGCTGCAGGGGGCATCGGTCCGTACCGAATCTCGGCGTTGGCCGAGAGCGCCGATCGTGCGACGTGGCGCAATTGCCAATGCATATCTAATCGCCCCTTTCCGCACCGACACTACTACTTGAGTAAGTGGGACATACCCCGCGCAGGGAATTAAATTGGAACGAGAAGTCCTGAAATAAAATAAAATAAAAAAGCCTCCGACGCTGGCGTTCGAGATGTGTCGTGATCCCAGGCTGTCCGGAACGATATCCAGACCCGCCGTTCGGGCGGGGACCGCGACGACGGGAGCTGGCCGTCACGTTGGACCATCTGCGGATCGCGGATTACGTGCTTCTCTCCGTTGGAAAAACCGGAGGTACATACTACATACAGCCCAGCGTGCAATGGCGCTATGTATCCAGTGCATCTATGTTTCTGGTTCCGGCTGACGACTGGTGGAGTTTCCGAGTGAGCTAGCCATACTTCCAATTGTATAGCTACTTTTAGCTTTTATTTTTTTTGTCCGTCGATACGTGTGCCAGCGACGAGCGGGGGCGACAGATAGCGGAGCGACGTCCCCAGCCACTCGGGATCACTCGCGGCCAGTCGGTCGATCGATTGATGCTTCGCACAGCAGGAAGCAATCTCCAGCTCTCCAGCAGAGGAAGCCGCCAGCTACATATGTACATACGATCGATCTTCGCTGGTGCTCTGCTCGCAAAGGGGCAGCTGGGAATGAGAAGACGGATGAGTGCTGCAGACGAGCCAGGTGCCCGGGGTGTGAAACAGCTTCGGTTCGGCCGGTATGGTGACCGGCCTGGCGTAAGACACTTGCCACCTCGGTCGCTCGCGCATCTGACGCGGCCAATCAGCGAGGCGAAGTGGGTGGAGGCTAGGGGCCTGGGCGGAGGCTAAGGCCGCTGGGAAGAAGCACCGGTACAGCTGGCATCGCAAGCCGCGACAGAAGTCAGACACCAGCAGATAATCCTGCGGGCGGAGGGAGACAGGGAGGCAGGGAGAGAGCTAAGGACCGGACTCGTGATCCGAGACCTCTTCGCCGACGAGCGATGCAGCCAGGCGGTCTTGGACTACGGATGTGTGGGCTGGCCCCGAAGCTGGCTGAGGAAGACGTCCACAGTGAGACATCGGAGCGAGAGCGGAATGAAACGGAAGAGGAGGAAGAAGTCGACTTTTAGTTGGGCTCTCCTAATTGCCTTCCCTTTGTGATTTCTTGGGTGCGCTCTATCTCGCTCGGGACAGGCGGAGGGCAAAGGGACAGCCACCACGAGCCGAAATGACAGGGGACGGGGGCGGACTGTGTATCTCGCCATGATCTAGAAAGGTCGCGCACCACTAACGACAGCAGGACGAGAAGGCCCGGGGGCCGTGGGTTGGGGTGGAGACTCCGGGAGCGATAGGATAGGGAAGAGAAGTGGAGGTTGGAGGCCGAGGGAGCGGGGTGCTGTGGTTGAGGAACGACTATAGTTCTTTCCGACGCCCTCCATCTGGGCCTCGGCAGAAGCGGAGCAAGTAGGTGTTTCTTTCGTCATTTCCGTTGTTTCTTTCGTTTGTTACTTCTTTGGTGCGCTATATCACGCCACAGGGAGGGGCAGTGGAAGCCGCAGCGGGCCGCCAGGACAGCGGACAGGATCCGGTGTGACATGCTCTAGATAGGCCGTATGCGATTAATGAGGCCCGAGGTCCATAGACAAGCTACAGTGTATCTTTAATACAGCCCCGGCAAAGAAAACAGGGAAACCACGGACCACTCACCAGAAGACCAAACAGAAATGACTGTCCCCAATCCTCGCCGCCCTGTATCCGATTGTGAGCCTTCGAGGGGCGCACGTCGGCACAGTTTGCATCGGCTATCGCCCGGCCGTGTTCCCACTCCTCTCTCCCCGTTCCCATCCCCACTCGTTACTATCCTCAACACGTCCAGTCTAGCGTACGCGGCACGGTATCTACATCCTCGAAAGGGCGTCGGATCAAAGTTGGCGTAGCTGTCAACGCGCGGCGCCGGATTAAATGCGACGGGGAAATGTTTGGTCCGAAGATTGGCGCGGCACGATCGATGCCAATCGTCGCGGGTAGCCGTGGTCCTGGCGCCTTGCCGGAGCTCTTCTCCGGGAGAGCTCCCTCGCCGCCATCACCTGCTGATGGCCCTCCTGATCGCACTGTGAGGAGCGAAAGAGAGAGTCTCTAGGCTTCAAACGTAGTCGCCCGCCGTGGTGCGGTGCTCCCGTCAGAGACCGTTGCCCGATAACGTCCCTCGAAGCTCGACGTGCCCGTCGTCACCGACTTCGCCGGTTCTATAGCAAGCCAGCGGTCCTCAGATGCCGTCCATTCTCTGCCTTCCGAGATTGGAATTCCCGCACAGCAGTCACCTGCGCCTGTGTCATACTCTCCTCTTTGGGCGCTGGTCTTGGTCTCCCTGGAGCCTGGTCTTTTCCACCCATCTGCTATCCCAATTTCGTGCAGATCCATTATTCTTGAGGGGGGGGTGACGCGTCGCTTGTTGACGGCGGGGGTGGTGGGCGCTTGCGACCGGTGTTCGGGGATCACTCCTATATCAGAATCTGTCAGTCTCCATTCAAAAAAAAGGGGCCGGATCATTCCTACTATATATGGCTGGATACTCGGATTTCTGCTGTTGTGGTAACTAGGTAACTAGTTGAGAAAGTAACACGGTCGCAGTGCGATAGACCTACCATGTATGTACATGCTCGCGCTGCCAGGGAATCGCCAGGATGACATCACATTTTCAGCCTCTATCTTCTACCCCTGGAGGGCGCTTTTCGTTCGGGGCGGTTATTGCCGGAGATATGGCGGGAAGTCACGTGTTGCTGGATCTGAAGATCTGAGGATCGGGGTACTAGCGCGGATCTCTAGGAGGATCTATTTATATCGAGGCTCTATCTACGTACTTCTTCCCACCCCTCACCGGCAGACAACAACCCCGAAATTTTCTTTGCACCCCACTTTTGGACCCTTCAGTTTCTTGCTAGCGCTGCCGAACTCCTCCCCGCGGACACCATCAGCACTTACCTAACACTCTCCCCCCTCTCCCCCCCAACACCATCGGCATTACCAAAGTCCGCATTTCAGAAGCACCGGCGAGTCGGATCGACATACTCATCCTTTTGCTGTTCTGCATCGGCAGTGCTGATCAGAGTTTATTCTGTCGAGCACCGGTGACGGTCCTTTCCTGGTCGGCATAGGCTTTCTTGCGTCGACTTCCCGTTCGATGCTTTTCGTCCCACCTACGACACCTGCCCCGTCTCCAACGGTGCCTACCCCCTCTCGTCGATACTTTTCGTCTCACCGCCAGATCCATGAAGCGCGCTAATCCTTCGGAAGGCCCTGTATGGATTAAAACATGCGCCAAGGCTATGGTACGAAGACATCGACGGATACCTGCAGTCCATAGGACTCAGACAATCGGCCGTGGATCCAAACCTGCATCTCCAGCCGGGGGTCCTATTGCTACTAAATGTGGACGACCTGCTCATCGCGCATAACGGAATCGAAGGAACCGAAGTGACGCGGATGCCAACAGTAAGTGCCCCAGCCGCTTTGGCTGTTCCATTTCTTACCGACACTGACTCAGGGATGTTGGTGTGCAGCTGTGCCATCTTCTATGAGGCCCAAACTCGAAGCCCTGGAGCGAGCTCTGTTGGATTGCAAGCTCCCCATGGAAGTATCGAGAGACGTCCCACTGCCTCGGTGTACGCTTTCGTTGGTACGGCCTGAGATTGCAAACACTGCCATACTACATCCGGATCGAGAGGATGGGCTGGCCTGGTGCAGGGATTTTTCTCGCAATTTTTTGTTTAATCATACTCGCATTCGACGGATTTTCTCGCAATCGTACCCCGGTGGCAGGTAACAATATCCGTTTGCTCCCGCAAATCCTTGGTATGAAATTCGCTGACACCAGGCTTGATATCAGAGAAAGCGCCCCGGCGAGGAGCGATGCTGTGCAGCTTCGCACCGGCATTACTTGGAATCTGGATGCAGGCTGTGCACAGTCGCCCAGATGGTGACCGCATATTTCAGCCGAACAAGGAGGCTGCCTGCTGGACAGCAAGGTCCAGATATCAGACCTGGGTGGCTCTCCTTTACGTTTTACCGACAGGAGGCCTACTAGCGATGATTCTCATGCGGGAGGCTCCCGTTCACTTCACGGAAACACCGAACGACGTCTAGTGCCCTTCAGGGCGGTTGAGGTATGGATTTTACACGGTACCTGGGCATATCCACTTCTGTTACGCCACCTCCGTTTTCCCAAATGCTTTCCACCAACCAGGAAGCCCGCAATCACGCCGATGGTGGCGCCCCTCCAGATGGAACCAGCCACAGCGTAGCTGGAGTCCTACCTTTCGCCGTCAAGGAAGTAAGCTAGGGCTAAACGCTTGCTAAGTCGTTTCGGATGGATCTGGCGGTGAGACGAAAAGTATCGACGAAAGCGGATAGGCATGATTGGAGACGGCGTAGGTGTTGCCGGAGATGGGGTAGCTATACCGACCTGGGAAGGGCCGTCATCGGTGGTCGACAGAATATACTCTGATCAGCACTGCCGATGCAGAACTGCAGAAGGATGAGTATGTCGATCCGACTCGCCGGTGCTTCTGTAATGCGGGCTTTGGTAATGCTGAAGGTGTTGGGAGGGAAGAGTTTTATTTTTATTTTTATGTTTAATCATACTCGCATTCAGCCTTTCTTGACTATGGCGGCGTACATTTTATCCATAAGAGGGGAGAGTGTTGAGACTAGGACTTTGGTGAATGCTGAGGGTATCTGGGGGAGGAGGTTTTTTTTGTTTATCTATTACTTGCATGAGACCTAGATAGATCATGGCAAAGTCCACAAAGTCCACTACCCGTCCGCAGTCCGCGCGAAGACGGCACTTTGCAAGCTCCCCTTCGCCCTCCGCCCAGGCCTGTCCCAAGAAGATATGATGCGTACTAGAGAAATCACAAAGGAAAGACAAAGGAAAGAAGTAAACTTGTGCCCCGCCCCCTATTCCTCTTCTGCGGACGCCATGAAGGAGGGCGCGGGGACAAACAGCGGTTGATCCTCACCCCCGTCAGCTCCCCGGCCTCCACCCTCCGTCCCTCTGCTCCCACTCTGACTCCTCACTCCATGCGTCTTCCTCAACCGTTGGGGGAAGAGTGTAGAGACCTCTTTCGTAAATACGGATGGTGTCGGCTGGAGGAAGAGTATTTGAGACTGGGTTCGGTCAAAGCCGGGTCCGGTAATATCAAATAAGTCAGGTCTTTCGATAATCCACTACGAGTGTGACACGCTGTGGAGTGGTCTACGGCGCTCACGGCGCGTGTTCAACGCCGGAGTCCGAGTGATGGAATAAAGAATAAAAGTGGGACGGCACGGAAAGAATATAGTCTGGGCCTTGATCTTAAGGAGTTCGTTCGATGATCGTTTCGATATGCGGGAACTCAATATTATGCTGATGGCGCTGTCGAGTCCTGTAAGATGTAGGTACATACCCGGTAATGTAAACAACTCTCTCATCATGGCAACCCCATTGATGTCAGCCTTTCCCCACCGGACCTCATCGATACTTTCTCCACAGGCAGTGAAGAGGAAGTCTATTTGTTCATGTGCAACGTCCAGATATTGAGCTTGGCTGCCGCTGCCGCTGTAGCTGCCGCCGTTGATCTTGGGTAGCTGTAGCTATAGCCATCGCTGTCCCTACGACTCCTTCAGGCACCTGATTTATTAAAATCTTCATTCGATATCCTATCCAGGAGTTCAGTTCATATCAATCTTTCCGATCCTACCCTAGCGTGCTACAGATCTGGCCCCCATGACAAGGTCAGGTAACTTTTAGGTCAGGCAAATCGGAAACGAGTTGCGCAACGCCCCAGTTACGGAGCAATGTACGCCACCATAGTCTAGATAGGCCGTATGCGAGTATGATCAACCAAAAAAAAAGTCCTCAGTCTTCACGTAAGCAGTCGGCGGCCTGCCCGAACATAGCAATTGGCTCACACTGCCGGTGTCGGTGAGGATGACACGCCTGTCGCGCATACGACCGCGACGAGGAAGCGCGGCAGGGCATCCTGGGTGTGGGGCCATTCGAACCTCGTACCAATCGACACCACATAGAGCACGGGAGGTGGAATCTCAGCCCCGATCGTAGACGGCCGCAGCAGTACAGAGCCCTCCAACACCCGAGCGACTGCCCTATGTTTGAAGACAACACACTAGCTGGTAGGGCAGATCGCCGCGAACTGCCAAAGACTTGCCGTTCGGAGCTAGTATATGCAAAAGTAGCTGAAAACGCTGAGCGTATTCTATAACAAAAGGGGCGCCTCTCCGGCGCGGAAAAGGGCCCTGAGAGATGCTGGACGCCGCAGGTTCACAAGGCGCTTCTGGTTTGATCACAGCGCTCTCACGCTGCTGTATGGCAGCCACCCCACTCACTCACCCCCGGTTTTGCACCTTGCCACATCTTCACTACCCTCATAGCGGGTGCGGGTCGGCAGATACCAGGCAAATCAAATAAACCAGGTGAACTGATGCACCGGTTCATTCCCAGACTCCCAGTTGAGGGAGCCGTTCAGTCAGTCGGATCAGTTCACTATCGTGTCGCAGTTGGGTCCGTTCAGGTTTTGAACCGAACCAGTTCGTACTGTTGCAGGATCTGTTCATCCTCCAAGACCCGCCCGCTATGCACGGCTGATTGCAGTCCCAGGCTTCGACGTACACGACTTCTTGCGAGCGCTTTCACGATTCCAGTTTACAAGACTCGCCCACAGTCACACCGGCATCTGAGCGTACTCCCGGCCGCCGTTGGTACGATTACCAAACAAGCGCGCCGACGTCGCAAGGTCACTCCGGAGCCTCCCGGACACTCCAGAACCGCATCGCGGTATGCGCGTTATAGCGCACAGGTTTACTCCGGGAGTGTCCAGCAAACAGGCAGGCTGCACGACAAGTAGAGGTACGCCCGAGCCTAGGACGTCGTTTGCAGTGTTGGTCGTCGCCCGGAACTAACGTTAGTTATGAATGGATAGAGAGGCAAATTGAGCCGGAACAGAATTCCCTCCTGGCTGGTACGTTTCTGGCCGAACGACCCCGTTCATGGGCAACATTGACGCGGCATTGGACGGACTTCGTTGAAGCGTGGAAAGAGCGGAGGTGAGTTAAAACTTGGTTCGTGACTAATCGATATAGCACAGGTACCAGCTGGCCGCTTCGCCAAGGCCCAAGGGGCCCGGATATGCGAGCTGACGTGCCGGTTTCCCCATATCTCAGTCAGCGGTCGCCGCGAGACGTACATCAAGATCTGCACTAACCAGGCCTGAAGATCTTGGCGGTTGTAGTATCGGATGTCGATGTGCTCCGTTCTTGTGTTCGATATCCCCGAGCGGATCGTGATGAAGTCACCGTTTGACCGCATCGAACCTGCTTCAAGTCACCGTGGCTTGTGAGTACCGAATTTCACGTTTCGCTGTTGTCGGGTGCGTTGCGTGGGGTTGGGCGTTGTACTTGCTGAGGCCCGAGGCGCCGGGCATGTCTTCGCTGTAAGGTAGTTACGACAAGCTGGCGGCGATGCGTTTGCTGCCTAAGGGGTTTTTCACCGGTTCGTCGTCCGGAACGACGCTGGGGCTTGTCTGCCGCTGCATAGGCGTGGGTGCCGTATTCCCTCCTTCACGCCGAGCCGCAGTCAGGGGTCTCAATAGTCCGACCGGGCTAGCCCTACCCTCGGAGAGGGCTTCTTTGCGTTGGCGATCCACGATAGTCCACGGCTCGGGTCAACGGGCTTTTTGGAGCCGGACTGGTCTGTACTGGGTCGGCCGGCGAGCTGAGCAAACGAGCGAGGTCTCATGGTGCAACAGTGTACTGGGAGCTTTCGGCCACCACCTCAACGACAGAAATTGTACGCACCAAGAGTAGAATTGGAAAGAGAAGGGGAGCAGGATTGCCTAAAAATTCTGTTGATCGGAGAAGAGATGGTGGAACTGTAAGCAAAATCTGGTGAGTATTCTTGGACTTCAGGTTTGTGGGTAAGCAGGATCGGGTGCGCATCCCGCAGCTCAGTTTGCCGCGTTATAGCTTCCGTCCTCAATATCGGCCTAGTTTTAATAGTGCAACCAGCATCTCCTCCGCCGTCCCAGCTTGGGGCTTATCGATGAATACGACATCATCACTGGGCCAAAAATTGAGACACCCCATTGCCTCAACGATATCGTAACTGAGCCGAGCATTGTTGTGAAGAGATGATGTGGCGCCCACCGTGCGTCTATTTAGCAAGTGCGGGCTTCGTGTTGGGGGAGGAAGCTAAGCCAAAGAACAGAGGCTTGGCACCTTGGCGACTTGGCTGCTTGGCAGGACGGTGATATTTGCTGCCGGGAGCAGCTGGGCCTCTTTGCAGTTAGACATCAACACATACCGCTTTCAGGGACGTTCCGTCCCACGTTTCTCGTGATCCTCCGGCCCGTGCCTTCCGTGCCGGAAACCTAGAGCTTCGCGGCTGTGCGGTCCGCCAGCCCTCTCCTCACCTCACATTGAGAATACCCTTTTATGTTCCGATCACATACTGGGAATGGATGCCATCGTCAATCCCATCTTTATAAGCGCGCGACTGGCAGCATTGCCTTCGTATAACTGCTCCCAATTTTTGGAGTTAGGGTTGGAAATTTGGGGTTCGGGCGAGTTTTGCGCACACACTAATGTGCCGGCGGTACCCAATATCGAGGTTTTGTAGGTCCGGGCGTGCTTATTTCCAGGCTTATGTTTTGCTTTTTCTTGGGTAAGCACGCCCACAGGCTGAAGCGAGGTTTTGCCGCTGAGCGGGCGTTCTTAGAAATTACAGGGTAGATATGTATGTAGTATCCACAGTTTCCCCGCAACAGTACACCGTCCACGAACAGAACGGAACAGAACTCCCTCCCATCCTCCCACTTTCCACTGTTGCGCGACCTGAGCTTCGGTCTCGCGGGCGGAGGGGAGAGGAAGGATCATATGGTATTCGTTGCGATGGATTCCACTCTTTGATGATAGCTAGTGAGCCTGTCAACCTCTGTGTTCGCGACGGAATCTATACTAGAAAACAAAGCATCAGAAAAAGAGAAATAGAAATGCATGAGCTTCGTCGATCTCAGACAAATCCTCTGTCATAGCGGTGGCGATTATGTAGAGTTCGAAGCTGCCATCGGAACCCCAATTTTCATCCTCGACAGCGGATTGTGGTTGAATCCACCAATCAGCTGGTTTGTTTACATCTTGGCATGATACGCACGTCTGGCTTTCGTCCGTTGCTTATTATGCTCTGAGCTTTACGCCGGGCGTGCTTATGTGTGGACGATTTCGGACTAGCCTAGAGTTGAGTGGCATTCTAGTGGTTGTTGCCGTGACGACCTAAGCACGTCCGGACCTACAAAACCTCGATAATACATTCTGGTTCTCTGTAGCTTAGCTAGACAGGCTCTCTTAGACATCTTCGACCTCACCGAATACACTGTCGTCTACCTCGCCTTTTGTGTACCCGTCTCTCTTCTTTCTCTACGCCACCCGCTCCGCAATAACGCCAATACCCCAGCATTCCTGTACTGCCTACAACCGGTACGGCAATTGCTGGGGCTTTTTGGGAGGATCTAAGGTATCATCTCCAAGACGAGCACGCTTCCGTTGACGCCAAATCGGCAATGCCTGAAATTACATACGAATTTTAGCAGTGGGGCACTGAGAATGCCAACGTGAAGTATCAAATCCGAACTCCCAGGCGCAGCTCCCTGCCCTCCAGGGTTGCGGCTCACTTTACAATCACATCCACACTCACGGCGAGTCTCCTTTCCTCACACCCATTCCCAAAGTACCCAAAACGTGTGGGTGGGCGAGCTCGATGGCTGGGTTGGGACAGGACCCCCGAATGCCGGCGGGCTGCCCGCGGGCCGGCCGGACTATTGAGACCCCTGGAACCGCTTGATGGCCGTACTCAGGTAGTCGCTCTGTCCAAGGATGATAGCTCCAGACTCGAGCAGTCCCATATGCCGAGGAACTGCCTGTCAGACTCGATGCCAGTCACCTTAAACTGCCGTTTCGACTCCTCCTTGAAGTGTAGAACTTGTTACGATGGTCATGGAGGATAGAGAACGAGACAGTCATCGACAATTGGCCATCGTGTTGACACCGGATCGCATGTAGAAGTTCGCGTCGGCGTGTGCGCGGACGCGCCTTGAGGAAGAGGTCGTCAGTGGCTTTGTGCTGAAAGCGGGGCATTATTTCGGGCCATACAGTGCCTTGTTCAGCAGTAGGCAGTCGTGATTCCAGTATCTCAGGGCGGACTCGAAGGGCTTCCGACAGCTTTTGGCGGACTCGGTGAGCTTCCGGCGGTTCTACGGCGTTCAACCCCACTCGCTTCCGAGGGCTCCCAGCCCCTCAAAGATAGGGAGAGTTTGTACATATCCCTCTTTAAATGCCATGCCGTCCTTCATTCTACAAGCGCCAGATCACTGAAACTTCCCCTCTATGGCGCCCACTTCCTGCTCTCCGGCGTTCTCCCTCTTTCCTCCAGTGCTCCCCCCCCCCCCTCTTGGAAGCTACAGGCAAAGGTGTCCGTTCCGGCAATCCCATTCCAGGTGTTGTCACTTGCTGCCTCTTCATCATGTCATGTCGTTTTCTAACTTTGTTTTTTGTTCAACCAGTAATTGCATGCGACATATCTAGATCGACACTTATCCGGATCCTGACGTCGTCGCTTTCTAACCGGCTGACTACCCCGCGGCGGACTGATATGCACTGCATATGGAACCAACGGTCATGGCTTCTCCTTTGCGGCAATAGTTAACCTGAAATGACGACGCTCTACTAAATACTCTCTCTATGTATCCAACATCCTTGCCAGGCACCGAAAGAGGAAGAACGAGCGTACGCATACAAAGCGGCTAAGGGGTGTTGCTTGGGATATTGTGGCTGCAACTCGTGATAGGTCAGCGAGCCTTGGGGCTGAAAGCACACATCCGTCGCCACTGGCAAAGCGGGGTTAGAAAATCATTCTTCCAGCTCGATCACGACCCATCCAGCAACGATCACATACGCTCACGCCAAATCCATCGATCGAAAT
>Ga0307516_10003719_pt1 | contig 19402 bp, 21 predicted proteins | sample 19_EM_MG_FD_203310 | JGI IMG/M metagenome (GOLD analysis project Ga0307516, IMG submission 203310) | Populus trichocarpa ectomycorrhiza microbial communities from riparian zone in the Pacific Northwest, United States - 19_EM | ecosystem: Host-associated > Plants > Roots > Unclassified | place...
AACATAGTCAACGAGAGTCTCCACAGCATTGAAATGGGCCAGCATTAGTACCAGCCATTCCTTGTATGACTTCCATAGGGGCTGTGGCAGCTTGTCCATTTCCTTGACCATTGGCTGGGTAAGCACAGCGAGGTCGGAATCCTCCACATCCACTTTCTTTAGATCTGGCTGATGATGGTCATTGAGTAAAGGTTCAAGATTCTGCAAGTGGCTGTCAATAGCCGAGCCCTTTGATATGCGCTGGAGGGCATTCCCATAGAACATCACGCGTCCCACACATGCCTTGAACTCGACTGATCCTGCAACTGACACCTTCGAGTCCCCCGTCTGACCACGAGCGTCCGAGAGAGCTTGCAGAGATTTTCCGAAGGAGTCGAGTAGTGTGCACAGAAGTTTATGAAACTCTTGGTATGTGGTTCCATTGTAGAGCACCCACGGCTGCTTGAGTTCCATAGAATTGACTTGTTGATGTAACTTTGAGAAAGCGGGGATAAGCGTGACACCCAAGTTGGTGGTTGTAAACAAAGACAGCAGTAATTGATCACTCTCGATCATCGTCGGCTTTGCTTCCATGGAAGATGCATGAAATGTAACTGTTGTTATGTCCAAGCACTTCAGGGTGTCCTGATACGGCACTGAAAAGGACAAATGACTAAACCGACGAAGAATCTTTCGATAGCAGGCAGCGATGATGTAGGAGGACAGGTTCAACATGGAAGTCTGTGGGATGAGGAGCCGACTGAAGATATATATGTGTGAACTAGACGAAATGTTACTCCTATTATATTTGTTTTAGCATGCAGTATAGTAATATTGTTGCAATATGCTCACCAATGTTGGTCAATGTACCTCAGCAGTGCATTCCAATCATCAGACATGAGGCCATCTGGAATAGCTGGTGTGCAAATTTTGGGGACGTAGGGGACGTGGGCATCGTATGATGTTTCATGAACATTGGGGCCTCTATATGGATTCCAGCTGACAAGCAGCTCCCAAAGTAGGCCCAAGCTCCTTGGCGTCTCGGTCCTAACTTGTTGAATGGATGCATCCGACTGGGTGCATGCAAGAATGTCGACCATTTTTGGGTAACTGTGGTTCGCTATGACCGCCATCACTTCATGATCCATGACCAAAACCATTGTAAGAGCATTGAGTAGCTTCAGCTCCATGTGTTTCTGGAGCCCAATTTCATCCATTTGGACATCCTTATCCGACATTTGTGATTCTTGCTGGATTTTGGATAGTAGTGACGTGATGGTGCGGAACGCGATGAGATTGTCTGATTTGTTGGGCTCGGAAGATGCTACTTCAGCTGGTGCTCTGGAAGGAGGGCGGGATTGGCCTGCCAGGGTATTATTGGATTGTGACTTTGAGAGTCTGTCATATGCGTCTGTAAACCACATCGAAGCGTATGTGTGGCTGTGCCTACAACCCTGCACACCATTCTGATCGACATGTAATTTATTGAGATGAAGAACTTACTTGTGAATAATACTTGTGAATGACCTGGACCCAGAGAAGATGGGGGTACGAAGCAGGAGGGAAAGTGTGCGAAAGCGTTGGTCAGGTGGTTGATACACAGAAATCATCAATGTCGCCAGCTATGAAACCGGCTACAATGTTGTGGACGGGCTCAGCACCGCTAGGTATGGGGTGAATCAAGGGTAATTAGAATCATGGAAAGGCAAAAGCTTACCTGCAAACCTGACAAACCCTCTTCTCGACTGTGCTGCCACCTACCACTATTTCAGGGGTACGGTATCAATGAAGTATAAACATCTGTTAGGATTAGCAAGAGACATAGAAGAGATGGATATAGTGACCTTCCTCGTCTCTCTCCCCATCCACGGTAGCCCATATTGACAATCGCATACCTACTAAAATCCGAGGTTAGATTGGATAGCACTATTAGCACCCAATGCAGAGTTACAGAGAACATACGGGACGGCTCATCATGACTCTGGTCTCGACCTATCGGTGCTGAGAGTCAGCTTCTGAAGATAGGAGAACATTTCATGACGCGTCGTATACATGTTTAGACATATCGCACTGACATGCAGGCATTCGACATGTCGCTTCATCTATATATATGTGTTTATAATCTATTCAATACTATGGCCTTCGAGGGCCGAGTATCAGCCTCAATGGTTCATATATATATTATAAGACTACTATTGAAGCCAAGGGACTTACCTGGGGAAGATGGGGGTACAGAAGTGAAAGTGAAAGCGTGCGAAAGTGTTGGTCAGGTGGTTGATACACACTGGCCATCGATGTTGCCAGCTATTCAGCATTTTAGAGATAGCCAGCAACATCGACGGCCAGTGTGTATCAACCACCTGACCAACACTTTTGCATGCTTTCACTTTTGCTCTCATACCCCCATCTTCCCCAGGTAAGTCCCTTGGCTTCAATAGTAGTCTTATAATACATATATAAACTGTTGAGACCGATAGGCCTTGAACAATAAATGGCTTATAAATGCTTGTAGATAAATGACTCGACACGACCCATCGAATGCCTGCAGCATCAGTGCCACATGTCTTAATGCATATGCGACGCATCGTGAACCATATATACATGCCAATAAGCTCTTGAATGGGTGTATTATATGGCATATGAAATGCCTATAGATGGACAATGTGTCCGAGTCGACGCGTACTGTGACTAGTAGGCTGCATCATGCAACGCCCTCCTGTATTTTGAGGTAAATTATCATCATGTGTCTGTTCTTCAAATATTTGACTCATAGTTCTGTCCAGTAGGTTACCCATCCCTTCCCATCGCCGACCGCCCCTCTATTCATATCAATCAGGATGGTTTCAATGGAATTACGAATTGTTCCATGAGGTCTGTTGGCCAATAATTGCATTCACCTGAGGTCTGTTGGCCTGTGAAGGTGTCTCACATCCATCTTCCGGAATCCATTCTCATTTGATTGACTTTCTTCCATCCCCTTTTAATCCATTAAAATTCCTCTTTGTATTTCACTGCTAACCAATCTTATCAGTATTCTTAGACCATGACAAAATGGACCACCGGAAACAAAAGAAATGTCAGCTGAGTCGATAAATCTCTCCAAATATTTGACAACTAACATATTGAAGGTTAATGCCAAGCATCGGTACAATACATGTAGTGGCCGGGTTCCCGACCCGTCATTGAGAAACACCAGAATACCCCCTGTTCGAGCCCAGCGAACATCGCATTATGCAAGGGCTGAACACAATCTCAAGGAACGGGGTAAGAAGGCAACACTGGAGTCCTTGAATAAGGATGAAACCAAGTTTTTTGAATGCCAAATAAAACATATGTCAAAATGGATGAGATGTTGTAAGTCTCTCGGTCTAGTGAAATAAGCACAATGCTAATCTTCCTTGCAGCTACCTGCCCGGGCATTAAACTGGCCAATCTAAGGCAGTGCAACGTGAGCGGGGACAAACAGTGGGCTGAGCAAAGATGTTGCATAAGCAATTGAATCCTGGTTATACACTTCTAGTACTAAGACTAATCATCTTCAGTACAATATGAAGTTGCACCAGTTGAGTGACTAACCATCCTCATAGTGATATGACTTAACAACTCATACTCTGCCAACGGCACAATAGCTTAGTTGGTTAGAGCGCCAGTCTAGAGAACTGAGTGTCGCTGGTTCAATTCCAGCTTGTGTCAACATTTTCCCTCTTCTATTGCTGAGGTCATTTGATCGTGTCAAGTTGCTGCCACACTTGTTCACACAGTCATGTGACTTCTAACAAAAGATTCATTGCAATGGTAGAGTCCCACATGTCCCCTTGAAAGACCTCGGGCATCTGGGTCGATGATTCCCCAGAGCACGAGTGGCTAGTGATCTATGCCGGTGAGCACATTGGCGAGACAGGCAAAACCTGTTGTGACGGGTTTACGGTAGAGTCTGGTTCTATTTCTATCTGGCCTGAAAATATCTGATATATTTAGGCCGAAGAAACTCAGCACATGGTAGAGCAGACTCAACAACATATCAGTGCCCTTGGCGTCAAAAAACCTGTTCATCTCGCTACTGACCAACGGCATGCAGAGAGTTCAATATACACATTCATGGATTATGACATCTTGGGGAGGATATGGCATATGCCTATAGACAAGGCAACGTCTCAGTGTGTATCCTATTAGGCCGCATCGTGCAATGCCCTCCTGTATTTTGATTTTCATCATGTGTCCATTCTTCAAATATATGACTTATAGTTCCCATCCAGTAGGCTACCCATCTCTTCCCATCGCCGACGGCCGCCCCACAGATTTGAAGATGAACATCTCAAAGGCTAATGCCCAGCATTGGCACAATACGCGCAGTGGCCGGGTTCCCAACCCACCATTGAGAGACACCAGAACACCTCCTGTTCGATCCATAAATTCTTAAGGCAGGGATGATGACACCTCCCCCCTGAATGACTCATTGGGCACCACCACCACTCTCATCCTCCTGAACTATCATCATACTCCATGGACTTACCGGAGGCTTGGTCTCAATGATGCATTTGTGGACGTGACTTCACTACACCACAGGGATATAGCCTCCACCACAACAGTTGCTCGAAATCGAAGAAATGGTTAGAAGCAGTTCTGGGCCAGGCCAGAGAGGTCCAAGCGATCAAAAAATGTCATAGAGCGGAAGCAAAGTTGCCTGCAGAATTACCCTCCAATGACCTGCCTTTACCTGGCACCCACCAACAGGTTGGATTTCTCATCCGAGAGTCACCTTCCTTATTAATGTTTATTTGTGTTTGTCAGGCCGGCAAGGCCTCCGTGGACTATGAAGACCTCGACCAATCTCTTGCAGAATGTAGAACGCGCCATGGACATCATTGATTGCTGAAGTGTTATCAGGATATAGCACCTGAAGCTCCAGCTGCACTTCCGCCAACTTTGCAGATCATCATGGCGTCCACACAAGCAGAACTAAATGTGCCTCATTCTCTGTCTCTGTCACCATCTCTAGCGCCTGCGTCTCCAGTCAGAAAGACCTTCAAATCCTCACGCAATATGTTTGGGCTTTTCCGCCAATATTACACAACTGGCTTCCCGGATCATGATCCTGGCGAACATATCCAACTCAACAATTTACACACTTCAACCTCCCTAGTCCGCGATTACAGTCCATATCCAACAAGGGTTGTGCTCGGACTTATGTTTTCCTCTGATGGCACTCAGCTCATGTCTTTCAGTACAGCTAAACTATGGCCTGTTTATCTCTTGATAGGAAATGAGTCCAAGGATCGAAGGTCAAAACTTTCCTGTCAAGCATTTGAACATGTTGCTTATTTGGAAACGGCGAGTAAAACTTCTGATGCAGATGTAATATAAAACTGACTTCTTGTGAATGATAGCTACCTGATGCATTTACGGCCTTTGCAGCCGAGAATTTTGGTACATCGGAATCTACTTCCACCTTCACCGGCCATTGCAATCGAGAAATGTACCATGCTCAATGGTCCATCGTCCTCAACGACGACTTTCTGAAAGCATACAAGCATGGAATGGTGGTTAAATGTTGTGATGACAAGTTGCGCCATTTTTACCCACGTGTATTCACTTATTCGGCAGATTACAAGGAGAAGTAAGTACTCCACCACTGCCGAAATATCGAAAACTCATATATGTCTCAGAATAATCATAGTCGGCCTCTGCAATCTTGGTCACTGCCCTTGTCCCCGGTGTCTCATACCAATGGATCGCGTCCCTAACATGGAAATGCCTCGAGATATGTCGCAGCATGTATTCCTCGTGCGTGTCGACAATGTGAAGCAGCGAATTCGCGTCAAGGCTGCATGTGAGGCCATATATGAGCACAACCACGGGGTTGGTGGTGTGGCTGTGGAAAAGCTCCTGAAAGAGCACTCTCTGGTTCCAGCAGCGGTGGGTGGTGTCTTTTTAATTATGCACCTGGTGTTGATGTTCTACAGTTTCAGAATGCATTCTCTGACAAGTTATCACTACTCGACTTCAATATGTTTGAGATGTTAGTGGTAGACCTAATGCATGAAATTGAGATTGGCGTCTGGAAGGTAGTGTTCATTCACCTACTACGCCTTCTAGAATGCCTTCACAATAATTTGAAACATGAATTGGATCGACAGTAAGCATCTGTTCAACTTCTGGGAACTCAGTGTTGACCTTCAATCAGGTTCAGAGAGGTTCCGCCTTTCGGGGTCGATGGTGTGAGGAAGATAACAGCAAACCGGTCAGAACTAAAAAAGATGATGGCACATGATTATGAGGATATGTTGCAAGTAAGTTGAATATTTAATCTGAACTCAACTAATGTCTGAATGTTCATCCAGTGCGCTATACCGGTTTTTGAAGGCCTTCTGCCTGAACCCCACAACACTCACGTCCTTAAGCTTCTTTTTGACCTAGCTCACTGGCATGGTCTGGCTAAGCTCCAGATGCATATGGAGGCTACACTAGAACTTTTGTCAAAGGCCACTATAGCTCTCGGCAACGGAATGTGCGAATTCCAGGCAAAAACGTGCTCAGCATTTGCACCCCACGAATTAGAACATGAGTGGGCTGCCCGAATCCGGCATCAGGAAAAAAACATGGCCACTGCAGGACCTGCCAACTCAGACCCTCAGAAACGCAATAGTGGAAGGCAAATGAAGGAGTTCAGTCTGAAGACTTACAAGTTTCATTTGTTAGGTGATTACTGCAACACTATTCAGTGGTTCGGTATGACAGACTCATACTCCACTCAACCAGTAAGTTTATCTCACACCGTAGTTGAGCTGGATGATATCAACCATCTATCAGAGTGAACGTGAGCACTGAACTTCAAAAGGGAGATTCCTTCGGACTAGTGGTCGATTAATCCCGCAACAGCTGTCGAGGATCAAACAGCGACAACGCGCAATCTGCAAGAATCTGAACATTTCTCCCTTTCAAATGGAACCAGATGATGTTGCTGTCAATCATGGAGCTCATTATACTATGGGAATGTCACAGCATTTTCCTGTTCATATTTCAACCTTCCTACAGAAGAACAAAGATGATCCTGCTGTCAAGGTGAGCGGTTTTAGCTCTGATTCCATGCCTACCCCATTCATACTTCTGGCACAGGATTTTTTCCCGAAGTTGAGAAACCATCTACTCCCTCGTATTCAAGCTGCACTTCGAAAGGAGGCCAAATCTCGTCCAAAGCTTGCCAATGGTATGGCACCTGACACTGGATTTCCCCTTGGTCTGGATCATGGTGCGAATAATCCCGTGTTCTTCAAGAACGAGTCTATATATCAACACAAAGTTGTCTGGTTCAATTTCACTATGTATGACATGCAACGTGGGACCGATATTGTCAACCTGGGGATGTCTCGTTGCAACATCATGCTACTGGCAGATTCAGCAGATAGGTCCAGTTTACACCATTTTTTATATGCACGAGTCCTGGGTGCATATCATGCAAATGTGAACTATACCAGGCCTGGGATGCAGGACTATGAGGCCTGCAGCTTGAATTTTTTATGGGTGCAATGGTATGAGGTTGATCTGGGGTCTTCAGGATGGACTAATTCCACATTGCACTCAGTCCACTTCCCACTCATGTGTGAAGATGATTCCTTTGGCTTTGTGGATCCAGATGACGTGTTGCGTGGGTGTCATATCATTCTGGCCTTTGCGAAAGGCCAACAAAAGGAAACTAAAAGAGATGTTTCATGTTGCGCTAAAGATAGCAAAGACTATGTGGCATACTATGTTGGCTGGTAGGTTTTGGCAATTTTATTGAGGTTTAATACTGACCTAGATCCAAATACCAGGTTTTCCGACCAGGATCTGCTCATGCACTATCATTGGGGCGAGGGTGTCGGCCACCTCCATGCCCACCAGTCCACTTCCCTCTCTATTCCTAACATGTCATCTGAACAGTCGATGGCTATTGATACATTGGACGATCCAAATACTGAAGAACTGCCTGGTGGCAAGAAGGATACACATGCCGCAGATATGGATGATGATGCTAACCACGAATCGGATAGTCTGGAGTTCACCTTGGAGGACTGTGACTTCGAAGATTGGGAGGATGTAGAGAGCAACACTATGGATGATAATGAAAGCATGTACAATTAGCATTCCAATATAATACACAAACAATGTTTATGGTGTCGTGAATCAAGGAATATCGATAGAAACAACTACATCCAGTTCCAAAACGAAGATGCTTCGTCCCCAAGAGTGATTTTTTTCTTGTCACAGATGAACCAAGGTATGCGCAATGACATCCTTTCCCCATCCAAGAAATTCATCCTTCCACAGGTGATTAGGGGTAGATCACCCACCTTCTAGGCGGAGTTCAGCATCGAGTCACCGCTTTTTGATGGGAAGGATATGCAGAGCGTCTATCAAGCCTGTCACGCTGACATTTGGGAATAAGAAATTTAGGTATGTAAGGCAGCAGTCTACCTAGAGTGACGATTTCTTACTCCTGATCAGTTAGTACTTCTGGTGATTCTATTTCCAATCCATCTTCTCCAAGCAGCCAGCAACGGTGGAGAGAAAACACTCAGTGTGCTACCACATACTCGCACACCTCACACTCTGCAAACAATCCCAGGAAGTCTTTCCTCTTCAAACCTGGCCTATCCATGCAGTCGATTTTCACAATCTTCTGCCAATTGGTTTCGTATCCCAGCGGTGGTAACTTCTTTCCTTACCCCCCTCGCGTTAGCTTTCTAACGTGCTCCTTCATATCTTTTGACGACCAATGAAAACTCGCTGCCACCTGCAGGCGAACCCTCAGTCCGTGTCAGCGCTCTCAAGGCTCCAAAGAGGAAAACACTGTGGGTCTGTAATCCTCTATAAAGGTTTAATTGATCATCATTATAATGCAGCTGCACAGGTGATCCCTTAATCCATCATGGGTGACACTTCAGCAGAACAGTGCATGCCATGTGCAGTCTGCAGGTACTGATCACCAACACTCTAGTATGTCTGTCTGTGGAGGAGGAGGTCGCAGAAGAGAGACTTACTTTTGAGTCAGTCTATGTCTTTCTTGTCTTGACCACCCGTTGGCTGATGTCTCTCTCTCAAATGCAGGGAAAGGATGGAAAGCCAGATATCCAATAAACTGTCATGGATGGTTCCTGGTCTAGTTGACCACATAGTGAATTCAGCCCCAGCAGAGGCTATAGATCTGGCCAACCTTGTATGTTCTTGTGGCTTGAGTTCTTACCATTCTCTCATCTTTGAAAGATTCAGAAGGGTGTGGCGAGCGCAAGGTCTGATGATACCAAAAGTTTAAAAGGCGTAGTGCTGGATTGGATAGCCCCGAGAGGTGAACCCTTACTTCCGCCTCTCTCCCAAAATGTCAAGACGACTCAAGGCTTCCATCACCTTGTAACAGGAGCACTCCTCTGCCCCGCAGGTGTCGATTGGGAGGATGAATGGCGAGTTCTATGTATATCCTCCTCTCCTTCGACGTGACTTACCAGGTTAAATTAGTGTGAAGGTGAAGCTTGTCAGTGGCGAGATGGCTGTCCATGGCAATCAATGGCCAATGCTTGTCTATGAGAAAAAATATGATCCCGAAGACCCTTGGAATGGCCTCTTCAGAAGCAAGCTTCTTGTTTGGGTGAGCTGTATCCATTTCTTCACAACTTATACATAGATTAATTCTGAGTGGGCAGGCGTTCAAACACATCTTCACTTCACCTAGTTTGGTGGAGAAAGAGGTCAAAGCAACAAGATCTGGCAATGCTCGGCTACATGGTATGACTCACGTCACTATGGCTTCCCTGGCATACATAGCAACACAGGTGCATTTCACGGCAACATTCCATCATTAGACTGCTGATCATCTGGTAGCTCTGCTTTGCACTATCATCCTCTTCAGTCTTCTGTTGGACTGACACTACCACTGACTCAGGACATTTTTACGACAGTGTTCTAGAATTCTTGGACGATCCGGATGAGAAGGATAATGTCAAGGAATTACTGGATTGGCACCTTTTAGGTCCTGGGTCTTCTTTCCAAGTTAATGCTTTGAATAGCCAAGTATTTCCCAGCTACATTACATGTGAGCGCGGTGTCACAAAACATAGTGTACTAGCTCAGCTCAAGGAAAAGAGGGCACTGAAGAAACAACAGAATTCGATGTCATAATCCAGCTGCTACTCTATTTGTACATTGTTACCAGTTTTTTTATGTGCATATATACCATTGTTATTGAAATCCTGAAATTCTTGCAAATCATTGTCGTGTCAAGGCTGCCAGATACCAAGCTATCACGAACTATCTCACTGGTATGATTTTACCATACCTACCCCCACATTTTAGTAATTATTCTACACTCGCAATTATTGCAGGTTGTTGTAGCGCCCAAACAGCCAGATTCCTGGTGATCATGAACCATCTGACTGGTATGATTTCACTATACTTACCACCGTCTTTTAGTAATTATCCTACACTCACAATTATTGCAGATTGTTGTCGCACCCAAGCTGTCAGGTACCCAATTATCATGAACCATCTTGCTGGTATGATTTCACCATACCTACCACTGCCTTTTAATAATTATCCTACACTTACAATTATTGCAGATTGTTGTCATGTCCAAACAGCCAGATTCCCGGTGATCACGAACCATCTGACTGGTATGATTTCACCATACTTACCACCGTCTTTTAGTAATTATCCTACACAAGATTGTTGTCGCACCCAAGCTGTCAGGTACCCAATTATCATGAACCATCTCGCTGGTATGATTTCACCATACCTACCACCGCCTTTTAGTAATTATCTACACTCACAATTATTGCAGATTGTTGTCACGTCCAAACAGCCAGATTTCCAGTGATTGCAAACTATCTAACTGGCCAGATTCCACAAACTCTACATTATCCCACAAACGTTGGGACATCCTGGCCCCTTTCACCACTCTGTGTTTCAGTCACAAGATAGTATCATTCTTGTCTGTTCTAATCGGATTCAAGGAGCCAGATTCCCTGTGATCGCGAAATATCAGACTGGCCAGATTCCACAAACTCTATATTACCTTATAAATGTTGAGACATCTGGGCAGCTTTCATCATTCTGGTTTTGAGTTCCAAGAAGACATCATTATTATTCGTTACAGTCACATCCTTGTACAACTGTCCGTTCTCCGCCCATACAGGTCAATTGTTGGGAATCCCACAAGTGTGGGTGACCTTGTGAATTTTGCCAATGCTACAGTGGCTTACATTACATTCTCAGTCCATATATAAGAATGATGAATATTCGAGATATTTTACATCTTTTAAGACCTTATCTAGCATTAACCTAACTGTCCAAATTCCCCAATGATCATAGTCCTAGCAGCTCATTGATTGGTCCCATTTTATTTTATTTGTCAGTCTGTCATGTGATCGTCGTACCAGCTCTCTCTACCTTTCAACAATGGTAGTATTTGGCAGGGGGCTCCCTCTTTGAGGCTTGGGAATACATCTCCTCCTCACATTCTCATCCAACGACATTCTTTGGCAAGGGGCTTCCTTGTCCCTGTTCCAACTCCTCGAGGCTTGGAAATACATCTCCTCACATTCTCTTCCAAGGACATTCTTTGGCAGGGGGCTCCCTTGTCCAAGTTCCAACTCTTCGAGGCTTGGGAATACATCTCCTTGCATTCTCTTCCCAGATGTTTTGAAGACGCTGAAGGAGAATAAGCGACATTGTCTTGATAACATTGCAATATTTGGACAGCTTCCAGTAACTCAAGATGAGGCCCAGGGATCTGATCGCGAAGAGGAAGATGTTCAGATTTTCCCTGAAGTTGATGTTGAGATGGTGGGTCACTCTTAGACTGCACTCTGAGTTTTTGATCATGCTAGGACAGTGAGAACCCACTCCTCCACTTGATGATCCCCCTCCAGCCTCACCCCATGGAGTTTCGCCATTACCACTTCCTGAATTACTGATACCTTCACTGCCAGTGCCAGCATTCTACTCTTCTGGCAGACCATTTTGTAAAGCCCCTCATAAAAGCTTTCTTGCACGTAAATTCATTGACGAATTCCCTCCTGGACCTCCTCAAGCAATGGACTTGGATGATTTTCAAGTGTCTAATGAGTCAGCTGCATCTCCACCTCCTGCATCACCCTCTGAGCCTGCTCGCAACCTTGTAGCTTTTACAACACCACCAAATACCTATAGAGTATATCATGAATACCCCACCAGAGGGCCCTCTTATACCCCGGATGATCTACATTCGCTCGAGCAGGTCGCAGATGGCCCCAATTTTGCTCATGCTGCCAGTAGCTCTACTACGAAACACCCCTGATGGGCAGTACTTGGTTCCTTGCTCAATGAAAACTACTTTGCACCTTTCCTCAATGCATCTATTTTCTGTGTTATGGACTGGTTCTACTCATGTTTGGGCATGAAGTCACTCTCAGAGCTTGACCGGCTCATCAATGATGTCATTCTTGCAAGCGACTTTAGACCAGAAGACCTCAGAGGGTTTTGTGCATCGCAGGAGGCTGGACGTTTGGATAATCAACAAATTGATTCTTGTTCCCAATTTCCTGCTACTGATGACTGGATCGAATTGACAGTTGAGATCGCCCTTCCATGTAACAAAGTTCAACATAAATCTGGAGCTGAGGCTTCCTGCTTCACCATCTCTGGACTTTTCTACCGGCCACTTCTTCAGGTTATCAAAATGGCATTCCAGGATACAACTGCTGAATATTTCCATTTTTCTCCCTTTCGTGAATACTGGAAGCCGTCACCAGATGCACCACCAGAATGGATTTATTCTGAACTCTATGCCTCTGAGGCTTACATCAAGGAACATGAAAGAATCATATCACAACTGCCCGAGCCTGGCTGCACTCTTGAGAGAGTTATAGCTGGTATCATGCTCTGGTCTGACTCTATGCACTTGGCAAGCTTCAGTAATGCATCTCTCTGGCCAATATACTTGTACATTGGCAATCTCTCAAAATACATCTGCCTGGGTTGGTTGTTCAACCAGCCATACAATGGTGATGAGAGTCCCTTCACTGATGATGAACACTGATGACTCATTCTTGTCAACAATCAGATCTACAGGCACAAGGTCATCTGCATCAATTACACGACATATGACCTCTGCCATGCACAGGACTCGCTCAATCTGTGCACGCACCCAGACTTTATGACGTTCTCTCATGATGACGACAGTGATGACCCATTCTCTTACTGGTTTGGCTGGATAATCAGAGTTTTTCATACAAAGATGAATTACATGGGGCCGAATCTTGAACTGATACAAGGGGAAAAATTCGACTTCCTCTTTGTTCGATGGTATGGGCGGGATATGGTTGGCAGTTGGTGTTCAAAGTGTCTGCACCAAATTGACTTTGTGCCTGGAAATGACTCGTCTGCATTTGGATTTCTCAATTCCCAGGAAGTTATACGAGCTGTCCATCTAATCCCCACATTCCACTATGGGAAGACATCCAATCCCCTACCTCACAGTCCAATTGCACGATGGGAGGAGGAGAAGGACGAAGACTGGGAATATTATTATGTCTCGATGTGAGTCAATCTTACTTTTAAAACAATCTTATACTCACACTGAGGTAGGTTCGTGGATCGTGATATGATGATGCGTTTTCATAGGGGGAAGTCAGACACAAATCAATGTGTGAAGCCACCAACTATTTTCTTTCAGATCATGATGCTGTTGATCAAGGTAAGGGCCAAGAGACAGAGATCATGGTGGAAGGACTTGGAGAAAGCGGCATTGTTGTTGAGGGCGATAGGGACAATCTTGTGCTCAAAAATGCTGTGGATGAGGATAATGAGTATGATTATGGGTATGTGGATGATCTTGGCGATGCCGACTGGCAAGATGATGACAATGATCATTGCACCATTGATGGAGCCGAGCCTGACTTGGGTAATGTCATTTATGGGCTACATGCACATTTATGGTCAGGTATGTGGCTGACCTTTTTGTTGATGTCAGAATCCACCCTTGATGCTAACTTGATGCTACTATAGACAAACAGAAAAACACTGAGAAAAAATAAATGCAAGAAAGAGTACTGTACCATTTCATTCAATTTGTTGGACATGTGGCTTTTTTCAATTTTTCAAAAATCTTAGATTTGAGAAAAGATTATTGCCAGGATCAGCAAAAAATTGGGCATGACACATGACAGACAAATTGAATGAAATAGTACAGTAGTCAGATATACATACCTCCCGGTGTCTTCCACCACTGATTTCCTAATCTGTAGATATAGGCTTATCATCAGTTACCATCAATTATCAGACAAAGGCCAAACTTGTAGGTCTGGATGTGACTGTCAGAATAGTCCTACTTGAAAATTCTAATATTATTGTATCCACCTGGAAAAACAAGCCTACCACCAGTTTTCTGATATATACATGTCTGGCATGATTTCCAGAAATATATGCCCATACCACTGAGTCACATTATTTCTATTACCATCATTCTCTAGCATCAACTGCCAGAATTCCTTCAGTGACATCCAGAAAAATTCTGGTGAGACAGGAAACTATTGTTCAGCTGACAGACTTCACCACATCTGGCATGCTTTCATCTGAGGTATATCTATATCATGGAGTCATATTCAGCCTATGCATTATCTTTTTCTAATATCAACTGCCAGAATTCCTTCCATGACATTCAAAACAATATTGCAGAAGTGGCAAATTATTTTTCAGCTGAAGGACTTCACCACATCTGACACCATTTGAACCAGGGTATGCCATTTCCACAGAATCTCATTCTCCAATTGGGTTATCTTTGGTTACAACATAATACAAAGACTCCCAACATATTTATTCTTGTGAGACAGGAGACTATTTTTCAGCTGACAGACTTCATCACAGCTGGCTTGCTTTTATCTGAGATATACCTATACCATGGAGTCACATTCTGCCTACACATCATCTTTCTCTACCATTAATTGCCAGGATTTCTTGTATGACATTCAAAACAATATTGCAGAAGTGGCAAATTATTTTTCAGCTGAAGAACTTCACCACATCTGGCATCTTCTGAACCAGAATATGTCATTTCCACAGAATCTCATTCTGCAATTGGTTTATCTTTGGTTACAATTTAATACAAAGACCCCCAATATATTTACTGACTTTTCAACTCTGCCTGGGAAAACCAGCCACCCCCCGATTTCCTGATGTACAGTATTTCAGAGTTGCCATAGCTCAATAGATAGTACTCTGTATTGTATTCAGATGTCTATGTAGTGCTACGAAGCATTACATTGTGGCTAGTGGTCACTACAAACTGAACACAGTCACTACAGAGTCCTATAGATACAATAGACCCACATTACAGCACTACAACGAGGTACAGGACTATGCAGTGTTACGTACTCCTACATAGTATGATCAGGATTTGCTGATGCAGTGTGGTTGAAGTGAGAACAAAATGAGTTTTCAAGCGTATTAAGGAAAATCAGCATGCTGGAATGGCTCTGAGGAGTTAGCTCCACAGCATGTTGGAGATGAGATATGGCACTGCCAATGTCCACCATATCCCTGGTTCAATCAGGTTATCAGGACAGTTGGGTTAAAGCTAGATAAGGTCTTGAAATATGTAGAATATCCCCAAGATAAATCAGTCTTATATATCAACCAATAATGTAATCTAAAGGATGCTAGCATTGGCAAAATCAGCAAGAAAACCCAGACTTGAGCCATTGGCAAGAATGGGTGTTTATGAGCAGAGAGTGGCCAGTTGAACAAGAATGTGATTGGAACAGACAAAAGTTATCATTGGTATAACCCAAACTCAGAATGATTCAGACTGCCTGGATGTCTTATCGATTATAATACATGGTAGAGTTTATGAAATCTGGCCAGCCAGATGTTTTGGGATCACTTACAATATAGCTGACTAACACTGATAATTGAACCTCAGAGTGATTAAAGCTGTTGCTAGGTCTCATTGATTGTAATATACAGTAGAGTTTCTGAAATCTGGCCAGCCAGATTTCTGGTGATTGCATGGTACCTGGCAGCTTGAACATGACAACATTCACAAGAACTTTGGATGCAGACCATGGAGTTCCAGAATGCCAGGCCAACAAATTTAATAAAAGCCTGTGGTAGAGATAGCAAAATTGCACCAACAAGATTCTTGGTGACTGCTTCATATCTGGCAGTTTGGGCATGACAATTTTTGCAAGAACTTTGAATGCAGGCCATAGAGCCCCAGAATGCTGGGTTAACATAATTAATAAAAGGTCATGGTAGAGATGGCAAAATTGTACCAACAAGATTTCTGGCAATCACTTTGTATCTGGCAGCTTGGCCATGTCAATTTTTGCAGAACGTCAAACACAGGTTATGCAGCCCCAGAATGCTGAATTAAAATAATTCATAAAAGATTATAGTAGAGATGGCAAAATCACATCAGATTATCAAGAGCTGTCCAGCAATTATCAGATTGCAAGGACACGGTAGAGCTAGAATTGGAGAACGAGGACAGATACTCATCAGCTACTCCAACTCAATCACATCCATCTACCATTCTGCCCTCATGAATGAGGTGGAGGGGGTTCATCAAAAGGAATCAACAGATGTTTGTTGATCTCGTGCGGAGTTTCATTTCGCACAGCCCCATATATCTGATCATGTGCCATCTCTGGCCATCAACCACACGGCCATTTCACATGAACCCATACCATCACACCAAAGGTCTCGAGCACGATGGGTGTGGGTCCGGAACTGTCATACGGTAGCCATATACCCATCAACTATGGTGATGGTGTGCAGCCCTAGGAGCAGCTCAGAATGCACCTAGAAAACCATCTCTCTTAGTGGCTTCTCAGTGGCTTCTTAGGTCTCCTGGGATGGTGCACAAGTGCACCATGACAGGCATGGAAAGAGAGCATGCAGGCAGAGTTTGTTGGTGTGGGCTGGTCATTACATTTGGATCAGTTGATTCATCAAAATCCAAACTCCGTCGGAGATCCCCGGTGAGCGAATAGATGTGCACCGTGAGAAAAAAAGCGTTCAAAATTTAGCGGGGCTGGAGAGGTAATGTGGCGGTTGCCACAGACTTAGTAAGTTCGGCCGACAGACCGGCACTTAGAATGGTAACTGGTCAGGATCTATTGGGACGGATAGTCCAACGGTTGTGTCGAGTGCAATTCCGGCACGTTCCAATTTTAGCCGAACCATTACAGGTAAGGCCGCGTTCAATTCTGGAACTCGGAACAGGAGCTATCACACGTCACCAATTGAGTATTACAGTAATATAGTTCCTCTACCATTAATGTAGCTAGTACACTGGATAATCTATTTGGATACCAGATCCAAGTCTTTCAGCTTGTAACGATCAACCTCTAGATCCCATAACCTGTCGTAGGAAGTAGTTAATGTTTCATCGATCTGTACACTGAAAGGATATTATGCATGCATATCCATACTCCCACTGCTGCCAGGCCTTCACAGTCGCCTCATTACTGAACCTTGTCAGGATGTCAAGCATATTTTCGCCGGCGAGAATGACCTCGTTCTTGATCTCTGAGAAGGTCTGCAATGGGGTCTTCCCCTCGAGATGTGCTCGGTGGTGGACGTAAGTGTTCGTTTCGTTCCCAACCAGTTTCTTGTAAAATCTGACACCTTTCATCACAATCTGCCACACAGAGACTCGAGAAGGGAACACATACGAAAAGAAATCATTAGTGACCGCGACTGAATATTCCATATCGGGCATAGCCCGCAAACACGCTAAAAAATCGTGATTCCCAGACTTTGGGAACATTATCAATCCGAAACAAATTGCTGCGCCAGTACGGGAACGGAGGAACCAGGGAAAATGGGCAGGAGTATGGACAGGTGTAAATGTCTCTATCTGAGTTTCGACACAAGACACGCCAATGAACTCGAGACCAGAGGTGATGATGAAGTTCGCGAAGAGTGGGTCGTAGATTTCATATATGGATGTGAAGGTTTCAGCAAAGGTATCAAGCATGGGATCTAGTTGCAGAAGGCCTTGGACATAGTGCCGTTGGAAGTCAATGTACGGAGCAGGGTTCTTCGGCGCCACGTCATCAACATACGAGAGAGCCCTATTGAACGATGGCCTGAGTTTCGACCAGCAAGAGTAAAAAATATGCTGACCAGATGAATATTGTTATAGTCCTCTTTTCCTCCCATATAAGTCCTAGGTACATGAGCTGACAGGGTTCAGCAGACAAAAGGAGTGGGTAAAAATATATTTCACCTCGGTCATGGCGCCCATGAGGTCAACGGTGGCCCATAGATACTGAGGAGACAGATCCCAGTTCTTCACAGCCAGTTCATCGTAAATGCAGTCTGCGAGTTCTTGGTTGACCGTAGGCGGCTCCCAATGATTTTTCCAATATGGCATCTCGTTCAAATACTCTTTGATGACCCGAACGATCTCTGGAGCCGCGGCTTCGGGTTCTGTCGAAGGGGGTACTGTGATCGATCTCAATAAAATGTGTACGCTGAACAAAAGGTTCGATTTACCACCACAGCGCTTGTCCGGTTGGGAAATCTGGGTGGTCATCAGGTTGGAAGCGAGGAGGTTGGGAAGTTTGGGATCCATGTTTATGGAGAACGTCTTTCTGGTCGAGACTCGATTATAAGTACCTTCGGTGGGAATATCGAGGATCCGTCCGGCACCTTAGTAGACGAAAATGTTGCAAAGGGCGACGACCATGTGCCTTGATCTCTCGACCTAGGACGTAAGAATTAGACCGTCTACCGGAGAGTATGGTTGCCTGACCAAGAATTCGATCTCCCCAAACAGATGGTCGGAATGTATTGAGAGCACCAATTGGCCCCGAGATGAACTACTCGGCGTTGGGAATTTGAACTCCCCTGGTATAGAGAGGCACGTGTAGACTCATATCGGGAAGGACTTCCCGCCACAGCCGTTGAAGGTACACAACAGGGCTGGAGGAAACGAAGATAAGGACCGGCAATAAGCTGGAGCCAGAACATAACACCCGTTGCTTGTCACAAGACGAGGATATGTGGTGGAAGACAGAGAAATCGGGAGTGTTCGGCGCAAATGTGGCAACACCACCACCGATGATTGTCAACCACCTGAACACCAACGGGTACTGAAGTCCTTGATCAACCATTGCGGGATCAATGCGACAAGGCCCTAAGGGACCGCGCAGCACCCCGGTAAATACGCGGTGCGAACATGAAGCCAGCTGCTAGACATCGAACCCATGGTATGGGAATACCATGGAGCTAGGGCCGCGAGACCCAGGCGCGTTAGACCCACTGAATGACGACCGGCGCGAAGACGGCTTGTCAATCGACGGTGGGGGAACAACGAGGACGGAGGTGCCATTGCCCCTGGGCTGTCGTCTGCTCACTCGCCACGCTCTCCATTGTAAGGGGCCACTCCTACGTAGATCCTATTAGC
>Ga0307516_10003720_pt1 | contig 19400 bp, 19 predicted proteins | sample 19_EM_MG_FD_203310 | JGI IMG/M metagenome (GOLD analysis project Ga0307516, IMG submission 203310) | Populus trichocarpa ectomycorrhiza microbial communities from riparian zone in the Pacific Northwest, United States - 19_EM | ecosystem: Host-associated > Plants > Roots > Unclassified | place...
GGTTTCGGGCGACATACAGATAAGCACGGCGGATAACCTCGTTTGCCTTGACGAGCTCTCGTGCTTTCATGTCCCGGAGGACACGAATGTTCGGCATGACTTCAAGGTGGTCTTTGAAGAATAAATATTTATTTATTTATTTGCGTCGGAGAGCACCGGATTAACGAAATGTACTCAGTCAAAATTTGTCGACTCTGTACGGTGGATATGGGTTCAAGTGGTACGTCTCTGCCAGCACTTCTGTTTAACTCGGTTGCTGATCCTCACCCTTGCAGCTATAGAATGCCCAGAGTTGTTCGCATAACACCCCAAAGGCGTCGCGCATTGGTCTCCACATTGTTTGGGCTTACGTTTTTCGCATCGGTATTGACCGTCTCCGCGTCGAACGTCCTCCCGTGCCCAGTGCGGCGTGATAGAAACCTACATGCGGAGAGTGAGGTGGTGATCACTGGAGAAAAGAAATCGAGGCGGTGGATACAGGAGAGGGCTATCTCACAAGATACCTGCTCGGGTGGTCGGTGTCAAACGGCTTGAATCTAATGTTTGCCTCTGAGGCACGCTCCAAAGCATCTGCATAGATCTCCGGGACATAGCTATGGCGAAGAGGAAGGCTGTACGTGTGGAACAGATGTATCTGGGCATTGTGGAAATTGACTACCCCCCTTCCGTTAGGGATAATCAACCTCCCGTCGCAGATCTGTGGCGTATTCGTGGCTGCCTGTAGGATCCTGGTTGGCTTGAAGCATAGCATTGGGAGAACACGGACAAGACAACATGTGATTCTCAAGGTGTGGGGGACACATTGAAATGGTATATAGGACGGAACATATGGAACATATGAAGCCCACACGGAAAGCATCCCCACAAGTATCGACCGCACAGCTTTCAGTAGAGCCTGGAACGGGCTTTCAAAGCCTGATCTCCATCTTCCGAGACCAAGTAAAGGATAAGGCTCCACAACTGGGTACAGGGTACGGAGTTCACTGCCTGGCGATTCCATGCTGTCTTGCGTTCACCTTTGTCAACCTGTGCCCAAACGGCGTGAGTATCGTGGCAATGGATTCATATGCACTGAGCTGGGCCTGGGGCATTGGGCTCATTATGATCGCGGTGTCTCGGGGATGCCGCTGTGCATCATGTAGCTACTATTTCGCGTGGATTGCATTGCGGACGAACATTTGTTTGAGCCAGGTTTGTTCCACAAGAAGCCTTGAACCGAGCAGTGCCTGGTGTCCAAGTGACGGCAAAGTCAAAATGTGATCAGATCACTAAAGCGACCCTACTGTACTATGGGCGCCTCACATTTTGCACTTGGACTGCGACCTCCGCACTATTACACTACCTCGAGCTACTACCACTGCTAGTAGTATACACAGTTAGCTGACACAGGTATCATATCGGCGACCGTGCTCGGTTACTCTCTACCGGTGTGAGGTTGGCACGGTAAAAATTGAGAAGAGAAAGCCGCCTTATGTAAGCCATTTTTGTATGTGCTTTACCGACGAAGGACAGGTACAATAATCTCGTCAAATCTTGCAGTGGGTGGACGCTTTTTCTCTCCCACTGATCCTTGATTGCCTGTTGGTTTTCTGTCGTCGAAGATTCAGCGATCGAGGACGTCGAGTCAATTCCAGGTTTGAGGTTGAACAAAGTGTCATGCACTCCCCATCTCCTCCTACCCCTTCTCACTTGTCATGGAAGTCGGTCTTTCGCCTAACAAGCTCGTCAAAGAAACTTTCAGCCAGCGCGAATAGCGCTGCGCTTGCTGTTGATTGCAGTCCCCGCTCCATATCTGCACCTCTGCAGACGGTCAAAAAGTCAACTGGCCCAGTAACATCAAGTCCTTCCCTCTCGCCTTCTACGTTGCAGTCTGTTGACCAACGCTCGTCCTACAACTCTTCCTTTACTCTCTCGAGCGACTCCAACACCGGAGGCGCACCGAAAACATCCGTCTTCGTCCCTGACTCCCGTGGTGGTTCCTACCCGTCTCAGCATTCCATACAACCATCCTCAACACTCAATGGCCAGGCAGATAGCTCGTCTGCGTCCTTCCGCAGTAATTCGCGTGCGCGCACGAAGTCAGAGAAAATGCGCCTCAATCTTAGTCGCGCTCCGCAACCGCCGCCATCCAGTTTTCCTGGTCCCACGGCATCGCAACAGTCGTCCCTTCACTCGGCGGGTTCGGTGTCTTCGCGTACAGGGCCGCTGTCCCCGAAGGCCATGGGTGCATCCGCCACTCGCTTCATTCGTCGTGTTGCTTCTGCACCGAACGCGAAGCACCTTTTTTCGTCAGGTTCGCGATCGGCAGCACCCACCAAGAATGGCCTCTTGGCCCCTGCAGAAGGCACTGCTTCAGCTCCCAGTGGAGCCTCCAGTTCGTTGGACCACGGTGATGATTCTCTCGAAACACTGTCGTCAGGCTCATCGAGAGGACGGACTACGCGGCATGATCGATACCGACTTTCTAGTACATCAAAATCCAGGATACCAACGAATAGTACTGGTGATACTAGTGGAAAGGCAGCCTTCCGGAGGACATATTCCAGCAACTCCATCAAAGTTCGATCGGTAGGTTTCCCTCCAACCTTGTTGTGCTGTATGCTACACAATCTTCTGTAGGTCGAGGTTGGGCCATCGAGTTTCCTCAAGGTCAAGATGTTAGGCAAGGGGGACGTCGGTCGCGTTTATCTCGTGCGGGAAAAGAAGACCGATAAACTGTATGCGATGAAAGGTGATTGTCGACTTCTCGATCATGTGCGCAGAACGTGTTGTTTAACTTTACGGTCCTAGTGTTGTCAAAGAAGGAAATGATCGAGCGCAAGAAGATCAAGCGGGCGTTAACAGAGCAGGAAATTCTTGCCACGTCAAACCACCCTTTCATAGTGACGCTCTACCATTCCTTCCAATCAGAGGAGTATCTTTACTTCTGCATGGAGTACTGTATGGGTGGCGAATTCTTCCGAGCATTACAAACTCGGCCTGGGAAATGCCTTTCTGAGGATGGATCACGGTTTTACGCAGCTGAAGTCGTGGCTGCCCTTGAGTATTTGCATTTAAATGGCTTTATATATCGTGATCTGAAGCCTGAAAGTGCGTTACCTTTTTCGTACATTCTCCCGATAACTCAATAGTTTGCCTTGCGATAATGTTGCTTGTGCAGACATCCTGCTCCACCAATCTGGGCACATCATGTTGTCTGATTTTGATCTGGCCAAGCAGTCTGGCCACCCTGGCGGAAGACCCCCTACCATCCATCAGTCAGAGCCAAACGGGGTAATAAAGTTACCATGTTTTTGGAGGTTACCCAGGAAGCTGACCCCCGCGACTTTGCCTGCCTGGTGTTCTTTAGGTCCCTATGGTTGATACGATGTCGTGCACCGCAGACTTTCGGACAAATTCTTTTGTTGGGACCGAAGGTCAGTAGACCAGTGATGGGCGAACCAGTCTTGCGTTGTAACATTTCTTTTTCCAGAGTACATTGCACCTGAAGTCATTGCCGCACAAGGACACACGGCGGCAGTGGACTGGTGGACGTTGGGGATACTCATCTACGAGATGATTGTGAGTGGAGTGTCTGTCGTCATGGGAAATCCCACTGATCCGCGGTATTTCAGTTCGCGACGACGCCATTCAAAGGGAAGGAGCGGAACGATACATTCAACAACATTCGGTTATTGCCAGTGCATTTCCGGGATGCACCCAAGATATCCAAGTGCGTGGTGTGGTGTCGTTGAACTAGAGTGGTGGCAGACTAACTGGATGCGTTCAGTGCATGCAAAGACATCGTGATTCGGTTACTGGACAAGGAGGAACGCACTCGGTTGGGGAGCAGGAGCGGTGCAAGTGAGGTGAAGTATCATAAGTGGTTTTCCAAGATGAACTGGGGTCTGTTGCGTAACACACGGCCTCCGGTAGGTTTGAGTTTACTCCCTGGTTTCATAATGACGTGGTGTGCGTGCATGTCATGTCAAGCGGGCGAGCTTCGCTCCCTGCCGCGACTCGCGCAGAGTTGGCTGCGTTTCTCATGTGTCCCTGAATGCGGCGCTCACTGTCCTTATTTCAGATCATCCCTGCTGCCTCGAATGCCGCAGATGCCATGAACTTCCGGCAGATAAAAGAGTCGAATTCGCTTCATCTCGAGAATCAGACTTGTTTCAGCACGAGGGCGTCGCCTGGTGGGGTGAAGTATGACGACGGGATGGATGTGTCCCCTGATGGGGATCTGTTTGGAGCTTTCAACAGCGTTACGATCCACTATGATGGGGAAAGCTGAGCACCCGAGTTGCCCTATCACCGTCACCTTCGCCGTGATCATGGGTCCTCGGTGCCTCTTGGGAACGCGGAGGTTCTCCCAGGTGGTTGCGGCGAGTGTTGCCGAGTCGTGAACATTGCTGATTCTATTGCTCTCACTCGTTTTCGTCATAGAGAATTCGCAGGTTGAACGTTTTTTCCCTTTTCCGGAGATAAGATATAATTGACATGTACCATTTGCATCCGCATACCAGACTATATGCTATCCTAGTTGCTGGCACATCTGCACATATCCTGGCGATTCCTGCCCCTGGCCTTTTTTTTTCTTCTGGTGGCTGGTTTATAGAAGACAATGGTTTTAATGAGGAATTGAATGTCGGATCAAGATATGAGCCACCAGTCGAGCAGCGTTGAAGGTGTCGGACATAGGGCGAACACGCCTCTGGTGGGTTGTTCCAGAACACGACAAAAGGGCGCGGTGGGAGAGATCAGTGGATGGAAATGAAAAAAGTGCGCGAACACTGGTATAGGGGGGGGAAGAACCAATGTTCCATGGATGAAGATGGCAATGGGGAGCCACATCTTGTCATGTACGAAAGTGATTCAGTTGTGTTGATCAGATGTTGATGCTGATGGGCGCGGAGTGGTGGCGGGGATAGCCGGTCCGGTGCGGGCCAGCAGCCGCGAGTCGCTGGCGAGCGCCGTTCTTTGTACGGCCGACGTCGACCAAACCCAACGAATTTGCAAATCCGAGCGGGGACCCCGGGGACCCCCGTCGGACATTCAAACGCGACGCAGTGCACACGCGGAGGGCAGCACGGGCACAGGAGTGCAAGAGAGCCCCATGGCGAGTCTGTCGAGGAGGCGATGGGATCTCTGGGACGCGGCAACTCGAGGGGGATCACATGAAGGGCTCCCCAGAAAGGACTAGCGGATTTGACCTCGGCGCCGAGGGTCTGGCGAGGTGTCTGGATCAGGCAATGGCCAGTTGTATGTGTCTATTTGGAATGAATTTACCGAGGGTGATTTCCGAGCCCAGCCGCGGCTTGTGGGATGACAGCCTTGATTACGTATTAATCTGCAAAAGGCAAGCGCGGCAGCAAAAATGGACGCAGTCACGTAAGGCTATTTTCGGGCAAGAAGAGTTCTCCACCGACTTCATATTATTTGGACGGCCTTTCTCCTCGTCAAAAAGACGTCGATCGAGGACACCCAGCGCATATCCCCTCGTCGCTGTCGCTGTCGTCGTCCTCGTCCTCGTCGCCCAGTTTCTCCTTCGTCGTACATATATATACTGATACCCTTCGCCATTCCCTCTCTACGCCCCGCTACGTTCGATATGCAAGACCTCTACGCTCCCTCATACCCCCACCAGCAACCGCACCGTCACCAGTGGCCCCGTCACAGCGACCACTCCTACCCACACATCAACACAAACGCACCCTTATACCCCCAGCAGCCCTCTGCCAATGCCCACTCCTCCTCCAGCAACGACTCCCCCACAGACGACACTGGCTCCACCCTCAAGGTCCACGAACAACAACAGCCCCCTCCCCAAAAATCAGAGTCCAAACCACAGGCAACCTTTTTGACCAAGCTATACGCGTCAGTCTTGCCCCCCCCCCTTCCTCCCCCCCCCCTGCTAACGCGTCTCTCAACAGCCTGCTCGAGCGACCAGAAAACCATCACATGATCAGATGGGATCCCGCAGGCGAACATATCATTGTAGAGCGTCCAGAACAACTCGCACTCCATGTCCTCCCAAGTGTATACCGTCAATCTAGGTTTGCCAGCTTCTCTCGGCAACTAAACGTGTGTGCTTCGCCTTGTCTTATTTTCTTCGATTAATTTCATTCGCAGATCTATGGTTTCATGCGCAAGGTAAACTTGCGCAATGTTGACCCTGCCATCGATGATCCCGATGCGAGCACCTGGTGTCAGTACTCATCAATACAGCCCTTTGTTCTGTCGTTGACGTCCTCACAGCCCACCCCACTCTCAACCGCCATTCACCCCCAGAAGTGGTCGCCAATTTCAAGCGCCGCGTCCCTCCGCGTCTCCCTAAACCAAGGAAGCGCGAGACTCAGGAGGCTCCCAACATCCCTCCCCCACGCTCAGCGGTTGGCGTCCCTTCGGTCCCTCTCTCGGTTCCCTCTTCCGTAGGCACCAGGAATGGGATGTTCAATGGCCGTGCTCGCGGCTTCTCCGCTCCTGGCTCGTTCACTCCCCTCAGCCAGGGCGGCGCCGCAGGTTGGGGCACCTCATACCCACGTAACGCATTGCCGCCACTCACAGTGCCGTCTGACTTGCCCTCGCTGTCGCACACCCATGGTATGTACAGTCAATCGCAAGGTCTCCAGTCCATCTCTCCCACGGAGGACTCTCCCACTGCTCAGTTCAGCGCAATGGCCTCTGGAACAGGGTACGCCCAGCACACGCCCCAGGTCTCTTCCTCTCAGCCGTACTCGTACACGGAGCCGGGCTGGTCGTTTTCCCCCAACAACTCGACCTCGAGCCATTCGGGTAGCCTGTCGTCCTTGTTGAACCCTCCTACGGGCAGCGGATACAGCACGCGTCCAACGCCAACGATCAATACTTCGTATACCCCTTCGTATTCGAGTGTCTCGATGCACAGCGACAATACCCCGCCTTCGCTGTCCCCGGATACCCACAGCCGTCCAACTACGGGCTACTCGATCTCTTCTGTGTCTTCGCTGTCGTACGAGGAATCCTCCTCTCATCATACGTACCAACATGGCGATTATTCCCGTCCGGGCTCGAGCCATCACCGCTCAGGTTCGCCGACGCTGTCGCGGCCCCCCTCCTCGTCAAAGCAGTACGCACCCAGCTCTCTCACTGGCAGAGTCGGTCGTCCACGGCGCCACAGCCAGGCAATAAGCCCCTACCCATCGCCATACGACCATCACACGTCAGAACGAACGTCTTCCTCGCCGCATCCTGCTGATGATGTCACCATGCCTCGGGTGCGAAGCATGGTGCATCCCCCTTCGGTTGACCCTTATGGGTTTACCTCCAGTCAAGCCGAGTTCGCATACTCTGCTGTTGGGAGCAATCCATCGATGGACTCGATGGACGCTCGCAACGGGTGGGGTCATCATGCGCAACGCCCGTCTACGAGCGCATCGTCCATCAGCGCTGCTTCACATACCTCGTCTTCGCAGGCACATACACCTCCGCTTGACGGGTATGCTGAGACAGACATCAATCGCTGTGAGTTGTTTTGTCCTTACTAATGTCATACGGCGTGACTTACTGACAGGTAGTTTCAACCAGTCTCACCTGACTTTGGGTTCGTGGCAATGAACGAGCATCTACCTCCGCAATATACCAAGACGGCCAGTGAGCTTTAGATGCTGGCCATTTCGTGGGATTGCTAGACATATGTGCGTGATGGCTACCCGTCCAACTTTTTGGACTACGATACATGCTGTTGCCTTTGTGTTTTTTTTCTTTCTTTCCCCGCTACATTCACGGTCGTCTTTCGTTGCTGTCTCATTTCTCTTCTCATCTACATTGTTGGTGTCTTTGCTTGCTTCACTCTGGTAGAAGCACTGTTGAAACGAAATTGGAAATGCCCGTCCGTTCATTATTATATTCTTTTTTTTTTTTTTTTTCACGAATGATCCGTCCATCGATATCCCGTCGTTACCTGCATTGTTGCCCTCGTCTCCATTTCTGCCGTGTATACCTCTTTGCTCATCCATATGTAGTACCAATACTCCATCCATACACTTCTTTGATACCTCGCTCGCTCGTTCCTTTTTTCCTTTTCTTTTTTCTCGTCTGGCTGTGTTTATGCGGTTACCCCGTATACTGTTACCCCGTTACTCGATATCCCAATTGGCTTTGTCGTATCCCGTTGAATATATTCGGGCTCGTACAGTCATTCAATGCGGAAGGGGGGTCGATGGCCTGATCGGGATCTTCAAATCTTGCCAACCGATCTATCTGTCCAGAATTCTGATCGGGGTATTGTTTGAGGGGGTCCTGGGCCACGTAAAAAGAAATAAATCCCGCACGCGGTAAAATAATATTATTTCTGTCACGAGGTGGCAATTATGTCCCTGTTTGGACATGTTGGGGTTTGTTGGAACCTGCGCGACAGCTTTTTGTTTTTCCTGGACGTCACGGCATCGAGCAAATAGGCCAAGGGAGCGCGTTATTCAAGACGCCCGTGGGCAGCCTCTTGGGGGTACTCTCTTGCGAGGTGCGATGTGACTTGTTTCGTTGGTGCAACGGGGTACCCTCAACACACGACTTAGCAGTATGTGGCGCTTTGCATCCCTGTGTCTATGCCAGCATTGGCCTGATCATAATGGCACGGCTCCAACGCACAGCAAGGGCCGTGTTCCATAATGCAAGGTTCACTTCATTCTCAGCGGGACAGGTCACAGTCTGGGCACGGTACCCAATTTCGTCCTCAAGGGGCTGGCAAGCTGCCAAAATCTGGTCCCCCTCTTGCCGTTTAGATTCATATTACCTTTCGTTAGTGCCGATTATTTCTTCCGGGCCACACATGAGCTTTTATTTTACTTATCTGCTCTATAGTATACCGACATGCTTGTGTGGTGTGGCATCCGTGCACGGATGACTCGCGTCTGTGCGTGTTCGAGACTAGCTCGACTCGGTGCATCTAATACACTGTCGCGGCGACAAGTCACATTTCGTGGTTCCTGATCATATACATTCATCGGAATGGCCGTGTTTGACAGAATGTATGTACGTGGTGTTTTAAGGGGGTACTACGCTCGTGCCATAGTGGGTTCACGATAATAGCACGATCGTCCAGTGGTCGGATAACGAGTATATCCTGTGCTTCCATCTTGTCCGCTGCCAACCAAGCCTGGTCGCCCATCCATGCATCTGGTGGAGCAGTCAATCATACATGTAGATGAACTTCGTTTGGCGATATGCACAGCACCGTGCATGGATTGTGTTATTGCTACCGATGAGATATGGTAAACAAAGGACCGTGGACAGGCTAAATGGGAAACCATGTGTACCTACAACTCGAACTAAAACGGGATTAGGCACGAGGTAAACCGATAATGAATGAGTTAGGCTGAAGGAAATGCCAGCAAGAAAGAGATAATACACCCTTGATGAGTCAAGGCAAAAAAGGAGTTACATACATACACAGTTGCGGTAAGTGTGTCCATCTAATGGCCTGAATTGCGTGCGATGCGAGTAGTCCCCGCGGGTTAGCAGGGACTCTGGAGGGAGGGGGATGTAAGAAATTGGGGCACGAACTCAGTATATAGTGTCCGAAGGAATGTCTCTTGGTTTGACTTTGTACGATATGAAACAAGCAAGGCAGACAGCGCGTATCATCGCGCCGAGAGCGGGAGAGGGGATGCGAGCTGTACCTCGGACATGTTTTCCCTCGGACGGGATAGGGGGAGGCGACCGTACAGATGTAGGTCTGCTTCTTCATCTACGGTAGATTCTGGAGCCAAGAAGGCGACTCGCTCCTCGGAGGTGCCGCCTGTTGCCTCTACCTCGTCGTCGAGCTCGTCGTCTACGGCTCGGCGTGCGACCCAGCTAAGGTAGACAAGGAGTACGACACAAAGCACGATGCCGCCTACCGTCCATACCTGGCTCCAGCCGTCGTCCTCTGGTGCTGCTTGCCTCGCGCTGAACGAGCGGATTCCGGCACCGATACTGGTGTGTATGATGACCTTGAAGAGGGAAAGCGCGGTGCATATCACGTAAGTCTTCATTTCCAGCGTCGGAGTCGCCGCAAGAAGGGTATTTAGGACATTATAAGGATACGGAGCCAGTCGGACCAAGAAGAGAAGAGACGGTCTACGTTCGATGGCCCGGACAGCGCGAGAGAGACCACGTGTGGACTGTAGCCATCGCGCGATAGGTTCACGGAGGAATGTACGTGATAAGGAGAAGACGACGATAGCGCCTGATAAAGCTGCCGAGTATGAGATGAATGCACCAATCCACGGACCAAAGGTATATCCAGAGAGTGTGATCAGTGTGGAGTAGAGAGGGACGGGTGCTGGACCGGGTGAGATAATTTCCAGGCAAGTAAAAAGAAGAAGAAAAAAAAAGGCAAAGTGAATTTCCCGTAGAAGATCTCATCAGAGAGAGAGAGAGAGAGAAAAAGACGTACGAAATGTGGTGATGAATATAAGACAGAAGAGGGTGGCATATCCAAAGTATTCATCGTTCCGCAACCAATGTGAGAGCTGATCAAGGCCTGGAATGTCCGTTGGATGCGTATCATGAGAAGAGGGTAGCAAGTCAGTGTCCATATTAACGCCGGGTACGGTATAGACATGAAACGCGCAGCAAAATATTCTCGAGAGCAGTCTCACGAGGAGAGAGGGCTAATTTTGTAACCGATCGAGGGGGGGGACTTACCGTCAAAGACCTCCGTTTTCCAGAACGTGATGGCGAGGAGGAAACCGAGACTGGTTGCTCCATACGCCAGGACAGGAGACCACTGCTTGAGTAAATTCCATATCCGCAGGCTACGTGGACGGACGTAGCGCGCAGAAAGAGACGGCCGATGTGAAGCGCCAGCGTTCAATCTAGGGGAACGAGATGGAATGAATATATGGGGCTGCGGGCGGGCGGAACGATCTGGGCGGGGACTGGGATCGCAGGACGAGCCGAGAGGGATGAGCTTCTCGTTGAAGACATGGGGGGGACCTGTTTCAGCATTCATCCTTTGGGACGTGTCCTGTCGGGCGGCGGGTATGCGTGGGGAGCGCAACACTTGGAAACCAGCACCGAGCGAGGCCCTGGGGGAAGAGGCAGAGACGAGCTGGGCTTTGCTGGCGATATAAAACAAAGTCCTCTGCGATCGTGGCCGGTTTCCGGTTATGGATGTTCCTCACGCCACCTCCCCTGGTTGACCCGCCACCACCATGATGCTCATCCTGCGGCCATCGCACGTGCGCCGCACCCCAGCAGCGGGGATGCGCTGCTACACAGACCAGCGAGCAAGACATGCACAGTGGTACTCGTCCGTGCTGCCAGGCATGGTCCCAATCGCACTCCTCGGCTCCGCAGTGTACATGGTATCTTTCACCCTCTCCTATCCCGCCTCTGTCATTCAGCGTCTTTGTTAGGCACTCCACCTCGCCCAAAGCAAACTGGCACACGAAAAATTCATCGATGAAGCCAATGCACGCATCTGCGCACTCGAAGAGGAAGTAGCCAGGCTACAAAAAGATTGCCATGCCGTGCCATCTCGTCACTCGTGGTGGCGGTGGTCTTGACGTTCACGCCCATAAAGTAAATACGATATACATCAACATGATAATACATGGGGTCAGTAGTCGGCTTGGGTATATCCAGAGTCGATAACAAGCCATGTACAGAAAGGCATCATCCTCAGATAGCGCTCGACAGCGCCTTGGTAACAAGAGCAGACTTGTACTTGTCATGCAGCTTGCAAGAGCTAGGTGCAGTAGATCAGCACCATCCACCGTCGAGCGTAATACACCTACCTGAGAATGGCAGCTGCCAATCCCACAAACGATTGTATAGTGTCCTTGCCGCGCCTGAGTCCAAACACATCGTACGCTGTGAACATATCCCATCAGCCGTGACAATGAGAATCAAAGGAGGCAATACGCACAGACAAAGATGAGGTCCATGGCCAGTTTTGTACGAGTGATACCCAACCAATAAGTTTTCCTCTGAAGTCTTGCGAGCTCCTTCCGATCCATTTTGGAAGCTCTAGGCTGAGACTTGGCCGTTGCACCAGCCATGGATTCTTGGTATGCACGGTTCTCGACTACAAACACAGGGTCAGCATTTATGATGGGGGGGGGGTCCAAGTCTCGTTACCTTGGCGCTGCTGTCCCTCCACGATGCTCAACTCGATCCCATTCTGGACGAGCCCCACGAGTGTTCCAAAGAACCAGCACCAGTCGGCGAAACGGGCAGCCCTGGCACCGGTCTTAGGACCCATGAGGCCGAGCTTGGAGAGTGTGGATATGTCGTCCGACAGGCCGTTGACGAGATCCAGGAGGACGGGTGGAGGGGCTGCAAGAAGTGCCTGGAAGAATGGATGCGAAAGGAGCGAGCCGGTGAAGGATAGTGGTGCGGGTTTCTTGGGGGGTATGTCGGCAAGGGAGTGGGCAAGGAAGGACGAGTCGAGGGAGGCGTATGGGACATGTTTTTGTGCAAGAATCATGCTCAAGGGTGTCAGCCAGTCGAACAGAAGGAGCATTTTTCTGTCAAGGTGATCAGTAGAACATGCATGAGAGCCATCGGACACACCTTGTGAATGAAAAGCCTGAGCGGGTAGACTCTAGCCGGCGCACGAGGGACTGCTGCCATGTAGATGCGCTGTTGCGGAACAGTAGCCTGGTATGAAAGAGGAGGTAGACTCGAATGGCATACTGCAGGACTTTCTGGAGGTGCAGTGGATGTAGGGACGGCGGTTAGGACAGAGCGGACACTCACAAATGCCTTGTCGCGACCGTAGCTAGTGGCGACAATATCGCGCCAGACCTCATGGGCGGGGATCTTCTTTTCTGCGGCTCTCACGCGCTCGTCTTCCTCGTCCAGCTCCAATTCGTCGGCTTCCGGATCGTCGTCGGCGGCGTCTTCCTTGCCTGCACTGTGCCCATGGACAGTCTCTGTGTCGTCTGTCTTTTCGTCGTATACACTTATGCTGGCAAAGTGGGCCGAGTTTGGACGGGAGTGGGACGAGGTGGCAGCGCTTGTGCTTGAGCGAGGGGTGCGGGGCGGGTGGGCGGAGAGCGGGTTGATCTGAAATGAGCCGTCGACATCGAAGGGCGGGGGGGCATAGAACTGAGAGTGTATTGAGTCACCCAAGGAGGCAGAGGACGAAGCAAGGTCGTCGAGTGCATGGGGGAATGTGATGGAGGACATGGTGTAAGCCGAGTATGACTCTGAGTGGCGCTGCAGCAGCCAGTTCTCTTCTTTCAACGGTGTACATACTTACGACAACACAACTATGTCTACGTCACTGGCATTCCGGTCTCCCATTTCTCGCTCGGAGGCAGCGTCGCCAACGCCGACTCGACCCGCCTTTGACACGGAGCTGCTCCGTGCATACATGAAGAAGCTGCTGCAGACCAGCCTGCAGCACGCGATATGGACGAACGATCGGGACCAGGTGAAGTCGTGGATGAAGGACATCAAAGAGCGCGTCAAGGACCGGATGGTGGAGATGCAGCCGACTGGATTGTGAGTGTGTGCGCTCCCCACTCGCGGCGACAAGTTTCATCCCTCCCCGTCTTCAGCAAGTACATCGTGCTTGTGCAGATAAGCGAGAATCTGAATCAGGGTGGACGGTAAGTGTATCTCGACGTGGACCGCGACTAGGCAGATGGATGTGGATTACAGCGCAGATATGATATCGCACTGGGAGGACGGGGATGTATGCGTGCACGAGCTGTTCTACAACGTCAGCCCGCCTTTGCTAGTGCGTCTCTGGACTGATTGAGATCACGCAGGATTCGGTCATCTGCACCTGCATCTCCCTAGCTGTGCGAAGCTCATCATGACCCTTGTGCAGAATGCTTGTACGCTATCTCTAATAGAGTGCACTACCGATGAAGTTCATCCGCCGGCACGACCACCGTACACGGCACTAAGACATGGAAGAACCGATATCGCGGGATCTGAGTGGTTGCTGCGGGTGACTCCGAATTTGAGATGGCGGTCAGCTGACGACGTACGTACGACCTCGGACGCATTGACCAGCGGGGACATCCCCTGCTCGGTGTCCCTGGGGTCCAGAATGGCAAATCCCGTCCCTTGAACTTTACTAGGCCGGCGTCGCTTGAAAGTCAACGGGGAGAGTATAAAAGTGGCAAGGGCGTGCACCAGAACGCGCGCCACAAAGCCTCAGATCGGAGAAGGGCGACGGACATAGCGAAACCCAACGCCGCAGAGTAGATACATGGAGAGCACAGTACCGGAAGATACAGTTGTAATATTCTCGCATCGGCCAGAGCACACCGGCATCAACAACGATCGTGATCGGAACCACGCTGTTCACAGCTCCGTAGTATTGACCCCAGTTTCTGGAAAGTGCTTCGCCAATTCCTCATTCAATAGCTTGCGGTAAGACTACCGTGCGCATTAGCACCGTCGCTAGTCCAAACAGTGGACCCCCTCACCTCGATGGCTGCTATCTTGCCGTTCATGAACTGGTTTTCCGTCGCAGTCCGCTCCAGACGCTCCTTGGTCAGCTGCATCGGGTTGCGCGCATTGTCAATGTCAGCCAGCACTTGGAACGGAACCATCGTCTGGATGTTCTGCGCCATGTCATCGATCAATGCAAGTTGTCGGACGACATCGTTGCTAAATGACCCTTGAGCCGACAACCCACAAACATCCATAGCACGCCTTACGCTCTCGCACCCACTGGTTTAGGTTTATCCCGTTCTTTCGTAGAGTCATTGATGACCGTCGTGCCCAAGTTGTACAACGCGGTCGCAAGCCCAAGCAACTCGAGCTCCAGATCACCCTGCACACCAGTTGGTGGAGGTGATTGCGATGGCCGTGGCGAGTCTGGAGCGTGTGCGTTCACAGCAGTGATGTCCGTTGGGGAAGACATGTTCTCGCTCACGAGTCATCATGACTAATAAGAATGGTATCAGGGTTAAGGTTAGCAAAAACAGGGAAGAGGCTCATTCAACGCCGATTTTCCTACCTGGCCCAGGTTCGTCATAGTAGACCCCTGCGACAGAGTCCGTAGAACAACAAGTGCAGCCGGCTGAAAGACTATGCACAGGTGATGCACAGATCGATACTATTCCTCCGAATCACTCCCAGCCCTCGAATATGTGCTTTTCACTCCACCGCGCGACGCTCCCATTTCATCGTCCTCTCGACAGATACACCAAGCAATGGCCACGATTCCAATCCATTGCCGTCCTCACCCCGCATGACCAACGCCTTTCGAGAGCGCAGGCTGAATGCCCTCCTCAATAGCCTTGCTCAAGAGACCCCCGACTCGTCCGACGTCTGGACCTGCTACGTTGACTTTACCCATAACCTAGCCCAGTGTGATCTCCCGCTTGAGATCCACCAAAAAGTACTCCGGACATGCGTGCCTCATCCTTCCGTCCTTCGCCCCATCTCTGCTAGTGGTATGCAGAACGGTGCACCCCCACGGCCTCCCCACGTCTATGAAGCACGTCTCAAGACAGTCATCCAGAATATCCGTCTCGCCGGCGAAAAGCCCTCTCTCCAAGATTATCACTTCATTCTGGAGCAATTTGCTGCAGTGGGACATTACACCGGCTCAATGCAGGTCTATAGCGAACTGAAACACGTCCACAAGCTTCGCCCAGATGCCCGCACATTCACCCTCTGCATCCAGTCCATCGCACACAGGCTCTCACTGCCCATGTACAAGTTGCAACGAGCGAGAATCGTGGCTGACACGATGTCCTCGTGTAGGAAGCTTTTGGACGACTTCAAAGAATTCAATATACCCCTCACTGCGCTTTTCCTTGACTCGATCATCCGGATATTGAAGGAGACCGCCGACGAGACCGCATTTGCACAGCTTATGAAGGCAGGCTATGGAATCGACCTGGACTATCTCGATCATCCAGAAAGCAGTGTCGCAAGTCCAGAAACCCATCCTCCCCTCCCCTTCTCCACACACGCGCTCAACACCACCCTTGATCTGATCGGACGTACTGGGAACCTCTCCAGGCTCGTGCAGGCGTTCGAGGTCCTCACACAGCCGCTCCCCCCTCAGGCGAGCCAGCATTACTCTCTAGAGTTTGACGATGATGACGACGATTTTGGAGTCGTCAACCCTGCGTTGACGCAGCCCCACCAGTGTCCACATGCGGAGCCCAACACAACTACCTATTGCACTCTCCTCAAATACATGTCCCGCGCCGGCCACGTGCCCTTTGCAAGGCATTATCTCTTGCAAGCGTTTAGGCTTGACCGCCAAGCTGACAGGGCACTCCGGAAGCAGCTGTGTCATACACCTGATGCGGCACTCCCTGTATCGATGGCGGTCAACCGAAGGATGATTCTGTCTGTATTTGGGTTGGCAAATCGAACTAAAGACGTGGAGCTGATGCGGTTCGTTGGCGTGATCACGCGTCGGGCGTACCAGAGGAAGACGAACGATATCAGAGATTATTCGCGGCTACAGGAGAAGTGGCGCGCTTCCATCTTGTCTCATCACGATTCGCAGTCTTCATCGGGCCTCTCAACCAGCACTCAGCCTTTGCCTTCTCCGAACTGCACCGCCGAAGAACCAGAGACTGGCGCTCGATCGAATCCGCCGACTTCCTCCAAAAAATCCTTCAGCGTATCTACCCACCTCCAGGTCCTCCGGAACGACCTCAAAAATATAGCATCCTTCTATGAACACGAGTTCCTTCCCGCCAACACCCGTACCTTCCAACGCATCAAGGAGCGACTTGGCCGTCGTGTCTGGAGCGAAAAGGATATCTACATTCGCACTTTGGACAAGCGCACCGTGGTGACTCAGGAGGAGTGGACAGAGATAGTCAACTATAAGAAGGACAACGTGGTGGTGAAGAATGCTCCTCGGTTTGAGCCCAGAGACGGTACAGGAAAGCGGGCTGGTGGGTGGAGGAGGCTCTCCACGACGTCGGCGTTGGGGCGTACCCCCGGTGCGCCACTTGACCCCTCACTAGGTTTTTGTAAGTGGACTGAAATGTTCATGTGTGCATGCCTGCTCACAGATCTGCTTTTGCTTTAGTTGACAGTCCATTCCATGGGACACAGGCTCAGTGTCAATTAACCACGACGAGAGCCTAAGGGCAAGGTAAACTATGTGCTGTAGATACCACGGCAGGGAGCAGGGAGATGTAAAGACCATCCCTCACAACATTACTTCAGGCTTACAAGGCGTCATTCTGAATGGGAAGTACTAGCTGCCGTACAGTTTACCCTAATTTTCCATGCTCGACCGCACGGTCATTGACTACGTTCATCATTGCATCAAGCCATACGTCGATGTCAGTCTGGAATCGTCCGTTTGCCGGCGTCTCGTTGGGCGACGCTGCGGTGTTGGACACCTTCATGCCTCCGTTGATATATCGTGCAAGGGCAAGCACTGGTAACCGCCGTAGGGCACGCCCTGAGAGATTTTGTTCCTGCTTACCTGTGAGCTCGTTCAAAAATGTAAGGGGGTTCAGCTTACCCGACATTTATCGGCAAGCCTGAGCAGCACTTTGCCTATTCTCTCTTCCTGTGCGCGGTGAAATTCTACGTCGCCATCCGTGAGGTGACCATAGGGATTTTCTTCAGTGAAGAGCGCGTCTGCGAGTGTGGGGACGGTCTAAAGCTCGCCGTCAGTCTGCTGGTTCCTAGGTCAGGATCATTTCACTGACCACTTGTTGTAAAATTCCCTTGGCGATGAACTCGCAGAAGGCGCCCCGCAAAATCTCATATATTGCCTCTCGAGGAGGCAAGTCGATGTACTGGATGATATCCGCTCGGTCGACAAAGGCAGAATCTACGTGATACGAGGACGCGCCGAATGAGTAAGGGCTGCCCTGTACATTCAGATGCAGCTAGAAGCAGACCTATTGCTTTTGCGAGGTTACTGGTCGACATCACAAAAACGTTCTTTCTATGCTTGAGCTTGTCGAGCTGAGTAAGGAGAGCATTTACCACCTGGGAAAGGCCGTGATCAGCTGTAAAAACAGCCATAGTAGTGGACCTCATACTCGCAAGCCGTCCGATGGTTCGGTACCCGCCATCGCACCTGCTCTGGCAGCCGTCAAGGATTCGACTTCATCTGTATGGAACAGATGTTGGGGTGGCTGCAATGGACGGAGAGCAATATAGCAGCTAACCGATGAGAACTACCACGAAGCAGTCTTCGTCTTCGACCATTTCCGTGATGTTGTTGAACAGACGCTGTACGAGTTTGCCGGACTCGGAGAACCATCGCGAAAACAGCGAGTGAGAGTTTATCTCCAACAAGCGGGCTTGTGTGTAGCTATTATGCGTCATGTATGGCCACGAAGGAGCGGGCATCGACATACCGATGTGAAAGCCGTATTGACAACTTTTGAGCCAGTGCACGACAGAGAGATGTCTTTCCCGTGCCAGGTGGTCCGTGCAGCAGTACGACTCTGTTCCAAGAAACCAGATTGACTGATTGCGATCGTGGTAAAGAAAATTCCCCTGCCGAAGTGGAGGGTACTGTACTTACAATCGATATCAGCGTCGCTGAGGACAAATGTGGCATGGATGTAGTCCAGCAGCTTGAGCTTCACATTGTCCGGATAGAACAAGCTATCCCAGAGCCCTTCCCATGATCGACATGGAAGTTCGCACACACTCGCGGCTAGGACTTGGTCGCCGCTTTCGCTGGCTGGGCCATTAGAGTACTCTTCGATGATGTCAGACTCAGATGGTTGATAGGTGTGGATCTGTAGAGATACTCTGTCCATGGGGAGGGAGCTGGCGGGACATGCGGATTCAGCCAGTGCGATCCGCTCGACGGAGGACGCCAGCACGGAGTTCGCTTCCCAGCCACGCAGCACAGAAGGGAGGGCGAGGCGCTCGTATGACGAGTGGATAAACTCTCGCACATGAGACTGGACGATGTCGACTCTTCGTCTTGATTTTGGAGCCAAACGCACTTCGACTGGAAGCGAGCGATCACGGTGAGGATGTCGCTCATGTTCAGTGCTGGAGAGCAATTACCGTGCACTGCCCATACGATAGTCGGATCCTCTGGGGATGTACTCGTTCCCTCCATTTCGCTGTGTCGAGACGCGTGTGCCTGCAATGCAAAACAACGCGTCAACAAGAGCGATATGAGATCACATGATCACAGCTCCGTCCCGTTATCAATCGACCACTATGACCTCCGCTGCCCCAACTGCAGAAGACCAAGCATCCTTACTTGATCCTTCGACCTTCGTTCCACCGACACCGCTCCCGGCTCCCGCGGTAACGATTGAGTTTTGTGATAGAGTACGCTGGCAGGGGTTCCGAGATATCTACAGCTACTGACGCACAGTGTTCGACTTATAACAGTGTCGCTGGTTCGCTCCTTCATACATCGCACCCGATCCAGGTTAAACAGTACTTATGCAAACAGGTTGCACCGTGCGACATGGGTATCCACTGAACTTCTCCTCACGTTCCCAAACCCAGCATTGAAA
>Ga0307516_10003721_pt1 | contig 19391 bp, 22 predicted proteins | sample 19_EM_MG_FD_203310 | JGI IMG/M metagenome (GOLD analysis project Ga0307516, IMG submission 203310) | Populus trichocarpa ectomycorrhiza microbial communities from riparian zone in the Pacific Northwest, United States - 19_EM | ecosystem: Host-associated > Plants > Roots > Unclassified | place...
GGGGATGCGGATGGGTGTATTTCCTTGCAATGTTGCATCGTGATCATGTTGACTCATCTGGCCCTCAACTATAACCTCCTCGGGAAACATTCGACGAACACCGCCGCAGTTGATGACCGGACCCTCTGCGCCGACATGATCAGCCACCTTGCGGCTGTAACCCAAGAGCTGCGAGTTGAAAGTTCCATGCGCCGGGTTCATACGTACACCGGGGTGCGTTTTTGGAACCGATTCTTCTCCTCTCCCGCGGCTTCTGATATCGTCGCTTATAGATATGCTGGATGAAGGCGCTCAGTATGTGTCGACGGGAGATGTCGGAGTTGATTGTGAAACATGGAATCACCACCGGAGCGGGTTATGATCCCATGGCTCCTCACGTTTGCAATATGAAGGGGCGTTTGCTCGGGCATATCGTCTTGTTGACACAAGCCTACCAGTCATACAATGTGCTTTGCTTCCCATCGTCTCTCAGCAAGTAAGATGAGGGGGAGGTTTGGAAGTTAATCTACAGAGCTGTCATCCGCCATTGATACGTACAATCGATTCTTTGCTTGCTATTTCCGCAGCTAGCCTTTCATAAGTGACGGTCATTATGAACGCCGGCCACAGAGGAAGTTAGTTTCTCGGGTACCATCTGCCACAGTTCTGGTTGTCGGGAGTTTCATTGGTGGTTACCGAGGCGGCGCGCGGTGACGTCCAACGTTTTTGCCAAACACTTTTTCCTCCTCCTCCCCACCGTTCGGGGACTCCTGAGAGTTGTGTGTCAACTGTTAAAAGTGTATCCACGTTCCCAGCGAGGGATCCGGTTGTGAGATTAGGCTTGTGGGAAAGAAGTTGCGCCCATTCCGTCACCGTAATGCAGGCGACGAATTTGCCCAGGAACGGACGGACAGTTTGGACTTGGAAGGCTGTCGGAGTGTGTGTTTCGACACAACGATTGGCCGGATGACCCGCCCGGAAGCGCCGATTATGTACCGAAGGCCCGGGTTTCGGCGGCGGAAGCAACGCGCGTCAAAGACTTGAAACTCTACTCTCGTTCCGTTCCGTGACCGCGTCGGGTGAATGTCTCTGTTCCGTCAGCTCAAACAAGCTGTGTTTGGGTCCGGGCGACCAAAGCTCCAGGGGAAGGCGCAGCTTGCGCTTCCTCAGGTGCCGTTCTACGAGCTCGACCCACTGCCATGGTGGTGCAAGAGCGGCTGGACTTATTTTTTTGTCACCGCAGACGCCATGATCACGTACGTCTCGCGTTTTTCGCGCTCTCCAACGGCACAGCGGTTGGAGTTGAATGCAGGACGCTGACGCGATGTGCGACAAGGAAGTGTCTCCATGGCTGAAATGCTATGGAATCGCTGGACACGGGCCGAGGAAGTGTCTACCAAATCAGAATCCGCCGGCCCAGAACAGCCACTCACTCAAACACACCACGTTCTCCGACCACTTTGGCAACGTGCCTCGGCCGTGGTCGGACTTGGATGCGCCGGCTCTTACCTTGGATTCATGCTCATCATCGGTCGAAGCCGTATCATTCACAAAGCGTGGATCATACCAGCAGTGGCCAACGCCTCCCCCAACTTGGGTGCCTCAGGAACATCCACATCCGGTACCGGCAAGCAGGTGTTTTTTCAGTGTGTTTCCCACTGGAAAACCCAAGGACAGCTGTACCCGTATCGCGATTGCAAGTTGCACGGATCGCCCGTGACCAACAGCAACAGGGATGAGCAAGAGGTGTTGATGAAGGTTAAAGGGTTGCGAGGGTTCTACTCGATGAGTCTGGAGGGTGCTAGAATCAATGGGGAGTCGGTCTGTGAGGGGAAGGGTGGATCATCGCTCAAATGGGTACGGCGGAGAGTTTTCGATGCCTGGGCGGAGGGAGGCGGGTCGAAGCCGAAATTCCGGCCCAATTTTTCCAGTGGACCTGCGGCCTCGGTCTGACACTTACTCGCGCCTTGTCTCCACCAGAGAATTCATCGTTTTCATTGGACTCGACGTGTCTGCCACCGAGACGTTACCATGGTCCTGGCGCGTTGCCAACCATCAGCCGTAAGCGTCACCCGCCTTCCCCGTCCCCTTCACAATTGTTCAAACGTTCACCGGCCGGACCAGTGCTAACGTTAAGCGGGTCGTCTAAAACATGAGGCATTTCGGGTTTACGTGTTGGACCCAAACCCAGTCCCATATTTAACCCGCGGCGAACTAGGACGGGACTGCTTTTCATCTGTCCCTTTATCCTCGCATCTTGGTCGGTTCCACTAGTGTCCGATACCACTCACGCTCGTTCATCAGTCGGACCGCTTGATTGCCAGTACGGCCCTTCCAACTACAGCCCCTTAATAAATACACACCCTTGGTGAGTTTCCTTCGCCCTGTTCGGCCTCACTCCCGGGCTTACGGATCGCTTGTTCGCCGTCCGCAGTTTCACGACTCCCCCACCCCACCCTAAAAGACGCGACACACGATGACTTGCTACTATAGCGACAGCGTGAGCTTAATCTATTTCGCCGTCGTGTCCAAGTGTGATGCTGATATGACGGTGATAGGACTCTTGCCCGCCTCTCAGCGTACACTCCTCTCCTCGAACCTCTACTTCGTCCTCGACAACTCCTTCCTCACGGCTGAGCTTGCAATCTGACATCGATAGGTCCCTGAGGATCTTCGACACCAAGATTGATGTTTCGTGCTTTGAGGATCTGGAAGATCAATTATTGATCTGCCCCAGAGAGTCCTTTGCGGACCTCTGTTATTCGGACGCTGTCGACACCAACCCCGCCAACGATCCCGATTGGTGTGTTTTCGTTAACACTCCACGGCGCATGAATTGGGACCGTAACGACAACGCCATGCATGAGCCGAAGACCGACGAATTTGGTTTCCTGGTGTGTTGCCAATACCTCTATTGTTATCCTAGTTCGTGCGAGCTGATGAATTCATAGGACGGCCCGCTGAATATTGACCCTTATGCCAAGCCAGATAGTCCAGCCGTCGACAGTTTCATGTCGAGCAGCCGTACATCTGAGTGCGATGATTTTGGATATGCCTTCCCCTTCCTATATGGCGACTCATCGTCAGCCATGACCATCCCCGATCCCAATAATTCGATACATTATTCCCCTTCTCCCATCACACGAGCCAAGCGACCAAATCGTTGGGACCGCACTATCACCCGTCTGACTTCTTTTGCACGTCGGCGATTTTAACTCCTCCCCCTAATTATCTATTCGTTCGATTGTACATACAGTAGTGTAGTTCACGCGTGTACCTATATCCCAGGCGCCATCATTTGAGTTTGAGACCCAATCGTGCGTCCTTGCCTTCCCCGTTCCGTCGTTCGAGGTTTGAATCTAAACGACGTTGTGACTATTCTATCGATCGACGGAGGTGACCGTGGATTTACACCTTCCTCCGTTCCCTCGATCACCATGGCCACGATACAACATGGGCTCCGGTGTGGTTGGGCCGGCTGCCCTGTGGAGCTCCCGGACGAATCAGGATGGATTAAACACGTTTCGGTACACGTTTTTACACTGAAACCCGGGGAGACTACACCCTGGCTTGGGTCGCCAGAACTGGATCCAAGCCGCCAGCGTGTCGACGGTATGTGGGATTTCATGTAATTCACCACTAAACACTGAGATGTTTATCGTCTTCCGTAGACGTCCAATCAGACGGCGAGGATGAAGGCGATGACCGAGCCTTTTCCCAAACAAACGCTTTATCTTCGCCGGCAAGCACGCCTCCACAGGTCGGGCTCCCGGATTCTCCGGGCCTCTCTGAGAAGATCAACGGCCCTTCCGCCTCCGTGATTGCCACAGTCGAACCCCTTCGCCTCTTACACTCCCCACGCGAGCCCGAACACGTCCTATCAAATCGGACATCAGGTTCAGCCGATGACGTAGAGGCCGAACTTATGCAAACCTCGCCAACACCCTCAATCAACGTATCTCAGAACGCGAACTCGAACCGAGAGGACTCTCAATCCCCACACCCCCTTTCCCAGGGATCGCCCATGCAGACCCAATCTCAATTCCCGGTGCCCAACGTCAGTAGGTTCAGACGTGGGATGTTCCAGATTCGCTCAACCGCTCAACCGCCTCTTCGCTCCGGGTTCGGGATGAGTCTGTCGCAGGGTCAGGGTCAACTGACCGGGAGTCAGACGTTACGGTCTCTTGGTAGCAGCCAAGTCGGTTCCCCCAGTTCCGAGAGTCAGACGAATGGGAGTGGGATGGGCTGGCTGAACACCCAAGCATTCTTCCCACCTGAGACCCAGGACACATACGAAAGTGACTAACGATGTAATGGATTCCCAGTATCGCTACTTAATCGACTCGTGTACGGACATTATGCCCAGGGACAGATTCCGTGGCTGCCAGTCCACTGATCGCCGACTGTGCCACCCCCTCTACCCAAGAGAGGCTCAACTTCTCGAAGACGAGGGCACGTGGTGTAGTTGGTTATCACGCTCGCTTAGCATCCCATTTAGGAACTTGCGAGAGGGGTCCGGTTCAATCCCGGACGTGTCCATTTTTTCGACCTTGCACTAACCACGCACGCGGCCAGTGCTAGGTCAGATTGAGGAACTTGACCCCGAAAGCCTGGGCACACCCATGTCTTGAAGTTGATTGAGCCCCGATGCATTTTTGCATTTTTAGAGTGTTGTGGGCAGTTGTGATCGGAAATCTGTAGATCTCCAGGTTACACTCGAACCCCGTCATGGCTTGGGTGTTGGGTCACAGGAGCCCCACGGGTAACGGGAATACCCTCGCACCGGACACACTGGCTCTGTATTGGGGGGGCGTGGCTCTAAAATTTCCCCGCGTGGCAAAAAGTCACGGGGAAACGTGCATCTACACGTTGTTTCAACGTTTCATCGGTCTTCAGTCTCCCCGGAAGGGAGGAGGGGACCTGTGCTGTGCCCCACAGGTCCGCCATGCCCGTGTCGGGTGCCAGTGGCAATGAGCGTTTTCATGACCCACTTTGATGGGGTGGAGGGTTTCCTATAAGTCATCCCTGCTGTCGTGCGCGGTACCTCTGTAATCACCCACTCCTTTCTCGTACTCTGAGAGACTCCGGAGCGATGGAGCCCGAACACGACAACACGGGGTACGTCTTATTCGCATCGTCATCCCGAAGTTAACGTTACGTACTGAACTCACGGGCTTCTTCTGGTCCCGCGGGGACCATAGTAGGCATGCGACGCTCGAGAACCGAATATCGGTCCATGCCACCAAGACAATCACCGATGCTGAAGCGAACTTCGAGGAGGCGTGGAAGCGCGAAGTTCAAATGTACCATAAGGAGGTGAAACAACGTGTACGGCGACTCGATAATGCGATTATATTTGTGAGTGGGACCCGATTTGCGGAGGCAGATCCTGAACAGATTGCTGATGCGTTATTGATTACCTAGACGACTGTTTGCTGTTTAGCGACATTTCTTTCTTTACGGTTGGATCGATGCCTGGGGCTTATTGGTCGCTGTAATAATATCAGAGGTGCGTTCCGGATTCGCTTTAAGCTTCGGCACAGATCTTAACATCGGTACCCTCTCTCAGCAGGTTCTGACATAGAACTTCTCGAGACCTGGTGTCTTGTTTTCTTTCTCTCCATTCTTTCCGCTGCCTCTGTCACAAGGTGGTCGCAAGGCACCCCCACTCGTTCCATCTCACCCGAACTCCGATCACACATCGAACAACTCTCAGCCACATCCGTAGATCGCAGTGCATCATGGATGGACAAGATAGTTCACTTCATTCCTTACGCCTCTTTTCTCCTATTCCTTTACGAAGCCCTCGAAACCCTCCCTCTCAGCACTCCTACATTCTCGATGAACGTCTTCTGGTCGGTCTCACTGCTCACAATACTGCTAGCCCTCCCGGATCTACAGCGGCGTCCTCCGTCAACCCCACCTGCGTCAACCGGTGGGTACGCACCTCCGCTATCACCCCAGGTGGATCGCAAGCAAACTGGCAAACACGCACGCACGCACAGTAACGGGGAGCCGATAACCGATTACGATGCAAAGGAGCCCCTTTTCGCGGGCGCCCTGCGACTGGAGGAATCCCCATTCAAGGCAGAAAGGATCCAGTGGATGCTCGACCGTCCTCTCGATGAAGAGACCACGTCTGCGGTCCTCAGGGCCATTCTCAGGATGGCTTGGCGCTCAGGAAACCCCTCACCCCTCTTGAAACAATGTTACGACATTCTCCTCCAATCATTCGACATCGTTGACGGCCAACCAACTCTCGTTCCGCGATTACGAAACCTGGCGTATCTCTCTGCCCGAGCGTTCTGTCACATTTTCATCCAATCCGGCAGCGACGTCCAAGGGAACGATAAGATCACGGCTTCCCTCAAGGAACGGCACATCGGTCTGTCGTTGGGCTGTCATGATAACGACTCCAATCTGCAGTCCGTCCTTGGGCTTACCGATAATCTGCTGGGGATTGACCGAGCCATCGAATGGGCGTCGTTCCAACTCTCCTCTGCCCATCACCTCTGGGTCAGCGATATCCTCCTCCATCACGCTTGCAACCTCGTCGCCGCCGGAAAGCAGCAAAAGGTATACGACGACATCGCAGGGTTCGTGCGAGACACATTCTCACTGGAGCCTCCTGCCGCACTTTCTGTCGACACCAATTGCGCGCTCATGGTTGGCCTTCTCGTTGACATCCCCGTGCACCCGGATGATCTGCTGGTATCCGGCGAGAAGAAGAGGTGTGTGAATGCCTCCAGGACATAGTTGGAGGATACTAATCGTTTCCTAGTCCCAGGTTCGCTCCGATAACCGAAAGGTTATTCGCCAAACTCAGCTCCGTCATCCAGAACCAGACATCAACAAGGGCAGAGATCGGCTCGGTTCTGGATGCTCTCTGGTGCATCGGGCTGCTCACCTACAATGTCGTCCCGCGAAGGTGTTTCGAGCTCTTTACCATGGTCATGACAACCGCTTCCCACCTGCCTCCCGATCTGAAATGGGAAGCCGCCCGACTGGCGATGCATGGGGCGTTCAAATGGGACGGATACTACCCGATGGTTTCTGGCCCCCAGGAGGTCCTCTCATTTTTGGACCATCATTTCGATCTCCAGGCGAAAGGGGAAAACCAGGGCGAGTCCATACAATATGCCATCCGCGCGCTTGCCTTCGGTGCCAGCCCAACGTGTCTCGAAGCTTTGGGTCAATTCGACCCGACGGTCCAGCCATTCTTCGACGGCATCCGGTCTCTTTTCCATCCCGATAAGCCCCACGAGCTCAAGAAGGCTGCGCTCTGCTTCCTATCGCACATAGAGGCCCGTTGGTTCCCTGTCTTTTCCGAACACGTGTCACCGGATGCGGTTCAAGACTTCTGCGAAGATTTGGTTTCCGTCGTTAACGAGGTTTTTATGGACGAAGTCGAAGTCAAGAGGGCCACGACCACGATTCTGCTTTCCATGACGGATGCATCAACCTTCCGACTTCACATCCCCCTTCACATGTGGGAGCATCTGGAGTTCGTTCACGAACTGGACGATGGTTCGCCTCCCCTCCGAAGGTGTAGGAATAACCCAGACGTAATCCCCGCGCTAAGGAGGACGAAAGACCAGCGGCCCCTGATACTTTGGTTAGCCATCCTATGGCGGGAAATCACGAAACTGGATGCCAAGATCCAGGAACAAGTGATCGACGTCACCACCAGAGCTGTCGCTCAGTCCCCCCACGTCGAAGACTTCCTCCTACTTTTACTCAACGCCGAAGAGACACGCCTGGAGGAGAAGCTTCGCGCGTTCTCGTCATGGTCAACGGATGAGGGAGTGGATACTCTCCGTCTGAAGTTGTACGAACTACGGGAAAGCAGAACTCACTTCTACGAGGTATGTGAACCCGAAGAGACTCAATGATTCCTAACTATTCGTTTCGCCCCATACTCGCTCCGCTCATTCTTCATCGTTCACCGAACGGACGCTTGCACATCTCGCTCCTCACCTTTCTGTTTATTCGCTATTACGGTACCCCACTGTTTTCCATAATCATTGTTGTTTCCAATTATTGTAACTCTTGAAACCCGTTGCCTGGTTTTATTACGCTAGGACAGTCCATATTACTTTCCAAATTAATAACATGAAATCCAACCATAAGGTATACCCCAAGGCTGGTATGCAGCAAGTGAGACAAACACGAGGAAAGGGGAGGGCATATAGTTCGTAGTGTTACACGTGGAAGAAGCACGCCAAACTAATAACCCAGCCTTCCCTCATCCGAATGGCCTTCCGAAGCTGGTATCACGTTAAAGGCAGGGGTCACCATGCCACCCCCCTCTTCCTCACTGCCTTCTGGTATCGTATCTTCGTCATACTGCTCGTCATAGTCATCGCCATCCTCGTTTTCCGCCTCGATGTCAGCCTCGCCGAAGAGAACATGGCACTATGCGGGACGCCGGTAAGTATTATGGGCGCATCTACGTGTGGACCGTACGCACGTGGCTGATCAAAGCTCTCGTCACGCTATGAGCCTGCCCCATATTCGACATGGTGACTGCAAAGTCATCCCGAGGGGCTCGGAGGATATTTGGACCAATGACGATGGAGAGCGAGTGAGAAGTCATTTGGTTGAGTTCCTCATAGTCGGTGACCTTGTCCAAGTGCTCAAACAACCGTTTCAGGAGGTCGAAATTCGCGGCGGGGAGTTCGCGGAGGAGGTGTCGGATGTTCGCCAAACGAGGCTCAAGGCTTTCGATTTCTTAAACGTGACGTGAGGCGGGTCTGTCCCAAAAAGAAGCCGAAAGCTTACTGGCAGAGTCGATGAACCTGAAGTACATCGTGGAGGGAATAACGGGTTCGGGAAGGGTTCGGAAGAATGATTTGATCACGTCGCATATTGCATAGATATCCGTGCCGTTATCAATTGGTGTATGCCCTGTTGTCCAAAGCGTTAATCGAAAGAAAGAAAAAAGTCCGCAGGCGGACTGAACTAACCGTGATTCAGCGCATCTTTGATACCATTGATTTCCAAGGTCGACCCTGCGATACGATCTGCCAGAGTTTCTCAGGAAAGATATCGCAGCCGACCAGAGGCTGAACTTACAGATTCCAACTTCTGACAAACCTCGGAACTCGACTTCCCTGAAGCAGGTCTCTAGCATGGATGGAATGGCTCCAGGAGGAGGGTCGTCCCCGAATTCCCTCTGAATGAGAACTTTCAAATCTACACCAAGGACTACGGGTGGGGTCGCAGGTCAACATGCGGGACTCCGTGAAAACGAGCAACACTTACATGCATGACCACGGGTGTTCAGGTCCAACGCCGCGAGCTGTTCAGCTAGGTTCGCGTTACTTCCCAGGTATGTAAGACGCCTCCTAGCCGCAGTTTTGGCAACATGACTAATCTTGTTCATCCACTTCGTCATCTCCTTCTTTCCTGTCGCTTGCAGCAAGTAGTGACCACCGTCCTCGGTGTCCAATTGGAACGTAAACGACCGTTCGTTGTTAATGAACTGGGCAACCCGACAATCTGCGAGGCTCAACACGAGAGCGGGCTTGCCAGTGGGGACGAAGTCCAATTCCTCCGCAGTACGTTTCGGCCCGGATGGGATGGTGGTTTCGGACGTGAAAGCGCTGGAGATAGGTCGCATGAACTGGAAGAAGGCGGAAGACATGCTCTTCTTATTCCTATGAGCTTTGGAAACGCCCGAATGCGGCTTGCTGCCGAGCATCGCCTTGTTAAGGTAATCCTCTCTCTTCTCGTGACGGTGCTGCTCCTGCTTCTTCTCCTTGCTCAGCCGGTCGCGAACGTGCCTGTCCCGTTTGTATTTTTCCTGTTGAGCAAAAACCAAGAGGTTAAATGGTCGAGGAATCCTCCTGTTCGGATGGGCGCCGTCACTGCCGGCTTCACGGACGGCGTCCTCGCGGATAAGGCGGTGGTCGAATTGAATGTAGCTCGCTTCGTGTTCGATTTTACCAAGTCGAGCAAGATCGTGGAATCCAACTTGACGTCGACTATTGCGGGTAGTTGGTCCAAGGGAGCTGGCATTCGCAGCCAAATGACACAAGAATCTTTGAACAGAGTCAGTATCACACGGGTTCCACGATGGAGTCGTCGTACCTTCTTTTCTCGAAGTTTACCAATCCTTGTCCCTCCTCCGCCAGCGGAGTGACAACATTCGGCATCGCGATGACTTCCAAAACCCTCTCGAAGAGCCAACCTATATCAACGAGCAAGGAATCGCCTGTAGAAGTCTGAGCGTTCGACGAATCCAACAGCGCAGAGAAGCTATCGGCGGTAGTCCTGCGGGCATTGGCAACGTTCTGCCAGGCTCTCGCGTACATCCTCGACTCGGGGCTGAGAAGAGAGGAAGTGAGCACGGCCTCGACGAAAGAACGAACGCAAGGTTTCTCAGAAATGGGTGTCGATGAAGTCGAATCGGAGTTTCTGATCCTGCTGATTTGAACCGCCTGAAGGAGCCTTTCGAGCCTCAACTGCCTAGGACGGAGACCCAACTTCGGGGAGGCGATCTTCGAGATAAGCCATTTTCGCATGACGGCGAAGGCCTTGATACACGACCTAATGGATGCTGGGAGAAGACCGTACAAGGAATCTTGGCCACTGCCAGGGATCAACGGCGTGGTTTCCACTTCACAAACAAGCGAATGGAAGGTCTGGACTTCGACTTCATCGGCGTTGGTCGCTGGCTCGCGAGCGACAAACCAGCCAGTACGATCCGTGGATTGGATTTCGAGAAGGTCGGAGGTGGCGAGGATGTCCTATTATCACGTCAGGCGGCCGGTCGTTAGTCGTAGAATCAGAAATACTAACCTCTTCAGTGACGTTCCTGAAAGCAGCGTTCATCATAGCGTCAACAGTGTTCACCAATTCCTCTGGAGTCAAACGGTCGATATCCGGAGGATCCGAGTTGACACGGCGCGAATGCCCATCCCCAGCAACTTCGGACAGCTCCGTATTCGGTTTCCTGATCGGCGGACGCTTGGTCTGGGTCATGAAGAGGGCGACCAGGTTCTCCTTGACCAGGCTGAGGTTCTTCCAGGCTTCTCTGATTTTGACGTCCGTAGAATCGCGTTGAGAGCTTTGGAAGGCATCTTCCTGCATCAACTCCGAGTTGAAGGCCTTGAAAGCATCATAAAGCTGTCCGTCGTCCAGGGCATCTTCCGCACCAGAACCCCTCTGGATCCATTCTTGCATCACCTCAAGAATTTCGACGCAATACTTGGTGGAGGTCAGGGGCGACCCAGATTTGGCTTGTCGATAGCGTTTACGGAGCAGCTACAACAGAGAAATCAGAGACCGGAATGAGCATCGAAGAACGCGCGCTTACCTCAAACAAAACCAGAGGTGTCACAAAGCTCCTAAACGAGTTCCACCAAACCATCGAGAAGTCCAAATGGTCGACTTTCAAATCCCTCTGCTTGCCATCTCTCAACGGCATCTCTCCGTTGTCGTCTGAGAATGCGACAGATACGCCTTGAAGTCCGTGAAGCAGTACGTCCACCAACCTCTCCAGCGTGCCAGCCTTCACCTTCACACGCAGTGGCCGTTCCGAGGACGATTGAGGGGGCATAAGTTCTTCCGGATTACTCGGTACGGATGGCAAAGAGTTCCTTCGGTTGATGGTACTTGGCTTGCGTTCCAATCCTTTCGCGCCTGCTCTTCTCATCCGTATTGACGGAGACCTACCGAAAGACTTGTCCATCCCAGTAATATCCGCAACCGTGCTCGGGGGGCGTGAAGTAGATCTCGAAGAAGGTTGGGAAGCCGGGGAAGGCTCGGAGATGGGCTGAATAGTGACGATCAGCTCTCCTTCAAACACGGTGATCTCGATGCCACCCATGTCGCCTGTGACACCGAGCGTCGTGTCCCATACGGGGTCGCTGCTGGCTCGCTTCGATCGAGGGTTTGGTTGGAGAAGAAGTTCACGAGCGGCGGCGACTCCCTGAGGGGTATTACTGTTGCTGGAACTTTCCGTTCGTCCTCGGACGACCTCGGCACGATCGATGAGCGCAATCGATGGCAAGGGCTCGGGCATGATCAAAGCGAGTAACGGATGAGCTTGTTGTATTGTTGGGGTAGGGGCCCAGAAGTACGGCTCGAACACGCCGCGCCTCCTCGGTTCCGTCGCGAACGAAAGTGACATGAATTGGTCGACCCTGCACGGCAAAAGATGAAAAGGGACGATGAGCAGGACGTCATCGATCGGGACCACCCTACAAAATGACGATCGGGAACCGAAGAAAGCAACCATACCTCGTGAATTTCGACGCTATCCCACTTCCATTATCGCCTTTATTCTGACATAACGTCTGCCACAAAGCAACCAACCTGCCGACACTCTCTCCCTCCTCCATCCCCCTCCCTTTCTCTAACCTTCCCCAGTCCGTCTTCCTCGGGCACAGAGAGAACGACGCCTTCAACTCTTCCCACGCTTCTCTCGCCTCGAACAGAGGTTTCACGGTCCAACTTTTCCCCGACTCGCTCTCCTTCACATGGTCAAAGCACTCACGAAGCGTCTCCTTCGCGACACCTCCCCATGGCGTCTGTTTAGGTTCCCCAGCTGTTGCAGGGCCACCTTCCGGTCCGGGGTAAACCCAACTCTCGGCGATAGTCAGCACCATCGGCTCGAGCCGCTTCCAGACTTTATCCAGCCTCGCTACCGGTCTAGAGAATAATGCGGCGCAGATTGCCATCCAGGAACATTCGTCTCCGAGTTGGCGACTCAATTCTCCGATGCGTATCCAAGCCGCGATGACGTCCGCACGAGAATGGCCCTTCGCGCTAGATTTGTCATCCCCGACACCGATGGTGTTGGCGCCTCGACTTGGGGGGGAGGTGATCGGCATGTCCTGACCGAAGATTTGCAAGAAGACGGTCTTGGTTAACCAATGCGGGCGTGCTTCCGTCCCGAAGAACGCCTGGAATTCGTCCCTGGGTTCGGAGTCCTCTCCGTCCAAGTTAAAGAGAGAACTTGGTGACACATTCTCTGGCGTCCTCTCCCACAGACCCCGGTTGAAGACATTCAAACTGGATGCGACGAGGTGTGGGTCCATTCGTAACAGGACTTCCTTCGTGAAACCATCCCTGTCCAGAGCAGCCCATACCATCGCCTTGGATTGATTCAGTTGGATTCCGTTGTTGGTCGTATGAGGAGAGACTGTCCTGGGTGAGTCCAATGCTTCAAGTATGGAGGTGACTGGATTCGATTGACCTGGTCGTGGCGAAAAAGTCCCGAGGTTAGGTGACAAGAACTCTTCTCCCAATACTGGGGTGAGCGCGAACATCGCGTGGGTCGAAGAACTGGAAGGCATTCCGCTCATCTGGGACGCCAACACTACCTGTGGCCCACTCCAGCTAGGAAACTGGGGAATCGTTTCACCTCTCCACTCCTCCCACGCTTCCAGATCTACAGGGTGCTCGTGGAACCTCAGGTACTCGTCCGCCAGCATCATCACCTTCTCTTCCTGCTCCTTCTTTCGATCGTTAGGTGCACCAGAGACGAGATAATCACTACACCGCAGGAACTCGGTCTCGAACTTTGCTTGGCCAACGACGGGTGGGAGGCCTAGAAGAATCGCAGAAGCAAAATAGCGCCATTTGATGTCTTGAGTTGATGAGAGCGAATCTTCATCTTCGGGCGAACCGAAGGTCGTACCGAAGACGGCCTCGTGAACGAGTGCGGGGAGTGTACCCCCAAGGATATCTTTTTCGTCAGATTCTGCTCGAACCAGTTCTGGGTGTGTCCTTCGACCCCAGTATGCCCGTCTCCTTCGCTCATCTCGGCTACCTCTGAGGGGTGAGGCTTCTGGAGTTTCGTCATCACCGTCGGCACCAAGTCCACCCTCCCCGAAAGCCGCCACCAACTCCGTCGGGAATAGTTCCTTCACAGCGCCAGCCCTATCGTTTGGAGGTTTGAAGAAGTAGAGTTTCGTCCCCTTCAACACCAGCTTGAATGGTTTCCACCCCTTGGAAAGGGCGCCAGCATGGTTGCCGTTTTGATTGATCGTGGCAGGGTTGAAAGTTCCTAAACGGTTGATGAAGCCGGATAGGTGGATGATCTGAGAAGTTCGCTTGCTCTCTCTGGATTCGCTGGCTTCTATGGGTTCAATGATCTTCGGGGGGTCGAGGAGGGGAGCGGGGGAAATGGTGGTAGGTAGAGGGAGGCTGTAGCTTTTGATAGGGGGTGTGGGGTGTACGGGCGTGGGAGTTGGGGTGCTCGATTTACTCGAGGAACCAAGGCCAAACGAAAACGCGCTTCGGGAAGCGCTTGACGGTGTCGTGAGGTCCAGCTCATTGGCTGACGAAAGGGAGCCTTTTCGTGAGGGACTTGGGGGAACAAGGGCAAGCTTCGGACGGACAAGCTTGGAGGCGAGACGCGGGGTGAAGGAATGTGAACGGGTATGAGTGTGTGGTGGGGTCTGTTGCAATGGTGATAAATTGTGGGGTGCGGATCCAGAAGTAGACAATACACTGCGGTTTGGCGGTGATGAGGAAAGGTTCTGAGCCACCAAGGGGAAATCGATCTTCCGCTGTTTAATGTGGGGTGGTGGCGTAGTTGGGGTCACGGAACTATTGAGGCTGTCGCTGCGGTTCGACCTATACTTGGAGATCTTGTCGTGAAGCTCAGTGTCCAACGGTGTGAGCGAGGGGGATTTTGATCTTTCGGGAGCTGAGATGTTGGATAGATCATCTGCCGATTTTGACCATACTCTTCGCGAGATTGATCGAAGATCCCCAATCCCGCCTTTTGACGGAGTTAAGGATCTCGATGATGACGGCGACGTAGGAAGAGAGGGGATTGGTTCCAATGCACCTGGTTTGGGTATGGAGAGGTCGAAAACGGATCTAGGGAGCAGCGTCAGCAAGAAATCCCGGTGTTATGGCGGGAGGAATGGACGGGAACGTGGAACCGTGAAATGAACATGCCAAACAGTGCATCGAGACGAATCAACACGAAGAACGCGAGATACACGTGGGCTCACCTGCTAGCAGCACCGACATAGTTGTCAGCACTCATCGAAGGGAGGATAGGTCTGGGGTCGGTGGGGTGGGATATCTTGGGCTTTCTGATAACAGAGCTTGTGCTCGCTCTGGGCTCAACGGTGCCAGACATGCTCCTCCCCGAGTTTGGTGACTTGAACCATTTCGAGGGTTTCGATAACAAGCCGGAGAGTCCGGAGGGTGAAGAAGAACGGGGAAAGCTGAAGAGACCTAAGGCGGGGCTGTTGGGAGGATGGTCTGGCAAATTCAAGGAGCTCTGGGAGCGTTTGGGAGGCATGGTGCTTCGTGGCGGGCAGGAAGGCAGGGTCGTCGTTCGTGGAATGAATGATGATCTGTTGGCAGGGGGTGAGTGGTATGCTGGGGTGTCAAGAGCCAGGACCGGCGGGCTTCAGCCGGGAATGCAGATTGGAAGTTGACCCTGTTGGAACGAACGTGTCCTTCCAGGAATAAAAATATTCCCCAGTGTCGTCGGCCAGCGAGGTGGTTTGGTTCAAGGATCGAGAGGATCCTCTGGCGGTAAAGTCCGACCGTCCGTATGATTTCCTGGGTCGACCTCTTTTCTCCCTACGACTGCGCTCTTTTCGCTAACCGTTGTTGGAGTCCCCTACTAGCCCGAGCTCGACCTATTGGGACGCGAAAAGGTGAAGGTCAGATAACGACCCCCAGCGTTTCTCCACAGTCGTCAGCTGCCACACGCGTCAAAACATCCTTCGCGACCGGGGCGGTCTTCTTTACCACCGGGACCCTAAATCCGGACGAAAGTTTATCATCTTTGGGAAACCCGGGGCGACTTCCGGTATCAACACTTCGGGGCTCTCGACCCCGCCGGCGTCTGTTGCGCTTCTTTACCACGACCGCTCATCATCGGTCATCCCCAACGACCTCACGGGTCACATACTAACACTCCGACAGAACCACCAGCCTTCATGGGCGACACAGAATCAATCGCCCGTGCGGCGAAGCTCGCGTTCGAAGCTTCACAGCTTCTCCCCGCTTCCGAACGCACAATCGCTCTACGTGCGATCACACAGGAATTGCGAGCGAACAAATCGCAGATCTTCGAAGCGAATAGGAAAGATATGGAGGTACCCCTTTTTAGATCGACGTTCACTAGGTCCCCCATTGAATGCCGTGTGTAGGAAGCGCAGAAAGAGGTTGCGGCGGGTAGATTATCCGCTTCCCTCGTCAGCCGACTTGATCTCACCAAAGGCGACAAGTGGGAAGCGATGCTCCAAGGCGCCTCCGATGTCTCTGATCTCGAGGACCCCACTGGAAAGATCACGTACGCCAAGGAACTGGATGATGATCTCGAGTTATACCGAGTGACATGCCCCATCGGCGTACTCCTCGTCATCTTCGAAGCCCGCCCCGAGGTTGTGGTTAACATCGCCGCTTTGGCGATAAAATCAGGTAAGCCTCAAGTCGTGTGGGCTCGCGCTGAGCGCCCTGTGACCAGGGTCGTTAGGCAACGCGGCGATTCTCAAAGGCGGAAAGGAATCCAAGAACACTGCAACCCTCCTATCCGCGGTGATCCAACGCGCCCTGGCGACCACATCCCTCCCAGAAACGTACATCCAGGCCGTACACACAAGAGAAGACGTCTCCTCCCTTCTTTTGCTGGACCGCTATATCGACCTGGTGATCCCAAGGGGAAGCAACGCTCTCGTACGGACCATCAAAAACAGCACCCGTATTCCAGTCATGGGTCACGCGGATGGTCTCTGTAACATCTTCGTCGACGAGTCTGCTAAATTGGAAAAAGCGGTTCGTGTGGTTTTAGACTCCAAGGTACATCATTCCATCACCTTGCGCGTGTGCCGGGCTTGGTCGATCTTATCTAATCTAATCCGCCGACAGACCGACTACCCGACGGCATGTAATGCGGTCGAGACTCTACTTCTTCACGAGTCGGTACTGTCAACTCTCTGGCCATCAATAGCCAATTCACTCCTCACCGCCAATGTCCAACTCCTCTGCGACCCTCCATCCCTCGCCATCCTCCAACAAAACCCTGCTCCAAACTTCCTGACCCACGTCCGGGGCTCAAGAGACGAAGACTACTCGACCGAACACCTCGCCCTCACCTTATCCGTCTTAACCGTTCCCTCCCTCTCAAACGCGATCAAGCACATCAACTCCCATTCCTCTCATCACACCGACTCCGTCATCACAGAATCCGAACAGAACGCTTCTACGTTCATCAGAGGAGTGGACTCCGCTGGGGCTTTCTGGAATGCCAGCACGCGGTTTGCGGATGGATTTAGGTACGGCTTTGGCACGGAGGTTGGAATCAGTACGGGTAGGATCCACGCCAGAGGACCGGTAGGACTGGAGGGGCTGGTGAGCTACAAGTACGTGTTGAGGAGCAAGAGTGACACCGGTCACATCGCCGGCGAGTTCGGGAGCGGGGAGGGAAAGAAAAAGTTTAAACACACCGAAATCAAGGCAGCCAGTCTCCCGTTCTGACCCTGGTGGATGATTGATCGAGAATATACATCAAATTTCAGTTATAAGTCGCGTCGACGGGGAGTAAGGAGAGAGATAAGAAAAAAAAATCGCGCAACGAATGAGAAGAAACTACCCGCGTCGAGAGCAGATGTCTCCGTAGAGGTACCTGTTCCCGCTGTGGAATAATATAACCGATACTCAAGTGAGAGAAAAAGAACGAAACGTATCTACCACACGAACAACACAGAAAAAACCGCGCTCAGAACGGTTTCGTTCCCCCAACGGCCTCCAAAAACTTCTCCATGCTGCTGTTGAGGTTATCCACCCTAGTCCTCAACGCCGTCGCCTTCTCGTCAATACTCCAGAGTGGATACTCCTTCAGCTCCGTCTGATATCTCTCCTTCTCGGCCTCCATGACTACCGTAACGAAGTTCACGTCGTGCCTGACCTTCGAGATGACGACCTTCGTCGTCTCCAAGACCTGATCTCTGACGGCTTCCGGCAGGTTCACGTAGTCCAACCACAGAATCGCCAACCACAACTTCATCAAGCCCTGATTCGCCTTGGCGGTATTCTTCCCCTCGCCTTCGGTCGGGTTCTCTGCTTTGGAATTCAACCATGGGAGGATCTCGGCGTTCTTCTTGCAAGCGTGGAAGGGTTTGGATTCCTCAGGCAGAACGGTGAACCACTCCATCAACTTCCACTTGTCCTCAGCGATGTGTGACCTCCACTTGCTCGAATTCAACATCGAGAACAGAGTCGAGCCTGCTGCCTTCTTGACATCGTATGTGTGTTCGATACCATCCACGGCTGAGGCCCAGTTTTTGCAGAATTCGGTTTTCTGGTCATCAGACATCACGTCCTCCGTCAACGAGTCGTCGAACCACCTGTCCTGGATGATCGGCAACAAGAAAAGGGCAGCTTTGCGAGTTTGGAATGCACGGTCGTTCTCGAAGGCTTTCCGAATACCATCGACGAATGACTTGTCTGTGGGGTCGAACTTCTTGAGAGCCTCGATGGTCACCTCCCCACTAGCATAAGCTAGAGCCCTCAACGTATCCTGAATCGGTTCGCCAGCAATCTCGTCCTCGCCCTTAGCCTGGATAGAGAAATGGTGGTCCAGGAACTTGATGAGGTCGTTCGGATCCTGGACCCATGGAAGGAATCGATCCCACTTGTATGCGCCGTGGACCGCGAACCGAGAGGCTTTCCAGATGTCTTCTTTCTCGAAAGAGGAAACGAGGATGGCCCGGAAAAGGTTGTAGCTGCTCTGGCAGACGGTATTGTCCTCGACGGGAGCGATCAGCCTCATAGCGTCGCAGGAACGATCGAATTCTTGGACGACGTGGTTCTTGAACGTAGACTCGAGCTTGGTATAGATCTTCCCGAGCAGAGCCTCGTTTTCAGAGCTGGTGAAGGTGATCAGAAATGAGGTCTCTGAATGATCAAAGGGATAAGTATACCTCTTGTCAGTGGCAGCTAGATCGTCCACGTGGAGGGAGAGGCCAATTACCAGCGAGATGATGAACAAACAATCCGTAACAACCGCAGGGTGTACATCCTCGCTCGATAAAGCCAGGGTGAGGAATGCCTCGACATCTTCAGGGAGCTTTGGAGAATAGCAGAGATGATCCCAGGCCCGGTAGAGAAGAATGTGGGACAACCAACGCTGGTGGGGCTCCGTAAACTTGCACCCGCTCCAGTTGATCGGCTGGTTGTTGCCCAAAAGTCGATCGACCAAGTGAAGGATTGAATCGAGATCCTTATCGTACGCTCGCCAGCTATACGAGCGCTGGGCGCCACGGAACTCCTTGAGCGGATCATCGTTCTCCTCCCCAATACACTTCCTCTGAATCGCGAGGTGGACCAGGGCCCTTCCCGAGGTGTAAGCTCTATCCCGCAAGCGTGGGATCAGAGCGGCGTTTCCGTCCGAGTAGCTGAAGCATTTTTCGAAGATGTGGAAAACGGTA
>Ga0307516_10003722_pt1 | contig 19384 bp, 29 predicted proteins | sample 19_EM_MG_FD_203310 | JGI IMG/M metagenome (GOLD analysis project Ga0307516, IMG submission 203310) | Populus trichocarpa ectomycorrhiza microbial communities from riparian zone in the Pacific Northwest, United States - 19_EM | ecosystem: Host-associated > Plants > Roots > Unclassified | place...
CGCTGAGAGCTTCTTTCTTCTTTGAGCCTCTCTGCCTCTTGCTTCACCCAGCAGTCACTTTCCTTGTGTCCTTCTCGTGTGCAGTAAAAGCATCGTAGCCCTGAATTGCTAGGCCTTCCGTACGGCTGCCGATTGCCGTAACCACCATAGCCCCGCCGCTTGCCGTGCTGAGTTCTTGCTGCAAGTGCTTGACAGGTAGTGGCGGCAATGTTGAGGTTTGAACCAACTTGGTCCTTCCTTCGTGCGAGCGATGTCTCTTCCTCGATAAGGGCTGCAGTAACAGCGTCCACGGTTTGCTCCTGCGAAGGTTTGTTTTTGACGATGCCGACGGTCATTGCAAACGATTCAGGTACAGTTCGAAGGAGGTGGCAGACGACGGTGGTATCCGAGATCGCTTCTTCAGTTCCGGCCAATTCTTGGCGAATGGCGAGCAGGCAAGAGATGTATTCGACGACCGAGGTCCCAGGCTTCATCGTCCAGGTATGGAACCGGTCGATGATGTCGTTTCAGCCGGATTTCAGGGAGGCGGAGTCGTATTTCTGGCGAAGGAATTCCCAGATGTGGGCCGGATCATCGATTTCATTCTTGGGAAGACTGCTGATGATGGTTCGGATGGTAGGTTCGACTGATAGGTAGATCATCGAAGCTACTCGGTCAGCACGCCGATAGAAGTCACGGGCAGTAGCAGAAGTTTCAGAGTTCGCTGGGGTTTCTTTCCGGGTGATGATCTTGAAGGCGCCTTCCTCAGTAAGGACTGCCCTCATGTCGTTTTTCCACGAATGGTAGTTGTGTGCATTAAGCAGCTCGGTGACTTCGAATTTGACAGTTTGTCGGATAGAGGTCATGGTGGTGATGTCGTTGCGTAGCAATGCGGCTCAAGGGGTTGAGGCTTAAAAATCAAGAGTACAGGGATGAGATGCAGAAGCGAGGCGCAAAGCGGCAGGTACGGCAGGTGCGATTATTGATGGGTAGCGGATTGGCAGAGCGTTCAATCTGGGCTCATAACCTGTTGGAATATATGGATCGATAAAGACGAAGATAGTGAATTGGTTGATTGATACAAAGTTGAAGGAGGAACATTCTCTCGATATACAACGCGCCTGAGGGACTTGCCAAGGGGAAAGGACGGAAGACTGTATCCCGAACCGGTACTCAGAGACTAAGGCTGCTGTCATCTCCGGACATGTTGCCTCTGGTCTGTCATCTCCAGACGCCGTCTCCGGTCCGTCATCTCCGGATGCCCATTATTCTGACACGATCTGTGGGGAAAGCCGACGATGAACGTTGGGAATGATTGCAATCAGTCGTGCAATCGGTCGTGCAGTCGGTCGTGCAATCCGGCCTGCAAACAGGAAAATATGCCGTTATCCGGCATTTCCCGGGGACATTCCGGGTAACCATAGTACAGACAAAATGTCCTTTTCCGTAGTTATTGCGACGTTCACAGCGTGGCCATTTCGCGGCTTTGTCACCTGCTCTGTTGAAGTAATGTGTCCACTCCGAGGTGTACTCCGACGAGTAGTCTGACGAGCACTCCAATAAGTTATCCTATGAGCAATTCGTCGAGTAATCCAATGAGCACTCCGACGAGCAATCCGACGCGCAATCCGACGAGGCATCGTGTCAGCCAGTCGCAGGGAAAGCTGTTGATGAAAGCAAGAAATGAGAGCAATCCGACGAGTCATCCCGCAAGCGATCCGCGGGGAAAGCTGACGAAGAAAGTAGGAAATGAGTGCAAAGGGTCGTACAGTCGCTCGTGCAATCCGGTCTGCAAACAGGAAAACATGCCATTACCCGGCATTTCCCGGTGACATTCCGGGTAACCAAAGTACAGAGAACAAGCCGTTTTCTGGAGTTATTGTGGCGTTCGCAGCATGGCCCTTTCGTGACTTTGTTACCTACTCCGTTGAAGTAATGTGTCCACTCCGACGAGTAATCCGACGCATAATCCAATGAGCACCGACAAGCAATCCGATGAGCAATCCGATGAGGCATCCCACGAGCGAGCTGTAGGGAAAGCTGTCGATGAAAGTAAGAAATGAGAGCAATCCGACGAGTAATCCGATGAGTAATCCAACGAGTCATCCCGTGAGCGATCCGTGGGGAAAGCCGACGTTGAACATAGGAAATGAGTGCAATCGGTCGTGCAGTCGGTCATGTAATCTGGCCTGCAAACAGGAAAATACGCCGTTACCCAGCATTTCCGTGGGGCATTCTGGGTAACCGAAGTACAGATAACACGCTGTTTTCCGGAGATAGCGTGACCTTCACGCCGTGGTCGTTTCGAGGCTTTGTCATCAGCTCCCCGTTTAAGTAATTTGTCCGGCGATCCAGCTACGGGATAGGTAGCAAAGACATCGACAAGTGGAAGAAATGTGAACGAGCCGAAATGGCATCCAACTAGATATCCGGCAAGCAACGCGGTGCGCAAACCGTCATGAAAGCCGTTGATATGGGACAGAATGAGCGATCCGGTGAGTGGTGCGATGAGCACTCTGATGCGCAATCCATTGAAAATACGCTGTTACCCGGCATTTCCCGGGGACATTTCGGGTAACCGAAGTTCAGACAACATGCCATTTTCCGTAGTTATTGCAACGTTCGCACTGTGGCCATTTCGCGGCTTTGTCACCTGCTCCGTTGAAGTAATGTGTCCACTCCGATGCATAATCCGATGCGTAGTCCGACGAGCACTCCAATGAGTTATCTGACGCGCAATCCGTCGAGTAATCCGACAAGCACTCCGACGAGCAAGATACCACGGATACTGTTGTGAAAGCCGTCGACGAGAGGAATAATAGACGATACCACGAGCAATCCACGGAGCAATACGGCATGCGAAGCGTAGGGAAAGCTGTTGATGAAAGAATGAGCTGGTCGGTAATCCAGCTACGGAATAGTTAGCAAAGACATCGACAAGTGGAAGAAATGTGAGCGAGCCGACATAGCATCCAACTAGATATACGGCAAGCAATGCAGCACACAAACCGTCGTGAAAGCTGTCGATGAGTGATGGAATCAGCGATTCAGAGAGTGATCCGATGAACACTCCGACGAGCAATCGGTGGCAATTCACCACTACCCAGTATTTCCCGAGGACATTCCGGGTAACAAAAGTACTGACAATATGCTGTTTTCCGGAGTTATTGGGACGTTCGCACTGTGGCCATTTGGAGGCTTAGTCATCTGCTCCCAGTCGACGTAATGAGTCCATTCCGACGAACAATCTGAAGAGTATTCCGACGAGTCATCCGGTGAGCTAGCCGGTGGTTTGTGAGTGTGACCTACCTACTTTGTCGGTTGCTTGCGGCTCGTGAGTTTGATAAACGAAATAATTCCACGTCCCCCGAAATTATTAGTTCAGACACCCTCGGACTTAAAACATTATTCTGATTGCTACCACCAGCTAACCAATGCAACTCTATCCATCCTCCAAACCCCACTACGCCACCTAAAAATGAAAACAACGCCGGCTCAACTACAACAAATATGCCACCTATAGCCTTGTCTTCTTACCTGGCGGAGACTCCTTGGCTGAACTCGCAGGTCTCTTCAGTGCCGAGCTTGGTTCTACCACTCCAGGTTGGATCTCTTCTTTCACCTACGCATCCACCCAACGATCGGCTGACATTTCCTTGATGGTTGTAACCCACTTGTCGTCCATCAGGAAAAAAAAAAATTGCGTCCTGAGCATTCGGATGCTTGAGATGCACTAGACGTTTCGGATGCAACCTGCTTAACTCGGACGATGCTTGCCATGGCACCGTGCTTCGCAACGTACTGCGCCACAGCATCGTGCGTCCGAACGCAGCAGCCACGGTATATGCTTCTAGATGAGTAGTCGCAGGGCGTTTCCCTTCTGGACGTAGCGCGTGTCTTACCGACTTAGGTAGTCAAGGCAAATGTCATCCGGATGACAAGTGCCATGGCATCTGCCTTCTGGACGAGGAGTGTCAGCGCATTTGCCTTCTGAATGCAGCATGTGTCTTACAGATGCAGAGTGTCAAGGCAGATGTCGTCCGGACGAGGGCTGCCAGGGTATTTGCGTTCTGAACGCAGCACATGTCTTACAGATGCAGAATATCAGGGCAGATGTCGTCCGGACAAGGGGTGTCAGGGCATTTGCGTTCTGAACGCTGCGCCTGTCTTACAGACACAGAATGTCAAGGCAAATTTCTTCCAGACACAGAGTGTCAAGGCAAATATTGTCCAGACGATACGTACCACGGCATCTGCCTTCTGGATGAGGAGTGTCTTCGCCATACGGATGCAGCGCGTCGTACAGACGTAGAGTGTCAACGCAAATGGCAGATGAGGCTTACGATGGCACGCCACACATAGGTAACAGAGTGGTCACTCTGGTAGCATCGAAACGCGAACGTCAGGGCATGGTACATTGCAGCCAAGACTATTAAACTCAGATTTGGTTCCTGGCATTGTGACTCAAGCCAGTTCTATTCATTACATGGAATTTACATCTATCTACCACGTCACTGTAGACAGCATAGCTCTACATCACCGTAGACAGCATAGCTCTGCATGACCGAAACAAATGCAGTTCGCCGGATGAGACACGACGCAATGAGGACGATGTCAATGAGGATGGCGGTGAGACTGCTGGCGGCAGCAAGGACGATAGCAAATATGATGCTGAATGAAGATCAACAAGCTTCGTGAATTGTTAGTGCAGCAGTCACAGGGACAGTGGGAAGTTGTACAATATGACGCGATGCGACGAGTACGATGTCGATGAAAAGAGGATGCCAGCAGCGTGGATGACATCAAGATGCGACGAGTACGATGTCGATGAAAAGAGGGTGCTGGTGGCATGGATGACATCAAGTAAGACGTGACGAGTACAATATTGATGAGGATGGCGGTGAGGTTGATTCTGGCAGTGTGGATGATAGCAAGATGCGAGGAGTGTGCTGGTTGTGCTTATGATATGATGAAAGTAGAAGAAAAAAGGGGTGGACTTGCAGCCCGTGCCGTCGTATTCAGCAAGCCGAGCTGTGGTAAGTGAGCCAAACCGTATGAAAGCGCAGGCGCTAGCAAATGCTTGGCACCTTGCAAGTTGCATGTGAAATCACTCGCAATTCGCGAAAACTGCGAATTCCTCTCCCATAGTCGTCGATACCCTGGAACCCGCTGTTTACAGATGCACAATTATTCCCTTTTATATCAATTCCGTCGGACCTAAAGTTTGTGCCAACTGGCTATTGATTTGGAACCTATCGATGGTGCTGTCCTGATTCAACTTCTTCTGATAGGAGAACCTCTACTATATACAATGCTTCATATCTGTATATCATTCATGTTTTCAGTATTACAACTTGAAAAACAGCAGTAAGTCATCACAAACTTTAGATCCGACTGAATTGAGATAAGAGGGAATAATTGTGCATCTGTAAACAGCGGGTTCCGGGGTATCGACGACTATAGGAGAGGAATTCGCAGTTTTTGCGGATTGCGAGTGATTTCACATGCAACTTGCAAGGTGCCAAGCGTTTGCTAGCGCCTGCGCTTTCATACGGTTTGACTCGCTTACTACAGCTCGGCTTGCTGAATACGACGGCACGTGCCGCAAGTCCATCCCTTTTTTGTTCCACTTTCATCATATCATAAGCACGACAAGCGCACTCCTCGCATCTTGCTATTATCCACACTGCCGGCATCAACCTCACCGCCATCCTCATCAATATCGTACTCATCGCGTCTTACTTGATGTCATCCATGCCGCCGGCATCCACTTTTCATCGACATCGTACTCGTCACGTCTTGATGTCATCCATGCCACCGGCATCCTCTTTTCATCGATATTGTACTCGTCGCGTCGCGTCATATGGTTCAACTTCCCACTGTCCCTGTGAGTGCTACACTAACAATTCACGAAGCTCGTAGATCTTCACGCCGCGTCATGTTTGCTATTGTCCTTGCTGCCGCTGGCAGCCTCACTGCCATCCTCATTGACATCGTACTCGTCGCGTCTTGATGTCATCCACGCCGCCAGCATCCTCTTTTCGTCGATATCGTACTCGTTGCGTCTTCATGTCATCCACGCCGCTGGCATCCTCTTTTCATCGATACTGTACACATCGCGTCGCGTCATATTGTACAACTTCCCACTGTCCGTGTGAGTGCTGCACTAACAATTCACGAAGCTCGTCGACTATCTTACCGCGTCATATTTGCTGTCGTCTATGCCGCTGCCGTCAGCCTTACCACTATGCTCGTTGACATCATACTCGTTGGGTCTTGATATCATCCTCGCCGCCGGCATCCTCTTTTCATCGACATCGTACTCGTCGCGTCTTGATGTTATCCACACTGCGGAGATCCTCTTTTCATCGACATCGTACTCTTTACCTCGTATTTTACAACTTCCCACTATCCCTCTGAGAGCTGCACGAACAGTTCGCGATGCTCATCGACCGTCTCGCCGCGTCATATTTGCTATCGTCTTTGCCGCCGGCACCCTCACCGCTATCTTCATTAATATCGTCCTCATCGCATCGTGTCTCATTCGGCAAACTGCCTTTGTTTTGGTCACGTAGAGCTATGCTGTCTACGGTGACATAGAGCTATGCTGTCTACAGTGACGTGGTAGATAGATGTAAATTCGATGTAATGAATAGAACTGGCTTGAGTCACAATGCCTGGGACCAAATCCGAGTTTAATAGTCTTTGCCGCAATGTACTGTGCACGGACAGTCGCGTTTCGATGCTACTACCGTGACCACTCTGTTACCTATGTATGGCGTGCCATAGTAAGCCTCGTCTGCCATTTGCGTTGACACTCTGCGTCTGTACGACACGCTACGTCCGTATGGCGAAGACACTCCTCATCCAGAAGGTAGATGCCATGGCACAAGTCATCCGGACGACATTTGCCTTGACACTCTGCGTCCGGAAGAAATTTGCCTTGACATTCTGCGTCTCTAAGGCATGCGCTGGGTTCAGAAGGCAAATGCCCTGACACAACTCGTCTAGAAGGCAGATGCCGTGGCATGCATCATCCAGAAGACATCTTTCTTGACACTCTGCATCTGTAAGACACGCGCTGTGTTCAGAAGGCAAATGCCCTGACACTCCTTGTCTGGAAGGCAGATGCTGTGGCATGCATCGTTCGGAAGACATTTACCTTGACATTCTGCGTCTGTAAGACACCCGATGCGTTCAGAAGGCAAATGCTGACACCCCTCGTCCGGACGACATCTGCCTTGATATTCTGCGTCTGTAAGATACGCGCTGTGTCCAGAAGGCAAATGCCCTGACACTCCTCGTCCAGAAGGCGGATTCTGTGATACACGTCGTCCAGTCTACATTTTCCTTGACATTCTGCATCTGTAAGACACGCGCTGCGTTCAGAAGGCAAATGCGCTGACACTCCTCGTCCAGAAGTCAGATGACGTGGTGTGCATCGTCCAGATGCGGTTTGCCTTGATATTAGTCGTCCGGAAGGCTATTGCGCAGCCCACTTCTGTCTAGTACGCATATGCACAGGCGGGTCGCATTCGGTGCAGCATGTGCGCTGACATGCATTGTCCGGACGGAGAATACCTTGCCAGGTTGCGTCCTGAACGTCTAGATGTTTCCGATGCGTATGCATCGTCTGGATGCAGTGTCTGTGTCCGGACGCAGAATTTTTTTCCTGATGCGGCCAATTTCGACGAAGACGAACTCTTTGACCTGTTCGATTACCACTTCGACTACGACTCAACCATCTACAGCAGAGACTTCCTTGACCTGTATTGAACAATGACGACCTCTTCAGACTTCAACATGCTCTGGCTCGAGGCCCCCCGTGACCTGCTCCAAATCACCGACGGAACACCAAGATCAGAACAAGCAGTGGAAATAGCCAACCCCGCAGTCTGGGTTAGGACCCTGGTGTGCCAGCAACAGCAGGCAGAGAACGACTTACAATGGCTTACTGAGATGTACGGCGACGCCTACGATAGAACCGACCGACAGACGTGGGAGATCGAACAGACCTATCAAACCTTGGTGGAAGGCACTAGATACGTATATGACCGAGTCAACACTAACGAGAAAGTAGCGGAAGAATGGATACGTAGCGAGCTGTCGAACGCAGCAAACGCGTACCAATCTCTCGCCAGAAATGTCTGGCAGGCCATTATCAAGTGCACCAGTGAGGCCAACGAGTGACAAATATGTCAGGCCACTCATCTGGTCTGGGTGAACAGCGCCCTGTCCTTCCTGACAGAAGCCAACACGGCCTGGAATCAACACCTGGCCAACTTTCAGGGAAACGTGGAACTGTGGGCAGCCGCACACCAGAACCGGGTGTCCACCCTGGAAAACCAACTCCAGGAGGTGAGAGCAGAGATCCAATGCATTGCAACCAGAATTCTGCTACCCATACTACCGCCAGTGCTGGCGGGACCACCCACATGGAGAAGCCCCATCTGCCAGACCAGCACCGGCACCTCATCGGCCTACTCGCAACCAGCATTGGGAAGCCCGCTGCGCCGAATCCCAGGCCCGATGTTCCGACAACAGAGACCCCTGGCGGTACCCACAACGCCAGAGATGAGACAGCGACTGGAGCAACTCAGACGCCATGTATCCCCAAGCCCACCAGCACCCAAGCCCGTGGTAGGAAAAGGAGGAGCTCCCCCCTCAACACCACCTGGATCATCCGTGAGACCTTCCTCGGGTCCGCTGTCCGAACCACCCCGACCGCCTTTCCGGCACCCCCGCTCTCCCTCACCACCTAGGAATCCTGTACCCACAATCACCACATAGGACCCCGTGCAACTAGTAGCAGAAGGAGTGGAATGGACTCACCAAGACCGACTGGTACGACCCGAACAGGTCAATATTGCCCAATTAAAAATGAAGAACCCGGAAGCCTTCGACGGGAAAAGTTCGACCACCTTCAATCGGTGGTGGGAAGCCGTCATTATGTTCCTTGGGTTCTACCCAGAAATGGGGGATCAACAGAAGATTGCCTGGGTAGGAACAATACTTTCAGATACGGCTCTAGTATGACACCTACAACACTTCCATGAGCTAAAGGGAAACGACACCTGGGTCAACTATGCGGCAGCCATTCAAGCTGAATATCGCAACAAAAGGGAAGCAGCCGATACCCAACTCAAACTAGGGCAAGTAAAATACCAAGGATCGATCCGCACTTACCTCATGCAGTTACGAGCCTTGAACAAGTTCGCAAAGGCGATGGGGGAATGCCTACGAGAAAAAATCGACCTGGCAATTCCAGACCGCATCCTTGACATGCTATTCAACCATAACCCGAACGAGCCTATGGATGATGAAGGTTTCATGAGCGCCACCTACTGAGCGGGAATCCAGGTAGAAAAGAAAAAGGCTCTCAAAGCAGCCAGGGAAGCGTCGAAAGGAGGGCCCGCCTCCAAGGATGAAAGAAAGAAGGACGATAAACGAAAGGACAAAGGAAAAAAGGATGACCCGAGCAAAAAAGGACCGGAACAATGCTACGGAAAAACCCGGGAATGGTGCGGAGGAAAGGACCACTGGTCCTCCAAGGAGGAAGCCCTAAGAGGAGTTTCGCAAAAAGAACAAGAAGCATACTTCCAAAACCGCGACGATTGGTGGCGATGTGGACGACCTGGGCACAAAACATTCGAATGCTTCTCATTCAACAGGTTACAAGGGACCACGCTACCAAAAGCCCCTTGGAAGGCTGCAGGGGCCTCAGAAGGAAAAAGGAAAAGGGACGAAGAAGTAGAAGAGCACCCGGCAACGAAGCAGCAAAAAGTGACAGCGGTCGAAACCATGGATACCAACGCCATTGCCCCGCTATGGGAAGACTCCGAATCGGATTTTTAAGAGGTTGGAACCCGCCGCAACCTAAGACCTACGCAACCATATGTGGACTATCCAGGAAACAGAAAACCCAGGAACCAAGCGATGGAACCCAGGTTAAAAAACCAAGGAAGGACACACACCGCACTCGCCCAATCATCACCATGATACTACACCAGGGCGAAGAAAAACACCAAATCCGGGTGCTGTTAGACACTGGGTGTTCCATAGCACTACTTAGCAGCCAGACAGTGGAGAAACTTGGGATTAAGAAAAAAGAACACAGACAAACCCACAGTATAGAAAACTACACCGGGGAAAGCGTTAAGGGAGCGGAGCAATTTTATATAGAACCAATACTCCTCCAACACCGGAAACATTATTCCAGGAAGAAATTCCAAATCTCACCAATGGAACCAAACATCGACGCCTTCCTCCCTTTTGATTGGATAACAGCGCACCCCCTTCAGGGAGCCTGGACAAATGAAGAAATCCACTTTAACAATCCGGAATGCGTAAAGAGATGCACCAGGTACGAAGCAAGCCCATACTCACTAACCTGGGACGAGTCAGTCACAACCGATCCCAATGCATGAATCATCGGATATGTAGCGGAGGCAGTAGAAGGAGATCCGCTAAAAGCCATCCCAATGGAATTCCGCCAGTACCTTGGAATCATAGGGAAAGAAGCAGCAGACGCCCTTCCAGAACACCGCCCCTATGACCACAAAATCAACCTAAAGGAAGGAGAGACAGCGCCTTGGGGGCCCATCTACCCGCTATCGGAGGTGGAACTCCAAACACTCTGAGAATGGCTAAAAGAAATGGAGCGAACAGGGAAAATCCGGCGCTCAACATCTCCTGTCGGTTCGCCAATACTCTTCGTGCCGAAACCACACGTCAGAGGGCTACGCCTGTGCGTTGACTACCAAACACTCAACAAAATAACGATCCCGAACTGATACCCACTGCCACTCATACAGAAGCTACAGGATCGCGTCCAAGGAGCGTAATGGTTTACCAAGCGAGACCTAAAGAATGGATTCAACCTCATTCGAGTCAGAGAAGGAGACGAATGGAAAACGGCATTCAGAACCCAGTACGGGCTGTTCGAGTTCCAGCTGATGCCTTTTGGCCTGACCAATGCCCCATCCACCTTCCAAGACATGATGAATTATGTCTTCTCCGACCTACTGGAAGTCGGAGTTTTAGCATACATGGACGACATATTAGTCTACACCAAAACCGAGAAAGAACACGACCGATTGGTCAAGGAAGTCCTGGAAAGACTCCAGACCAACATATTAGCGGTCTCCCCGGAGAAATGCATCTGGAAAACCCAGGAAGTTGAATTCTTGGGATACGTCATTGGAAGAAACGGGATAGTGATGTCTTGCGACAAAGTAGAAGCGGTACTCAATTGGGAAGAACCCAGGTCAGTGAGCGAGACCCAGTCCTTCCTGGGATTTGCCAACTTCTACAGACACTTCATCAAAAACTACTCAAGAATAGTGTGACCCCTAACAGAATTGACAAAGAAAACGGAGGGATGGTCATGGAACCCCAAGGCAGGAAAAGCTTTTAAGGAACTGAAGCGACGGTTTACGATGGCAACCATCTTCGCCCATTTCGACACCCAGCGACCGATCATTATCGAAATCGACACCTCGGACTTCGCACTAGGAGCCATCCTATCACATAAAGATGACGAAAATCGGCTGCATCCAGTGGTGTTCCACTCAAGAAAGTTCCAGCCCACGGAAATTAATTACGAAATCCATGACAAGGAACTCTTAGCAGTGGTGGATACCTTCAAACATTGGAGACACTACTGCGAGGGAGCAATGAACCAGGTTCAGGTATATTCGGACCACCAAAATCTGGAATAGTTTACGACAACTAAAGTATTAAACCGGCGACAGGCGAGGTGGGTACAGGAGCTAGCTGGCATCGATTTCAGAATCTACTACCAACCAGGCACTCAAAACGGGAAGCCAGATGCGTTGTCAAGGCATTCGGAGTACCGCCATGTAAAAGGGGGGGTAGAAAACCAGCCGATAATGACGGTTTTGAGAGAAAACCACTTCGAAGAACAACTAAGACGCTCCTTTATTTGCTCATTGGCCAGAATAACGATGCTCCCCGCAAGAAGATGGGCAGAAGAATTCTTGACAGATGTCAGAAAGGAATGAAGGAAGGACGAAGCCTACAAACAGGCCAAGAAACAGGAAGCGGCGGCGGATGAACTGCCGTCGAAAGACCGAAAGGTCAGGGAACTAGAAATCGAAAACGGGGTGCTATACCGAAAGAACCTGCTCTGGGTTCCGAAAGGACTGGTACAAAGGATCCTGGAATCAGAGCACGACACAAAGGTGGCAGGACAGATGGGCTAGGATAAAACCATTGAGCTGATCCGGCAAAACTTCTGGTGGCCAAAAGTGAACGAACCAATCATCGACTTCGTCAGAAGTTGCCCTGAGTGCCAACAGAACAAGGCGTCCCGACACCAACCCTATGGGCTGTCCTCCCCGCTAGAATTGCCTTACGCCCCATGGCAATCCATAGCAATGGACTTCATCACGGAACTCCCAATCTCAGACGGCTACGACCAACTATGGGTGATCATCAACCGATTTACCAAGATGGTGCACTTTCTCCCTTTGGGGAATAAAGGAAAGACAGCGGCAGACCAAGCCATCATTTTTGCTGGAGAAGTATGAAAGCATCACGGCCTCCCCACTGATATCGTGTCAGACCACGACTCCAGGTTTACCTCTGAAGCTTGGAAGGAGTTCCTACGAGTCTCGGGAATTCGGCCTCGAATGTCAACAGTATTCCATCCACAGACCGATGGCCAAACAGAACGGCTCAACCAAGCGACCGAAGCCTACCTCCGAGCATTCGCCACCAAGGAACAGGACGACTGGGTACGCCTGCTACCCATGGCTGAGTTCGCCTACAACAACTCGACCACCACAGGTAATGGTATGTCTCTGTTCTACGCTAACTATAGCTTCCACCCGGTAGCCATGAACCCCGCGTCAACGGAACCCCTCAACCCAGAAAGCCAAGTCTACACCCACTGGATGCACACCATGCATGACGAGTCCCAGAAAGGGCTGGAAGACGCACAGGAGCGAATGCGCCGGTACACCTATCCGACTCAAAAAGAACCCCCAGCATACCAAGTAGGAGACTTGGTGATGCTCAACGGCCGCAACATCAAAACACGCCGCCCATCGAGGAAACTGGATGACAAGAATCATGGTCCCTTCCAGATCGAGAAAATCATTTCCCCGCTAGCCATCCGCCTCACGCTGCCCCGGAAATGGAAGATCCACAATGTCTTCCACGTCTCGCTGCTCAAACCCTACTGAACCAGCGAATACCGAACACCACCGGACCCTTCAAAGATACTAAGGGAGGCGGACGACATTGAACAGTCAGAAGAATACGACGTCGAAGAAGTTATGTCCTCGGTCGAACGCGGCCGGGAAAATAAGAAAAGAATCCTATACCTAGTCAATGGCTTGACTATCCGGAACGCAGTGACTGGAAAGAAGAACCATTCGACAACATTATGGAAGGTGGTCTGGAGACACTACGGGAATATCACGGATGAAACTCAGAGGCACCGAGGGACTACCGACTCACCGACACCTAGGCAAGATGTCCATAAAGGGGCCCAACAAAGCATGACCGGTAGTAGGGGCAAGGGGGTTGAAGGACCTTATCTCACGGAAAACCGGTTGACTGACTTTCGGAATAAGAAACCGGCAGTTCAGATCCAGGGCCGCAGGTGCACCCCGCCCCCGACAGCGCGAGCACTCTTCGGCACGCCCTCAGGAGGCCGCTACCCGGATCCCGGTTACCAGCACAACAGGCATCTTAGGCTCTTCCCGCACCAAAAGAGCTCGGTCTGAAACGACCCCAGAACTGAAGTCCGATACAAGGATCAACTCCAAAGGAAAAAGACCCGCTTCTCGGGCACCGAGCCTGCCAAGGAACCCACGCCGAAGAAATGCCAGGTACCACACAACCCGGTAACAAGGACTCAGGAGAACCCAAAGGGAGATATGGGATGACAACCGAGAAGGCGCGGGCACTTCTTGATGCGTATTGCGCTGCTCGAAAAAGAGTTTTCTTGCCTCTATCTGAATCCTGGTTTCAGCCCTCAGCCTACCAAATTCCTACCCACTCTCTGTAGGAGGAGGATTCCGGGCATCGTGGATGCCACACCTAGAGTGGCTCGCATGGCCGCTAGCATAGCTTCTAGAGTTTGTGGGACTTAGCAGATGGCTGCCCTAAGGACTTCTGTAGATAGACAGTCACACACTAGCGCTAGCACACGGACACTTGTATAAGTGTCCGGTGCTCCCCTCTTTAGAATGGACATGTTTCTCGCTACCCCTCAACTGGTAGCAACACTTTATTTTCTCTGCCCCACATGACCAGCGGCGAGCATTCTTTATTTCCCTGCCCCGCATGACCAGCGATGAGTAGAAGGAGGGCGCAGAAACAGCAAGATCCCGAGAGGACAACGAGAAAATTGGGAAAACGAGGAAACCGAACGACGAGATACGGGACGGCCCAGCGAACAGACTCTCACGTGAAAAGTAGCTGTGGGAGGGCGTGGCAAGCGGTAAGCGCAGGGGCCGGCATTTCAGGGCCCATACCTTACGTCTCACCAAGCTGTTTCCAGTACTGTTTTGCTCTGGGGATGACAGAGGATTGCTCTTTCTTCCACTTGTTAATGGCTTTCACAATGGTTTGCTTATCGTTTTATTCAGTGGATGGCAGCACCTTGCTCGTTCTTTCGCTCATCAATGTCTCTCTCGGTTTGTCCTCAGTTTTTCTTAGAGGATGGCAGCGCATTGCTCATTCTTTCACTCGTTAACGGTTTTCATGGTTTGTGTCCAGTATTGCTCATTGGATAGTGGGGAATTGCACATTCTTCTACTTGTCAACTGCTTTCACAACAGTTTTCGCGCCGTATTACGCAGCGGATGGCAGTACATTGCTGGTTCTTTTGATTGTCTATGACTTACCCAACAGTTGGTATGCCATATTGCGCGATTGCTGGCACTACTGCTATCTCATGGGCTTATCTATCGCCTCCGCCTGTCAATGACTTTGCTAAAGTTCCATACTCTGTAGACTACTCACTGGATCAGTCATTACTTCACTTCTCTTTGGCTTTCCCAATGGTTTTCCTGCCTGCATTGCTAGGTGAATGTGGTGGCGAATTACTTGTTCTTGTACTCTTCACTGAATTTTCCCGAATGTTTGCATGCCATATTGCTCAGTAGATGGCTGGGAATTACTCACACTTCTGCTATTTTACAGTTTTCCGCACGGTTTCCCTGCCAAATTACGAGGTGGATGGCACTGCAGATTACTTGTTCTTCTACTCAACAACTGCTTTCACAACGGTTTGCACACTGTATTGCTCTGTGGATGGTGGGGGATTGCTTGTTTTGCCGCTTGTCAATGGCTTTCATGACAGTACACATGCCGTATTGATCAGCGGATGGCAGCAATTTGCTCATACTTCTGCTCATCAACATATTTCCGCATGGTTTGTGTGCCATATTACTCTGCAAATGGTAGCAGATGGCTCATTCTTCCGCTCGTCAATGGCTTTTATAACAGTTTACCTACTGTGTTTCTCTGCGGATGGTAGCGGATAACCCATTTTTCCACTCGTCAATGGCTATCGCAACGGTTTACACACTGTATTACGCAGTGGATGGCAGCAGATTGTTAATTCTTCCGCTTGTTAACAGGTTTCGCGACGTTTTGTGTGCCACTTCTGTTCATCAACAGCTTTCCCGATGGTTTGCCCGTTGTTTTACTCAGCAGATGGTATTGCTCTGCTCATTCTTCCACTTGTCAATGGCTTTCACAGTTTGCATGTTGTATTGGTCAGTGGAGGGCAGTACATTGCTCAATCTTCTTTTGGAGAAACGTGGATGGATTCGTTGGTTCTGGCCGGGGTCTAGATAAGGTAGAAGCGGTTTCGTTTGCTTTCATTGCATGAGGGCCACGTGGCCAAGAGGGGTATCGCTGTCTAGAGCTGTGATGGGTTTACCTCTTCGATTGTGGTGGAGAAGGGCCTTCCGATCTTAGAGGCATGGTGCCCTTAGTTCTACCTAGTCCCGCTCGTTTGCATAAACTAATCCCCTCATCTCCGTAGTTTAAACTCTTATGCCCGGTGTCTCGGCTGAGAGCTAAACTGCGTTTCATTATCTGCCGCCTAGACTCTTCCGAATTCCTCAGCCATGGTCTGACCCTCCTTGTTCCTAGTCCCCGTGTGCCTCTCTCTAGCTATGTACTCATGATAATTTGTTCAGATGTAACAGTCAATGATGAGGATGCGACTGGTAGCATCATTCCTCGTGTCTCCTGACAACAAGGTGTAGCAGTATCACCTCAGGCCTCTGGCCGTCTGCGACGATACAGTGATTTCCGACTCGTGGTGTCGTTCCTCTGGGCTGTACCTTTGGAAACAACCCCGCTCCTATTCTGCGATCTAGACTTGTAACTCCTTATGTTCTCCTTTTCCTTCCGATTTGCTTGTCCATCCTATAATGACCACCAAGGTTATCTTTCTCTGCGGCAGCACTTGCACTTTCCCAGTCTGCGCTGGTACTTGGCCCGGGGTCCTCCAGTGCTGTAGAGTTGGTCGACCCGAGCCGAGCCCCGTCAGTGTTGGTTGCCCAGTCTTGGTATGCTGTCCTAAAACCATGTGACAAGTTTCCGATACCTTTCTGCCCTGTCCGTATCTTTGTGTCCGACTTGTAGTATTTAGGGTGTAACATTACCGTACACCAGCAAAAATGTCAACTTTTTCTGGGTACAATATAACTCACAAGCGGTGATGCAGGACGCGTAAGGTGGAATGGATCTGGTGGGTATATGAGGGGAGCCAGACCATCTGTCAGTTGTTTGACGAAGATTGGACCTTAACTCGTGAAGTTACAAAGAGGTATTCTTCTGTTAACTGTGATTGCTGTAGCACTTGTATCGACATCACCAGGTATTTCTGAATGCATCTGGACTTATTGTGACACTGGGGTTGTATCGTAACTGGAGTGTGGAGAGAATCAAAGGTAATCAGGCTACTTTCGAATATTCACAGCTGTCATGGCATGTGCCAGCTAGGCCCTTGGTACCGACTGGAATGCGGGAGGATGGAATGTGGAGTGACGCCTTACGGGTGAGGGAATGTGGAGTGAGGCAGTACGGGCGACGGATATCCTTAAAAGGAGCCGTCACCCACTACTCTCTTTCTTTCTCCCTTTTCCTTTCTCACGTAACAACTTGTTTCCCTGTCTCCCCGCTAGTAGAATATTAGTACTTCCTCACAACCCTCTTGCCTTGTCCTACCCGCCACGCGCGCCGTTCGCCCGCCGGTGTCCCTGTCTTGTCCGCCCGCTGCCATCCCTATCTTGTCCCCCCCGCTGCACGCCGCTCACCCGCTGCCGACCTTGTCTTGTCCACCCCGCTGCGTACTGTCCGCCCGCTACTGTCCCTGTCCTGTCCGCTCCGCAGCGCGCTGCCTGCCGCTGCCATCTCTGTCTTGCTCCCCCCCCACTGCGCGCCGCCCGCCTGCTGCCGACCTTGTCTTGTACGCCCCGCTGCACGCCGTCCGCCCGCTGCTGTCCTTGTCCTGTCCACTGTCAGGAGCCCACGCGTCCCTGCCACGTTACACTTTGTTGTGTCACCAATATCTCTCCTGATAACCACTCGAGCCTGAACGACCCCTCAGCATAGACCCCAGCAACTCCCCAGCTGCCCAGGACGCCGCCCCCTCTCCACCGATCTGCCGCGAGCTCTCGAAGGAGATCAAGAAAAAGCTTGACCTCATCGTTGGGAGCACGAGCTTTGCGTCAAAAGCAACCTTTGAATCAGCATTCCTGGAAGTTCGGAGACTGGCCAAGGCGATTCTGAATGCCCCGACCGCGGTCCCCCAGTCGCATGCGGATGACCTTGAAGAGCAACTGGCGGCGTCAAGAAGAGTGGTTGATCGTTTAGCCACGCTGGAAGGACCGCCGCCAAAACGCGCCGATCGGGTCCCGGACCCACTGATTTTTGAGCGAAGTCGTGAGAATCTGGAAGGATTCATTGTCCAACTCCGTATCAAGCTATTCAGTGACCCATCCCGTTTCCCAACACCTGCCTTGTGCATGGGATACGCGTTCAACCGGCTGGGAGAACGGGTGGAAGCACAAATCCTGCCATTAGTGCAGAGCGGGAAGTTCCTCCTGGAAGATTTGGACAACATTATTCGAATCCTCGAGAACGCTTTTGGTGACCCAGACCCGGCCGCTACCGCGCGAAGCAAACCCCACGCCCTGAGGCTAGGGAAGAAGGAGTTTACCGTGTACTTTGTGGAATTTCAGATGCTGGTCTCTAAGCTGAATTGGGGAGAAGAAGCAAAGTTGGATGCCCTGAAGGAGGGGGTATCAATCGAACTCCGTCATCAACTCCTTGGTCGTATCCACGGCTTGAACTTCGACAAGTTTGTGGCGTTGTACCAACAGCCCGACTCCGAAATCCGGGCCCTTCAGCATTACGAAGAACAAACTGGCAACTCATCCCACCAGCAACCGCAGGCCACCCAGAACCTGCCGCGCACACACCCACCAGCACCGACCTATACCACAGTTACTGGCGGACCTGAGCCAATGGATCTCAGTGCCAGTGGTGCCGGTCGTGGGAAAATCTCCGAACAAGAACGAGCAGCCAGGCTCAGGGAAGGTCATTGCCTCTACTGTGGTGGGGTGGGACACATGGCTCGCCATTGCCCCAACAAATCCAAGAACCCCTTGCGTGCCGCTTCCGCTCAGGTGGAGTACTTCCCGGACACGCCTGCGAATCCGAGCACGTTTGCGAACCCGAATCTGAACACGCTTGCGAACCCGAATCCAAACACGTTTGCGAACCCAAACCCTTTTGGTGGCGGTGGTGGGGGAGGAAATAGTGGTGGTGGTGGAAACGGGGGCCAAGGCCAGTCGGAAAATACCTAGACCAACAGCTGCATGATGGCACTGTTGTTGGTCATATTAAGAAGAAGTCATTGTCTACGCGTATGTTTCGTTTGTCTAGCTTGTCAGTCTTGGGGGGAATAATGGAAGGAAGACATCTTGTTGTGCTATGCAATGTTTCCTTCGGCAACAAAACTGTTGCTACCCACGCCCTCATTAACTGCGGAGCCACAGGAATCGCTTTCGTAGACGAAGACTTTGCCTGCCATCACCAACTCCCACTCACACCTCTCCAGTACCCTAGAAGCCTCGAGGTTATCGACGGCCGCCCTATATCCTCCAGTGTTACACCCTAAATACTACAGGGTCGGAATACAGATACGGACCAGGCAGGAAGGTATCGGAAACTCGTCACACGGTCTTAGGACGGCATACAGAGACCGGGCAACCGACAGCATCGGGGCTCGGCTCGGGTCAACCGACTCTGCGGCACCAGGAGGTCCCTGGGCCAAGTACCGGCACAGACCGGGAAAGCGCAAGTGCTGCCACGGAGGAAGACAACCTTGGTGGTCATCATAAGAAGG
>Ga0307516_10003723_pt1 | contig 19384 bp, 16 predicted proteins | sample 19_EM_MG_FD_203310 | JGI IMG/M metagenome (GOLD analysis project Ga0307516, IMG submission 203310) | Populus trichocarpa ectomycorrhiza microbial communities from riparian zone in the Pacific Northwest, United States - 19_EM | ecosystem: Host-associated > Plants > Roots > Unclassified | place...
CGGACGGCGACCACGCCCGCGACGAGATGAGCGACCTGATCCACCGAGCCAGAGGCAAGGAATTCCGCAGCATCGGCATCCAACTCGGCTACCGCTACAGCGGTTCCCCGATCTGCGTACCGGACGGCACACCGGAACCACCCGACGAACCGAACAACTACACACCCTCAACCTGGCCAGGCTGCCGCGCACCCCACCTCTGGCTGCCCGACGGCAGCTCCACACTCGACCACTTCGGCCACGGCTACGTCCTCGTCACCTCAGGAACAACCGACCCGTCCGAACTGGTCACGGCCGCGCGACGGCGTCGCGTCCCACTGACGCTCCTACACCTCACCAACCCCGCCGCGGTGAACCTCTACGAACGGCCACTGGTGCTGGTCCGCCCCGACGGGCACGTCGGATGGCGAGGCACACAGGCCCCTGCCGACTCCCTCGCCGTCATCGACCGACTACGAGGAGCAGCAATGCCGGACCCAGCCAAACCCTCGGCCCAGGCGGCGCGGACGGCGGCATCAGGTACCGGGATCCGGGTACCCTGACCCACCCTGACCCACCCTGACCCACCCTGACCCACCCTGACCCACCCTGACCAGGGTCGACGATCCTAGACCGGCCGGCGCTGCCGCAGGACGGATTCCATCAGGAACCGGATCATCTCATGCGCCGGCCTGTTCAGATCGTTGGGCACGTTCGCACCTTCGAACACCGCGACCGCGACGTCGCGGACCAGCGCCACATCGACATTCGGGTCGGCGTCGAGACTGTGTTCGGCCAGCACCTCATCGACCATGCCCACAATCCAACCCAGGAAGGTGTTATGGGCCGTACGAACCGCTCCGGAATGCGGAAGCCGATCATGCATCGCCTGATGCAACGACCGATACTGCCGCATGTCGGACAGCCCCCGCACCAACCGACTCAACGGGCCAGCGCCCGCCAGATCCTGATGCAGAATCCGGATCTCCCGACTGAGCATCCGATCCATGACGGCAGCAAAAATGTCATCCTTGGAATCGAAATACCAGTAAATGTTGCCACTCGCCACACCCGCCGCCGCGCTGATCTCCGCCATCCTCGCACCCGCGTAGCCCTTCGCGAGAAACAGCTCCGTCGCCGCGGCCAGCAGATCACCCGCCCGCTCCTCCCTGGGGATCTGTTGGCGGTTACGCGGCATCCCGGCTCCAATCCCATACTCACCTGTCTCAGCCGAGAGTCTAAACACCGGGCACGCCCGCGCATGCCGGACAGTAAGGACTCCGTCCGGTCCGAGGTTCCGCCGAGGAGGTGCTACTGGTTTCCCGTCAGATCGTCATTGAATGAACGTCCACCGGCTGTCACGGACGCCGACCTTCGGGCTCCACCCCAACCGGCGAGAGATCCCTAGACCACTGGTCACGACCGACGGCACGACCGCGGTCAGCGACACCGACCCGGACCCGACCACAACCGACAACGCGGCAACGACCCGCCCCTCGACATCCATGATCCGAGTCGCCACGGAATCCGCACCTGGCGTCAACTCCCCCCGCACCACCGCGGTCCCCGTGCGCTGACAGTCAGCAAGCTCCTCACGTAGCCGTCCCGGGTCGGTGACCGTCCACGGCGTGAACCGCTCCAGCCCGCGCTTCACCAGTTCATCGAACAGCCCACCGTCACCATGAGCCAGCAGCACCTTGCCCACCGCCGAGCAATGCAGCGGCAACCCGCCCCCCACCCCGGACGTCAACCCGACCGCACTCGGCGTGGAAAGCCGCTCTACGATGACCCCTTCGCCTCCCTCGAGGACCGCGAGCTGCACGTGCTGGTGCAAGGCGGCGTAAAGGTCCTCCATGAACGGCAAAGCCACCGTCCGCAACGGCTCCGTCAACGGCGCAAGCGTGCCCAGCTGCCACAGCCGCGTCCCCACCGTCAGTACCCCGTCCGGTGCCCTGTCCAGCGCACCGGCAGCCACCAGCTCGAGCACCAGCCGGCGCACCGTGGCCTGCGGCAACGCCGTCCGCCGGGCCAGCCCGGCCAGCGTGAACCGGGTACACCCCGGGCGGAACGCGAACAGAATCTGCAACAGCCGGGAACTCACGCTGCGCCCCGGTTCGCTGGTCGGCGGCATGGCTCAACGATAGCCATTGAACGAACGCTACTGGCATGTTCGCTCATTCAATGAACTCCGCGGTTGCCCGACAAGCCAGGCCGGCGAAACGATCGCCGCCATGGTCGCATCGTCTGCCAGTACCCCCCGGTCGCCATCGTCGGTGGCGGCATCGGTGGCCTCGCCGCCGCCTTCCTGCACCGCGCCGGGCTCCGCTGCACTGTCTATGAACAGGCCCCGCGCTCAAGGAGGTCGGCGCCGGGCTCGTCCTTGCGCCCAACGCGGCACGGCTGCTGGCATTCGCCGACAACACCCGCGCCGAAGCCTGCGTCGTGATCGGCGCCGACGGCGTGCACTCCACGGTGCGGGGCGCGGTAGTCGAGCCCGCGCCGGCAACCCATTCGGGAATCCGCGCGTTCCGTACCCTCGTGCCCGCCGACCGGGCACCCGCGTTCACCCGCCGCCGCGCCCAGACGCTGTGGATCGGCCCCGGCCGCCACCTGGCGCACTACCCCACCTCCAGCGAGGCCGCCGTCAACCTCGTGGCCTTCGCACCGGCCGGCAATTACCCGACCGAGTCCTGGAGCGCTGGAGCGCTGGTCCGGTCGCCCTCCTCGGCGACGCAGCCCACCCCATGTTCCCCTCCTTCGCCCAAGGCGCCGCCCAGTCCATTGAGGACGCCGCCGTCCTGGCCCGCTGCATCGCCCAGGACACGCAGACACCCGCACGCGCGCTGCGCCGCTACGAGTCGCTCCGGATCGGACGCACCACCCGACTACAGCAGATCAGCCACGCCAGAGCCCACATCAACCACCTCCCCGACGGGTCCGAACAGGAAGCCCACGACGCATCCCTCGCCGACGCCGACCCGCTGGTCACCAACGGCTGGATCTACGCCCACGACGCGGAGGCGGAGGCGGAAAAGGCCGCGGCCCCGGCCTGACACAGCCAGGTCTGACCACAGCATGGTCTGAAGAGGAGGACGCACATGGAGCTCTTCAGCGAAGAGCGGTCCGCGCAGGTGGTCGCCGCGAGCTTCGGCAATGCCCCGAGCCCGCGGTTGCGGCAGCTGCTGGCCGCGCTGGTGCGGCACCTGCACGGCTTCGTCAAGGAGGTGGAGCTGACCGAGGAGGAGTGGGCCGCAGCCATCGACTTCCTGACCCGCACCGGGCAGAAATGCGACGACGTGCGGCAGGAGTTCGTGCTGCTCTCCGACGTGCTGGGCATCTCGATGCTGGTGGAGACGATCAACCACCGCACCGGTGGTGCCTCGACGGAGTCGACGGTCCTCGGCCCGTTCCACATGGTCGCCTCCCCGCCGCGGGAGCTAGGCGAGAACATCGCGCTGGACGGCAAGGGCGAGCCGTGCCTGGTCACCGGCCGGGTGACAGGGCCCGACGGTGAGACGCTCGCCGGGGCCCTCGTCGACGTGTGGCAGGCCAACGCCGAAGGCTTCTACGACGTGCAACAACCGGGTGTGCAGCCGGAGCGCAACCTGCGCGGGCTGTTCACGGCCGACGAAAACGACCGGTTCTGGTTCCGGACGATCGTGCCCCGCTACTACCCGATCCCCGACGACGGTCCGGTCGGCCATCTGTTGGCCGCGACCAGCCGGCACCCGAACCGGCCGGCGCACATACACTTCATCGTCACCGCGCAGGGCTACCGGCCAGTCACCACCCACCTGTTTGTCGATAGCAGCCCCTACCTGGACTCCGACGCCGTTTTCGGCGTCAAGGAGAGCCTGGTCCGGGAGTTCCCGCTCATCGACGACCCGATGCGCGCCACCGAGGTCGGGCTGCCCAACCCGTTCCGGGCCGTCCACTTCGACGTCGGCCTGTTACGCGCCTACCAGGAACCCCCGACGGAAAGGAATTCGCACGATGACCGCTGGTAAGGGTGGGTGCGATTCGCGCTTGGTGGCGAGGTAGCGGGCGTTCACCGCCGTGTGTCGCGCTCGCGAACCATCGCAGGGCTGACGGTCGCAGAGGCAGCCGAGCCGGAGTCCGGGTCACCTGGATGCCCTCACCCTGCCCGCAGGGCTGTCGGCAACCAGCGGCATGAACGCGATCGCCTGGGCCGTTGGCCCGGCGCCCGTCAGCCCGTTTTCTCGTAGGTCGCCACCGTCACAGCGCGCCAGGGTGTGGCTGAACAGGCTATCCGAGGAACTCCGGGCGCGTCTCGGCCGACAGGACAGGCCCAGGCTGTCGACGTCCACCGCGTGCACGACAATGTGGTAGTGGTGCGGGCCGTGCCAGGCGGCGGCACGGCGCCGACCGGCTGCGGCGACACGAGCCCAGCGAGCTCATGCCGCCGCGCAGGCGGTGGTCAACGCCGCACCGACCGGCCGCGAAGGCCGCGTGTGCACCACTCATGCCGCCGCTTCCGCGGCACGTGCCGGTGCCGGTGCCGCGACAAGCTCGCTGGAGGACGCGAGGTTGCGAGGCAGCAGTGCCATGACGATCGCGGCCAGAATCGCGACGACAATAACTGCGAAGAAAGGCGCATTGGGTGCATCGGTGAGGCTCGTGACAACGGAGAGATACGCAGGGCCGACAATGGCGCCGATACGTCCGATGCCGAGGCCGATGCCCAATCCGGTACCGCGCAGGGCGGGCAGGTAGAACGCGCTCATGCACGCAATGATCATGTTGAGCGACGACAGCGAGCCGAGTCCGGCCAGCGCCGACACCACGAGCAGGATCGGTCGCGGCTGCGGCGTGCTGAGTACGAACAGTGCAATAGCGGCGAGCACGAACAGGCTAAACGTGACCGTCCGCAGGTGGCCCCGGTCCGCGATCGGTGCAACCGCGATACCGCCGATGGTCGCGCCTATGGTGAAGGCGATCAGGAACTCCAGCGACGAACCGAGATCGTATCCGGCTCGCACCATCACCGTAGGCAGCCATATCGTTGTGCTGAACAGCAGGGCATTGCTCAGAAACGCCGCGATCCAGAACAGGATCGTGGTTCGCCGGACGCCCGGAGCGAGGAGCTGGGAGACGCGGTTGCGCTTGGACGAGGCTTCAGTCGGGCTTCCCGCCGGGGCCTCTCCGGGCACCAGCCACCAGATGAGCGGCACAAGCAGGATGGGCAGCACACCAGGGAGGAACAGCACCTGGAAATGCACCCCAGGCAACAGCGCCCGACCGATCAGCGCCACGATCACACCACCGATGCCGATGCTGCCAAACGCAATGGTGAGATAGAGCGTCCTGCGTCGAACCGGCGCCTGGTCGGCGACGAACGCGCTCACGAGCGGAATCAGCGCCCCGAGAGCGAGGCCGGTGCAGAACCTGACGACGGCGAAGACCACCAGGCTCGGCGCGAGCGCGGCCGCCAACATCGATAGCGAGATCCACGCCACCGCGATGGCCAGTGGGGCGCGACGTCCCCAGCGATCGGCGGCCCAGCCCGCGAACATCGCGCCGAACGGCATGCCGAGGGCAGTGGCACTGCCGAGGAGCCCGATGGTGGCGGCGGTCCCGCCCCACGGCTGGTAGCCCTCCAGGCTCGGCCCGATTGTGCCGAGAATGTACAGATCGTAGCCGTCCACGAGGAGAATGAGGCAGGCGATACCAAGCATCAGGGCGGGCTGCCGCCTCGGGGACATGGACACGGTCGTCGAGCTCATCTGCTCTCCAATGAGAGATGGGGTTAGCAAAGGTGAGGAGTTGGCCGTCTCTTGGATCGGCCGCTTACCGGCACGTAATGCCGGGCCCAATGGCTCAAGTAGGGTGAGGGAAGGGTCCGGCTCACCTCGTCCGCGCGGAACCCATTTCGTCATTGAATGAACGACCACCGCTGCCCTCACGGACGCCGACGTTCGGGCTCCACCCGAACCGGCGGAGATCCCGAGTCGCCACCGAATCCGCAACCGGCGTCTACTCTCCCCGCATGCGTTCATTCAATGGGCGCCGCTGTTCCCCGATGAGCTGGATCCGTCAACGATCACGGCTATGGTCCGCTTTGCCTGTCGGCACCCCGCATCGCCACCGTCGGTGGCGGCCCCGGCGCCTGACCCAGGGCCAGGACGACACACCGATGACTGGTGACGACGAGAGACTGAGGTATCGATGAACGCGGATCAGGCGAAGATCAGGCAGGTTGTGGAGAACTGGGCGCTGTGGCGGGACGCCGGCGACTGGGACCGGTTCGCCACCACCTGGCACCCGGACGGCTGGATGAGTGCCACATGGTTCCAAGGCTGCGCCGCCGACTTCATCGCCGCCAGCAAGCGGGGCTTCGAGAACGGCCTCAGCATCCTGCATTTCCTCGGCGGGCACACGTCGGACGTGGCGGGGGACCGTGCGATCGCGCAGACCAAGATGACGATCAACCAGCGCGCGGAAGTCGACGACGTACTGCTGGACGTGGTGTGCACGGGCCGCTTCTACGACTTCCTGTCCCGCGACGACGACGAGTGGACGATCGTTCGCAGGCAGCCCATCTACGAGAAGGACCGCCTCGACGTCGTAGACCCCGCCACCTCACTCAAACTCGACCCCGAGTTGCTCGCCCGGTTCCCGACCGGATACCGCCATCTTGGATACGTGCAGACAAAGGCCGGGTTCGCGGTGAAACTCGGCCTGCCGGGCCTGGTCGGGGAGGAGGTCGACCGGCTCTACGAGGAGGGCGCCGCCTGGCTGTTGGGCTCCGAGAGTCCCGGTGCGCCGCAATGACTCCAACTCCCATCCCGCAACCGACGCTCTGACTTGCGGATCAGGTGGCCCGGCGCCCGGGAGAGCTCGACGGCGGAGGTGGTGCGCACCGCACCGCATCGGGTGCGGGGGCGTTGCCTGCTGGTTCCGCGTTCCGCGGAACAGATCAGCTAGCGCGGTGCGCCCTGCCAGCGCCAGGAGGTCAGCCGGTCGTGGCCCGGCAGCGCGACGCGGCCGGTCGCCCACAGCAGGGTCTGCCAGCGGTCCGTGCCGGCCGGGACGTCGGGGAACAGCCGATCCAGCACGCGGGCGCACAACTCCCCCGGCGGCTCCCAGGTCAGCCCCAGGCCGGCGGCCACGTCGCGCATGTGCACCAGGGTCTCCACCACGCCCATCGCCGCGAAGCCCTCCGGGTCGGCGGCGCCGTAGACGTGGTAGGAGCGCACGGTGGGCGGGGTCACCTCGACCATCGCGGCCAGCAGGGCGCCGGAGGACTCGAGCACCTGCAGCAGGCCGGCCGGCCCGTCCTCGGGCACCGCCCAGACGCTGAGCGCGGGCCCACCGGGGCGGCGGTACTGCCAGCTGAACGGCACGGGGCCTTCCGCCGAGGGCCGGCGGGGGCCGAGCTGCCCCGCGTACGCGAAAAGGTCGTCGGCGATGTGCTCGACCGTCTCCCAGCAGTCCCAGTCGAGGTCGCCGGCCGGCACCCGCCAGTCGCGCCGCACCACCGGCGCCAGCGCATCGGCCGCGAGGTAGACGGCTTGACGGACATCGGCCGCAGTCACCGGATCGGTAGGCATCACTGAACCTTAGTGGCGCTGGGGGCGCTCGTTCGCCGGGGCTGCGCGCGGTCAACGACCGGTTCTTCCGGCGCGGGAGCACCGGCGCGCCGCGACGAGTTGCCCGCCGAGCTGGACCGGCCGTTCTGGGCTCAGCTGGAGAAACGCCGCGGTGGACCCGTGACTCAGGGCGACCTTCCCCGACCTTCGAGGGGTCGATCCGATGCCGATTGATTTGATACTCCCTGGCTGGCTGGGTGCGCGTGGAGAGTCACGCATAATGACAAGCCGCCGAGGCCAGCGCGTTATCTGGCGGCAGAAGCGGATGTCGGGCCCGGTCGCCGGAATGGCGATGTGACGGATTGTTCCGAGTCATCTCCCAATGTTTTTCGGTGGTGCGGGTCGGGATTCTTTGTTCCTGGATCGGATGGTATCCGGGTGATCGAATAATGGCGGGGCGGGTGCATAATCTGTGGGTGGGGCAGATGGGATTGTTCACGAGGGCTCAAGTCGCCACCATGCGTGACAGGACCAGGCGGCGCAATTACTCGGCCGAGGCCGAGGATTTCCGTCGGGAACACGCAAGGCATCGGGAGTGGGGGCTGACGCAGCGGCATGCCCGGAAGCTGAGCCGCTTGTACGGCAGCACCGCCAACGCCGCGGCGGCGTTCCAGCGTCGTGTCGACGATCTGAACTCTGCCTCCTGTTCGGCCGGGGCGGTCACACCGATCTCGTTCGAGCCGGTCGGACCCGAGCCGCCCGCGTCTGCGCCCGCCGTAGCCGAACCGGTCGGACCGGTCGGACCGGTCGGACCGGTCGGACCGAAGGCCATCACATCCGAGCAGGTCGAGCCCGTGCAGGTCGAGCCCGTGCAGGCCGAGCCCGTGCAGGTCAAGCCCGAGCTAGCCGAGCCCCAGCTAGCCGAGCCTGTGCAGGTCGAGCCCGTGCAGGTCAAGCCCGTGCAGGCCGAGCCCGTGCAGGCCGAGCCCGTGCAGGCCGAGCCCGTGCAGGCCGAGCCCGTGCAGGCCGAGCCCGTGCAGGTCAAGCCCGAGCTAGCCGAGCCCGTGCAGGTCAAGCCCGAGCTAGCCGAGCCTGTGCAGGTCGAGCCCGTGCAGGCCGAGCCCGTGCAGGCCGAGCCCGAGCAGGCCGAGCCCGAGCAGGCCAAGCCCGAGGGTGTGGAGTCCGAGGGTGTGGCGGGCGCGGCGAGGGTGAGTGGCCCGGGCGGGCCAGGAAACGCCAGCCGATGCCCGGATCGCCGTTTCTGCTCGAGCCGCCCGGGAAGGCACGGCCCCGGACGCCCGGGAAGACATCCCGGGTCGGCATGGAAAGGGCCACGCCCGCCGGAATCACCTCGGTACATCCGCCCGAGAACAGACCCGGAATCTCCGCAGAGCCAGGCGCGAAGACCTGCGGGCACGACTGGCTGTAAGAATGCACGCCAGCGGCGAAGAACACCACTTTCATCACGCCCGGACCGAACAACATCACCGATACCGAGAAGCTGCCACGACCATATCCCACCGTGATACCCGCCGGGGCCCGCCGAATACCCAGCAGGTCGCGCTCACATCGGCAAATCCGTACACGTGATCATGCCGCTCTTTTGCCCGGCCCGGCTACCCATGGTGATGGGAGGCCGTGGTCGGCATCATGCCGGTCGGGGAGCGATGCTGCGGTAGAGCGCGTTGCTTCGACCTTCGCCAGCGGCTGCGCGCTCCCGGGGCGTTCTCGTGGAGGTAATACCTCGCCGACGTTCATCTGGGAGCAGACACAGGATCACGCAGGCGCCTACGACGAGTAGACCGATACGACGCCCGCCCCGGCGTTCGAGACGCTCACCGGTGTGCGACGGCCGGGGCCCGCCAGAGACGCTAACTGACGCGCAACTCCTCCATGTCCGTCACCTGACCGTTCTTGACCTGAAGCTGGTAGGGGGAGGTCGACAGGCGGCCGTTGCCGGCTGCTGGATGGCCGGCCAGGAAACCGGCCAGCTCGGTCACCGGGATGCTCGCAGAGGTCGGAATTCCGTCGCTGACGGTTGTCACCCTGACAGGATCGGCGATCCCGAGCGTACGAAGTCGCGGGTTGTCGTTCACGATGGCGCGGTCCTTGAGCTCGATCCGGTCGACCGTCACGGTGTGCCGTGCCGAGTCGACCGCCGTGAGGTACGCCGGATTCCGCCCATCCATGTCCGTAGCCAGTGGCGGTTGCTTGGCAGGAGCGGGGGCGCTGCGCACGGGCTCAGTGGCTGATACGGCTGCGACCTCTGGCTTGGTGTCCGTGAGGTCGCAGATGTGATCCGGGCGGGGAACCGTGTCGGCGAACTGCTGCCATTCGGCGGTGGTGATGTCGCGCGCTGCGGTGCGGCACGCGGTGGCGGTCCAGGTGTCCGGCGTGAGGGTCCACCGGGTGTAGAGGCCGTCCTCGTCGCCTTCCGTCACGCTGATCAACTCACTCGCGTTCGGCAGGAAGGCGAACGAAGTCTTCTCGGCGGCCCGGCCCGGGGGCAGGTCGACGGCACCCAGTTGCCGGCCGGAATCGGCGGCGGTGACGACGACGAGACCGTCCGAGCGCCGCTGGGCGATCATGGAACGGCTGATCACCGGGTGGCTCTTGGTGCGGTTGCCGGCCGGCATGAAACCGGCGTCCTGGGTGATCGACCGAGCCGGCTGGTCCGCGCCTTGCCCCCAGACCTCCAGGGTGCCGTTCCTTCGCTGGATCAACACGTTGTCGCCGAGTCCGACGTCGAGAACATTCTCGCCCGGAACATCCTTGATCTTCCCGTCCTGAATCAGGAAGATGCGAGCCTCGAGTTGGTCGGCCCGGACCGCGACGGTCCGGACCGCGACGGTGCGGTTGTCGCTGCTGAGCCAGCGGTCGGAGATCTCCTCGTCCGAGGGCAGCCGCGTCAGCGTCCGGACCGTCTCACCGGACGCGATGTCGTGCACCTCGATCTGCTGCTCCCTCTCGACCACCATCTGCTTCGCGTCGGGTGACAGGGCCAGCACCGTGTCGTTCGCACCCAGCGGAGAGGCCCGCAGCACCCGGGCTGGATCCGCTGCCGCGCGCGCCTCGAAGCGCGTGCCGCGGACCACGTAGATGGTCTGGCTGTCGGCGGACCATCCGACGAGACCGAAGTATTCGGCGATGACGTCTTCGTTGACGATCTTCGACGTGCCCGCCGCCGTGTTGAGGACAGTCAGCGCCTGTCCGCCGTTGCCCGCGATCGCCACCCATTGGCCATTCGGCGCCACCGAGAGCGCGGGCGGCGGGCAGCCGTGACAACCGAAAGGCACGTGCACCTTCGATCCGGTGCCGATTCTGGTGAGCTGACCGGTGTCCCACAGCACGAGTGAGTCCCCGGCGGCGGAGACCAGGTGGGTATTGTCGCCGAGAAAGCGCAGGCCACCTGACGGCACGGGGCCGCCGCCGCTCAGCACCTCCTGGGTGGCGGCCGTTTCCCCGGAACCCGTTCTGGACAGGTAGATCGTGCCGGCGTCGGCGACCGCGGTGTGGGTGCCATCGGGACTGATCGCGATCGCCTGCTCGTCGGTGCCGTGAGACAGTGCCCAGAGAGTCGGCCGATTCTGATCAGCCACCCGGTCGGTGGACCAGAGCATCAACTGGCCGTCACCCCTTACCCAGCGCGAACCTGGCACCACCGGGGGCCAGTGTCAACTCGGTGCCCCAGTTTCCCAGCAACGACTCGCCGGAGGAGTTCACCGCGGCCAGGGCCGGCACGGTCTTGCGATCCCAGAGGGCATCGGTGGACATGGCGACGACTGCGAACTCGCCGTCGAACTGGATGTGCGCCGGCGAGTACGCCGTGGGGCGCTGGGTCGTCCGACCGGTGGTGGTATCCAGTAGCTGGAGCCGTTTCGGATTCTCGCTCGCCAGCACCACGAAACGGCCCGACGGCGAGATCGCCACCACGCCGTTGGCCCGGGTCGAGAAGCTGAGCGGCTGGGCACCTGAGGAGGTCCAGCGCACCGCCGACGAATCGCTGTCGGCCACCACCACGGAGCCGTCGGCGCTGACCGCCACGCCACGAACCCGGCCCTGCAACTCGGCCACGAGCGTCGGTGGGCCGCCGGCCACCGTCCAGCGCAGCACCCGGCCCGTCGTGGTGCCGGCGACCACGACCTTGCCGTCCGCCGAACTGGACAGAACCGCCACCGGGCCCCCAGCGGGCAGGTAACGTATCAGCGCCGGACTGGCCGTTACCGCCTGGAACAGTGCGGCCCGGGTCTGGTGGTCGTCATGCATCCTGTGCGCTTCGACCGCGAACAGCTGAGCCAGATCCATCCGGCTGCCGGTCAGGCTGGTCGCGGTCGCGGCGAGCTGGCGTGCGATGGCGATCCGCGACTGTGTCCGCGCCTCGTTCCGTTGTAGCACCGCGAACACCGTCGCGGCCAGGACGGCTACCAGCAGGGCGCTCAGCGTGGCGACGGTTGTGCGCAGGATGCGCTTGGTCCGCCGTTCCAGCACCAGGTGCTCGCCGACCAGGGTGTCCTTGTCCACACCGCGGATCGGCGCAGCGAACTCTGCGACCAGGTCACCGAGCTGTGGCCGGGCCTCCGGATCGGACAAGCCGCGCGGCCTCGAGCGAAGATCGATCCAGAACGGTTCATGCCGGAAGACCCGGCTGACCGTGGGCGGGAGCGCGGTGGTCCGCGACCAGTCGAAGTCGCCGCCTGGGTGATCCCAGGCGATCTCCCCGTCGGCGAGCGCGATCAGCATCCGGTCCTGCGTGCGGTTCTCAGTCCACCACTTGATCTCCTCGGGCACCCATCGGGACTGGGCGGAGGCGGGCGAGGCCATCAGGATGAACCACTCCGACCGGGACAGCGCGTCCACGATGCTGGGCCACAGCTCCGGGGTCGCCGCGAGGTTGGTCGTGTCACGGAACACCCGCAGCGCGCGAGGCAGGTACCAGGGACGGGCGAAGCGCTGCAGCTCGGACTGCAGCGCCTCGGCAAGCGGCCGTTCCTGCTGATGGCTGTATGAGATGAACGCGTCGTACTGTGCCGAGGAGGTCCGCAATGCCGATCACCTCCTCGGGTTCTGGTCGCCCGCCGATCGGCGGCCAGAGTCGAATCCGCAGTGAACAGCAGGCTCGTACAGCCCGGTCACGCTTGTAAAGGAGGACGACCGTATTTGGCATGCAGGCTCAGGCTCGCGGGTGATATCCACGCACGGATGCGTACCGTCGCAGAGCCCCGCGACGGCGCTGCCCGGTCATGAGCGAGCAGCGCCACCGCGGCCGTGGTTCAGGCTCGCCACATCCGGTAGAAGGGCGTGTCGTCGGGCATCCGGATGTCGAACGGGATCATGTCGGAGTAGCCGTAGCGGTGGTAGAGGCGGATGTTGTCCTCGTTGGTCGCCTCGAGGTAGGCCGGCGTGCCAGCCAGGTCCTGGTGGGTGCTGTCCATCAGCGCACCGCCGAGGCCCCGGCCCTGGTGGTCCGGGTGGACCGCGAGGAAGGCGAGGTGCCAGTGCGGGTCCACCGGGTGGTGCTTGTCGAACAGCTCGTCCAGGGCCTGGAAGTGTGGCAGCCACTCCCCCGCCAGCGCGGCGAGGCGTTCCTCGTAGTGCGGGATCTCCGGCATCTCGTGCGTACGGTCGAACCACACCGCCGTCGCGGCCAGGCCGCCGGCCGGGTCGTCGATCACCTCGACCTTGCCGCAGAGCGGCGCGTGCTCGGTGAGCAGCGTGAAGAAGTCGCCCATCACCCGCAGCCGCGCCGCCGGATCCGGGACCAGGGAACGGTTCTGCTCCAGGTGGTCGAAGGACAGGGCGATGAGCGCGCCGGCCGCGGGCAGCTCGGCCTCGGTGGCGGGACGGATGACTGGGGTCACTTGTGGGCCTCCGAGGTGACGTCGCGGAAGGAGAGGCCGGCGCCGGCGCTGCGCGCACCCATGCCGATGCCGTTGTAGACCAGGGGGCGGCTCCGGCGCAGGATCAGCGCCCAGCCGACGCCGGCCAGGGTGAGCACCGCGTACGCCAGCGGGACGGCCCAGGTCGGGGTGGCACCGGGCTCGACACCGAAGAGGATGGCGATGTTCGTCAGCGCCAGGTACGTGACCACCAGCAGCAGCGCCGTGCCGAGCACCGGGGCGCCGATGCGGTGCCAGGCGTCCTCGCCCGAGGGGTTGCGGGCGAAGTAGCCGATCACCGCGGCGGAGGTGACGGTGATCAGCAGCAGCACGCCGATGCCGCCCAGGGTGCCGCCCCAGAAGAAGAGCTGCACCAGCGGGTCCCAGCCGGCCAGCGCGTACACCAGGATGACGATCAGGCCGAGCGCGGACTGGGCCAGCGAGCCGTTCTTCGGCGCGCCGGTGGCGGGCACCGTGCGGCCGAAGGCCCGCGGCAGCACGCCCTCGCGGCCGAGCGAGAAGGTGTACCGGGCGATGATGTTGTGGAACGAGATCATCGCCGCGATCAGCGACGTCAGGAACAGGGCGTGGCCGAGGTGCAGGGCGGTGCTGCCGAGCCGGTCGGAGGCGAGGTTGAAGAACAGCTCGGGGCCTTCGGCGCCGGCCCGCTCGACTGCCTTGCCGCCGGCGGCGGAGATCATCGCCCAGGAGGAGAAGGCGTACAGCACGGCGATGAGCGCGACCGCGATGTACGTGGCCCGGGGCACCGTGCGGCGCGGGTCGCGCGACTCCTCGCTGAACACCACGGACTGCTCGAAGCCGGTGACGGCCATGACCAGCAGCGCCCCGGCGCCCGTACCGACCAGGCTGGACGGGTTGACGGGCGCGGACGAGGCCGCGAAGTCCGGGTTCAGCATGTCGGCGACGCTGAAGACGGCCACGAGCACGATCTCGGCGACCAGCAGGGTGCCCAGCACCTTGCCGTTGACCGCGACGTCCCGGACGCCGAGGACGGCCACCAGTGCCCAGCCCGCCAGCGCGAAGCCCCACCACGGCAACTCGACGCCGAACCAGTCGGCGAACAGCGGGGCCGCGATCGCGCCGAAGCCGCCGTACGAGGCGAACTGGAAGCTGTTGTAGGCCAGCAGCGCGACCCACGCGCCGCCGACCCCGAAGGGCCGGCCGATGCCCCGGGCGATGTAGGCGTAGAACGCGCCGGCGTTGGCGATGTGCCGGGACATCGCGACGTAGCCGACCGAGAAGACGGCGAGGACCACCGCGACCGCGAGGAACGCGATGGAGATGGCGGTCAGGCCGGTGACCGCGAGGCCGGTGGGGACGACGCCCGCGACGACGGTGAGCGGCGCGGCGGCCGACATCACGAAGAACACGACGGCCGCGACGCCGAGGCGGTCGCGGGCCAGGGCGGTCGAGAGCTGGCTTTCTCTGACGGGGGTGGACGTGCTGGACACGGGGATCTCCCAACGGGACAGGTGGGGGTCAGGCTCGGCGGGCCATCACGGCGTCGCCGACGGCGGCCTCTGCGTGGCCGACGAGGTACTGCAGCGGGGCCGGCATCCGCCGGCGCAGCTGGTCGAACAGGTGGTCGCGCTCGTGGGCTTCGAGCGTGACGAACACGTGCTGATCGAGGCCGGTGGCCAGCACCAGCCCGGTGAGCACGAGATCGGGGCTGTCCAGCAGCTCGCCGCGGGTGGCGGCGATGCGGATGCGGGTGCCGGGCCAGCCGGTCAGCGAGGGGTCGGTGGGCACGAAACGCACCTTGATGCCGAGCAGGCCGCGCTTCTCCACCCGCCGGACCAGGCCGGCGCGGGCGAGGCGGCGTTCGACGAGTTCGGCGGCGACGCCGGTGGCCAGGAAGGAGATCCAGTCGCGGACCTTGCGGTGGTGGCTCTCGCGCAGCAGTTGCTCCAGCACGGCCGAGGTCGGCGGGTCGGCGGTGGGCCGCTCGTCGAGCACCGTCAGCTCGTTGTCCTGCACCTCCAGCCGGCGCCACAGGACGAGCTCGGCGAGCAGGGCGGCGGCCAGGCCGAGGCCGAGGGTGGCGGGGGTGAGCAGGCAGCGGCCGCGGGTGGAGTCGTGGGCGGCGAGATACAGGTCGTCGGCGAGCGGCAGCTGACTGGTCGCCACTCGGCGGTCTCCTTCCTCCTCGGACGCGGACACGGCCGGGCGACCGCGGGCCCGTGCCGGCCGGCGGTGACGGATAGCTGGTGACGGATAGCTGATAGACGCATGACGGATGCGCCGCAACCGGTTACGGTGGGCGGCCTCCGCACAACACCGCGTAGCATGCCAGCGCCCCGCACGCCGCGCAATGTCCAGAGTGGCTGGATCGGGAATACATCCCCGAGAAAGGCCGCGAGCTGCGGTTTTCCCCTCCGGAAGATCGAGGAATTTAACGCGGTCGTCATGTTTCAGCCGGGTTTAGTTGACGACTCAAGTAAATCGCCGTATCGTGGCGCTGGTAGTTGAAGCGTCAACCGGAGGCACCCGATGAGCACCATGCCCGCCCTCTTCATCAGTCACGGCGCCCCACCCCTGGTCGACGACCCGACCTGGGTCGGCCAGCTCCAGGAGCTCGCCGCCGGCCTGCCGCGACCCAGGGCCATCCTGATGGCGTCCGCGCACTGGGAGTCGGCGCCGCTCATGCTCGGGGCCACCGAGACGGTGCCGCTGGTCTACGACTTCGGCGGCTTCCCCCGGCACTACTACGAGGTGCGATACCCCGCGCCGGGCGCGCCGGGGCTGGCCGAGCGGATCACCAAGCTCATGCCGGACCGCGAGCGGGTCACCCGGACCGACCGCGGCCTCGACCACGGCGCGTACGTCCCGCTCACGGTCATGTACCCGGACGCCGACATCCCGGTGCTGCAGATGTCCCTGCCCAGCCTGGAGCCCGACCGGCTGCTGGAGATCGGCCGCCGGCTGGCCCCGCTGCGCGACGAGGGGGTGCTGATCGTGGGCTCCGGCTTCACCACCCACGGGCTGCCGTTCCTGCGCGACTTCCGGCCCGAGGCGGCGGCGCCGGGCTGGTCGGCGGACTTCGACGCCTGGACGGCCGAGGCCCTGGCCCGCGGCGCGGTCGACGAGCTCGCCGACTTCCGCGACCGGGCGCCCGGGATGCCGTACGCGCACCCCACCATCGAGCACTTCGCGCCGATGTTCCTCACGCTGGGCGCGTCGGCCGACCCGGAGCAGCGCCCGGAGCAGCCGATCGAGGGCTTCTGGATGGGCCTGTCCAAGCGCTCGTTCCAGGTCAGCTGAGCCCGGACTATCAGGATCTTCCCAGTGTGACCAGGGAACCTTGTGGGTACGTTCCGGCAACACCCCTTGCTGACTGACGCCCGGAGGTTCCTACCCCATGCTGGAGGTCACCGCGCTCGGCTGGACGCTGACCATCGCGGTCATCGTCGCCCTGCTCGCCCTCGACCTGGCCCTCGGCGTGCTGCGGCCGCACGCCGTCGGCTTCCGTGAAGCCACCGCCTGGTCGGTGTTCTACATCGCCGTCGCCATCGCGTTCGGCCTCGTCTTCGCCTCGATCGCCGGCTGGGACTACGGCACCCAGTACTTCGCCGGCTACATCGTCGAGAAGAGCCTGTCGGTCGACAACCTCTTCGTCTTCGTGATCATCATGACCACCTTCGCGGTGCCGGAGAAGTACCAGCAGGAGGTGCTGACCTTCGGCATCATCATCGCGCTGGTGCTGCGGGTCATCTTCATCGCGCTCGGTGCGACGCTGCTGTCGCTCTTCTCGTTCATGTTCCTGATCTTCGGCCTGATCCTGATCTTCACGGCCGTGCAGCTCTTCCGGCACCGCGACGAGGATCCCGATCCCGACAACGCCGTGGTCCGGGGCGCCAAGCGGCTCTTCCCGGTCACCCAGGACTTCGTCGGCGGCAAGATGTTCACCAGGATCGACGGCAAGCGGACGGCCACCCCGCTGTTCATCACGCTGATCGCGATCGGCAGCGCCGACCTGCTGTTCGCGCTCGACTCGATCCCGGCGGTGTTCGGCGTGACCGAGGAGGCGTTCATCGTCTTCGCCGCGAACGCGTTCGCCCTGCTCGGCCTGCGGGCGTTGTTCTTCCTGGTGAAGGGCCTGCTGGACCGGCTGGTCTACCTCTCCACCGGGCTGTCGGTGATCCTGGCCTTCATCGGCGCCAAGCTGGTGCTGCACTGGGCGCACAAGGACCTCAGCACGGCGGTGCCGGAGATCAGCACGGCGGTCTCGCTCGGCGTCATCGTGGTGGTGCTGGTCGTCACGACGGTGGCCAGCCTGATCAAGGTGCGTAAGGACCCCGACACCATCGCGCACGCCGGCAGCCTGCGTGCCCACCCGGACGAACCCGAGGAACGCTGACACGCACAACGGCCCCGGCGATGTCGCCGGGGCCGTGGTGTTCCGTGGCGCCGCGTTTCCGCCGCGCTTGCCGTCGCATGGTGGTGCGTCAGCCGCGATAACCGCCGATGGCGCTGCCGGCCCGCTGCCGCTCGTAGTCCTGCTGGTTGAGGATCTCGCGGATCTCCCGCGTCTCCTCCTGCGTGTGCCGGCCCAGGATGAAGTCGAGCTCGGCGCGCTCGGCCGGGGTCTGGAAGGCCGCGAGCTCGGCGCTGAGCCGGCGCCGGGCACCGCGCTCGGTGCGGCGGGTCGCCAGGTTCACGCGGACGTCGCGCAGCTTCGTGGTCAAGGCCATGGTCGTTCTCCTCACGATGAGTGACGGCGAAAGCGTCGTCGCTTCCTGCAACAACGATCCCGACCCAGGGCTTCCACAACAAATCAACCAGGTAAAACCTCGGGCACAGAAGTGACCGCGACCACTGGATCTCTGTAGTCCACGTCACTCTCCGTTGCCAATGTCCTGGTCAGACGTTTGCGCCTGCCGGCCGTGTTCCCGGACACAACGAAGGCCCGCGGTGAGCGCCGCGGGCCTTCGGAGTCGTCAGTGGTGCCTAGAGGGTCAGGGTCCAGGTGTTGATGTAGCCGGTGTCCGCGGCGTAGGTGTCCCGCGCCTGCAGCCGCCAGGCGCCGTTGGCGGCCTCGGAGGACAGGTTGGTCGTGTACGTGGCGATCACGTTGTCCGCGCTGTCGGTGGTGCTGCTGTTCTTCAGCCGGTAGGAGGTGCCGTCCGGGGCCAGCAGGTCGATGACCAGGTCACCGCGGTAGGTGTGCACGATGTTGACCGCGACGGTCGAGGTCGCCGACGCGTTGCGGGCGCAGCCGCTGATCGTGATCGTGCTGGTGACGGCGGCGCCGACGTCCGGGATGGACACGTCGGTGCCGTTGGTGCCGGCGCAGCTGCCGCTGGGGCCGCCCGTGACCGTCAGCGTGTAGGTGGCGGTGTGGGTCGCCGAGCCGGTGCCGGTGACGGTGACCGGGTAGCTGCCCGAGGGGGTCGCCGCCGTGGTGGCGATCGTCAGGGTCGACGACGCGCCGGAGGTCACCGAGGCCGGGCTGAACGAGGCGGTCGCCCCGCTCGGCAGGCCGGAAGCGGTGAGCGCCACGCTCTGCGCCGACCCGGCGGTGGTCGCCGTGGCGACCGTCGCGGAGGCCGAGGAACCCGCCGTGACGCTGCCCGAGGTCGGCGACACCGACACCGAGAAGTCGTTGGTCGGCGTGCCGGTGGTGCAGGTCGCCTCGCCGGTCTGCGCCGGGACGCTGATCGCGGCCCAGGCCGCCTTGACCACGTTGAACTCGGCGCAGCTCGGCGCGTACAGGTTCTTCGCGGCGGCCAGCGTGGCGGTCCGGACGTTGATGTACCGCCAGGTCGAGGTCTTCGACTGCATCGCGTTGTAGTAGATCTCCCCGGCCTTGCGGATGCCGAGGCCGGTGACCGACGTCGAGTTACAGGTCGGGCTGGCGGGCTTGCCGGACGGGGCGGTGCCCTCGGCGGTCAGGTAGAACCAGTGGTTCAGCGGGCCGGCCGCGGCGTGCACCTCGGTCGACGGGATCGACGACGAGTA
>Ga0307516_10003724_pt1 | contig 19383 bp, 16 predicted proteins | sample 19_EM_MG_FD_203310 | JGI IMG/M metagenome (GOLD analysis project Ga0307516, IMG submission 203310) | Populus trichocarpa ectomycorrhiza microbial communities from riparian zone in the Pacific Northwest, United States - 19_EM | ecosystem: Host-associated > Plants > Roots > Unclassified | place...
CTCACACGTATGTACGCTTCTGCTTTCATGTAGGAGCGCATACGGAGCACCCCCACCGAAATGAGGGGTACGCCGCAATGCTCCTTGCGAAAAGGAAGGCGCGGGGCAGATGATCAGTACACCCCTTGTTGCCGATGCACTTCCCCCGACGGACCGCGCTCGCCAGTCTGTTTCTGTTCATTGCGACCCCCGTTCTGGCAAAGCCTGCGATCGACGAGCTGATCGGCCAGCTGCGCGACGGCAAAGACTTTCGCGTGCGCGTTCAAGCCGCGCTGCAACTAGGTAAAAGCATGGATCCAGCGGCGCTGGGCCCGCTGGTGGCAGCGCTCGACGACGACAACGCTTCGGTGCGCGCCGCAGCCGTCGCAGCGCTCGAGTCGCTGGGCGACATGCGCGCGATTCCGCCGCTCAAAGAGCATCGGCTCGATCGCTCGGATGCCGTAAGGAAGCAGATCAAGTCGTCGCTCGCGGAGCTCGAGGCGCAGGCCCTCGACGCGCCGAAGCCCAAGGTGCTGGTCAAGCTCGGCATCATGAAGAACGGCACCAACGTGAAGAGCAAGCGCATCGAGAGCGACTTGGCCCAAGCGTCACGCCAAAAGCTCGGCGAGCTCCCGGGCGTCAAGGTTTTGGGCGAAGGTGACGACGGCGCCGGTCGCAAGACGCCCGTGGTGATGGTGACCGGCAGCGTAGAGCGGCTGGAAGCCTCGCGTGAAGGCAGCGCCATCATCTACAGCGCGCGCGTCGAATACGTGCTCCACACCATGCCGGAGCAGTCGATCGCCGCCAAGGTCTCTGGCAGCGCCAGCGCCCAGGCCAGCGAGCAAGAAGCCAACGATCAGACCAAGAGCGCTCAGCTCCGCAAAGAGGTGCTGGAGGCCGCTATCGCGAGTGCGCTCCGGCGCGCGCCGCCCGCGCTGCTCGCCGCCGCGCGGCTGTAGGCGTTGCGCTTTGCCGTGCGCTCTGGCATGTGCCGGCGCCCGATGCCGATGCCGCGCGTGCTCTTCGTTTCCAAGCCCATCGCGCCGCCATTTCACGACGGCAGCAAATGCCTGGTGCGCGATGTGGCGGCAGAGCTGCGTGAGTTTGCGCCGGTAGTGCTGACGACAGCCGCAGGCCTGCCACTGCTCCCGGCTGGGGTAAGCGGACGCGTCGTGTACGGCAAAAGCGGCGCCTTCGCGCCCGCGCTTTTCGACAACGCTCGAGCGGCGCTCAGCCTGCTCGTGGGGCCCCGTGACGACCTGTGGCATTTCGTGTTCGCGCCCAATCCGCGCACCTGCCAGGTGGTGCGCGCCTTGCGGGCCGTGCGCAGGCTGCCGATCGTGCAAACCGTGGCTTCGCCGCCGCGAAAGTTCGCGCGCCTCGCGCAGCTGATTTTCGGCGATCAAGTCGTGGTGCAGAGCCGCGCGACCGAGCAAAGCTTGCTCGCTGCGGCGCGCGCCGAAGCCTTCCGGCTGCCACCCGTGACGGTGATCCCTCCGCCCGTGGCTGAGCTCGCCCGGCCGAGCGCCGAGAGCGTGCAGCGCGCGCGCGCCGAGCTCGAGCTGGCGGCAAACGACCGCGTCATCTTGTATCCCGGAGATCTGGAGGTGAGCTGCGGCGCAGAAGTGACGCGCGCGCTCACGGCGCCGCTGTGTGAGCGCTTTCCCGACGCGGTCGTGGTCTTCGCCTACCGCAACAAAACGCCGGCCGCAGCCGAGCGCGCGAGCGAGCTGAAAGAGCTGCTGCGTGGTCAGCGGGTGCGTTTCAGTGACCGCGTCTCGAACATGCACGCGCTTATTGCCGCGAGCGAAATAGTCATTTTTCCTGTCGACGATTTATGGGGCAAGGTGGACCAGCCGATTGTCCTGCTCGAAGCGCTCGCGCTCGGCGTGCCCTGCGTCGTGCTCGACCAGGGGCCGCTCTGCGACGTCGAAGGCGCCGTAAAAATCCCTACTATTGACACGGCAGCCTGGCTCGAAGCGCTCGCGCGCCTGAGCGCACCGAGCGAGCGCGCGCGCGTCGTCGCTGAAGGACGCACTGCGGCATCGCGCGTGTATGCCTCGGGAGTTGTTGCGCGAGCGTACGAAGCCATTTACCTTCGAGCACTACGAGCGCGCCAAGGTTAGCTTGGCGCGGACGTGACCCTGCATGATGTCTCGCTCAGAGTCTTCGAATCCACCCGCTGCTCTGGAGTGGGACGCGGTGCTGTGGACCGACGGCGCGGCGCGCGGCAATCCGGGACCGGCCGGCATCGGCGCGATCCTCAAGTCGCCTGCCGGCGAGGTGCTGTACACCGGCAGCGAGTTTTTGGGTCACACCACCAATAACGTCGCCGAGTACAAGGCGGTACTCTTGGGTCTGGCCGGCGCGCTGGCGCAGGGTATCGAGCGCGTCGAGGTGCGGGCCGATTCCGAGCTCTTGATCAAGCAGCTGAAGGGCGAGTACCGCGTCAAGAGCCCGGGGCTCAAGCCGTTGTTCGACGAGGCGCGGCGGCTGCTCTCGCGCTTCAAGACCGTCAAGCTCACGCATATTCGCCGTGAGCTCAACGGCGAGGCCGATCGGCTGGCAAACCAGGGCATCGACAAGGTCGGCAAGGGGCTGCCGGCGAGGGGTGCGGGCTGAGTCGGCGGGGGGAATTGGGGCGCAGGATCGGTTCGGCGAGCAGAAACGCTGGCCGGATGTGCTAAATGCGGCCGAGCTATGTCGACCCGTACGGCTGCAGACATTCGCAGCGCCTTCTTGAATTTCTTTGCACGTAACGGCCACGAGGTCGTCCCGAGCGGCCCCGTCGTGCCGCCCAACGATCCGACGCTGATGTTCGCCAACGCGGGCATGGTTCAGTTCAAGGACCTGTTCACCGGTCGCGAGAAGCGCGCCTACAAGCGCGCCACCTCCAGCCAAAAGTGCATCCGCATTTCGGGCAAGCACAACGACCTCGAAGCCGTGGGACCGTCGCCGCGCCATCACACCTTTTTCGAGATGCTCGGCAACTTCAGCTTCGGCGACTACTTCAAAGAAGAAGCCATCGTCTTCGCCTGGGAGCTGTTGACGAAGGAGCTCGACCTGCCGCGCGAGCGGCTGGTGCTCACGTACTTCAAAGGTGAAGACGGCATTCCCGAAGACACCTTCGCCCGCGATTTGTGGAAGAAGCTGACCGGCTTCGGCGACGCCCAAATCCGTGGCATGGGCAAAGACGACAACTTCTGGTCGATGGGTGACACGGGACCTTGTGGCCCCTCGAGTGAGATCTATTTCCACAACGGCAACGGCGTCGACCCCACCAAGTTCAGTGACGTGCAGTCGCCGGAAGGCATCGGCTACTGCGAGATTTGGAACTTGGTGTTCATGCAATTCGAGCGCAGCAAAAGCGACGCCGGCTTCAAGCTGGAGCCGCTGCCGATGCAGAGCATCGACACCGGCGCAGGGCTCGAGCGCCTGTGCGTCGCCGTGCAAGGCAAGCTCAGCAACTACGATACGGATCTGCTCAGGTCGCTGGTCGAAAAGGCCTCGGATATCGCGAAGAAGCGCTACGGCGGCACGATGAGCCCCGACGACGTCAGCATGCGCGTGATCGCCGACCATTCGCGCACGACTGCGATCATGATCGCCGACGGCGTGCTGCCAGATCGCACGGAGCGTGAATACGTGCTCAGGCGCGTGATGCGCCGCGCCATTCGCCACGGTCACCGCCTCGGCATCGAACGACCGTTTTTGCACGAAGTGACCGCGCGCGTCATCGAGATGATGGGCGAGCAATACCCCGAGCTGCGCCAGCGCAGCTCGCACATCGCCTCCGTGGTGGAGGCCGAAGAGATTCGTTTTCGCCAGACGCTCGATCGCGGCTTGGGCCTGCTCGAGGAACGACTCGCCGGGCTGAGCGCGGCGAAGCTGAAGCGCCTACCCGGGGCCGACGCCTTCCAGCTCTACGACACCTACGGCTTCCCGCTCGACCTCACGGAAGTGATCTGCGCCGAGCGCGGCTTCGAGGTCGACAACGACGGCTACAAGGCCGCGCTGGCCGAGGCCAAGGCGCGCTCCGAGTTCAAGTCGGGTGACGGCGCCATCGAAGGCGTGTACCGCGAAGCGCTCGCCCAGCTGCCCGAAGGCGGAACGAAGTTCACGGGCTACGAAAAGACCCGCGACACCTCGGACATCGTGGCCATCGTCAAGGGCGGCGCGCTCGTCGCGAGCGCGGCAGCGGGTGACGAGGTCGAGGTCGTGACCCGAGCGACGCCATTTTACGGCGCCGCGGGCGGTCAAGTCGGCGACACCGGCGTGATCAGCACGGCGGGCGCTAGACTTGCCGTCGAAGCAACCGAAAAGCCGCTCCAAGGCCTGAGCGTTCACCAGGGCAAGCTGCTGGCAGGCAGCCTCAAGCTGGGCGAAAGCGTCGAGCTCCAGGTCGACGAAGCGCGCAGAAATCGCATTCGGCGCAATCACTCGGCCACGCATCTGTTGCACCTGGCGCTGCGCAAGGTGCTCGGCGATCACGCGCAACAGAAGGGCTCACTGGTCGGCCCCGACCGCCTGCGCTTCGACTTCACGCACACGAAGCCGCTCTCGCCCCAAGAAATCACGCAGATTGAAGACTTGGTGAACGAGCGCACGCTCGGTAACTTCCCGGTGCAAACCGACGTGCTCAGCATGGACGACGCGCGCCAGCGCGGCGCGATGATGATCTTCGAAGAAAAGTACGGCGACGTCGTGCGCATGCTGACGATGGGCGACTCCGTCGAGCTGTGTGGCGGCACCCACGCTCGCGCGACCGGCGACATCGGCCTGTTCAAGATCGTGAGCGAGGTCGGCGTAGCGGCGGGCGTCAGGCGCATTCAAGCCGTCACCGGCGACGGCGCGCTCGCCCACCTGCGCGAGGTCGAAGAGACGTTGAATCGCGCGGCGCACGCGGCCAAAGCCAGCGTGCAAGCCTTGCCGGACAAGATCGAAAAGCTCTTGGCGGCTGAAAAATCCCTGCAAAAGCAACTCGAAGAGCTGCAGCGCAAGCTGATGAGCGGCGGCGGCGGCTTCGACGCGCTGCTCGGCCAAGCGCGCGACGTCGCGGGTATCAAAGTGCTCGGCGTTCGCACCGACGTGACCGATCGCGCGCAGCTGCGCGAGCTGGCCGAAAAGCTGCGCGACAAGCTGGGTGACAGCGTGGTACTCGTCGCCTCCGAGCACGAGGGCAAAGCGCAGCTGGTGCTGACTGTGGCAAAACCTTTGCTCGCGCGCTTCAAAGCCGGCGAGCTGATTCGCGGCGTTGCGCAAATCGTCGGCGGCTCCGGCGGCGGCCGCCCGGACATGGCCCAAGCCGGCGGCACGGATCCGAGCAAGCTCGACGAAGCCGTCGAGTCCCTCTACGCTGGCGTCGCCGCCGTCAACTGAAGCGCTACTTTGCAGATGGGGCTGCCAACGCGCAGCCCTCCTCGCAGAAGCTGCCGTGGCGACTTTGGGCCGACGAGCGCGAGCGAGATTTTTCTCACAAAGAGATCGGGAGATCGGGAGGTGCTCTCGCGGTTGCCGAATACTTGGCCTCGAGCCCGAATACTTGGCCTCGAGCCTGCTCGCATCGAGTTCGACTCGAGATTTTTAAAGCGAGATCGCGTGATCGCATAGAATCAAATGATGCTATCCGATCACGGAATTTCTCCGGAATTTTAGAGAGCCGGCTGCGGCTCGAACCCCAAAAATCTGGGCTCCGCTCGGCCTCCGGATCTCCCGATCTCTTTGTAAAAACTCTCGCTCTCGCAGCTCGGCCTGGTTCCGCCACGGCAGCTTCTGCGAGGCGGGCTGCGTCGCGGCAGCCCTAAAATCCCCAGAAATTGGGCTCGGGGGTGAGCTCGATGCCGAAACGGGCGCGGACGCCGTCTTGGATGCGTTGGGCCAGGCGCGCGACTTCGGTGGCGCTGGCGCCGGTGTGCGCGACGATGGCCAGCGCGTGCTTGCTGGAGAGCCCGACGTTGCCATCGCGCAGGCCCTTGCCGAAGCCGCTGTGCTCGATCAGCCAACCGGCTGCGAGCTTCACGCGTCCGTCGGGCTGCGGATAAGTCGGCACGGACGCGCTGGGCGAGGCGGCGCGCACTTGCTCGGCAGCTTCGGGCGAAACGATCGGATTCAAAAAGAACGAGCCGCAGCTGCGGCCGTTGGGATCGGCGGCGTCGAGCAGCATCGATTTTTCGCCGCGCACGGCCAGCACGCAGGCGCGCAGCTCGGCGAGCGTCGGCGAGGTGAGTCCGCGCCGCGCCACTTCACGCTGCAAGTTCTGTCACGATGTAGCGCTCCGGCGCCTGCGACTTGAAGAAGCTGTCGCGGTACGCGAAGCGGCAATCTTTTGCCGAAAGCTCGAGCAGCGCGCGCGTCTCGCGATCGATCACGCGCACCGAGGCGACGGTCTCTGCGACCTCTTGCCCGTAGGCGCCGACGTTTTGAATGGGCGTCGCGCCTGCGCTGCCCGGAATGCCGCTCAAGCCTTCGAGCCCGGCCAGCCCGCGCGACACCGCGCTCTCTACGACGGCGTCCCACGGCTCGCCCGCCTGCGCCGTGAGCAGCGCGTCGCCGCGCGGGCTCGAATAGACGACGCCGCGCAGGCCCACGGCGATGACCAGGCCGTCGAAGCCCGCATCGGCGACGACCAGGTTGCTGCCGCCACCCAAAACGCGCACCGGCGCGCCGCGCTGCGCGGCCCAGCCAAGCGCCTCGACGATGTCGGCTTCGCTTCGAGCGACGGCCAGGTAGCGCGCGGAGCCGCCCACGCCCAGCGTCGTCAATGGCCCGAGCGGGGCGTGCTCTCGAAGCTCCAAGCCGCCTCAGCTTAGCCCTAGTCGCGCGCCACGCCCAGCCGCCTTGCCGGCTCAGATCCGGCGTTGCTTGCGCGTGGCGCCTTCGCCTTTGGCGAGCCCGGGCCGAGCGGCGTCGGCTGGCGCCAGCACGTCGGAACGCCGGGCGATGCGGCGCTGCAGCAGTGCGTGCGCCTCGACCGACAGCTCGACGTCGCCGAGCGTTTCTTCGACGACGCAGTCGGCGAGCACAATCAGCCGCTCCATCGCGGGCGCCTTGGTGTTGAGCAGCAGCACGAGCTTGCCCTTGAGTCGGCACTTGCCGCCTGGGTGCACGCCCCACAGCTGCTCGGAGCGGACGCTCAGGCCCCGGCGTGCAAGCACGCGCGAGAGCTCCGCGATGAGCCGCTCACTTTGATCCACTGGGCACGAACTCTAACGCTCGCAGCCGGCCGAAGGGCACTCTAATCGGCCGGGCGGCCAAATGGGTATGGATTTCGTGGATTTGCGGGGAGGCGAAAGACCGTGCTATCTGGGTTGCTGTTCGGTGAGCTGCCGGAGGAGGGAGCGATGTTCGCTCTCCAGGAGCCACCGTTTGGCCGAGCGCTGCGTTCCCAAGGACAACGCGCTCCCCCACTGAGAGAAAATTTTTAATGACGTTTACTGAAGCCGCGGCGCAGGTTCTGCGCCTCGTGGGCAAGCCCCTCCACTACAAAGAAATCACCGACGTAGCCATCGAGAAGAACCTGCTGAGTCACGTGGGCAAGAGCCCCGACGTGACCATGGGTGCGCGCTTGGCGGCGCTGGTCAAAAAGGGCGACAAAGAGAATCCGCTGGTTCGCGTTCGACCGGGCGTGTTTGCGCTGCGCGAATGGGACCAGGCCATGATCGAAAAGGGCCTGCAAGATCGCACGCCGGCGCTCGAGAAGCTCGCCGGACAAGAGGTCAACTTCGCGGACATCGCGCTCGAGCGTAAGAGCGGCTCCGACAATTCGTCGCCATCGGGCGCTGCAGACGGAGACGAAGAAGCGGAAGCGTTGGCAGCCCCGTCCGAAGAAGAGCGCGTGCGCGCGGATCTGGCGGCGCACGGTAGCGAGCTGTTCGCTTCTGAAGACGACGACGACCTGCCGATCTTCGGCGCAGGCAGCGCGGCACCAGCCGCAGCGGCACCGGCCGCCGGCGATGACGCGGCCGGCGATCGTGGTCGCGGGCGTGGACGGCGGCGTGGACGCGGCCGCGGCCGCGGCGGTGAAGAGCGCGGCGGCGACGATTTGCCCGCCTACACGGTGTCCGACGCACCTGCCGAATTGCCGCCAGAAGTGGCGCAAGAGGTGCAGGCGCGCGCGCAAGAGCGCGAAGAGCGCACCCCTGACGAGCGCTTCGACAACGAGCTGCCGGAGCCGCGCCGCGACGAGCGCCCCGCGCAGGCTGAACGTTTTGCTCGCGACGGTCGTGGTCGTGAGCGCGGCGCTGAGCGCGACCGCGGCGGCGAGCGCGACCGCGGTGGCGAGCGCGACCGCGGCGGCGAGCGCGACCGCGGTGGCGAGCGTGATCGCGGTGGTGATCGCGACCGTGGTGCCGTCGAGCGCAGCACCGCGTCGCTCGACGACGTGGTCGGCAAAGATCTGGCCGACGCGGTCGAATCGATCGTTGCGGGCTTCGACCGCAACCGCGGTCCCGTGGCCGTGCAAACGCTGGTCGACGCCGCCGCACGCCGCGGCCGCTACGCCGGTGAGCTGTCGGTTGGACCGGGCCTTTTGCTAGGCGCCGCCCGCGCCGACAATCTGCGCCGCGCGGCCGAGGGCAAGCGCCCGCGCTTCCGCGTGTCGGGCAGTCGCCTCGCGCTCACCGAGTGGCAGATGGACCCGGAGCTTTTCCGCATCGAGCGTGACATGGCCAGCCTGGCGGAGCGCTACCGCGAGGTTTCGCGGCGTTCGCTGCTGCGCTTGCTCCAAGAACTGCCGCAGCGGGGCCTGGGCGAGCTGGTGCTGCTTTTGCTCGAGCATTCCGGCTTCACCGAGCTTAGCGCGGTACGCCGTCAAGGCTCGCACGGTGCAGAGATGCACTTCAGCGGCAAGCTGAAGAGCGCCAGCAGCGAGGTGCGCACGGCGATCGTGGTGCGTCGCGATGGTCGCGAAGTCGGACGCGAACGCGTGACCGAATTGCGTGGCGCTTTGCATCACTACGGCCCTGCCCACGCCGGTTGGATCATCACCACAGGCCAAGTGCTCAGCGGCGCGCGCGAGGAAGCCAACGCGCCCGGCGCGGCGCCGGTGGCCGTGCTCGACGGCATGGCACTCGCAGAGTTGTGCGAGCGCCACTCGGTGGGGGTGGCCAAGCACCAGCTCTCTCTGCCGCTGCCTGACTTCGACATTCTGGAAGGGCTGCGCTGAGGGCATCGTGCGCGTCGCTGCTTTCGCGCTGGTAGTGCTGGGGGCGGCGGCGGGTTGTCAGCGCGCGGCACCGCCGTCGCGCTTTCCCGACGCCGCCAGCATCTTGGCACGCCTACACGAAGAGCAGAGCTGCAGTCGCGGTCTGTCCGGCGAAGGCAAAATCGACTATTTCGGCAAAGAGGGCCGCATTCGCGGCTCGCTGCTGTTCATGGTGGCGAGCCCCGACCGCGTGCGGCTCGACGTCGTGAGCCCGTTCGGCGCCACGATTTCGACCCTGACCTCGAATGGCGAAGTGTTTTCGCTCTACGACCTGCGGCAAAAGGTCTTTCTGCACGGGCCGGCCAGCGCTTGCAACTTGGCGCAGTTCACCCACGTCCCGATGCCGCCGCACGCCCTCGTGAGCCTGCTGCGCGGTGAGGCGCCGCTGCTGGTACACGAGCCTGGCGCCGCCACTTTGCAGTGGGAGGGCGGGCGCTACGTCGTGCGCATCAGCAGCAGCCATTCGGCGACGCAAGAGATCGCCATCTCACCGAGCGACGCCGACTACGACAAGCCGTACTCCCAGCAGCACGTCGAGCTCTCGAGCGTCGAGGTGCGGCAGCAAAACTACGTGCTTTACCGCGCCGAGCTCGAACAGCACGACCCGGCGCAAACGGCACCGCCGCGCTCCGATCCGGACGGCATCGACGCCGATGTGCCGCCGAGCGGTCCTGCGTGCAGCGCTCGCGTGCCGCGCCGCCTGCATTTAGAGGTACCGGCCGAGGAGCAAGATCTCGTGCTGACGGTGAGCGAAATTGCCCACAATCCGCCGCTAAAAGCTGGGGCTTTCGAGCAGCGCCCGCCCGGTGGCGTCGTGGTACGCTCGTCGCCCTGTCAGTGACCCGGCCCAAGACTCCCGCTCGCGCCCCCAAGACGCCGCCGCGGCGCAGCCAGCCGTCGCCCGGCCCAACGCTTTCGGGCTCGCAGCCGCGCTTCTCCGGAATTTCGAGCTTCTTGCGCCTGCCGGTGCACGACCAAGGGTTGCCGCCGGTCGACGTGCTGCTCTGCGGAGCGCCGTTCGACGGCGGCACGTTGTTTCGGCCTGGCGCACGCTTCGGTCCGCGCGCGGTGCGCGAGGCCTCGGCGCTGGCTCGGAGTTACTCGCAAGCCCTCGGCGTCGACGTCTTCGCAGAGCTCACGGTGGCCGATGGTGGAGACGTCGGTGGCTCGCCGCACGACGTCGAACGCGCGCTCGACGCCATCGCCGCTCGCTCCGCAGTCATCGCGGAGACGGGCGCCATCTGTGGCTTCGTAGGCGGAGACCAGACCGTTACGCTCGGCGCGCTGCGTGGTCTCAAGCGCGCGAAGCACAAATCGGTGGGGCTTTTGCACATCGATTCGCACATCAACGCCTCGCCCGCCGCCGACGACGGTAGAGATCTGCATCACGGCAGCGTGATCCGTCACGCCGCTCGCGAGGGCTTGATTCGTGCCGACGCCACCATGCAGCTCGGTGTGCGCGGGCCGTACTCGACCGCTGACGACTTGGCTTTCGCGCTGGGACGAGGCTTCGAGGTGGTCAGCACCGACGACGTGCGCTGGGACTTGCACGCCGTGGTCAGCCAGGTGCGCCGGCTCGCCGAAAAGGGGCCGCTTTACGTCTCCGTCGACGTCAGCGTGCTCGATCCGGCGTACGCGCCGGGCACGGGCTTTCCGGTGCCCGGCGGCCTCTCGACCTGGGAGCTGCAGCAAATCTTGCGCGCGCTGGTCGGCGCCGAGATCGCGGGTTTCGACGTCGTCGAAATCGCGCCCGCCTACGATCCGTCCGGCATCACCGGCATCGTCGGCGTCACCATCTTGCAAGAGCTGCTGGCCGCCCTCGCCGACACACGCCGAAGCATCCGCCCCGCCAAAAGCTCGCCCCCCACCAGCAGCAGCCGCCGCGGCAAGCGCGTCTCGCCCTGATCGGTTGGGCTGCCAACGCGCAGCCCTCTTCGCAGAAGCTTCCGTGGCGACGCTCGGCACAAGCGCGCGACCGAGACGCGGTGACTAGACTCGGATCTCAGCGCACAGCAACGATCCTCGTGCGGCGCGCCTTCTCGAGCAGGCTGGTGATTTCTTCGGGGCCGAACAGGGCCGGGTAGAGCGCCAGCATGGCGAACGGAAACACTCCGATCTGCATCGTGACCGCGATGCCCAAGTGCAGGCTGAGCCCCAGGCCGACCCACAGCCAGCGAATGCGCAGGCGCCGCACCGCGTCGCCGAATCGGCCCCCGCGGCCTGGCCGCTTGTCGAGCCAGATCCACAGCAGCGCCAGGGGCGCGCTGAATTCGAACAACATGGTGAGCGCGGTACCAAGCTGCGTCAGCGGATACAGAGCCCGCAGCGAACCGGGAAAGAACCTGGCAAAATGTGGATCTCCGAGCACCTCGCCGACCGCAGAAAATCCGCCGGCGGGACCCCAGGCGGCGCTGCCTCGATGGTGCGCCGCGGAGAAATAGAGCCAGAGCAGCTGCACCACGAGCAGGTAACGGGGCCACGCAGGCACACTCGCGGGCATCGGGCGACCGAAGCGACGCGCTAGCCAGGCGTCGCACGACCAGCAAGCGTTCGCCCTCGAGAGTGCGAGCAGTGGCAGCACGATGCGCAGCAGCGCGTCGATGCCGTCACCGCCGTCCGGTGTTAGGCGCCAGAGCTCGACCACGGCGAACACCAAAAGCCAGCTGCCAATCCGGTAGCCAAGCCCGAAAAGCAGCATCAGCGCTGCGACGATCGCGAGCCACCAGGTCGCCCAAGCCGCGTGGACGGAAGCGCCGAGCCAGGCGACTACCAGCGGCGCGGGCGTCGCCACTTGCCCCCAGCCCGAGCCGAACGGCGCTGGCGCCCACACGGCAGAGACCGCGCCGCGGGCGCTCGCTTGCAGCAGATCGCCGAGCACCGCGAGCCCGACGAAGATGCGTACGAGCGCGAGCGCCGCGGGCCCTTCGCGTTGGTCCCAGAAGGCAACATAGCGAGCGATCACGGCAGCAGCTCGCGTCGCGAATATTCCTGCTTGTAAGCGAAGGCTCCGGTGCTGCGGAAGCCGGCGCCGCGCGGCAAGATCTCGACCCGCTCTTGCCGCACGCGGACACGGTCGAAGCTCGGAAAATCTTCGAGCACGCGGCGTGCCAGCCAGCGCGTAAACGCTGCGTAACCGGTAGCCATACCGTAGCGATGCGGATTCCAAATCATGCGCAGTCGACGGTATTCGAGCGTCTCTTTCAGGTAGGCGTGCTCGTCGTCTTGCGCGCGATGCAGCAGCGTCCACGCTGGGTCACGGCGGCCTCGGGCCTCGACCCACATGCGGTGGCGAATACCGCCCGTGGTCGCGAACAACGCCCAATTTTCCGAGTTGATGCCGAAGGCATCGGCAACCGGAGCGAAGGGCGCGAGCAAGCGGTTTTGGGTGTCTGGCAGCTTTTGGGCTAGCCCCGCCAGGCCGGGCGGCAGCCTGCCAAGCAGCTTGGGCGAAACCTTCGGCCAGCCGGCGATGAAGCCCAGCAGCAAGAGTAGCGTGATCAGCGCCGCCCTGAGGCTCCTCCACACCTGGTTCACGCGGGCAGCATAGCGCGAAATCAAGCTTCGATCGCTAGGGCTCGAGCGCCTTAGACACGGCGCCTGGGCGATCGCTCACGAGGTAGTCGACGCCGAGCGCTGACAGCGCTTTCGCGCGCGCTTCGTCGTTCACCGTCCACACGCCGACCAGGGCTTTCTTGCTGCGCCAGGCTTGCATGCGCTGCTCGGTGACGAGCACTTGTTCGGGGTGCACCGCGCGAGCACCGAGACGACTGAAGGTCGCGGCGCCAACCAGAGCCGCCGCGCGCGCCATGGGGCTCTTGGTGTGAAACAGAAACGCCGCCGGAATCTGCGGCAGCGCGCGCGCCAAGAACCAAACGAAGCGCGGGTCGAAGCTCGACAGCACGACCCCGCGCTCGGCGTAGGCGTGGCGCTGGAGCAGGTCTCTGACCCCATGTAATAGGTCGCGCCGCCGCTTGACGTCGGACTTTACCTCGACGTTGACCAGCAGCTGGTGGGCGCTGGCCCAGTCGAGCACATCGCTTAGCAGCGGCACGCGCTCGCCGCGTCCGATATCGGCGCTCCGCGTCTCCGCCCATGTTAGTTGTTCTACGGCGCGCGTGTCTGCGCGGTTCGTCACGCGCGAAAGCGTCGGGTCGTGCAGCACCACGACTTCGCCGGACTTCGCCAGGCGCACGTCCAGCTCGACGCCGGCGGCCCCTTCAACGCGAGCCAGCTCGAACGCGGCGTGCGTATTTTCTGGGGCAGCGTGGCGGGCGCCGCGATGCCCGAGCACCAGCGGCGCCGCGCCGGGCTTGCGCCTGAGTCGCTCCACCACCGCGTTCATCGGCCGTCTATGCGGCTCCGGCGACTTCGCCGTTCAGCTCGCTGACGATGCTGCGCGCGACGCGCCGGGCTTCGTCGAGCGCCGCGCTGGGGAACGAGATGCCGCCGACCACCGGATGTCCGCCGCCGCCGTAGCGCGCGCAGATGGCGCTGATGTCCGTGTCGAGCGGTCGCCCCGACCAAGGATTGTAGCCGACCGAAATCTTGGGACCATTCTTCAGCAGCCCCACGACCACCGAGTACACCGAGTCGGGGAACAGCGCGTAAGTCACGAACTTACCGACGCTCTCCAGCACGCTCTCGGTCAAATCTACGAAAACCACGCGACCGAGCCGCTGGCTCTTTTGCTGCACGCGCGCCACGAAGCGCTCGTGCTTCTTGCCGAGCGGCTTGTAGCGGCCGGCCACCGACTTGCTGCGCGCCACTTCATCGAGCGGGCGCCTGAGCAGCTCGGGCACCAAGTCTTTGAAGAACGCATCGTCTCCGTAGTGCTCGACGACGCTGACCAGCTGCATGATGGGCGAAGTGCGGCTGACGGCGTCTTCCGGCGAGGCGAAGCGCGCCGAGTCGACCATGTCCGCCCACTTCACCAGCTCGCTCAGGTCCGGCAGCTCGACGCCAAAGCGCTCTTTGGCCACGTCGGCGATCAGCTTCGTGCACGACGAGTACGCGGCGTCGAAGAAGAACTGGCCAGAGCTTTGCCGCGCCTGAAACAGCTCGCGGTCGGCGTCCGAGGCGAAGGCCGTGCGGTGGTGATCGAAGTACCAGCTGAGCTTCTCGGAGGGGGAGAAGCGGTAGTCGAGGATGGCGTTTTCGTCCCCGTTGAACAGCTTCTCTTCGGCGCGCGCCTGGCCGCTGCCGTAGCCGCAGGTTCGGTACTCGAAGCTCGCCCCGGACGCGCCCAACTCTTTCATCAGCCGCGAAAAGACCACAGCGCTCGAAAGACCATCGAAGCAGTGGCCGTGGGTTGCCACCACGAAGCGCATCGTGTCCTCTTACCACGCTCGGCCGAAAGTCGCGAAAAAGCGCAATTGGGCGCGCTGGACGACCGAGCAGGGTTCATGCAAGGCGGAGGACCGGGCGCGCCACGGGAGCTAACGGGGGAATGGCTGCCGCCCCGCCTGCGGGATCTGCCGTCACCGCCCGAGCGGCTCTTCTTGCATGGGGAGTTGCCGCGAGGGCCCGCGGTCGCGGTCGTCGGCACCCGTGATCCGTCAGCCGAGGCCGTTTCGTTCACGCGCGCCTTCGCCGCGGAGCTGGCGGCAGAGGGCGTGGCGATCTTGTCCGGCGGCGCCAAGGGCATCGACACGGCGGCTCACGAAGGCGCGCTCGACGTCGGCGGGGTGACTGTCGTCGTCACACCTGCGGGCTTCAGCCATCCGTACCCGAAAGAAAACGCCGACCTGTACAAGCGGGTCGTGAGCACGGGCGGCGCTTACCTCTCGCTCTTCCCAGACGACGTGGTGGCGGGCCGGCCCCACTTTTTTGCGCGCAACAGCTGCCTGGTGGCATTGGCTCACGCCGTGGTAGTCACGCAATCGCCGTTCATCAGCGGCGCCGCCAACGCGGCCAAGTGGGCTCGCCGGCTGGGGCGTCCGCTCTTCGTCGTCCCCCATTCGCCTTGGGTCACCCAGGGCAAGGGCGCCATCCAAGAGCTGCGGCGCGGGGGGCGCCCCCTCGACCGCTCCCAAGAAGTGCTTAAGCTGCTGCGTTCCTCCGGTCTGCACCCTCTGCCAGCTCCTCCTTCCCAGGGTGAGCTCTGGCCCGCAGCGGCGCCGGCCGACCCCGATCCGGTGCTTGAGGCGCTCAGACAGGGGGCCACCCACGCCGACGAGATCGCCGAGCGAACCGGACTTTCCTTGGCGGCGGTCCAGCAACGGCTCTTGACTCTTGCCCTCTCCGGGGTGTTAGTTCCGGGCCCGCTGGGCTCCCTTAAACTCGCAACTGATTGAATTAATTGAGTATTGCCCCGTGGCCCGGCGATCGCCGGGTTGCGCGTCTGCCCGAGACGTCGCATTCAGGGGGCGAGAAAGGGACAGCACGCCGCATGCCCAAGACCCTCGTCGTCGTCGAATCACCCGCCAAAGCCAAGACGATCCAAAAGTACCTCGGCAAGGGGTACGAGGTCTTGGCGAGCAAAGGTCACGTCAAAGACCTGCCCAAGAAGATGGGCATCGACGTCGAGCACGGCTTCCGCGAAACCTACGAAATCATCGAGGCGAAGGCCAAGGTGCTGCTCGACCTAAAAAACGAGGTCAAGACGGCCGACACCTTGCTGCTGGCGACCGACCCTGATCGCGAAGGTGAAGCCATCGCCTGGCATCTGATGGAAGAGTTGGGGCGCCCGGATCTTGCGGTGCGCCGGGTCGAGTTCGAAGAGATCACGAAGAAGGGCGTCCAGCACGGCATCGACAATCCGCGCGACCTCGATCAGAACCTGTATGACGCCCAGCGTTGCCGTCGCGTGCTCGACCGCATCGTGGGCTACGACGTGTCGGCGCTGGTCTGGTCGAAGCTGGCCTTCGGCTTGAGCGCCGGGCGCGTGCAGTCGGTGGCGCTGCGTTTGATCGTGGAGCGCGAGCGCGAGATCGAGGCCTTCGTTCCCGAAGAGTACTGGAACGTCGGCGTTTCGCTGCGGGGCAAGGCCAAAACCAGCTTCATGGCGCGCCTGACCAAGGCCGACGGCGAGAAGCTGGAAGTCAAAGACGGCACGCTCGCCGCGCAGGTCAAAGACGAGCTGACGGGCGCAAGCTACAAGGTTTCGAACGTCACTTTGCGCGAGCAGAAGCGCAACGCCGCGGCTCCTTACACGACCAGCAAGATTCAGCAGGACGCAACCAGCTACCTGCGCTTCACGACGAAGCGCACCATGAGCATCGCGCAGAAGCTGTACGAAGGCATCGACCTGAAGAAGGACGGTGGCCTGGTCGGTCTCATCACCTACATGCGTACCGACTCGGTGCGCGTCAGCCCCGATGCCATCATCGACGCTCGCGCGTACATCGAGAAAGAGCACGGCAAGCAGTTCCTGCCCGAGAAGCCCAACGTCTTCAAGTCGCGCAAGGACGCACAAGAGGCGCACGAAGCCATCCGCCCGACGTCGCTCGAGTTCTCGCCGAGCAAGGTGCGCAAGTACCTGACCGACGAGCAGTTCAAGCTCTACAAGCTGGTCTGGGATCGTTTCTTGGCGTCGCAAATGGCGCCGGCGGTTTACGACCAAACCGGCGTCGACATCGAGGCCACGTGCAAGGCCGGTTCCAAGCACAAGACGCTCGGCCTCCGCGCCAGCGGCAAGGTGCTCAAATTCTCGGGCTGGCTCCAGCAGTACGAATCGGACAAGGCGGACCCTGAGGAGGAGGCGCCCAAGCAGCTCGCCGGCGAAGAAGACGCCAAGGAAGACGGCGCCGCCAATGGTGCGGCAGCAGCTGCTGCCGCAGCCGAGGACGATGAGGCTTTGCTGCCCGAGCTGGCAACGGCCGAAGCATTGTCGCTCGTCACGCCGCCTGGCGTGCTGGCCGAGCAGAAGTTCACTCAGCCGCCGGCACGCTTCAACGAAGGCTCGCTGGTGCGCGAGCTCGAAAAGCGCGGCATCGGTCGACCTTCGACCTACGCCGAAATCATCAGCAAGGTGCAGGCGCGCGACTATGTCGAACGCCTGCCCGGCGGTCAGATGAAGGCGTCGGACCTGGGCAAGACCGTCATCGACGGCCTGGTCTCGACCAAGCTCGACTTCATGGAGCCGAGCTTCACGGCCAGCATGGAAGAAGAGCTCGACGACGTGCAGGCCGGCAAGCTGCAACGCACCAAGCTGCTCGAGCGCTTCTACGTCCGCTTCCGCGAGGTGCTCGACGTCGCCAAGAAGAACAAGCGCTGGGCGCCCGATCCGGAAAAGACGGATTTTCCGTGCCCCGAAACGGGCGAGCAGGGTCACAAGCTGCTCAAGCGCTGGAGCAAGAACGGCTTCTTCCTCGGCTGCGAAGACTACCCGACCTGCAAGTACACGCGCGACTTCGGCTCCGACGGCACGCCCAAGCCCGTCGTGCTCACCGACTACGACTGCGAGAAGTGCGGCAAGAAGATGATCATCAAGAGCGGCCGCTACGGCGAGTTCTTGTCTTGCAGCGACTACCCGACCTGCAAGACGACTCGGCCGGTGCCGCTCGGCGTGCCGTGCCCCAAGTGCGGCGGTGACATCGTCGAGGTGCGCTCCAAGAAGCGCGGCAGTAAATCGTTCTACGGCTGCACGCGCTACGCGGCGACGCCGAGCTGCGATTTCAAAGCCTGGCAGAAGCCGGTCGCCATCCCGTGCCCGGTTTGCAAGTGCCCGTTCATGACCATCGCCGGCGGTGCCAAGAACCCCAAGCTGGTCTGCGGCCGCGGCAAAGAGTGCGGTCACAGTCAGCCGCTCGACGAGAGCATGCTGGAAGCGTTGGGCAAGCCCAACGGCCACGGCGCCGAAAACGCCCAAGTGCCGGACGAAGCTGGCGACGCGCCGAAGCGGGGCGGCGAGAGCCCGGCCGCGTCGGTCTCGCCGTGACGACGCCGGTCGTGAGCATCGTGGGCGCAGGCCTCGCAGGTTGTGAGGCGGCGCTCACGCTGGCGGCACGCGGGGTTCAGGTGCGCCTGTTCGAGCAGAAGCCGAAGGCGCGCACGCCGGCGCAAGAGAGCGACAAGCTGTGTGAGCTGGTTTGCAGCAACTCGTTTCGCGGTGCGGCGCTCTCGAACGCAGTCGGGCTCCTGAAAGAAGAGATGCGACGCCTCGGCTCCTTCGTCATGCAAGTAGCCGAGGAAACCAAGGTGCCGGCCGGCGGCGCGTTGGCCGTCGATCGCGAACGCTTCGCGGACGGGATGACGCGGCTCATTCAGCAAAACTCGAACATCGAGCTGCGACCGGAGCTGGTCGAGAAATTGCCAGAAGCGCGGCCAACCATCATCGCTACCGGTCCGCTGACGGGTGACGCGCTGGCGCGCGACATCGCGGCAAAAGTCGGCACGACGGCGCTGGCCTATTACGACGCCATCGCGCCCATCATCAGCGCCGATTCGATCGATTGGGACCAGGTGTTTTTGGCTTCGCGCTGGGAAAAGGGCGAAACCGAAGAAGACAAGACCGCCTACGTGAACTGCCCGCTCAACCAAGAGCAGTACAAGGCGTTCGTCGCAGAGGTGTGCGCGGCACGCAAAGTCGAGCCCAAGAGCTTCGAGGACGTGCGCTACTTCGAGGGCTGCCTGCCCATAGAAGTCATGGCCGAGCGCGGCGAGATGACCTTGGCCTTCGGACCAATGAAACCGGTCGGACTCACTGATCCGCGCACCGGGCGCTGGCCGTTTGCGGTGATTCAGCTGCGCAAAGAAGACGAAGCGGGGACCGCCTACAATATGGTCGGCTTCCAAAGCCGCATGGCGTGGCCCGAGCAAGAGCGCATCTTCCGCAGCATTCCCGGTTTGCAGAACGCGGAGTTTCAGCGTTACGGCGCGGTGCACCGCAACACCTTTTTGAACGCGCCCAAGCTCTTGGACGGCACGTTTCAACTGCGTGACGACCCGGGCCTTTACTTCACCGGACAGATCTCCGGCACGGAGGGCTACGTCGAGAGCGCGGCGGGCGGCCTGCTCACGGCCTACTTCGTCGCGGCGCGCCTGCGCGGCGCCGAGCCGGTTCTGCCACCGCCGAGCACGGCGCTCGGCGGCATCCTGACGCATTTGGCTCGCAACCCTGACGACTACCAGCCGTCGAACATCACGTTTTCACACATCGCGCCCTGGGACGGCAAACGCCTCAAGAAGCGCGAAAAGTACGAAGCGATGGCCGAGCGCGCGCTGCGCGACCTCGAAAGCTTCCGCCAGCAGGTTCAACCAGT
>Ga0307516_10003725_pt1 | contig 19378 bp, 15 predicted proteins | sample 19_EM_MG_FD_203310 | JGI IMG/M metagenome (GOLD analysis project Ga0307516, IMG submission 203310) | Populus trichocarpa ectomycorrhiza microbial communities from riparian zone in the Pacific Northwest, United States - 19_EM | ecosystem: Host-associated > Plants > Roots > Unclassified | place...
CGGTTCTCTGTGCTATAATTACAGCAGAAAGAGAACCATGAAAGCTCGAACCCATATACCAAAATATCATGGACATCTGTATACGACATATTTCTCATATTTTTTGGCACAGAATAAATCAAATTTATACGGCACAAGTCAGGTACATCGTGGATGTCCTCACCAACCATGACATAGGAATGACCTTCCATATTGACACAGCTGGGAGAAGAAATACTGCTAGACGAAGAAGAATTATATGTAGTACCACTGCCATTTTTGCAAGAAGAAGCATCCATAATATAATCTGGAGGATTCAGCATTTGATTATTGCAACATAAAAAAGTTAACACGGAACTGTCTGTCCAATTTATCTCATAATAATAGGAGCGGAGCAATTCTTCTGTAAGAGAATGATGAGGGATGGAGAAGCAATCATCCTTCTTAACAGCAGCATCCACAAGTCGAATTGTGAAGTCACTGTAATTGATTGCCTGGACATAATACTTTACCATGTTCAAGTATAAAGTTGGACGTACGTTGTTTTCACAAGCAAGTTCATAGTTTTTGTTGCCACAGCTTTTGGGATCGGTATTTAGTCGAAAAGGGTAGCTAATATTATGGATATTGCCACAAGAAGAAGGAGCGCAGTAATTGCTGGTGTTCTTTGTAGCACTGCAACTATGGTGGGTGGATAGGATCACTAGAATAGGCAGGGCTGCATATGCACCGAAGAGGTGCCTTAATACTCTAATGAACATTGAGAGAGAAACTTTCTTTGGGAAACAAATAATGTGCTTTGTTACACTTTGATCAAAAGATATAACTATATTATGTGGTCTTGAGAACAATACTCGTCAACAGACTACGCATACCATCTCGGCCACATTTTTTGAAATTTCTAAAATGCGATGCAGACGAGCCCATTCAATATTTTTGAAATTTCAAAAGGAGGAGACTTCCTTGAAGTTTCCAAGTCAATGAGAGAAAAAACGCAAGGAAAGAATGTGGTGCCATTCAATATTTAAATATAAATACAGTAAGTCAATTAGAAATGCAAAACTGTATTAAAACCACGTCGTTTTGCAAAACTCCAAGTGAAAACGACTACGTTTCTTTTTTTAAAGGGGTTAACCGATGTCTTTAGCCTTAGGGAATGAAAATTCACAATATATATTTTGTTTTGCTAGCATCAACTTCACCCTATATATTGGTTGCCATCACAAGACATTTGAATTATCAAATCAATTCCTTTGAATTACTTCTTATCAATATGGTATCTTATTTGACCATCTAACACTAAAGAGGCCTAAAACAAATAAATTTAAAAATTTAAAATTAAAAGTTTATTTCCAATATTATTTATAAGATAATTTAATAAACTTTTTAATTAAAAATCCATATATCTCTAACTATCGTAAATAAAAGGATTCATAAGACTTTTACAATTATATTGGCAAATCGTAATAATACTCTCATAAGTAGGAGACCACGAAATTAAAATCTTTGGGAAAAGTTCCATAATTTTACAACAAATTTGCATAATTTTCAGTGGATGTAGCATTTCTAAATTCATTTGGAATGATGGTACCGTTCCTTTGGTTTAGAGTTGCATCATAGTCTGAAGGGCAAGCATCAATAATAATAACAACAACAAAAAACATGCATCTATATAAAAAAAAGATTGATTAATTTGAAAAAATAAACAAAATAAATAAATTACAAAGTAAATATTTTATTTTCACAGAAAAGTCATGAACAAATTATTATAAAATACTTTGTATATCATGTCCTTATGTAATTATTCAAAAATAATTGTTAATATTATCATAAAAAATCTAATCATATTTGAAAATTATAACATATATAATGGGGTAATTTTAAAATATATTCTTTATAATTCAATTAAAAGCGAGTTTTGTACAATAATCTTTAAAGAAAAAAAATAATAATTAAAAAGAGGGGGGAAAACGATGGCAGATAATTATGAAATACAGTAAAAGTCGAATTGTGATTAATTGCCTGAACATAATGTCTTGCCACGTTGAAGTATAAAATTGGAATTGTGATTAAGTGCAGTAATTGTTGTTCTTTCTAGCACGCGAGTATGTGTGCTTGAGAAGAATAATTATCTACAGACAAGGAATTATACCATCTTGGATCAATCCGAAATAAAATGAATGGCCAAAAATTAAAGTCTTTGAATTATTGAAGGGTCACTCTCTCACTAATTACATCAATTAAAGTTTAAACCATACAACCTCGAGGAATGTACTTTATTGGTTACTAATTAAAGTCTTTGAATGTTCATCAAAATTTACTTTTTTAAAGTTTAATAATTCAAATCTTGCAACTCTCAGAATTATTAAAAATTTACATAATTATTAATTTTAGAATTTATAAAATTAGTTGAGATATCCATAGATAAAAAACAAAAAATTTAAACCACACAAGTAGTAGTTAGCCATGAAAATACAAACATGCACACAAATTGTAACTCATAAAGATGAAGAAAGTATTACTGATTTGAACCGAAAAATGGAAGAGCATTTCAATTCAAATAATATATCTTAAAAATTATATATAATCTCACTTCAATTGATAAACTTTGGTCAATCCTCCATGTAAACAAGAAATTCTCTAGATTACGAATACCATCTTGGAAATCAATGGCCACAAACTACTAAAGTCTTGGAATTATTGCTTGGTTGCTCTCCAGCTCAATATATGATTAAGATTTAGGAAATTGCATGAAAAGTTCCCACCGATGATGGGGAAGACCCCTTTGTGGCCTCCGCTTACAAAGTCAAGCTCGTCTACATCTCGGGTCCATCCTGAATGCGATGCAGACGAGCCCAAACAGAGAAGAAAGAAATGGAAAACAAAAATGTAAGAAATTAAGTAATTGAATTTTAATAAAGTTTTATATATAAAGCAGAAATTATCTACTTAATTAATTTTAATTACTTTAAAAATATTTTTTTTCACTTAGTACTACTTTTTCTTCTCTTACATAAAAATGTAAGGAGTCTTCGCTTGAAGTTTCCAAGTCTTCTCTTACATAAAGCTAGGTTACGACATAAAATTTCCTATCTTTTCTTTTCTTTAACACGGAGTTGCTGACGCAACAAACTATGGCCCCATCAGTTGTTTTAAGGAGGAAAACACTATCTAAATTTATTTATTTTTTTGATATTTTGAATGATGAAACTTGTCGCATTTGACATCGTGAGGGTTTTAAAATTTTCTTGAATTGTAGAAAAAAATAGATATTTAGTATTTGATTCTTTTAAGAAAAAAAATTTTGTTTAAAGAGTCGTCACCTAATATTATGATCATTAGGAACTTTAACTGATCATTAGAGATTCTATGGTACGGGACTGGTTATATAAAAGGAAAGATATTATCACCCCTTTAATGTTTTGCCTGAAACAAACTGCATTGCTGATTTTATCTTAAATTGTTAAACATTTATTCGCTTATGCTATGATGATTTGTTTATAATATTCTTGACTTTGGCGCTAGTGAATATTCGATCTCAAATAATTCTAACTCTGGCATTGGTAAAAATTTCACTCCGAATAATTTCAACTCTAGCGTTAGTAAAAATTCATAGCTACAAAAAAAAATCAGTATATTTTCTTTTTTTTTATTTCCTGATCCTGATATCAATTAATAAATTGATAAAAATACATTTTTTCTAAGACATGCAAAATTTTTATTTCTACACTTTCTATTTTTTTCGTTTTTTTTTTTTTTTTTTTTGATGGGTCCAGCTCAGCCCATATGAGCTAGGCTGGACCCGGTCAGCCCAGCCCTGCCCGGTCACTGGCCCAAGCCAGTGACCGGGCTGGGCAAAAGAAGAAGAAGCACGCGTGAAGTCACGCGTGCATGAACAGTGCGAAGGTAATTAGATTACCTTCGCACTGCGTTCAAATGTTTTATTGAATGCAGAGAATGGAAACTTACCTGTGCAGCGGAGGATGACGCCAAAGACGAAGGCGCGGTGGCTGGTTATTCCCTTTCTCCTCGGTTGCTTCTTCTTCCTCTGTTTTTGGTGTTGTCTGCCTGGTTTCTGTACTCTCTCCCCTGCTCGCTTTCCTCTCTGTTTCCTTTTTTCTTTCTTTGAGATTGTGTTCGGGAAGAAAGCTTTTGGTCTGTGCTTTCGAATTCCCCTGCTCTGGAAAAATACTATGATGGTAAGGGTCCTGGAGCCGGGGTTTGGCTGGACCCAAGCTTTCTCGGGTTCTGTTTCTTCCCCGTCCTTTTCGTCTGTATTTTTTTTTACTGATTTCGGGTTCTTATTTTTCTGCAGGGACGAAGACAATAGCAAGGCTAATTCTTGTCTCTATGTTGCTCCTCCCTTTTCTCTCCTTCTCTCTGTGAATTTGTGCTTTTTTTCTGTCTTTGCTCTGTTTTTCCTCTGTTTTCTGGGTTTTTCTTCTCTCTTTTTGTTCAGTTCCCTTCCCCCTGTTTTTTCTTTTTGGTTCTATGATTCCTTTTCACCTTTCAGTCCCCTCGGTCCTGCCCTTTTTTCCCTTGTGGCCCTTCGTTCTCTGGGTTTTATAGCAGAGAACAATGTCGTTTCATCCATTGATTGCAGGTGTAATGGTGGCGGTGGGCGGCTGAACCGTTGAGGAAGATGAACAGTGTCTAGAAACGGCACCGTTTTTCGTGTTTAATGGTTATTTTCATTTTGGCCCTTGACGTTTTAAACGTTTTGTAATTAAGCCCCTGGTTTAAACTATAATTAGCCCCCTGCATTGCGCGCCATTTTTAATGTAGTCCTTGGATTTTAATTTTGCAATTTTGACCCCAAGCTTTAATATTTCTTCAATTAAGTCCCTGAATAAGTTAATTCCAAGCTCAATTAAGTCTAAAGCTTATCAATTAATTGGATTAATTAAATTAATTTCAAGCTCAATTAAGTCTCAAAACTTATCAATTCTCCAATTAAACCCTTAATTGGATTAATTAAATTAATTTCAAGCTCAATTAAGTCTCAAAACTTATCAATTCTCCAATTAAACCCTTGATTTGATTAATTAAACTAGTCAAGAGTTTAATTAAATCTTTAAACTTCCAATCATGTTGCCCTTAACCCAAATTTTAATTCATTCTTCATTTATTTTATTTTTACTTGTTTTTCATCATTTTTTCAGTATTAAAAATAATTAAAATATAAAAGGTCAAAAATTGAGTTATGACAGTTGTCCCCTCTTTATAATATTTACCATGCAAAGATATTAGAAAATTTCATTTTCTTTTAGCTTTGTGTAGTAAATTTATAAAGAAAAGTAGATACAGAAAGAACTTTTGCTCTTTTTTTTTGTCTTGAAAACTTCGAGAACAGTAGATTGACACACGACCTTTACAGAAAGATGTAGAAATCAAGAAACAAGTCATTTGGAAGACGACTCACCTTCTTTTTTTTGTTTTGTTTTTCGTTGTTTTTTGTTGTTTTTTTTAATTTTAATTTTTTTTTGTCTCATTTTAATGGGTGACCTACCCAAGTAGAAAAATACAAAGAAAAGGGTCTCATTATGATGGGTGACCTACCCAAGTAAAAAAAAAAATGAGAACTCGAAGGCGCACTCAAAAGAATGGGCGAGGGCTTGAAGGCACGCTCGAAAGGAAGCAAGGGCTCCAAGGCGCTCGAAGAGGAAGCGAGGGCTAAACGGTGCACTCGAGAAGAAACAAAGGCTTAAAGGCGCACTCGAAAAAAAAAAGCGAGGGCTCAAAGGCGCTCGAAGAGGAAACGAGGGCTCAAAGGGAATTTTTAAAAGAAATATTTATTATTTAAAAATATATTTAAATGATTTTTTCAAAAGAAATACAATTTCAAAACAGATGAAAGCATTAGAGGAGTCTGTCTCCAAAATTCACTTCATAAAAGGGAGATTCCGCTCTGATTTGCAAAGCCTCATGGATTCCATTTCATTCGATTCTTTATTAGAATGAGTTGTCAAGCATGCACCAACTAGATTAATCAAATGGTGCTGCATAATTTTGAGGGCTATAATTTAACTGGTTAGATTTTAGGTTTGTTTTTAAAAAAATTACTGGTTCGAGTTTCATAAATTTCAGGGTCATTAGAGGCTTACATAGTCATTAACTTTAAAACCCGTAAAATTAATTGAAATACACGTAAATTGACCCGGATATTCATATTAATAAAAAAAATTATGCTGCATCCACTTGGTTAGTCAAACATGTACAATAGTTATAAACTTTTTTTTTTAGTGTGGTTAAATCAAGTTTTGAAAAATTTTGAAATTTAAAAAAAATTATTTGTTTTTATATTTTTAAATTTTTTTTAAAAATATAAATTTTTAAAAAATAGATTTTTATATATTTTTAAATAAAAAATATTTAAAAAGATAATCTTTATAATTTTATATTCATTTGTAGCAATTATAGAAAAAGATGTATATACAACATTTTTTCACTCTAGTACTCTACATTTTCCAAATAGAAAGATCTACCTTCCATATTAATACTTACTCCTCGCATTTTTTATTGTTTCTCCTTTGTTCATATCCATAAAAATCGAAGCTAAAAAAGAGATTGTTGCTATCATCCTTCTACTCGACACATGCATATTACTTTGGATTTCATTTTCTTGGAGTCAAAGTAGTATTTCTCGACTTCCTCGCCCATCTCTCCTCTTCAAAAAAAAAAAGAGAGAAATTAATGAGGTTATACTTTGATGGCATTGAAGGCCAACCAGTCCAATTATAGATTGCAGAAGACCACATAAAAGACCTCTTAGGGTAATACACTTTTCTTCATCTCCTAATATTCCAGATTGTTTTATTGGATATAAATTACCTCTCAGTCATAATCGATATTCTCTAGAATACAGAGCAAGAAAATCAAATTATTATCTCAGATGCTAGCAAAACCACTAGAAGCTTTTGTACACCAACTTTCATCCATATAGGTCCTTTACAAACTACGTACAGGTAGCTCTTCCAAAACCAGAGTGGACTCAAGCTATAATTATAGAAATGAAGGCATTGCAGAAAAACCAAGCATGGAGTCTTGTTCCCCTACTCCAATGAAAGAAAACTATCAGGTGCTAGTGGGTGTTTTGTATCAAACATAAGGCACATGTAGAAAAAAAATATACTAAACATAGCAAGGTTGAATAAAATTTAGATTCTAATATCTCTAACAACAAATTTGGGTTGGTAATTACATCAGTTTGATTAAAAAATATTTTTCTTCAAAAAGATCTTAAAGGAGGAGTTTACATGAAGATACATTATAGGCTCACAAACTCAAGTAGAATGCAAGTTGAAGAATGATCTATATAGATTAAAACAATTACCTAGGTAGACAAACTAACTTAGATCATACATTATTTCTTAAATATAGAAAAAAGAAAGGTAACAACTTCGATAAAATAAGTTGATGATACAATAATTACAAATAATGATACAGAAAATATATGATAGCTAAGTTTGAAATAAAGATCCTTATGGGCTAGAATACTTCCTAGGCAATGAGATTGCTAGATTACCCAGAGGTATTTTCTTATCTCAAAAAAAATATATGTTCAAGAAGATTCTTAGATGCTTGAAATCAATTTCTGGTAAGGGCAAGGGCGAAGCCTTTTACAAGCCTAAGATGGGTTGTAGTCCAGGTAACAAAATTTTGAATATGTCAATAACTGGTATCCAATCTGTGTAATCTAACAGCTTAGACTCCTGACCATGAATCACGTCCTTCTCTGATTTCAACTCTACATCCTCAGGTGCTCTCATGACTGTTGGTCATTTTGATTTCAGCATCCTTGGCAACCTGATACTAATATAGAGAAGAAATACTATTAGGTACTCAAAAACAAAACTTGAGAAAAAATGGAAGGATACTACTTGCAGAACATCTAATTGAAACTTTGGACATGAAAGTTTAGTACTGCAAAAGTAAGCATTACCAAAATTATAAAATCAGAAGAAACTTTCTTACTGTTTGCGGTGGGGTGATAATTTCAACTCTATTCAGCACAGGATTTTTCAGTACCGAAGGTTCTAAAAAAGACCCCTGCTTCCAAAAAAAAGATAGAGAAAAAAGAAAACTTGAGAAAAAATGGAAGAATACTGCTTGTGGAACATTAAAATGACAACTTTGGACATTAAAGTTTAATCCTACAAAACTAAGCATTACCAATATTTTAAGAAACTTTCTTACTGTTTGCGGTGGGGTGATAATTTCAACTCTATTCAGCACAGAATCTTTCGGTACAGAAGGTTAAAAAAAAAGACCATGCTTAAACACTATCATTTAATTGACAGGTTGATTCATCTTATTTTAATTTTGCTTGTTTCACTATTATTACAGAGCAGATATTAAAATTATGAAAGATATTAAAATTATGCTTCGCAATAAAATAAAAGAAGAGTTCTAGCAAATTCTATGATAATTTACATTAAACGAGAGTTTGTTGAAGATATTGATTCGGATTCGATCATAGATGAATTATATTTTACAAAACATCGAAGGGTACAACTTTGATAGTATAATTTATTTTTATTTTTATTTTGAATTTTATGTAGTTTAAATTTTATTTTTTTATATTTTGTGTTATGTATTTGAATTAAAATTTTATTGTTAATTTAACAAATTTCCAAGTAAATAATTGATCTTAAAAAATAATTTATGTGTATTTATATTATAACCCAGGAAAAGAAACATTCCTGATCCATCACTGGGTAAGGGGATCATGCATGTTCTCAGAAAATAAGCACTTGAACATTGATGAATATATAGAAGCATCATCAAATAGGAATTCCACGTCAGGTTACAACAAGGCAATCTAATCCAGCTCAACATGACCAGACAAAACATGTTGAGGTAGATAAATACGCTATTAAGGAAAAACTCAAGACCAAGATAATTTAATTCTCATTTATATAATCTGAAGAACAGTTAACAGATATACTAACCAAAGCAATTTCCAGTAAAATCTTTTATAGCTCACTTGGCAAGGAGGCTATTGAAGATATCTAACATAGAAAACAAACCATATAGCAACACCAACAAATACCTATACCAGCCAATAACCAGATTCGATTTGGAACACCACCATGGAGAACATGGTTGATGAAAGAAGAGAGGGCTTAAAGTTTCCATCATGAAAACCTGGATGCCTCTTGTTTGAGTTTGGAAAAAAAAGGCGCTGGAGCCTGGATGGATGTAAGAACGACAGGAATACCAAACGTTTACCGCCTTTCTTACAGTCTATTCACTACCTTTCCTCCAAAATATAAGGTCTCCTGCTTTTTTAGGGTTAGACACCGGGAGTAGACAACCAATAAACAGCACGATTTCTCTTCATTCAGGTGAAACAGAAAATTATTTAACAGATACTTGACATTACCTCTATTAAATAATATATTTATCTTGTTTTATTTATTAAGAGTAGAATAATATTTTCAACTTAACCTATATATAAGTTCTTTATATTTAGGTTAAAGTAAGAACAATAATACAAATCAATTGAGAAAAATTATAGCCTCCTACTCTTTCATGTTTGTATTTATTTTTGTGTTAATTGAATTGTTTTAACATGGTATCAGAGCTGGTTTTATGGAACGAGGCTTAATCCTAAATTTTTTTTGGAGTGATATTTTGTCTTTCGCATTTACAAAATCTGGTATTTCGACTTTCCTTTAACTTTTGCAATTTGGTATTTCTATTTTGTCTCTGCAATTATTTTGATATTTCATCTTCTGCAATTTATGTTGTATTTTGGAGAATCGTATAATTTCGAGAAGATATTTGTTGAGTATCTGTGATATCTGTTCAGTTTCTGCAATCTGGTACTTTGTCTTTCGCTGCTTTTGCATTCTGGTTCTGTTTGTTTGTTAATTATGGCTAACGAAAGAGATGATTCGCTTCAGTCTGTGAGTGTGAGGTTGGATGGAAAGAATTATTTGTACTGGAGTTATGTAATGAGAAATTTCCTTAAGGGTAAGAAGATGTGGGGATACATTAGTGAAACTTATGTGATACCTAAGAATACTGATGAGGGGGTGTTGTTTTGATAGATACATGGGAAGAAAACAATGCAAAGATCATTATTTGGATCAACAATTTTGTTGAGCATTCCATAGGTACGTAGTTGGCGAGTTATGAGACAGCAAAGGAGATTTGGGATCATCTGCAAAGGTTATTCATGTAATCAAATTTTACAAAATAGTATCAATTAGAGAATGACATACGAGTTCTTCATCCGAAGAATATGAGTATTCAAGAGTTTTATTCTCCTATAACAGATCTTTGTGATCAATTGGCTCTTACAGAATTGGCAGAATTAAAGGTATGTAGTGCCTATATTGAGCTTAGAGAGCAGCAATTTTTGGTACAGTTTTTAATAGCACTTCGCAGTGATTTTGAAGGACTTAGAGATTCAATTCTGCATCGTTCTCCACTGTCTTCTGTTGACTCTGTTGTCAGTGAGTTATTGGCTGAAGAAATACGTCTTTAGTCTTATTCTGAAAAGGGAATTCTTTCTACTTCAAATTCTTCTGTACTAGAAGTACCCTCTAAGCCATCCTCTAATCATCAGAATAAGCCTTACACAAGAGTTAGCTTTGATGAGTGCAGTTTCTGTAAGCAAAAAGGTCATTGGAAGGCTCAATGTCCCAAGTTAAGACAACAGAATCAAGCTTGGAAGCATGGCAGCCAGTCACAATCTAATTCTCATAAACCACCTCAGGGTTATATACTACCACACCACAACACTACAGCAGTAGCTTCATCAAGCTCTATCACCGATCCTAGTATTTTTGCTGAGCAATTTCAGAAGTTTCTCTCCTTACAGCCACAAGCAATGTCTTCTTCTTCTTCCATAGGTCAGTTACCTCATAGCTCTTCAGGTATGTCACATTCTGTATGGGTCTTAGATTCTAGTGCTTCCCATCATATGTCTCAAGATTCTTCATCTTTTACCTTTGTGTCCTCTTCATCCTTCATTCCTGTTATGACTACTGATGGCACTCTCATGCCTTTAGCAGGTGTTGGTTATATTGTCACACCTCACTTATCTCTCCCTAATGTTTATTTTATTCCTAACCTCAAATTGAATCTTGCTTCTGTTAGTCAAATATGTGATTCTGATGATTATTTAGTCATGTTTTCTGGTTCTTTTTATTATGTACAGGATTTGCAGTCTCAGATGCTGATTGGGCCGTAGGGAGAATGAACTTCATATTTTGGATGAGTTAAAAGTGTCAGTTGTCGTCACCACCGCTGTTACTACTATTGTTGATTTGTCTTCCTTTTGTTTGAGTCCTTCATCTTCTAGTTTTTATTTACAGCATTCTCGTCTAGGTCATATTTCGTCTTCTCGTTTAAGTTTTTTGGCATCCACGGGAGATTTAGAAAATTTAAAAACTTGTGATATTTCTGATTGTAGTGGATATAAACTTGCAAAATTTTTCACTTTACCTTTTAATCGAAATATTTATGTTTCTTCTTGGCCATTTGATTTGATTTATTCTGATGTATGGGGACCTTTTCCTATTGCCACAAAAGAAGGGTCTCGATATTATGTTTCATTTATTGATGATCATACTCGTTATTGTTGGGTTTATTTAATGAAATAACGTTCTGAATTCTATGAGATATATACAGCCTTTCGAGCTCTTGTGAAAACTCAACATTCTGTTGTAATCAAATGCTTTAGGTATGATTTGGGTAGGGAATACACTTCTAATAAATTTTATCAGTTGTTTGTCTTAGATGGAACCATTCACCAAACTTCATGTATAGATTCTCCTGAGCAAAATGGTGTTGCTAAAAGAAAACATAGGCACATTATTGAAACTGCTTGTTCTCTCTTGTTGTCTGCTTCTATTCCTAGTGAGTTTTGGGGAGAAGTTGTCCTTATTGCTGTAAGTTTGATTAATATAATCTCATCTTCACATAGTTCGGGTTTATCTCCTTTTGAAAAGTTATATGGGCATGTCCCTGATTATTCCTCCTTTAGTGTTTTTGGTTGTACTTGTTTCATTCTTCGTCCTCATGCAAAACGCAATAAGTTGTCCTCTCGTTCTGCTATTTGCGTCTTTCTAGGTTATGGTGAAAGTAAAAAGAGGTATCGTTGTTTTGATCCAATAATTCATAAACTTTATGTGTCTCATCATGTTGTCTTTCTTGAGCATATACTTTTCTTTTCTATTTCATCCACTACTCATAACTTGACTAGACCTGATATTATTCGTATAGATCCTTTTTTTTTAAGATTCTGATAATATATCATCACAGGTTCCTAGTATCGCAGATACCCTTTCCCATGTTCAACCAATTTGTACTCATCATCCTACAGGTACTGAACTTTACTCTCTAGCACACCTGAAGCTCCATTCTCATCTACAACCCCCTAAGTTTTGTTTGAGATTGTGGATCCACCTCTACGTCAATCCATACAAATTCTTAAGTCCACAAAACTACTAGATTTTGCTTATTCTTGTTATTCTTCATCATTTACTTCCTTTTTAGCTTATATCCATTGTCTCTCTGAGCCTTCTTCCTATAAAGAGGCAATTATTGATCCCCTTTGGCAGCAAGCTATAGATGAGGAACTTTCTGTTTTGCATAAGACAGCTACTTTGGACTTGGTTCCTCTACCTCCTGGTAAGAGTATTGTTGGTTATCGTTGGGTGTATAAGATCAAAACTAACTCTGATGGGTCTATTGAGCGATACAAAGCTAGGTTGGTTGCAAAAGGATACTCTTAACATTATGGTATGGATTATAAGGAGATATTTGCCCCTATTGCAAAAATAACTATTATCCGTACTCTTATTGTTGTAGCTTTGGTTCGTTAATTTCATATCTCACAACTTGATGTTAAAAATACCTTCTTAAATGGAGATCTTCAAGAACAAGTTTATATGGCGCCTCCTCCTAGTGTTTCACATGACTCTGGGTATGTTTGTAAGCTCAAGAAAGTATTTTATGGTCTCAAACAAGCACCTCGTGCTTGGTTTGAGAAATTTTCTGTCATGATCTCATCTCTTGGATTTGTTTCTAGTAGTCATGATTCTGCTCTTTTTATTAAGAGCACTGATGCAGGTCGTATTATTTTGTTCTTATATGTTGATGACATGATTATTACTAGTGATGATATTGATGGTATCTTAGCTTTGAAGACAAAGCTGGCTAGACAGTTTGAAATGAAGGATTTGGGTTCTCTTCGATATTTTTCGAGTATTAAGGTAGCTTACTCACCTAGAGGTTACCTTCTTTCTCAATCGAAATATGTTGCAGATATTCTTGAGCGGGCTAGACTTACTGATAACAAGACTGTAGACACTCCCATTGAAGTTAACGCAAGGTATTTTTCTTTTGATGGTTTGCCTTTGACAGATCCTACTTTATATCATACTATTGTTAGGAGCTTGATATATCTCACCATTACTCGTCCAGATATTGCATATGTTGTTCATGTTGTTAGTCAGTTTGTTGTTTCTCCTACTACTGTTCATTGGGCAGCTGTTCTTCGTATTTTACAATATCTTTGAGGTAGTCTTTCAGAGCCTCCTACTTTCATCTACCTCTTCCTTGGAGCTGCGTGCATACTCTGATACTGATCATGACAGTGATCCCACAGATCGCAAATCAGTTACTGGTTTCTGTATCTTTTTTAGGTGATTCTCTCATCTCTTGGAAGAGCAAGAAACAATCTATTGTTTCTCAATCCTCAACCGAAGCAGAATATCGTGTTATGGCATCTACTACCAAAGAGATTATTTGGTTACATTGGTTACTTGCGGATATGAGAATTTCACTTTCTCATCTTACTCCTATGTATTGTGACAACCAGAGTTCTATTCAGATTACTCACAACTCAGTTTTTCATGAACGAATTAAGTACATTGAGATTGATTATCAACTTACTCGTCATCATCTCAAGCATGGCACCATAACTTTGCCTTTTGTTTCTTCTTCCTTGTAGATTGTGGATTTCTTTACCAAATCGCATTCCATTTCTTGTTTTTGTTTTCTAGTTTGCAAACTCACGATGCGACAGCTACAAGCATATATATAAACTCTTTGTATATAGGTTAAAGTAAGAACAATAATACAAATCAATTGAAGAAAATTCTAGCCTCCTTCTCTTAATAAATAAAATTAGATAAATATATTATTTAGCATTAACAACCTCTTTATCCACTGGATCAAAGAACTCTTTACACTCTCAGCCCACAGAATGCAAGATTCATAGAAAACAGAACTAAATTATAGCCAAGTTAATTTTCCAAAATGTTGAATGCTATTTGTTTTAAAAAGAAACAAATAACAAAACCTTACCGCTAAAAATTAGTAACACCCCAATCTGTACAAATGGTGAAGCTAAGCATGCCATGAATACACATTCAAGTGGTCACTGTAAAGTCATTCGCTTAGCAACACACAACAAGATTAACTTGAAACATTTTTATGAACAGATGTTCAGGGAGTAACTTCTTTGGATTCATTTCATAGAAAAATAGAGACCCAAAAGGAAAAAGAGGAGAGAAATTTTAAGTTAAAATATTCTTTTATGAGTTTTAAATTTTATTTTCTTTCTTGTTTATTTTTTTTTCAAAATAAATACAAGAAATTAACTAATATAATATTAATAATTACTTCATATTACTCCGTAATCACCATAAAATCTTCGTGTTCAAGACAACAAATATTTATATTTTTTTTTTATTAACGTGGGTGTCCAGGCCAGCTTGCGCGTACCTCGACTAATCCCACGGACCCTGAAGTTAACGATCATGTAAACCTCTAGTGATCATCATATGAGCAACCACATGGCTCGAACCTGAGACCACAGAGAAAGCAAACATTTTGATCCCAAACTCTTATCAATTAACCACCTCCTAAATGATTCAATAAATACTTATATTTGATGGCATGTGAAGTGGATTTTGTTCTTATTGAAATTTTTTCCTTTCTCTCATCAAAACAACAGTAATATCTGGGCTTGGCCTAATTAATCTAGTAAGCTTTTTTAGAAATATTAAACAAAAACAGTTAGAATTTCCTTCTTATATATATTCCACAAATTAACCATTAGAAGAAAAAACTAAAAAGAACAAACTACAAAGAAGAATTTCCTTCTTTGGATTTTCATTTTACAGACTCTCTAGTTAGAGTTGTGTTCAATATTAATAGTGTAACCTCTTATACATAATCTAAGCTATAAGCTATATAAATAAAGACGATGGCTAATACAATTGTTAAGCCTTCAAAATACTTCTTATATCTTAACTTTGTAGCAGAGTCTTCTCCTCTCTAATCATCTTCTTTGTGATCTTGCTATACATGGATTTTAATCAAGATATAATAGCTGCAGTTGATTCCCTTTTTAATCCCTCTATTGTTAATCCTGCTTTTAACCCCTTAATTGTTGTCAAGTCTATCATGCCGGTTCTATCCACTGTTCTGTCACCTGGTTCTTCTTCCTCTCTTGCTATGCCAGTTATATCTATTGTTCTGCCACTTGGTTCTTCTTCCTCTCCACCTGCACTAAGGCTGCCTTCGATGCAAACAACGTCCTTGCATTCCTCTGTTGCACTAGCATTTTACTCCTTTCTCTGATTTGTTTCACTGATGTTGTTAGGTCTAGAACTGTTGGTGATCAAAAATCTACATATGGATATCTTGTGTTTCTTGGTACTACTCTTGTCTCGTGAAAATTAGGGAAACAACGTTGCTCGTTCTTATATTAAAACTAAATACAAGGCTTTAACTTATGGTACAACTGAAATTTTATGGATTCGTTTTTTGCTTTCAGACCTTTGGCTTCCTAGTGTTTCTACGATTACACTATGGTGTGATAACTTGGATACTACTTATTTATCAATCAATTTTTTTTTTTTATGCCCACACTAAACATGTCGAGGTTGTAGCTAATCAGGAGATTCAAATTCACTTCATTTCTTCCGAGAATCAGCTTGGTCATGTTCTTACTAAACCTCTATCTTTTGCGGTCTTTGTTCGTTTTTTATCCAAGCTTCATGTGGGAGCTCTATTTTCAGCTTGAAATGGCGTATTATAAGAAATACACTGCTAGATCATATGACACTATACAAGAAATTATATTTATCTTATATAACTTATATCTTAAATCATGTGTAGGGTGTCACATTGTTAATATTGTACATAACCTTATTTATATAAATAGAAACTATGACTAATACAATTGTTAAGCTTCTTTAATATTTCTTATATCTCAACTCTACAATTGAAGAGATGATCCAATGACAAGCAGCTATGATTCAAGATTTGTTGATAGCAGCACATGCTCTTTGCAGAAAAAAATTACAGCATTGTGTACAGAAATATAAAGTAAAATTACTATTTCAATTCATACAAGGATCCCAAGTGCACATATTATACATAAAAAGGAACAAGAGAACAAGGACATGGCAACTCATTTTGATCTTGATCCCTAATTATTTTTCCCTTTAATTAGCAATGTGTAACAAGAAGCTCCAAAACTGCTAATTTCATCGACAAAATCCTCGGTCTTGTTCCAAATTTCCTCTTCTTGAAAATGTCACTGAATGCCTCCCTTGTTACTTCCTGCATTTAATTAATAATCTCATTAAACATTGACTCGGAACAATGAGGTAAAACACGGTGATCTTGGGCAGTATATATTGCAGCTTCAGAGATATAGGGCAAGAGATCCATACCATGGAAGCTTAAAAGTGTCTTTCCACCATCCTTGTTTTGAACAGTTGCAACAAACTTTATCCAGTCTTGTGATGATCTCAGAAAAGGTTGGTCTGACAGCAGGTTCTGAATGCCAACATTCATCAATCAACCTACATGGAGATCAAGATGGTTCCCAAAGAAATTAAGCTACTCCCTTGAGGTTGTTCCTCTCATTTCTATGAGCAAGACAATAGTGAGTCAAGCTTAAGAAGAGATTGGAAAACTATGTAAAACAAGAGAAACTAATAGCTCAAGCCCTGTCTCGAGCTGGTTTTAGGGAGCTGCCTTTACTTGATCAATATCGAATTTGCATAAGCAGTCGTTTTCTAGATCCATTGTACCATTCTTGGTTTTGGGACAACTTCCTATTCAATTTGCAAAAGAAATTTAAGACATAATCCAAAACTTACTCTTTTAAATCTTGAGGGTAACTTCTTACTTTGATCTTGAATGGCGGTCTCTTTTTCTCTAAGCACATCAACTTCACGGCCTCTTCAGGAGTTTTAGGATGGAAAGGCTGCACTCCCTCAAGCATCTAAGCTCAAACGAAAAACGAACAGAAGAAAAGTCCCACTTAGCACTTAAATCCTCAAGTAAAAAACCATGCACTGTGCAAAGAATAGCAGTAATACATATGAAGGAAACAGGAAAGTACAACCAGCTTGCCAAATTAGACTGCGAAGTACCTCGTACAAAATGACTCCAAAGGAGTATGCATCAACGCTTCGATCGAATATTTCATCGTTATAAATCTCAGGTGCCATGTATACATCTGGAAAGCAATACCATCACTTAAATTCAAGTCAAGAACACATTGCAGTAATCCCTTTAAAGTTATTCACTCAGCTATATATGATGAGTTTAGATGAAGAGTTCTGCTCTTAAAAGGAAGCAGGATAACAGTGTAAAAGTGTAAAAAAGACTTACTAGAATGGTCAATAAGAGACCCTGGTGCTAATTTAGCTTTGTCAGGTGAAATGTTTGACAACCTTATCAAACCAAATCCAGCTACCTTCAATAGACCACCATTATCCAGCAAAATATTTCTGGCACCTTACCAAAATTTCCAATATTACAGAACAGTACATCTTAGGAAGCACAAATCAGTTTTCTATTTACACATCACATTAACTTCTGCATTTGTTGTCTTACTTTGGCTTTAAATCGCAATGGATGATCGGATCTGGTTTGCATTCATGAAGGTAGTTTATGCCCCTGATAACAAAAGATCGATCCATGCATCTTAAGAGTGGAAAACATAGAGACTACTCAGAGGAATGTAAAATGGGGTTGCTGTCACTTGGAAGCATTCTTAACTGTTCTTTCTGCGTGCATGTGTGTGCTGTGCTTCGTTTTTCGGGGACAAATACAGAATTCGGTAATTGAACAAGCAGAGTTTTTATGCAAGAAATTCAAACTTGCCTGGCAATATCAAGACCAAATCTCAAAACTTTAGATGGGGACAACCGCCCCTTTTTCAAAAGATAACTTGCTAAGTCACCCTGAAATATACAAATACCACGGTTAAATCCACAAAATGAAAACCTAAAAAAAGCATTCAATCTTAATGCATGAGAGAGGAGGGAAGCATGCTTACTTTAGAATGATATTCTGCAACAATCATCATGGGCAGATTTTGGGTGACAGCACCAACAAACTGAATCACATTAGGATGTCGAACTTTTTCTAACAAGGTTAGCTCATGTTTGAAAGCATTTCTGCCATTCAATGCCACAAAGAGGGGAAAAAAAATATCAGGGCTCAATTCTATCATGGCCTTACAACCCCAAATTACTTAACCACAGATGCAGAACAACTGAAGCAGCAAAAAACAAGTAAACATGAACCATTTCTTTAAGAACCAGTTCTCAATGCTAGTCTTAATGCTTAATATAGTACATAAAAGCATGATGGAGCATAGCAGAATGGTTATTCAAGATGAACCTACATGCTTTCAGGGTCTGCAGAACGGTCCTTTTCGAGTATCTTCACGGCAACCTTGGTACCATTCCATTTAGCAACTTGAAACATTCCCTGTCATAGAATTTATCAATTTATAATCATGGCAAGACATCAAAGGAAATTGTTAAACCATATATTTCTACCAAGTGAAGAACTTGAAGTGAGGTTATTAAGGTTGCAATTCTCTGCCTACTTTTGTTATGGAACAGAGGATATGCCAGTCAAACTTCAGTTCCCACAAGATCATCTACTAGCTACCAAGCAAACTACAATAAGCTAAACAGTGTTTCTATTTAAGAATCATTAGGAAGCTAACAGATAGTAAAAATGTTCTCACAGCAAGCACAAATTAATGAAATTGAAAGGGAGTAGGATCATGCCTTTGTAATGCCGTCCGACTTTCGAACTTGAAGTTCCAATGGATTGAGTTCATACTCTGGAATCTCCCGAGGATTTGCAACAGTCATTGGTGTCTTCCTGGTGGTTTTCTAAAATAATCCAGCATACATAAACACCATACCTCAAACACAGACAGAAAATTCAACAAAACCAAATTAAGAAAGCTATTGATATTTTATTACCGGGGCCTTAGCTCCTCTTGCCTTCAAAATGTTATAAACTTCAACATTCCCATAATACTTAGCATCCGCACATGCCTATCGAAACAAAAACCCAAAACTTCACAAATTAAACGTAACAAGATCAAACA
>Ga0307516_10003726_pt1 | contig 19367 bp, 22 predicted proteins | sample 19_EM_MG_FD_203310 | JGI IMG/M metagenome (GOLD analysis project Ga0307516, IMG submission 203310) | Populus trichocarpa ectomycorrhiza microbial communities from riparian zone in the Pacific Northwest, United States - 19_EM | ecosystem: Host-associated > Plants > Roots > Unclassified | place...
CTATCTGCGGCTAAGGCCTAAGCGGTGAGATGAGGTATGGTAACCCAATTACATATAAACCCCCCTGCGCTATGGCCTTTGGGCGTTTGGAAGATAAGGGACTCGGCCAGGGCATCATCGAGATCCTCGCGGACCTTTCGGTGCGTATGCTGCTAAGTATGCTGTAGGGTGCGGGGTTTTGACCGGAGACCTTCCCTCCTCCGGGTTCCCATGAACCCCCGCCCTCCCTTCGAATTCCTCCACGAGGGGAGGATTCTAATTGATGGCCGGTGAGCACGCCAAGTTCCAGATTCCAGATCGCAGATCATCATCACAGATATTGTTTCTCGAGGCCTTCACGACAATAATATGACATGATGCATGGCGTGTGGCGGATTGCCATGCGATCGGATGTCGGGTGTCCGCGACTAGTGACTGAGTGTACATACATATACATACTTACTGTAGACGTGTAAGTATCTTTTTTCGCACCCAGAGCAATCTGCCAGGGTTCGACTCGGTTCGGGGCATTCTACTCCGTGGGTGAATCGATGGTTCAAACGTTCAGGCCCAAACGTCCGGTCGAAGTGATATTTTCTCTGATGATGATGATGCATCGGGCACTGGGTTTACCGTTCCACCGTGGGGGGGAAGGACGGCTTGTGCGTCGGAGAAACGTCGGGTGATGTCTGGAAAAATACGACATAGCAAATAGGATAACATAACATACATATACCCGAGGGTACATTGAACCCTGTTGCATCAGACCGGATCCGTCAGTGGGTCTGTCTTCCGATAAGTATATACAGTAGTGGAGATCACAGGGTTCCCGGAACGGCTGTATTTTCCGCGGACGGGAGTATATGATCAGGGCCGTGTCCAATGCGCTTTTTTCCGTCACTTGTTCAGATGAGTTGTAACGAGGGGAGAAACTCGAGGACAAATCCAACAACGACGCATGGTGCAGACACCGCCACCGCCCCCTCGTCGGAACTAAGTGTCCTTACCCAGGGGGAGTGAACACGCGAAAGACAAAAAAACTTCAATAACCAACAACTGCGACAGGCACAAGACATACAAAAGTCCGAGGTGCGGGGGCGTGGAGGAGAGGAGACGCACAGGAACATAACAAGAAAAGGACGATCCACAACACCCGGGAAATTTGATTCTACTTCTATCGTGTCGATGGTCATATAAAGTGTCCGAGGGGGGGCGTAAGTCATGATGTGAGGTTATAGTTCAGTGTACGCGTACGAGCGAACGTGAGCGAAGCCGCCCAGCGGTGGACGAACACGGATTAGAGACTTCCTTCTGCGAGCTTGGCCTTGTAATACCTAACCATCTCCTCCAGGCCCATCTCGACGGTCCACTTGGGTTGCCATTCGAGCGTTTCCTTGGCACGAGTCGTATCCGGTCGCCTCTTCTGGGGATCATCAGTGGGGATCGGCCTGTGAACAATATTGACCAGTGGAGATTCGGCCCCGTCATCCTCCTTCTTCACCTTCCTCACAGTGTCCCTAACCAATCTGGCGAAATCTCCAATCGTGAACTCGTCACCATTACCGATGTTCACCGGGCGGGTCTCGGTCGAGTTCATCAACGCGATGAGGCCATCGACCAGGTCGTGGATGTATTGGAACGACCGCGTTTGGGAACCGTCTCCGTAAACGGTCATTTCTTCCCCCCGAAGCGCTTGCATGATGAAGTTCGAGACGACTCGTCCGTCAGCAGGGTTCACTATAAGGTAACGCAAACGTATCCAGTGAGCCAAAGGTGCGTGATCGGGCCTAAGTTAGGGCAGATAGGCAATACGTACTGCGGGGTCCTATGGAACGAGGTCAGCGGCAGGGCTACAGAGCAACAACGAAAATTGACTTGCCATAAGTGTTGAAAATACGTGCGACCCGAACGTCAACCCCATCTTGGCGGTGGAATCCGTACGTGAGTGTCTCAGCAACACGCTTGCCCTCGTCATAGCAGGCTCGTGGTCCGATCGGATTCACATGTCCCCAACTGAGTCGGAGAATGTTAGATCACTTGCTCGGTTCGGTACCTATTCAAAGCTGAAACTCACTAGTCCTCGTGTTGTGGGTGGACCTCGGGATCGCCGTAGACCTCTGTGGAACCTGTCAAGCCTTGGTAGGAGGAATTGATGGGAGCGGCCACGCACCAGAGGTACTCGTGATGAGGAACCGAGCTTTCGTGCGCTTGGCGAGACCCAACATATTCAACGTTCCCATGAACGAGGTCTTGATCGTCTTTACGGCATTAAACTGATAGTGGGGTGGGGATGCTGGGCAAGCCAAGTGATAAATCTCTGGATATATGCGGTCAGAATAGCCGGTTTCAACAAAATCGGAAGTCCTCACGGTCACACTCAATCATGAAGGGCTCAACGACGTCATGTCGAACCATCTCAAAGTTGGGATGGCCGATCCAATGGCCGATGGTGGTCTTGGAACCGGTGAAGAAATTATCAATGACGGTGACTTCATGACCCAAGAGCATCAAACGGTCGACGAGGTGGGATCCAACGAAACCAGCGCCGCCGGTAACCAGGATACGCTTGCGCTCAGATGGGGACAAGAGCTTGACCGGTGGGAAACGCGTGAGAGTGGTGTAGGAGATAGAATGGGTGTCTGGGTGGAAGATGGATTTGGATTGATAGGAGGCAAGACCTTGGGTGAACTTTGCGTGCAATTCTGCCTCCTTCGCATCCTCTTCGGAGAGGTTGGTGTCGCTTGGGGCGGTCACGACATAGTGGGGGCGAAGGTAAAGAGATCGGAGGAGATCGATGGGGACTTCACAGTCGAAGCCAAAACGATGGAAACCGACGGTCTTGATTTCTTGACCGGACTTGTCCAAGACCCTGATCTGGGGAGGTAGAAATGCGTCAGAAGAGTTCACTTCGGATGTTAGAAAATTGAAATATCGTGGATTGCATCCTTGAGGCAGCGGACACCGAACGCGGTTATCCCGGACAGGTGTCGGAGAAAAACGCTTTCGCGAGTTGAACTCACCGCTGACGAGGCCATATTCTACCAAAAGAACTCTAAGAAAATATACGGGGAGACGTAGGGGCGAGATGGGGGTTTAGGAGGAAGCGACGCTCAAGTGTCAGATCGTTCGTTATATCCCTGGGCGGCCGGGCAAAAAACGGGCAAAATCAATCGTTTCCATTTTTTTCCACGTGTGATCGAGGGTGAAACATTTTTCTCATCTCCTCGCTTCTGGGCGGCCATAGATAATGCCTCGAGCCCAAAAACCCACCTCAAAACCCAAGCATGACCCTCTGCACGTCCAGCTGCACGAGGATAGCGTGCATGCGAAGTACGGTGACGTTTCTCAGCCTGGGAAGCGAAAAAAGTCCAAACGGGACAAGTCAGATCGTGAGAGCGAAGATGAGGTACGCCTGGAGAAATTTATTGGGAGAGGTTGTGGCTTAATCCCCTACAGACTACACTAGACACCAGGACTTCGAACAAGATCCTTGAATTGGCTTTGGATCAGCAAGGAGAGTCGGAGGAAGATGATTTTGGTATTCTGGATACTGCTGCTTCTGACAAGAAGGCACCTCGGCCTACGAAACCAATCGACGAGGATGACGATGACGATAGCGAAGGGATGCCCCCCTTCGACGATGAAGACATCGACTTGGACGCTGAGCTTGAGCTCGTGAGTGTCTGGCAATTTGATTTGGCCCCTGAGACCTCACCCGACCTCGAGTAGCAAGTTGACCCAGGTGATATGAAGACTATGGACGCACTACTCCCCACCAATCGGGTTGAGCGCCGCACGTTGGCGGATATGATTTTCTCCAAGTTGAATGAAGTGGAATCTGGCCAGAAGACGGTGATTAAAGTGGGCAGAGGTCATTCTTCCTCCGTCCGACGTACAAAACTCATGAATCTGAACTCGTACCCTTAGATCCTGAACTTCCACCGGACCCAGCGGCCGGCATGAATCCGCAAGTAGTTGAACTGTATTCAAAGTATGGCTTCCTCACTCAGAAGTCGCGTTTCATGCTAACGGGCCACACCGAAGGGTGGGACAAGTGTTGTCAAGGTACAAATCCGGACCACTACCAAAGCCTTTCAAAATAATTCCCACCCTTCCTGCGTGGGCGAGGGTCCTCGCTTTGACGCACCCGGAAAATTGGAGCCCCCACGCATGTTACGCTGCGACTCGGATGTTTGTATCGATGATGAAGCCTCCTCAGGCCCGGGTATTCCTTGAGGGTGTCCTGTTGGACGCAATCCGTGAGGACATTAGGCTGACGAAGGAGGGATCGCGCAAGGCGAAGAATCACCGGAAACTCAATGTTCATTATTACGAATGCCTGAAGCGCGCATTATACAAGCCGGCCGCCTTCTTCAAAGGAATCGTATTTCCGCTGTTACAGGTCCGTTTCAGTGCTTGCTTTGTTCGATTTGGGTTTGTTCTGAGATCGGCGTGATCAGACAGGGTGTACGCTGCAGGAAGCTGCCATCGTTGCCTCGGTGCTGGCGAAGGTGAAGGTGCCCCTGCTTCATTCAGCCGCTGCGCTGTTGAAGTTGGCAGAGATGGACTACTCAGGTGCGGTGGATAACGCTCGGGAATGACGAGAGACTGACTGCGATAGCCAGGGCCGAACTCCTTGTTCATTCGCATCTTGTTGGACAAGAAATACGCGCTTCCATATAAAGTCGTTGATGGGCTGGTTTTCCACTTTATAAGGCTATCGAATCAATACAAGCCAAGGAGCTCTGGTGACGCTCAGGATTTACCAGTGCTGTGGCATCAGAGCTTGCTGACGTTCTGCCAACGGTAAGTAGACTGTCAGTTGGAGACCAATCTGGGTCGTGGTCGCTGATTTAGCGGAACAGATACGCATCTGATCTTACCCCGGATCAGAAGGACGCGCTACTTGACGTAGCTCGAGCACACCCGCACCCGCAGATATCCTCGGAGGTGCGGAGAGAATTGGTCAACTCAGTGGCGAGAGGGGAAGTGAGAATGGAGGACGAGGACGGAGACGTCCCGATGGGAGTGTAGCCTTGTAGTAATGCATTGTGGGTAGTTTTGTGTTTGCAGAGGGCCTGGTCCTTGTTCTCGAGCCTCGTTCGTTGGCGCGCGCGGCAGCATGTGAGCGGTGACATTGACAGGGATAAGACGTCAGGAGAACCTCCTCAACGGCATCGAATCCCGTCGCAGCTGACCCTGTTCCCTCTCCCCCCTGTCTGCACGCCTCAAGACCGCCAGCTCCTGTGTCCGCGGCGTTATCCTCCCCGACACCCAATGTCCGAGGATCACACCTCAAAGCGACGGAAGCCATCCCGGTCGGCAATCACCAGCACCGCACCAGCGAAACAGCTCGTCCGCCCCAGGCCTGCCTCGCCCACACAGGAAAGCGACGACGACGTCCGACCGGCAAAACGAACGCGAAAGGCGATAAACTGCGAACCCTGCAGAAATAGCAAGCTTAAATGCGATAGGTCCGTCCGAATCAGACTGACCGGGTGTTTTTTATGAGTTTTTTACTCAATATTGCTCTACAGGGCCCGGCCGTACTGTTCTTCATGTGCCCTCCGCAGTGAGTCACTATATCTGGCGATGGATTTATGGTGACCGATGAGGGCTCACGACTCCGTGGGCGGGTTTCGACGATGTACAGAGACGGTCGCGTTGTGTTACTACCAAGGCGTAGATGGTCAACCTCTCCCCCACGGTGAAGTGTGAGTTGAGTTCGAGTTCGGGCAGGTTTCCTCCGTTTATAGAAGATTCGTCTCTTTCACTAGCAATGTCGACCCAACGGCTGAAATCTCTCGTATTCGGCATTCGTTGTCCCTTCTCGAGAGCCATCTTATGTTCCGTGGGACATCCAGCACTCCAACACAGGAAGCTTCATCGTCCAGCATGCTAGGCGGGCCGGTACTTCCATCATCGGCCTCCATAGACCCCTCTGCAAGGGAAAGCATACCGGGTATATACGGCAGGCACGGCCACCGGGGGTATTACGCCGGACCCACCAGTGCTGCCAGTCAGCTGTTGATGGTCAGCCACAGTTTAAGCTTTTTACCCCGGATGTAGATCTCAATCGTGTCCCCCCACAGGAAGGTCCGAGATCTCGAACTCCGTCCGAAGAAGCACCCAGCGAACAGACCTTGGACGCGACCCGGAACTACGATCACGATTTGATCGCCGTTCTTCCCCCGTTCCATATCGTTGACGCGCTCCTCGAGTACTACTTTGCGTACTGCAATTGGGTTTACAGACACGTCAACCAGGTCGCGTTTTCTTCTGCATGGGAGAAGTTCAAGGCGGGACATTCACCGAATCGGTTGACGTTGGCGACTGCCGCTGTGTTGTCAGCGTTGGCCATTCGGTACCTCCCACCCGGCCATGGGCTCTTGTCTTCCCTTCCCACGGCAACCCCGTCGGAGGGTGCCTATAATGAGCTGAGCACCCAGTACTACGATACCATGAAGATCGGCTTGCAACGGCACAAGGACGAGAACAACCCTTACACCCTCGAGTTTGTCGAACTTCAGCTGGTCAGGTGTCATTACTTGACGTTTACGAAGACGAACCCGGAGGAGATCTGGTCCGTGAGGGGTGAGTTGGTCACCGTAGGGACTGCAATGGGGCTTCACCGGGATCCTGGAAGGAGCAGGTACTCGAGAGATATGGCGGAGAGAAGGAGGTGGGCTTGGTGGCACATCATGTTGCTTGAAAGGTCAGTTATTCTGGTTCATCCGCGCGCATGTATTCACCCATTGTTGTTGGTTCCGGAAGGTGGCAAGCATTTATGTTCGGTCGTCCCCTTGCTATTGCCTCCCATCACTTCAACACCCAGCTACCATCCTACTGCCCACCTGAACTCGACAAGACCGGTCGATTCTATATTCCAAACGTCGCACTACTCCGCCTCGCCTTCATTCTCGGAGAGATCATGGAAAACGCGGTTTCGTTGCGCCCGGTCACGTACGAGTCCTTCAAGCGCAACGACCAGTTGCTTGTCGAATGGTTGGAGACCCTACCTCCGGAGGTAGACCTCGATTATCCAGATCTCTCGCGGGCGATGTTATCCCCGAAAACCGATAGGCGACGTGTCGCCGTGCAGAGTATTATCACCAGAACCGCGTTCTACCACATCCGATTCACCCTCCATCGACCGTACGCCATCGGCCCAGACTCCGAGAGGATGAGGGAATCGAGGAAGATTGCGATCGACTCCGCGGAGAAGTTGTTGGCTCTGGCGAAACAGACGAGTCCTGGCTATTTGGACGGAAACGCTCAACCATCGCAGGCGATTCATCCTTCCATCCGTGGACATCTCAATTGGAGACCTTTCCACGTCTTCTCGGCTGGGATGTTCTTTACGTTCCAGTTGATCCATAACCCCAACATTCCTGAAGCACCCAAGTTCAGGCAACACCTTCATACCGTCTTCTCTCTCCTCCAGAGTTCTGGGAGCATGCCTGTCGCAGAGAAGTCTCTCCAGGTCCTTCACACGCTGGCACCGCTGTATTCTGAGAATTTCAGCTCTTTGGACGAACGGCTCCGGGCGGAACACAAAGCGAGCGTTCTCTCGATGGTTGGGAATCTGGAATTCCCGTATCAGAGCCCTCCATCTGGGAGCAGGATGAGCGAATCTCCCATCAACAATTTGGTGGCTTTCTACTCTGGTAGCGACCACAACGGTCAGACCGGTTCGCCTGTGGGCCAGATGAAGGTTGAATCTTTGTTAGGACCAGGACCGGGTAATCCCAACGGATCGAATCAAAAGTACAGCCACAGCCCCCCCAATCAGCTAAACTCCCAACATCCGCCGATGCTACCTCCGTCTTCGTCGATCCTTGTCCCTCCGCCCTCGCTGCCGAACAACCTGCAGCCGGTGACCGCGACCTACGCTCAACCGTATTCGCAATACGATCATAGTGCGGTTGGTCCTTCCACCCAGGTCGACGTGAACATACCGTACTACACGCAGCAGTATGAGTACCTTTATGGAGAGATGCCTCCTGGTAGGCAATCGACGACGGGGTGGACACCGGCGGTGGATACTTGGGGAGGGAGGTCTGGGTTCCCGCAAAACGAGTGGTATTCGTTGTTCGACGGTGCTGGGGCACCTACATCGTGATGCGCGTTCGTCCCTTCTCATTCTGCCAACCTACGCATGCTGTCAGGTTGTCACTTGTTCTATCTATCCAGGCACGAGTGGCAACATCACTGCATCATCTGCCCACCGTGTCGGGTTCTCTCGTCAATGTTTTCGAGGATCTATTTTTATGTACCTCCTTCTATCTCCCAGGCGCTTCACACGCTTTCTTGTCTTCCTATGTCTACCCCTTCGCCATGTCGTCTTCGGCCCGTTGGCATTTCTCTTGCTTTGTGTCCTTGCTTCGCAGGTTTTGATTTAAACAGATCTATAGTAGTATGATACAATGTATAGTGTTCTCGTCAGTGCGCATGCGCGGTTATGCGTTTCACAACCCTCTATCCAGTCACAATACAGCACAATCTTCGAACCAGAGTTTGGTAATAATCTCGGGTGTGTGGGCTTCCAGAGGGGAGTGGGCCCAACTCAGCCCCAATCAGAAATCTAGGTGAGGGGTTGGCGCGGTCTTCCTAGCCCGTCGTTCACGGGGGATCGTATTTGGTGATGAGGCAATTCGCGATTGTCGCGCCATAGCCAATGAAATGAGCCGTCGGGGCGGATGGGAGTGGTCATGACGTCCGTGCTCTAACGTAGACCACGAGCCTGACTTTTCCCTATAGATAGAGATCGTGTTCAATAAACGTAAATGCAAGGGTTTTCGCAGATCCGAGATATTGTCACGTACCTTTTCACTTGTTTGAAACAAGGATCAAGCCGGTCCCTTAACCTCGCCATCGAGTGGTCGGCGAGGCAGCGCAACCTCACCAAATCGAACGTGAAGAGTGGTTACACCCTTGATCACGATGACGGTACCGGCGGTTTGAGCTTCAATGTGAAGCGGGGTGGGACTTTCACAGCCTACCCACCATGCCGTTTTCTCGCGGGTACCTCGGGTTTCGATCACAGATACGAGGTCTCAGCGGTAGGGGCGCCGATACGATGGTCCCTTGCTGAACACGGCCATTGAGGTTATGAATCTTGCGACGGGTTTCCGGCTGGGATATATTTATCTACTTAACGTTCAGTTAGTGGATGGCACCAACCTCGAGGCACATGATCCGCGCAGGGAGTGAGTTCCAGAAGGCAGGGGTTTTTCCAGGTCCCACCGAACTCCGGGCGCCTCAGAACCAAAACAGGACAGGAAGCAGCGCAAATAACTCCGGAAGGCCCGTCGCTAAGGCGAAACGCCACGGCCACCTCGTCGGAAAGCCGTGCAGCCGGCCTCGAGGTTAAATCGACGCCATGACTGAGGGATCCTGGAATACAATTTTTAGTGGAGCGGGGTCGGTATTTATGATCGAGCGTACCGCAATCCTCCTCCAGGGTAACTGCTGGCTTGGAAGTGAACGGTATTGGGACTGGTGATGCAGAGGATGACACTGATATCGGAGATAGGTATCGGTACTCCATCAAGGTAAGTCTGCAATCAAGAAGCTGCAAAGCGTCGCGATACGCCAGCCAAAGCCCTCAATGCGTAAGTCGGATGTTCAACCTACGACCCGACGCATTTCTTACCGGATCCAGACTCAAGCCTAGGGTGTAGTATAGCTTGGTATCACTCCCCGCTTGATTTCAGGGAGGGGGAGGGATTACAACTCATTCGGGCGAACGTGACCTGACAGAGGCATGGCCCGTGGGTTGTGGGTCCCCCGGTCAAAACAATTTCAATACACGTGCAGGCGCTGACACCCTGACGCCTGGCAAGGAGTCAAACGGTGGACGACAGCCCCCCATCGTCGGACTTGAAACAAGGCGCTGTTAAACGAAGACAACGCTATGTCTGGCATTCTTCGGAAACCACCCCCCTCGAGCGGTGGGACGCCAACACATTCAAGTTCTTGTAAGACACCTCGCTGTGGGTTTATTGCTACTATAATTAACTCACTGGCGACCGATAGCAAAGAAACAACGGTTCATCGATGTAGCAAAGATGTTGCTGGACATTGCGAAGGAATCTGCCGATGCATTTCCACCCCTCAAGTCGTGTTTAGGCGGCATCAGCGCGTTGATCAAGCACTACGATGTGCGTCTGTACCGAATAACCCTCAATTCTGCTAACGATTACCAATTAGCAATATAAAGACGTGAAGGATAAGCTCGATGATCTCATCCCTTGGTTGGAGAAGTTGCTGCAGAGCTTGGCGAAAGTCAACCCTGACGACGATCCCGGGGAGGCCGAGAGACGATCAGAACTGGCGAGGTTTTCATCGCGTTTACCGTGCCTTGTACACACAAGACTGACCCTCTATAGGTCGTTGGAATATGTTGGAAAGCGATCGCTAGCATTGTTGGAAAAGGGGAAGGTCGCTAGGGTCCTCGATAAGACGCAAGACTCGGAAGAAGTCATCGCCCTAGTAGAAAAACTCCGGCAGGCTATTCTCATTTATCAGGTCAGCGTCAGACACCGTCAGAGTCGAAGATCGTTGACGCGTGGGACAGGTGTCACAACAACAGTCGATATACAACCAGGTCGTCCATTTGGCGGTGAGTTTCTCCTTCCTGTCTCCCATTCCGGAACTCAACAGACGGTTTGTCGATTCAAGGCATCCTTTGATGTACTGTTGAAGCTCCATCAGGTGAGATGGCATGTGCACGACACATGGTGCTGGGTAACACGTCACGCGTCAATAGCAGTTGCCGGTCAAAGCCAAGGTAGAGTCTGTCCGTGCGCGGTTGGATCGGCTCGGAGTGGGAGGGGACGCCGCGAGGAATGTCAACGAATTCAACCGACGGAAGAGTTTGTTTGAGTGCGTGTTAAACATCTGCCGCGGACGAACGTCGACGCTAACCTGGGCCTCAGATCTCTTGAGGGGATTAAAGACAAGGCGCAGCTTCTACTACAACAGTCTGGAGACTCTGGCACCACTGGACAGGCGGAGAAGGGAGGGGATGTGACCGCCATGTGCGATCTTGCGGATGACCTCAGAGATGTCATAGTCGAATATCAGGTCAGCACGAATGCCTGGGAATGGATGCGGGACGGTTCGCTCATAATGCGATTCGTAGCTCGCGCAACAGGAGGCAATCTACGAGCAGAACTGTAGGCTGATTGTGAGTCGCAGGACCCACCTTCCGAGGAAACGTTGGACTCTAACCGTTCTTCGCAGGATGCTGGTCAGACACAGTTCCACTTTTAATTGGCACACGCTCACGGTTCAACAGCTGAGTTGTTGGCGTTAAACAGCTGCCGACGTGCTAGAGGAGCCGAGTTCCGACACGGTGACAGGCAGGGCTGCCTCAAGGGTACCCGGAAGGCCGTCTTAGACGAGATAGAGTCGTGGTCTAAAGACTCTAACATATCCCCCGTCTATTGGTTGAATGGACTCGCCGGGACGGGCAAGTCCACGATCGCCCAGACCATCGCCGAGCGCCTCTTCGCCGACGGGATACTGGGAGCGTCCTTCTTCTGTTCACGCGATTTTGAAGACCGCAGGGACCTCCACTACATCTTCCCCACTCTCGCCTTCCAGCTTGCTCATAAATACCCCGAATTTCGAACGTCCCTCGTCCCTCTCCTTCGAGGGAATCCAGACATTGGACACGAGTCTCTTTTCAACCAAATGAGGATGTTGATCGTCGAGCCCCTCAGTTCGTCGGACGTCTCGACAGTCATCATTATCGACGCGTTGGACGAGTGCGTGGATGAAGACCCACAGTCTGCCATCCTCTCTGTCATGGGTCGATTGGTGGAAGGGATTCCAAGTGTCAAATTCCTCATCACCGGTCGGCCGGAACCTCGCATCCGGTCCGGTTTCCGCCTCGGACTCCTCAGACCGCTGACTGACGTCTTTGTCCTTCACGAGGTGGAGTCTTCCGTCATCAACTCGGATATCCGACTTTTCCTGGAACATGGGTTGTCCGAACTGGTGAAAAGGCGAGGCATAGAACGAGGTGGTTGGCCGACAGATGAACATCTTGACATGTTGTGCGAGAGAGCGGCCGGCCTCTTCGTGTACGCAGTGGCAACCCTTAAATTCCTGGATCACCCGTTCACCCCGCCGAGCGAGCGACTTGACATTATCACGGAGGCCCCAGGAAGTACCGTCCACGAAGGAAAAACAAAGGTCCGGTCGAGTGTGACTCTTGATTCACTCTACCTTTCAAGCTTTCAAAACGCCTTCGATGGGATAGATGCTGGGGACGACGAGAAAGTGCGCCTCGTCACCGGCGCGGTTGTTTTGGCCGTGAACCCTCTTCCACCTTCCGCGATCGCTACCCTTGTCAGTTTGGGTAATCGAGAGGTCATGGACCTTCTTCAGTTGATCCAATCTCTCCTCAAACTCCCCGAGGGCCCTGACTCCCCAGTGCTTCCATTCCACAAATCGTTTCCGGACTTCATCACCGATCCGCTCCGCTGTCCCGACAGAAGGTTCCACATCTCCCCCGGGACTGGCCACCTCAAACTTGCTCTGAACTGCCTCCAATTGATGAACCGTGGTTTGGAACAGAACCTTCTATCGCTCCCCAACTACGCACTGAATTCAGAGGTTGAGGATCTAGAGGCGAGAACCAAGTGTTGTATCAGCATCGCACTGGAATATGCCTGTAAATCATGGCACAACCACCTCGCTGGGGCTGGGGGGGATGTCACTGCCATTGTTTCCGCTTTGCGCAACTTCATGAACGAGAAGTTTCTGGCGTGGTTGGAAGTTCTTAGTGTCACCGGTGCTGCAAGGGACGCCGTCACTGCGTTGGAAACGTTGATGCACTGGCTAAAGGAGGTTTGTTTCAAACTGCTCGCCTGTATCTCGTGATACTCATGTACACCCCGAATTAGGGTGATAGGGATCGTCAGCTTCTCGACACTGTAAAAGACTATTTTCAATTTGTGACCAACTTCTTCGAAGTCGTTAACGATTCCGCCACCCACATCTATCACTCTGCCCTGGAGCTATCCCCTCTGTCATCCATCGTCCGAAAGCTTTACTATTCCCAACGGCCCCACCCCTCGCCAAGAGTGGTACTAGGAGTCCCGGACTCGTGGGACCACAGCGCGGTTTCTGTTTCTACCAAGGAATCCTACTTCCTACCCTCAACCTGGTCGCCGTGTGGTCGGTTCGTCGCTGCAGTGACCGGGGGAATTGTGGGGATCTGGGATGGGCTCACTCTCAACGTCCTTTCCACCCTCCGGTCAACTGAACTTGAAGACATCACTAGATTTTGGGGCGGACTCGCCTATTCACCAGATGGACGTTCCCTGGCATGTTTTTCCAATACTACCATCGTGATTTGGGATACCCAGACAGGTGGAGAGGTCAAAAAAATCGAACATGGGATTACTGGCAATGCCTTGGAGCTTGTGTGGTCGTTAGACGGAACGAGGGTCGGTACCCTTTCGCTCCCGGTGTCGGGGACCCTTACTGTGTGTGTGTATCAAGTTACTTCGGGTGTAATGCAGTCACCCGGTACGGTCCAGTCGATAGGTGGCGAACGCCTTTGGGCCCACGACAAATCCTTTCGGGTTATGACAGTGACCTGGGATCATGAGGGTTCGACGATCAACATCTACGAGGTTGGGCCCGTTCTCACCAAGGTCGAACAGTTCACCTTCCAGTCTCACCCCCCCTTCGGAGTCTTCTCCCCTACAACTTATCGGATCTCCGTCTCCGTCGCTCGAGACCGCAACCTCTACCGGGAGCTTCTCATATTGGACGTTCATAGTTCAGAGCTCTTGTTGCGGGAAAAAGATTACTACCAGCACGTCAATTTCTCCCCTGACGGAAGCCTCGTCGCAGCTTTCGTTGGGTACCAACTTCATATCTGGAGATTCACTTCCGGTCGTTATACTCGGTGGAGGGAACTCCAACAGAGTCCAACCCCACTCCAATTCTCGCCGACTTCAACATCAATCCTGGGCCGCACTGGTGGACTGCTCCATGTGTGGCATTTGGGTTATTTCCCCGCTTCTCTCACTGGTACTGCTACCCGCAGGGTACCGCGGGATACCTATTCCCCCTATGGTGTCTATATTGTGACTACATATCGTGGGGAAAGTGTCATCACAATCACCAATCTCTGTTCGCAAAACCATTCCCCTTCCCAGTTCATTGACACAGGCTTTGAAATATCAGCGATAGTCCTCACCGGCAACGTCCTCTTGGTGAAGGGTTCAGATGTTGTTGTGGCATGGTTACTCACGGAGGAGGGGGTGGTGAAAGGGATTTTTGACGAGAGGAGGGCAGACAGGAGTGACAGCCTTTGGGACATGCCGTCCCCACCCTATGCCGGGGGTTTGAAACCGCATGAAACGGAGGACGGTCTTGGCGACGGTGACTTCGATAATCTGGAGTTCTCGATTAAAAACGAAATTGGGACCGTCGGACAGTACATGGATCGGGCCGTTCGCGTTTTTCACACCAGAACTGGGGAAATCCTAGGGTTGGACAAGCCGCCTCTGGGTGCAAGGTACCACTTCGGTGGCCTATGCCGAGTCAATCGCGACCTCTATCGCCATGACCTACCCAAGCACCGCGAACCCCCCGAGCTCGATTGGCCAGTTGACCGAACCGCTTTGCGAGAGGGGTGGGTGAAGGATGCGGAAGGGAAGTACCGGCTATGGTTGCATCCCCGGTGGAGGGAGGCCGATGATGTGGACTGGCTCGGCCAGGTTACAACCCTGAGGCTCAGTCGCTCAGCCAAAACCCTTGTCGTCAAGTTCTAATCGTAATCCAATCAGGAAAATATACAGTTAGATTCTGTGCGATTTTGTACAATCGATGCGCTTCCACCAAGTCCTGGGTAACATACAATTGAACAAATTGGTGCCTGTTCCAAGCACAGGCGTCGTCCACCCCGATCGGATACGGTGCACCGTTAGGACAAGTCAATGAGAGAAAAAGGTATTCGAGCGATTCTACGCGCTTCGACGCGGTTGCATGAAACCCCTATTCGTTCCAAGCACTTCCAACTTCGTGGAAGCTGACTCTGTATTTCCCTGATGCAGCTCATACGCTTGACCCCTTGTGTCCTCCGTCACAGTCGGGCTCCCATAGGGCGAAAACTGTCGGCCGTCCCATACACGTATCGTACAGCGGTCCACGAGATATATACATTTAGTTGTTAAGCATATATAATGAAATTATGGTAAAACCGTGCTCAACAGGCGATGGTCACCTTTCAATAGAGCCCATGGCAAATCCTTTGGGTCACGTCGACGTCAATCTACCGGCGGGCCGCGTCCAGCGGTGAGGTCACTCGCGGCCGCCACGCCGCCGTCGATAAATGAGCGTTCCAAGTGTCGACCTCTGTTGTGGGCTTTGAGGCAGAAGAGAGTCGCCAGGGGCGGCGCAACTTTGGGTGTTTGTGTTCACCGCCTGCGCCGAGAGCGACGTCCAGTGACTTGGTCACGGCGACAGGCTCGAGCGTACTGGGTACTCACCTGCGTACCACGACGTCTTCTCGCGGCTACCTCGAATTTCGACCACGCCGGATACGAAGTCCCAACGGTAGAGACACCAAGGTGGTGCTCTCTCATATAAATGGCGATTTTCATGGTTTCCAAGGGGGCAAAAGGTGTCCGCTTAATGCGCACAGAGAGGCTATCACCTCACAAAGGGGTGGAATGATGTACCGCCCGGCGAAACTGGGTCCGTGAACATCAGCCAAAGATACAAAGCATCGCGATATGCCATCCAAAGCTTTCAAAGCGTAAGTCGCATATTTGGCCTACGACTCGGCGTGGGGTTTCGCTGAATCCCGGGCTTGAGGGTGTGTGACATTTGTGGATCGGAAGCCTGACTGGACGAGGGGACGCCTGCGGGGGTTCAGAACCCGGTTTAGCTTGTAGTCCACACGGGGTTCACTCACCATGAGTTCTCGAGGGCACCGACGATCCGAGGGCACCGACGATCCGAGGGTTCAGCAAAGGTTGGACCGCACGAGCACCTTGATCGCCGTTGTGAAGAAATATCGAAAATGGAGAATGGTTTCAATGCAGACGCGACGGCGGTGGGAGCCCCTCCTGAGTTGTCTAAGCCGGAGTCCAGCCTCAAATTCAGAGGGAGGAATGAGGAAGGGAAGCGTTCAGTGGCATTCTTCACTCACAAAGGATTTTTCTACCACTGTGCCCAGTCCACCCCGCCTGGGGAAATCGATTCATTTTCTATCGTGTCGACCGTCATATAATACGTCTGAGGGATTGTTAGTCGTGCGTGTATGGGTGAACGTGAGAAAAGCACACAACGGATGTTAGTGTCAGTGAGGCTCCAGGACCATGACCGCCGGTTCACCATGCCCTCGACTCCCCCCTTGGCATTCCTTTTGCTCAGTCTCCTCGCTCTACAGGGTTCGATTTAAGCAGATCTATGGTATATCGTACGATACCACGTATAAGTAGTCCACGGTTATATTTATGCGTTTCACGGCCCCCCATCCAACCACAACATAGCACAACCTTCGAACCAGAACGTTCGCGCGTGTGGACTTCCCGGGAGAGGTGCACCAAATGCGGCGTGTCCACAATCCCGGCCAAATCGACTCGGAGTGTCGGAATTGCGCGCATCATGATCTTAGATCGGTCGGTCGTTGCGGCATTCTAAGCAGCGAATCGCGTCCAGCGGTGAGGCCATTCGCTATGTCCAGTATTCTTCGAAAACGAGCCCCATCAGCCGGTGGGACGCCAATCAAGCCCAATCCTGGTGAGATACCTGGCTGTTATCGTAATCTTTTCGATTCAGCCCCTGAAGACCCACAGCAAAGAAAAAGCGGTTGATCGATGCCGCAAAGATGTTACTGGACATCGCGAAGGAATCTGCCGACGTATTTCCACCCCTCGAGTCGTGTTTGGGCGGTATCAACGCGTCGATCGAACACTACGAGGTGCGCTGGTACCCAGTAACACCCGATTACACTAACGATCACCAACTAGCAGTACAAAGACGTGAAAGACAAGCTCGATGATCTTGCCCCGTGGTTGGAGAAGCTGCTGCAGACCTTAGCGAAAGCGAACCTCGGCGACGATCCAGAGGAGATTGAGAGACGATCGCAACTGGCGAGGTTCGTATCACGCCTGGCATATTTTACCCACCAACAGCTGACCCCCTGTAGGTCGTTGGGATATGTTGGAAAGCGATCGCTAGATTATCGGAAAAGGGAAAGGTCGCTCGGGTCCTCGATAAGGCGCAAGACTCGGAAGAAGTCATCGCCCTGGTAGAAAAACTCCGGCAAGCTATCCTCATCTACCAGGTCAGCATCAGACACCATCAGAGTCGGAAATCGTTGACGCGTGGGACAGGTGTCACAACAACAGTCGATATACAACCAGGTCGTCCATTTGACGGTGGGTTTCTGTTTCTGCCTCCTGTCTCCGATCTCGAAGCTCAGCGGTCTGGTTGCCGATTCAAGGCGTCCTTTGCCAGGATTTTGAAGCTGCATCAGGTGAGACGGCATATCCACGACCACCGACGCTGGGTAACACGTTTACAGACGTCGCCGGTCAAAGCCAAGATAGAACCCATCCGCGCGCGGTTGGATCGGCTTAGAGTGGGAGAAGATGCTGTGAGGAACGCAAATGAGCTCGGCCGACGGAAAAGTTTGTTTGGGTGCGTATTCAGTATCCTCCACGAACGCCCACCCACACTAACCCTATCCCAGAGCTCTCAAGGGGATCAAGGACAAGTTCCAGCTCCTATCCGAAGGATCCGGTGTTGCTGAACAGGCGGAGGGGGAAGGGGCCATGACCGCCGTGGGTGATCTTGCGGACGACCTCAGAGATGCCGTAGTCGAATACCAGGTAAGCGCCAGTATCTAACGGCTGCGCGCAGGGCGGTTCGCTCATGGTGTGGTTCATAGTTCGCCCAGCAAGGGGCAATCTACGAGCAGAACTGTAGGCTGATTGTGAGTCACAAAACCACTTTCCGGGGAAACTTGAGATTTTAACCATCCTTCGCAGGATGATGGTCAGACATAATCCCACTTTCGATTGACACAGACTCACGGTTCAGTAGCTGAATTGTTGGCATTAAACAGATGCCGTCGTGCCAGAGGGGCCGAATTCCGACACGGTGGCCGGCAGGGCTGCCTCAAGGGGACCCGGATGTCCGTTTTAGATGAGATAGAGTCGTGGTCCAAAGACTCCAACATGGCACCCGTCTATTGGCTGAATGGGCTCGCCGGGACCGGCAAGTCCACGATCGCCCAGACCATCGCCGAGCGCCTCTTCGCCGACGGGATGCTGGGAGCGTCCTTCTTCTGTTCACGTGACTTCGAAGACCGCAGGGACCTCCACTGCATCTTCCCTACTCTTGCCTTCCAGCTCGCTCACAAATACCCAGAATTTCGATCAATCCTCGTCCTTCTCCTTCGAGCGAATCCCGACGTTGGATATGAGTCACTCTTCAACCAGATGAGGGCGTTGATTGTCGAGCCCCTCAGTTCTTCAAACATCTCGACAACCGTCATCATTGACGCATTGGACGAGTGCGTGGATGAGGACCCACAGTCTGCCATCCTCTCTGTCATGGGTCGATTGGTGGAAGGAATTCCGAGCATCAAATTTCTCATCACCGGTTGGCCGGAACCTCGCATCCGATCCGGTTTCCGCCTCAAACTCCTCAGACCGTTGACTGATGTCTTTGTCCTTCACGAGGTGGAGTCTTCCATCATCAACTCAGACATCTGACTTTTCCTGGAAGATGGGTTGTCCGAGCTGGCAAAAAGGTGAGGCATTAAGCGAGGGATTTGACCTACAGGTGAACATCTTGACCTGTTGTGCGAGAGAGCGGCCGGTCCCTTCGTGTATGCAGTGGCAACCCTGAAATTCCTAGATCACACATTCACCCCGCCGAGTGAGCGACTTGACATCATCATAAAAGCCCCACAAAGCACCACCCATGAAGGAAAGACAAAGGTCTGGTCAAGTGTGACCCTCGATTCACTCTACCTGTCGAGTTTTTAAAACACATTTGATGGGATGGATGCTGAAGGTGATGAAAAAGTGCACCTTGTTATTGGTGCAGTTGTTTTGGCCATGAACTCTCTCCCACATTCCACAATTGCTACCCTTGTTGGATTGGGTGAGCAAGAGGTCATGGGCCTTCTTAAGCAGACTCAATCCTTCCTCAAGCTCACTGAGGACCCAGTGCTCCTGTTCCATAAATCATTTCCTGACTTCATCACTGATCCACACCGCTGTCCTGACAAAAGGTTCTGTCAGGGTGGGATCTTCCTGCCAGCTTCTCTCTTCCCCATATGGGCCTGGTAGCCAATCCAGAGGTCTAAGGAGGTCTCATAGAGACACAAAGGGGCGTTG
>Ga0307516_10003727_pt1 | contig 19367 bp, 18 predicted proteins | sample 19_EM_MG_FD_203310 | JGI IMG/M metagenome (GOLD analysis project Ga0307516, IMG submission 203310) | Populus trichocarpa ectomycorrhiza microbial communities from riparian zone in the Pacific Northwest, United States - 19_EM | ecosystem: Host-associated > Plants > Roots > Unclassified | place...
GGGAAGAACTTGAAAGGCCGTTCAGCCATTCTGGATTTATCAGGAGCTCTGGGCCTATTGCGACTTCCATCGAAGGGAGATCGGTTTGAGGGTCATCGGAATTGGTTACGAGCGCGGCGGACAAAGGGACATGGCCAAATTCAGCGCTGTGTTCTTCCAACACCTTCTCGTTGTCATCGGATGTGGGAGTCTCTCTAGAAGGAATGATATTCGCTGCGGTGCCGCTGTCCACAGTGAGCTCTGTGGTTAAAGCACCGGTCGTAGAGGGATTTGCCTTCGTCGTTAATGATGGGGCCTCGTGGCTTGTGGCGGTATTGAGTTGATCCCCAGATTCAGTGAATGTTGGCTGAATGTTTGTGGTTGTCTGACTGGTAGCAGCCACTTCTCGACCATCTCCCAGCCACTTCTCGGATATCACGTCTTTGGAGACTAGAACCCTGCTCGTCGACGAGGGTCGGCGTTGATCTCCAAGACCATTTGGGGGTGCAGACGATCCGAGGGTCACATCGTCAATGGGAGATGACGGGAACGCAGTGCGTCCTACATTCATCAAGGATGGCTGAGATGGAGGTAGAGTAAAAATTTGCTTGGCAAGTCGAAAAGCCCAATTTTTAGGCATCGTCGAGGAGGTGAATGACCGTGTCGTGTTATCGCGTGACTTTTCCAAAGTCGTAGTGCTACCTTGAACGTCCTGCAGCCACATTGTAGCTCTTGCAGGCTTGGTTTTGGTCTCGGGTGGCAGACGTTCATCCTTCGAATCGTTTCTGCGCATATTTGGAAATGACCAGTCGGGCATGTTCTAGGCGCTTCATTGGTTAATCCCGACGACTGTGTTAAGAATGCTGGGTTAACTTACGGTGAACCTGATGCTAGGGCTTCCGCTGGGTGTTGAATGTTGAGGGGTGGTGGTGGTCAGCTCGTCAGCTACAGTCCTCGTTTATGTCTTCCTGTCGAACTTGAGAATGATTGACGACTAGATTGGGTTGGTACAACAACACGTGTAGTGCGTGAGGGTATCTTGAATAGCATGCAACGTGCAGAAACACGTTCTTTATGTCCCCATTTTGCATCTTGACTCCACATCAAGCAGTAACGTATCAAGTGAATGAAACAGGATGTGATCTTGATCGCATCACATGCGGTAACCGAAAAACCGCCACGGAGTGAGGGAACCATGTTGGCACTATGTTAATCCGCCATGCTTTGGGCGGGAGGTGGTAAGAACTGCGGCAGCGGTACTCCAAGATCGCCCCAGACGTATATTACATTCTTGCTGTATGAAAAAGTCTCTCCTGCTGTGATGAAACAAACCAGGCTGCGGATGACCAGGCAAATCACACGATGTTTGTTGACTCCCTCTAAATATCAGACGGGGCGACCAGTGGCCGCCATCACTGAGGTCGGGTCGAAAGCCTACCACGCTTATCACTGCCAATTTTACCACCTTCGGATGTGAGTGAGCCTCGTCGCCTAATACCTGAACGCTCCTATAAGATTCCGTGTCGTTCAGATCTTCTGGTTCACGACCTGGGCTATGCCTCCGATTCCAAACATAGTCTTTTTTGGAGCCGCGGGTTCGGGGAAGAGCTCCATTATTAACATGCTCGCTGGGCGACGAGTAACAGAGACGAACAGTGGTCTCAGAGGCTGTACCTTCGAATCCGCTTCTTATAAAGTCGACATAAACGGCTCGACGTTCAATCTCTGGGATACGGCCGGGTTGAACGAGGCTGTCACAGGCAAGGTCCCAGATGGGAAAGCTACGATTTCGCTCTTTCGGCTCTTGAAGACCCTCGATTCAGGTCTGAATCTTCTCGTCTTTTGTATGAAAGGACCGAGGATCCAGGATGTGGCGCCGATGAATTGGCGTCTGTTTCATGAAATCATCTGCGACAGGAAGGTGCCTATTGTCATCGCAATCACTTGTCTCGAGCAGGAAGACCCTATGGACGCTTGGTGGGATGAGAACAGGGGCTCATTCCAGAGGCACGAGATGTTTCCGCAAGGCGTCGCATGTATCACCGCGGTGAGAGGAGAGGAGACGGCGCCGGGGGTGTACAAGTTGGACGCGGAGTATGCAGAATCTAGGCGAAAAACGATGGATCTCTTGAGGAGGTCGCATCTCAAAGACGCCTGGATGATGCCTCCGATCGAATGGTTTTCGACCATTTTCGAAAAGACGAAAGAGTATAGGTGGCGGCGGTTCTTCTTCGGGTGGTATTCAGTGGAGAAGGTGACGGAAACCAAGGTGAAACGTCGGAATCTCCTCGACTTGGCAGAACGATGCGGGATGAAGGATGAAGATGCCGAAGCATTTGCGAAGATGTTATCGGATGCCTAATGTTCTACGTCTCCAGAGCAGAAATTTACTGTAACCCAACTCGACACTGTTTTGCGAGAGCGGAAATTACAAGGAGAGTGGGTAACTTGGCTGATGCACAAGTCTCCAAGACGAGATTGCCAGTGGTAGACAATCCCGAAGACCCGAAGGTTAACGTTCTTGAACGTCCCAGGAGGTGGGATGTCCAGGACTATACTGTGGGGATAATACGACAGAAACTTCTAAGTATCCTCCATCGTGCTCTCAGGAGCCGCTTTCAACAATGGCTCACTTATTCCACTCCTTTTCAGCAGAGTGATTCCTCTATTGGACCTCGTCGAAGGAATCAAAGTGCCCCTTGCTTTTGCGGTCGCTCGCCCTGTCGTTGCAAAGTCGTCATGCCTCAACCATGACCACCCCATCTCCTTCCTGTCCCCCACGACCCGCGGAGCTCAAGGCGCCCTTGTCGGGATTGATCGGGACGGTCTTTCAGGCGCGGTCTACGCATTGGAATTATCCACAGATCTCCATTCCGTACCCTGTCGTGTTGTCAAGTTTGTTCTTCGGAAGCGCAACAAGGCCATGATACGAGAAGCTTGGTTCTATGATGAACTTCAGCCACTCCAGGGAACCGTCGTTCCTCGATGTTGCGGGTACTACGAAGCTATATTGCCTCCGAACTGTACTGTGATCCCCTGGAAGATGGTTGAGGATAATTAGCGATCGCAAAGTCAACAGCGGAGAGTTCGAGGACGACATGTATGCAGAGCGTGGCCCGTTCAACCCGATACACCTCCACAGTTTAGCCCGCTTTGACGATGGAACAATCCTGTTGCTCGGAGGTTTGGATTAACCTTTCCTCTCGATCAGGCAGCCCATTTCTGAAGAAACCCGATATCTGTTCTGTGTCAACTAAGAAGTTATCTCATGACATAGAAATGATCAGAACAATACGTATCAGGAAATGGAGGAATTGGCGATAGTGCATGCGCATGAGAACGTACGCCGTTCCAACATACTGTCGCTAAACTCGCAGACGGCGATCTTCATTCCGAGCGCCGGTTTCGTATCATCGATTTCGAGCTTTTACAGGAGGAGAATGTGGGATGGATAAGACGGCACTGCAGGAGGGGGCCAATCTTGGGACAATATGAATATTAGTGATACACGAAAACCGCTCACCTTCTCGTTCTTCCCTGTATGATGGACCTTCTATCCCTAGAATGAATTTTTGCAATCCGGGGGGAGGATTGCAAACCTAGCGCCGTCTGTGGGATGTCATCGTTACAGTAAGGAAAAGGTGCCACTGGGAAAGGTCACGGGAATTTGAAATTTCCTCCAACCTGCCAGCCATATTCCAGCGACGGGCTTGCTCGATATCAATCCTTACGCGGCTTCAGATTGACCAATCGCGTTATGCTTAAGGGCTTCAAACAAAGAAGGCAAGAAAAAAACTCGAACGACGTCCAACGTTCCACTTGAACAAATGATGCCTGCCTGGCGCCATACTTAAGTGAGAGCCTCAAACTGTTCATGTTTTTCCAGCAATAACGTCAAGCACAAGACAGGAACACTCTGGCCTCCGACATCGTCTATCAGAAGCTGTTCTTGAAAATGGCCCACAAATCATCGGGAGCTGTCCAACGATTGGAACCATATGTTATCGTCAGATCCCCGCAGCGGAGTGCTTTTATTAAGGCCAAGTTAAGTATCGGATTCTTCTAGGCGAAACATTCGTATGACCATAGTGATAGGAAGCTAATAGTAATAGACAGAACATATTCGAGATATGTGATATCCTTTCATCGACCACTCAGCAAGGCCTCCAAAGCGATCAAGAGAAGCGCCAGAAGTGATACTAGTACTACGAAAATAATGCACCATACCTGGGTCTGGGTCCATTCCGGCCAACGCCGGTCCAAATCCACCGCTACAGGCTTGGCTTCCGGTGTTTCATAATGACGTGCAAGCTCCCGTGAAATATCTGATAGCCAAGCTTTCTTATCAGATATCCAACGCACGGGAGAATTTGCAGACTGGTCCAGAATCAGTCTGCGAACGGCTACCTTGGATTTTTCAAACTCTGTGTCGTACATGTTGACGCCCATCGCCGTCGGCTTGCCTCTTGTCGCTGTGATACAGGCGTGCCCCACAAACGACATGCCGTTTTGCTCAAATTCCCCCGCATTCTCTTCCCACCATGACTCCATCGGTACTTGATGCTCCAGACCGGTGATGACGATAACCACGGGGACGCGCTTATCGCAAATGGTTCCCCAGAAAAGGTCGTAGTTGGACTTGAAGGCATCTCTGAACCGCGAAGTTCCGCGGATACAGTACACCAACAGGCTAATCCCTTCCGTGAGGGCGCCTACCAGGTCTCGCAGGTTTCCCATAGCGTGCTCCGCGGGTACACTTCCTTGGGGCCCTTCGTTCAAACCAGCCGTGTCCCACAACCTGACCTGCTTCCCAGCGAGTGACACGACGTAAGACTGGCTTCCTAACGTGCATCCCGACGCGGCACTGGAAATTCCCGCGACGTCGCTGTTTGCGATCATATTAATGACGGAGCTCTTCCCCACCCCTGTCTCGCCGAAAACAAGGATATTGGGGACATGAACGTGTTCAGGCTCTGGACCCGGTGCTGGCTTCGTGCGGAGATCCTCAGACGAGGAGTTGGATGTCCGGCTCGCTACATCTGCCGTCATGGTGGCGGGATAGACGGATGGTACCGGCAACATGGTGCTCCCAGAACGTTTTCTGGACTGTACAATACGCGAGATAGGGATCGGTATGGGTGCGACTACGGTGGAGCCGTTGAGAGGTTTGTTCCCTCCCGAGCCCCCTGGAGTTGGGCCACGCTGTAGGGTAGCTGCAGGACCAGTGGAGGACCCCGGGGTCGGCGTTCGTGGGGGTGAAATCTTGAATTCATCCGTCGGCCGCCTGCTCTTCCGTCCCCTGGAGGTCGAGCGATTCGCATTCAGAGACTGTGTACTCTTGTGCATGATGCTAGAGCTTGGTGATAAGTATATTTCAATGCTCGGCAATATTATATATAGTGGCAGAGTGACATTTCTTCTGTGGGGATTGCGAGAGCCACGAATGTATTCATGCTGCTTGTAACTCTGCCGCAGTATCGTCACAGAGGCGAGGTGATGAAACATTAATTATCAGTAAAGTTGACTGTCCCAGAGAAGATTTTTCAATAATATGAAACTCTCCTCGCTTATCCATTTCACCTGGAAACCTTTCCCTCGGCACATCTCATCTCTCACAATTCCAAACCTTAATGATTACTGTAAATAAGGCTCAACCTCCGTGCCTAACTTATATGGTCAAGGGGCCGATCGCGACGCCTCGTGCACTGGTTTCGCGGTGTTTTTACCCCGGTGTGGGCAATGCCGCTGGGCACCGAGTTAGGTCAACTCTGTCCCAGGAGTCCTGCCGCAGTTTTAGGCGTGAATAGACCGGAGAGATTGTTGTCTTTACCTAAAATACTATGTACTATTCCAATCTCCTTTGTCATACATATACCCCAGATAATGTATTTACGCCGTGTCTCGATTCCAGCTCTGCCCATCTCACTTGATTTTCGATCCGGAATGCGTCGCTGGAAACTCATTCAGCAGGTCCTCCGTTGCGGTCTGCCTCGACATGGTGAGGTAAAGCGGAAAGGGTTCGTCAGTACCTCGCGTGTCCCCACAGAGATTGCCTATATCATCATCGCCGAGGCATGGTCGCTCTCGCTCTCCACATACGAGCGGATCGACATGATGACTTCCATCCCCCGCGTCAGCAGAGAGTGGTTCTTAATATTTCATGACATCACCTCCAAGGACATCCACATTCCCTGCGTTTCCTTTTACCGCCACCTCTTCTCAACGCTCACCTCCGGAAAGGCATTCACCCACCATCCAAAGTTTATCAAAGCCGCCTCCCATCCCTGTCGATCCGTAGGCTTGACCGTAGACGAAGAATACACCCTCGCGATGCTGGTTTCGAATAAGCCGGGTCCCACGGAAGCGTCAACTTCGTTTCTCCTAGGTGGGATGGGGAACCTTCTTCCAAACCTGCGCTCCATCAACGTCGTGATACGCTACCCCAGCATCACGGGCATGAACGTCGTGCCCACCGGGCTATCGTGCGGCAGGATCCCAGCACAGGTGACGGATCTGAATCTACGCTGGGAGACAGGGCGACACCACCATCAGAGGCTCAGACTCCCCCGACATACAAAGACACATGCGACACTGACCATGATGGGCTCGCCATTCACGAGAGTCCAGCGTCTCTCTATCATAGGAGCGCGCGATGCCCGTTTGATCTCGGGTTTTGTGGCGAGATGTCCACGGTTACAGACGATTCAGGTTGATGCACAGCTTGAACCGTGTCTTGAGCACCAGATGGACCTCGGCGGGTGCACCGCTTCGTTACTTATATGGACTTGCGACAGTGAAGGGGACGAGATCAGCGAGTGGGAGGCTCACCTTGTCAGTGACGACAACGGGCTTCTCACGTTTCAACATGTTGACAGCCTCAACGAGGAACTCGTTGCACCCTAGGACTAGATTTAATTGTTCGGCTGCGATATGGAGAGGTGCGATGATAATTTGTCACCACATCGCGGTACCCACGTTTGACAGGACATGTGCTCATAGGATATGCTGGAGGCTGGAGTCGAAGCAGATCAGAAGGTGTGCCAAGCTCAAGGTAACTCCAAGTGTCCTCAATTTTCTCCGACCCCTTCATTCCAAAGAAATGAACGAGACGGTCGTCTGAGGGACTCGGATGGAGATGGAAAGCAAGCCGGTTACGGCCCATGATCGAATCAAGATCTGCATATAATTGTGCCTGTAACAATAATACCATCACATCAGCGACGAATCAATAGGATGCACCAAGGTCATCTTAACACGCCCCCTCTGCGTATTCTTATCCTTCTCCACCTCAATATTCACAGTGACCTTGTCGAAAACGGCGATCGTCACCTCCCCTTCCGCCCCAGGAACCGTTATTGTATAATTGTCCGCATCAAACTTGATGTCTCGCTTGAACATGACGAGCCCCTCGATCCCAAGTCTGCATGGCAGGGAGAGAGATGCACCACATCAGCACGTTGTTATCACTGGAGAGGGAACACATACTTGGACACAAACACCCCTAAACCATTCCTGAACGTCCGGATCACGAACGCTTCCTCCCGGACCTTCCCCTTCTCCCTCTCGTTCCGTCCCTTAAGCGCGAGACCAACATAAAACTCGACACTCGCCCGCCCAGCCATCTGTGCCATCCGGTGCCGGCGATTGACCACATCCAGCACCCGCTCAACATGAGGTTTGGAGTGCAGCGAGGCATGCAGAGGCGTGTAGCCTATAGCTGCTGCAAGCTGCCTATGCGCAAGGACATCTTGATCGGAAACACATCGTCAGCAAAAAGATCGATCGTGCTGGTGTGAAGGCCGCTTACCAGCATATCGTCTGATGGGACTCGTGAAATGTGTGTATATCGGACTAGCGAGGCCGTAGTGGCCAAAAGTATCACGCCCGACACTTCCAGAGCAGAAATACTCGGCCGACAACATGCATCTGGTTGCCATGATACGGACAAGGGTGTTGAATGCTGGCTCGTTGTAATCCTAATATATCATTAGTATACTCTTCTTTGAAATGGACATTAGACTCACAATGCACTTGTCAAGAGACGCCGCGAGCGCGCCAGAACTGGACACATCCAGAACTAACCCCTTCCGTTTGAATAGAATATCCTGCAACTTGTCAAAGTTCGTCCGAGGTGGTGGCATGTGCCGCCTACACCAAAAGACATGAAACCGGGACAAGTATGATTGAAACGAAACAAACACATACCTCAGCACCGATGTCTGAGGGAACGTCTCCTGGATCTTCCGTGCCACGCTGATGTTCGCCAGTAACATGAACTCTTCCACAAGACTATCCGTCTCCCGCAACTCCTTCTGCTCCACATCGATGGGATCAGACGATTCAGTACTATCCATATAAATCTTGACTTCCGGCGAAGCCAGATTGAGCGCACCAGCAGCCATACGCCCCGCCTTGAGTTTCTGCGCCAACTTGTTGAGCAGCCGGATACCAGTCGTGAGCTCGTCCTGCATGTTCCTACATTTAATCAATAAGAAAAAAAATCATGTCTTCTGAAGAATCATCTTGGAACGTACGGATCGTCTTTCCTGATTTGAGCCTCCTCGTAGGTAAAAGCAGCTTTGGATGCGATCACAGATTTCGTGAAGCGGACATTCACGATCTCAGCATCAGGAGTCATTTCCTATCAATTAAAAGCGAGTCAGTCAAACGTCAGATGCCGCAGACAGTAAAGACAAAACGGTACCGACCCAAATAGCCGAAAACGCCAAACGTTCGACAAAGGGCCGCAGGGAACAGAGGTTCGTGCCCAGAAGACTTGGAAGCATGTCAATCCTTTTGTCAACAAGATAGACTGTCGTCCCCCGGGCTGCAGCTTCGTTGTCCATTGCGGTATCAGGATGCACGAAATGTGAGACGTCTGCGATATCTAGGTATATAGGTCGTGTTCGTCAGAGCCCTCGCCGCGAGGATATCATGACTTACGAACGCCAGCTTCAATATTACCATTGGGTAAATAACGAGCGTGTAACGCATCGTCGATATCTTGACAATCTATAGGGTGGAGACATCAACACCAAGTTCGCGGTAGACAAATCCCGATCGCCACTCACTGGGAGGATCAATACTGCAAATGATCAGACCCCGCAAATCCTCACGATCCTTCCATTCCAGGCTCTTGTCGCTCTTGGGTGGGACGACCCACTTATCTCCTTCCACTGGTAAACAATCCAGAATAGCCTTCCCAAACGGTCTATAAGGCACATCAAATTCCAACAACAGGCTCTCCTGCTCTGCTTCCTTGCTCTCGACTTTGCCCAGTGCACGGACAAAGTGACCTTCGGGGTACCTCGAAGTCGCGTCCCATCGGTCAATGGTGACGAGGATTTTTTGCCCAATAAGGTTGGGTGCTTGGCGGGTGCGTAGCCGGATACGAGGAAGGAGACGGGAGACGGGGGTAGCGAAGACGGTTTGTTGAGAGAGGGAGGTGGCGTTGGAGGTTGTTAGGGATGTGCTGTCGATATGGCATACATAACTAATGAAGCCGGACGGGACGGGATGTGAGACTGAGTAGGAAGAGGACAAGAATACGCAGGAAACGCACGCTCGCCAGTTACGTTTTATGACGCCTGCTATCCGCCCGGTCGGCTGCCTCTCCGACATCTTTTTGATGCTTCCTGATTGAAGGGCCTGACGTTCTCGGCGGGCGAGTTCGTCATTATCTTCGCCTTCGTCGCCTGTATCTTCTGCGTCGTCGTTCTTGAGTGTGGCTAGAACAAGGTGATCCAAACCAAGCACAAACTCGAGGGAGAACAATGCACATACAGTCTTGATCGATGACTTCATCTGCCGGGGCTTTCCACTCCTTCTCATCAAAAACTTCGACGACGACAATGTCCCCATGAACGGCCCGGTTCATGTTTTCACGACCAATAAGCAAGATAGGTTTCGTAAAAGCCGGGACGGCGACGCTACCCTAAACCGTTGTCAAGACCTCGTCGAAACCCTCGCATATATCGGGTAACAAACCTCGAGATAGTTATATTGGTTGGCGTTGAAGTGACCTTGATGTAGTTCTCCAGCCTTGACACCTGCCATGAGATTGGCTGACGGTATGTACTATTCCTCGCATTTCAATGACTTGTGCAGACAAGAAGGAAGGCATGACTCACATCGGGATAAAGGGCTTGTTTACTACCGGATGCCCTAGTCGGTTCGATTTCGTGTGATCCCTCTGCCGCAAGCAAATCCAGAAGCTGACCCGGATCCTTCATTGCCTGAACGTATCGACGGACTGTATGATATAAGTCGACGACACAAATTGACAAAGAACCCTGAACACACCAGAGGTACATGTGAGGCCAGCTTTTTCGGCCTTTTGACGGTTATCCGCATCTTCCGTCATGAGAACGACCGCCGGTAAGTTCGGGGGAGGTTGACCGCGGACAGGTGGACGGGTAACGCGTATGTGGTCATCATACCATGCCGTGGCCTTGCGAATACCTATGGCGGGAGTTGAGTTGGTGAAAGGAGGATGGATGGAGGGTTTGACGAACCTCGATCATTGCGATCGTTTGGTGTCTCGTTTTCGTCTCTGATAATTGCTGTCTCTCTGGAATGACTGTAAGAAAGATGTTGAGAAAAGGCAAGAGCGTGACTCACGATCGGTACTCGTTGTAAAAGACCCAGACCCGCTTATCGTCCATCTTCGCCAATGCTTTGAGGCGGTTGTAGAGAGGTAGTGATCGGTGTCGCACTTCTTCCAGTACGGTTTGTAAAAGGATGATAGGCGGTGTGAACAGAGCGGATTCTATCAGGTCCATCTGCAGACTAGAGTCAAGAAGGGCCCACAGAAAAACTCGATGAGATACCTGCGATAAAAACACGTTTGTGTCAGGGAGAACGAAATGACCATTGGGAAAGAGCGGATGACGGCTATTGCCAAAGATGGGCAAGACATCTCCGGAGCATGCCAGGCAGGCTCTACAGCGCTCAATTCCACACCCAACGTCGTCCCGGAGGTACCTTTCGCGAAGAACTGTTTCAACTGAGCAACGCTGTGTCCACCGATGAAAATTCGACCGCACCCTTGATCACCTTCCCCCGTGCTGTCTTTTTGAAAAATTTTCGCTGGGTTACGACCGCTTCTGTCCTTGGTCGCTTGCGGATTGTAATTTCGACCATGACTGAACGTCAAAGGCGGCCGAGGCCACAGCACGTGACCTTCGGCTTTCAAATCGCCCAGGTGCCTTTCGGTGCCTCGTCGTGCCTCCACATGGCAAGCCAATTGAAAGACGGAGGTGCCACCCGCGCCATCACTCGGCGCGGATTTACCAATCATCTATCGGAGTGTACCTGGTCGTCGAGCTTATTTATCGTCGTCCATGCCAACTTAAAGTCCCCCCCCTCCACCACAGTCTTTACAAATGGAGCGGCCGAAATTGGACAGCACTCTCGGTGCAGCCTTCTTGGGCACTGTCGCCGCCGCCGTGTAAGTCGAACCATCGTCTTCGCTGTCTTTTCGCGTACTCACAGAGATCCCCACTAGCTTTTACGGTGCCACTAACGTTCAGGTCTTTCTCTACTACACCACATATCCCAATGACCGGCGGATTCACAAAGTTTCCGTACGCGTTGTTGCCTCTCTCTCTCTACTCATTTTCCCATCGTGCATAGGTCGCTCTCCTTTGGATATTAGACACCATCCATCTCTCCCTTACCGTCGTTGCAATGTACCACTATGCAGTATCTTCTTTCGGCCTCTACTCAGCCTTGATGAACATTGTCTGGTAAGCTTCTCATACGGGTCCCGATCTTTCAAATCAATCATCCTTCCTTTTCAGGTCTTACAAGGTGGGAATCGTTCTCTCCATTCCGTAGCCCATTGAAAGTTGACGCGTTCCAAGCTACAAATAGCTGTAAATGTAAGCTTCACAGTTTCTTGAAGATACTCGATGTCTGATCCCCGCTAGGTAATAATTGTACTTTTCGTCCAGACACTGTACGCGAGGCGGGTATGGATACGTGAGTGCTCTTTCACGATAACGTTTCTCGTCCTCATCCTCATTCTCACCAAGTTGGACGCGATTTTCCCTCCACCTTGCCTATTCTTGTCGTACGTCCAACTCCCCGTTTTTATCCAATCTATTAGACTCACAGAAACAAAGTGCATTGTTCTTGCAGGGGGTTACTGTAAGCCTACGATTGCTTGGCAAACATGCCTGTTGATAATCATCCCTCGTCTTCAGCTATGGGATTAGGTCTGTCGTTTCCCAATGGCCTTTCCCTCTCGTCCTCACACTTTCTCTCTCCCCTTAGCTCTTGCCATAAAGGCGTATGTCTAATCAAGACCTCCAGTTTTCTGTTGGCTCACATCCGTCTAGTTACACCATCAACACCTTTCCCCAGACGGCTGAAATAGTGGTGAGTTACTTTCACTACTCACAGGGATCCCGGACCAATCCGTTCCTGTTGTCAGTGGGTCGTATACGGATCGTTCGCCACGGCGACGATCGTGGATTTTGTGGTTGCCGGTGTCATGTGTTTCTACCTCTTGAGTAACTCATCTGGATTCCCAAGGTATGGGCCACCACCGGCCCCGATCCTCAAATATTCTAATAACCGTTTTGACAGTACCAATAACAAAATCATGATGATCATCAAGATGACTGTGACGACCGGATGCTTGACCAGGTAACCCTTGCATCATCTGTATCCAAGCCAACCAGCAACTCTAAAACGAACGTGTTCCGCCTGCAGCGCATGCTCACTAGCATGTCTCATCTGTGTGCGTCTTCTTCCCTTGTCTGAACTGATTCATATCGTCTTAGTTTTGCGTCGCAGTATGCCACCATGCCCAACAACCTTGTATACCTCGGCATCGAGTTCCTTCTCACAAAACTTTACATCAACAGCTTCCTCGCCATGTTGGTCTCTCAACTGTCATTTCATCCATCCATAAGTCTCATCACCATCTGTGTCAAACCAGGTTGAATGCCCGACGGAGCGCTTTCAACAAAGACACGCCGTCGGGGAACTCGATCAGCATCAGCAGATTCAACGTGCGCGCCATTACCACAACATCATCATCAAATATAGCGACCGATGCGCATGAAGAAGAGGTGTGTGCTCATATGGTCTCGCTGCGCACTTTTGATCCTGATCGCTCCACCCTCTTAGACTGTCATGCCACTTACCCCGATCAGGCGAGATAAAGCTGATGATCACCGGACCGTGAGTGTTGTCAGATGGTATTTTACATGAGATGAGCTGACGACCTGCTCACAGACCTGGCAGTATCCCATCGTCGACATCAGGAACGATAGTAGTGGTGACTTGGGAGATAAAGGTCATGTTTCCGTCTGGACCGATCCTATCGGCCGAACCGTTTAGGAACGACTGATATGTGGGGAAGAATCTTGACTTTGACGGTCGCGGGAGGTGGCGACGGCTAATTTTTAATCGATATTTGGAGGGCGACTCATCTTTAGGTCAACCATATACATATTTTAGGACGGGCCGCTGGCTACATATTTATGGGTGTACAGTACAATATTATTAAGAGGAGTCAAAGTTGACGATTCAGCTGCGATTCACATACTTACGGTTCAAAAGTCGGTTCAAGTCCATTTCTGTTCCGTGAAACGCCGCTGAATCGAGTCTGAAACGGGCAGGTTTGCCCACCCCATATTGCCTTCCGTTTCACCCAATTCATTCCGGTTCGGCCCAGGTGCCGAACATGAATGTACACCTTTTTTGCCACAGGTTAATTACATGGACATAAAAGCTGAAATCTTTATTTTCTGGTGATGCAGGTGGCCTCTCAAGCGACGTGAAACGAGTTTGCTGAAACGGATGAAGGCTCGTTTCGCGCTTTTCACTGGTTTTTGAAACGTTTTGTGAATCGAATTTTGAATCGACGTGAAACGGCAACTCTGACTCCCCCTAATATCGTAATGAATGTCCAGAGTTGGCATCGACATCATATTATATCTGTGTCCCGTAGCATACATCGATGTCGTGTATGTAGTACGGGGGCCGCCTGTCCTTATTCGGGGCCGCGGCTGTTAATATCAACCTTATCAATCTTTCCTATTTTGTGGGCTCTGAGATCTGAGTCACTGCGCATGCGGCGATTGCCATTGGGCGCTGCCGCGAACCTCATGAGCACGTCATTTTAACTTTAACTTCACAGCCAGCGGCGCAGAGCGCTCATAGGCGCTCATCAACGCACATGCGCAGGCGATAAGAAAAATTTTCAATGGACCGAACAGCGCGCCGTTGGTCCCTCAACGCCTTCGCCAAGGTCCCACGATGGCTTTGAATTCCCTCCAAGTTCTGCGCCAATCCGGGGTTGGAATCGCTTGCGATACCCCCGAGTATCTCCGTCAGTTTATCCTTATCAAGATGTCCTTCTGGATAACATCGATATTGATATCGGATGATAAAATAGAGATTCGACCATTTGACTCGGATGCTCAAGATGCGACTACCAACCCATCACTCGTTTTCGCCGCTGCGATCAAGGTAGATTATGAGCATCTGATTGAAGAGGCCCTTCGATATGCTGTACCACGAAGAACGAATCGAGATGCTCAAGTGGATCTCGCCGCAGATTACTTGGTAGGCCTTCACATCGTTTTTTTTTTGACCCAATCCTGATCGGAATCGATAATACCTACGACGATCAGCTCGTGCAATTTGGTATACATATCTTGGAAATCATCCCCGGGAGAGTATCGGTGTCTGTCGATCCGCGGCTAGCGTACGACCGCGACGCCATCGTGACAAAGGTGCGCCCACCACCACCAATGCTCTCCCTAACCGACAATAATCAAATGAAACCCAGGCCCACGACCTCATTACCATCTTCGAGGAGAGGGGCACCCCGCGCGAACGTGTCCTCGTCAAGATACCCGCGACGTACGCCGGCATATTGGCAGCGCAGACGCTCGAGCACGAATCGCCCCCCATCAACACCAACGCCACCCTGATCTTCAGCCTCGTACAAGCCCTGGCGTGCGCCCAAGCTGGCATTTCCGTGATCTCGCCTTTTATCGGACGCGTGAAGGATTGGTGGGCGGCGCAGGCCGCGAAGGAGGTTCGTGATCGTGATCATAATCATGGTGGGGGAGAGCTCGAGGCGATGTCGCGGCACCCGGGAATACGCTTGGTCCGCGATATACGGTCCGCGTATTCGGTGTATGGGTATAAGACGGAAATTTTGGCGGCTGGGTTTAGGACGGTGGAGGAGGTGGTCGAGCTCGGAAGGGGTGGGCCGAGGAGGGGGCCGGATATGATGACGTTGCCGCCCGAGCTTTTGGAGGGCCTGAGGCGTCAGATGGGCGACGTTGAGCCTCCCAATTCCTTCATTGGCAGAGAGAAGGATGGTTTCAACGCAAGGAAGATCGAAGTGCGTTACGTCGATCATTTTGGGGGCGAGGAAACACCGCAGTTTGCTTATCAAAAGGATGTGGAGAGGGAGAGAATTGCTGTGGATAAGGTTCCTGAGGGCTTGGAGAAATTTTCCGTGGATGCGAAGAGATTAGAAGATCTGCTGAGGGAGAAGATCTGGAACTTTGGACACCGATACTCCTGCTCTATCGACGGGGGTTAGAAGGTAGCGTTCTATCCAGTATTTTTATTCGCAAATCTGAATGGGCCGATGAATTCGAGGTTGTATGGCACATGAATTATGATTACCGTGACATACTATAGTACGGCATCCAAATGTTTAACCTCCACGGATGTGCAACTACTGGACAGCCCAGTGTTAGACGAGTTGGGCGGTTCCCTGGAATTTCGGCCATGCCATGAGCCACGAACTGTGGATATCCATGAGTTTGTCCATGAGGATATCCACGATCCTGGACGGGAGTCCATACTCACTATTGGCTAATCCCGAATTGCCACTGTTCAGGTTCATTCATCGCACGACCGTGTTGGCTGCCGCCTTTCTGCCTGCTTCACCTACGGTTCACTTAATTTTTCAAGCCGTCCTTGCATTACTTGAGGCCTGGATTATTGGGCGGTTTCTGCAACGTTTTCTCGTAAAAAGTAATCTCAGCAATCTGCCTGGACCTCCTTCTCGATCGTTCTGGACAGGCAACGTCATTTGATCTCCGGTACTATATATCAATTTTCAATCTCATCGATTTGACAAGGTAACCTTGGGCAAAGTTATTCGAGGAAAGCCTGGGATTTCCACAAGGAGCTTGGAGAAAAGTGTAATTTACTTCTCGCGCCTAGCCTAGCTTCTTTCTAAACTGCCCGGCTTGTGATCTCTATGTCTTCGATCCTCTGGCGCTCCAATATATTTTCCTCAAGGTTGGTGCCCACCTTTCCGCTGCACATTTGGCCCAGGACCAGCCCATTTTCAGACGCCGTATGTCGACAAACATTACGCTTGTACGTCCCACAGTATCGTGAAACATGGCGCGAATCCAACTGTTCCACAGATACCCACCTGGACCGCTCGTCAACAGGACGTGCATATTCATCTCGTTCGTCTTCCACCATCATTCCCGCCGATTCATCTACTAGTATTCCGTCTAGAACGGAAAAGGACGCCATTTTACCTCTTGGTCCCCGTCAAAAGTATCAATAGTGCTCTAATGGACAAATTAGCCGCTCCTGTGGGGACTTGTATCATTGTGCCAGTACATCACACCAACTGCGATCCAGCCTTGTGGGGCCCGATTCATGAGAATGGAAACCTGATAGGTGGCTTTCGCCTTTTTTTTTTGGGTCAATTTTATTGTGCTGAAGAGCTGAGCTCTTATGATGCACATGCCGTACGTACGGGAGAGCAACAGGGAGGGCAGCGGGTACGGTACGAATCAGAGTCTACCTAGCAACTGCAAGAGTCACGGAATACTCCACCCCGCCCGTGGAACCGCAGGTAGGCGTTCCTAGTGGACGAGGCAAGGCGACCTTCCCAAGCTGTTTTAGACCGCACTCCCCTATTACAGCCCGAATTGAGAGTTACTTGATGATGGTGTGGACGTGAGTTCGGTGTATGATGTGACAGGCGTCTGCAGAGTGACGCGTGGGGTTAAGAGTTGAGCGACTCAACGGAGTGTGCCTGTAATGACTAGAAGGGTTAGTAGATAGGCAGCGGGAAGTTGAGGGCCAAGAGGGTGCGGGGTGTTGGGAGGGAGGGGGAAGAGGTGTTAGGAGGTGGGTGGAGGAGCAGGTGCAAAGCGTTTTGATGCGCGGATGAACTTGAGGAGTGGTAGAGTGGCGACGGAATCTGAGAGGAGGAAAGGGAGTGAGTCGGCTTTGCGTTTAAGTTTGCGACGAAGTATGTGGCGCTCGTATTGATAGTGGGGACATTGGAGGAGGTAATGGGTAACTGTCTCGGGGACGATTCCACCGCAGTGAGGGCAGACCGGCGTTTCGGAGGGGGCTTTCGCCTTTACCCCAAGCTCTTCGTGCATGTTCCTGGAGTATACTCCAACATGTACGGTGACACTTACGATTGCCCCTTCCTGAGATACTTATTGACCATCCACCACAGGATGTCGTTCTTGGGTGGCACGAAAGGATGCATGTCTATGCTATGTTTGAATCTAGCAGGAAATACTTTTGCTTTCTTTCGTTTGAATGGAACAGCGATTTCAAATTCGCCGAACTCGATGATCTCGCAATTCCAGTTCTCGAATGCTAAAGAGCACATGGATATCGTATGGGCGGTGTCCATGATCCCTCCGCCCACCATTGCAGGGTCTCGTAAACTCCCTCTCCTTGTCACCAAGGTTTGAACCTGTACCGGAGAATGTCATCGGCTCGGCTGCATGTGAGAGAACAACGAGTAACATAAGTACTGTGTACCTGGCTGTATGTCTTCGGGCGGTATACGTAGAACTAGATCCAGATTATTACGCTGCAAGTTCTTTTTCTCTTTTTCCAGACCCAGCTATTGAAGGACAAGTACCTCTTGTGCAACTCCATCATCAGTCTCGTCGCGGAACCTGGATCTCGATATCATTATGGCCATCCAGTCACCTCAAGAGCACACAGAAGCTCTTGGGAGTCGGTAACTGTCCACCCCGGGGACAAAATTGATTTTGATCAAGGGACTCGCGGTAGCAGGTGCTGGATGTTGACGCCGGCTTCCCATCGTCCGCATGCGTGGACTCAAATGTTTTCCTCGTAATGGCAAGAAGACTGGCACAGTCGCCCGCAACATCAAGAATTTGCAAGGCCGGGCGACCACCTCCGCCACGGTGGCATCGCGGTGTGTTCTTTATCGAGACTAGAATCTTGGTGTAGCCCATGTGGAGAAAGGTCAGACTCGAGGCAACTTGAGTGAGAAAGAACGCCGATCCTTGCTACAAAACCCTCGGACTTCGGATAGTAAATCTTCCTTGAGAATTGAAGGCTGGGGCGACTTGATGGATCGGAGGAGTTGGTGGCTGGTAAGTCTGCATCGACCAAGCATCGACTGAGCTTCAGCTTTGACGCTCGAGCGCGAATCGCCCCCTATCTACGCCAATGCCACCCTGATCTTCAGCCTTGTGCAAGCCCTAGGGTGCGCCAAAGCTGGTATTTCCGTGATCTTGCCTTTTTATCGAACTCGTGAAGGATTGGTGGCGGCAGAGCCCGCAAAGGAGCTTCGTGATTGATCGAGATCATGATCGTGGTGGAGGAGAGGCGTTGTCGCAGCACCCAGGAATAGGCTTGGTCCGCGATATACCGTAGGTTCGCGTATTCGGTGGATGGTATAAGACGGAAATTTTAGTGGCTGGGTTCAGGACGGTGAAGGAGGTGGTGGAGCCGGGAAGGAGGGACCGAGGAGGGGGCCGGATATGATGACGTTGCCGCCTGAGCTTTTGGAGGCTCTGAGGCGTCAGGTGGGTGTCGTTGAGCCTGCCAGTTTCTTCCATCATTGGCACTGAGAAGGAAGGTTTCAACGTAAGGAAGATCGAAGTGCGTTACTCCGATCGTTTTTGAGGCGAGGAAATACCACAGCTTGCGAATGTTTATCGAGAGGATGTGGAGAGGGAGAGGATAAGGCTCCTGAGGGCTTGGAGAAATTTCTGTGGATGCGAAGAGATTGAAAGATTTGAGGGAGAAAATCTGGAACTTTGGACACCGATGCTCCTGTGCTCGCTCATATTCCAAATGAGTCTGAGCGTTCTTTTATCGGCGGCGGTTATGTACGTAGTTTGCTATGTATTCAGTATGTTATTGAGTGGGCCGACGAATTTGAGGTTGTGCTCGCCTATATATGGGAACACACAGTGTTCGAACTCCACGGATGTGCAACCACTGCCCGGTGTTGGACCAGTTGGGCGGTTCGGGAAACCCGTTCATTGTCGCAAACAAGAGATCCGGTATTTTCGGACCACGATTGCATGTACTCACGGCTAATCCCGAATTGCCATTCTAGGTTCATCAGGCTGCGGCACCGTCAAACGAGTCGTTGT
>Ga0307516_10003728_pt1 | contig 19366 bp, 18 predicted proteins | sample 19_EM_MG_FD_203310 | JGI IMG/M metagenome (GOLD analysis project Ga0307516, IMG submission 203310) | Populus trichocarpa ectomycorrhiza microbial communities from riparian zone in the Pacific Northwest, United States - 19_EM | ecosystem: Host-associated > Plants > Roots > Unclassified | place...
TTGAAAGAAGCCGTAGCTACCTATATTTCCAGGGCCGCTGAAAAATTACGCCGCCAGCAGAGCGCCGCGGGCACTGTCAGTGTCTTCATCGTATCGAAAGAGCAGGATCACCTCGCGGATTTCAAGCGGGGGGCCACCATCAGCAATTATACCACCCTGGACAAAGCCACCTCCCTCACTCATGAATTGATAAAACCTGCCGTTGAACTCGTGGAGCAGCTCTTCGAGAAAGGAAAGGAATACAAAAAAGCCGGGGTCATGCTGAGCGGCCTGGTGCCGGATGCCTCCGTGCAGGGCAATCTGTTCGTTCCTCCCGCTCAAAACCAGCACCGCTTCCTCATGCACACCATCGATAATATCAATTTCAGCATGCGGGACGATGCCGTGAAGTTCGGCTCCTCCGGGATGAACAAGAATTGGAAAATGCGGCAGGAGCTACGCTCCGAAAGACATAGCACCCGCTGGGAAGACCTGAAGGAAATTACATGAAGCAGTCTATTATATATTAAAGCTCGCCCTGGATTTTAAGTATTCAAGGCTCCCAGAACTTCAATATTTCTTCATCAAAAATATCCATGAAAAATTACTTGCTGATATAAGGCTTGTGGGTAATGATGGCTTTCTTCATCGTTTGTTGAATTTTGTACAAACGGGTAGCCATAAGAAATCTTTCTTTGTAAGAACGACGTAAGCCTTCTTTCAACAAATCCGATCCTGCTTTTTCGTAATCAGATTCTGACTCTTGAGAGGATGTATTCTTATCGCTTGACATGCTTAAATGTCTGATTTTTTGATATTGCAATTTACTAAAAATCCGAGTCATAGGAAACAGTATTTTTATTACATGTTGATAACCTGCTACTTATATTAAATTTTTATAACCAGAGTCAAAGATGGTTAATTTGCATCCCTGGCGAATAGATCAGGCTCTTAATCAGCCTTTTGTATTTTTTCTGCATCTTTTTTTCAAAATCGTAAAATATCTTCCTCCCTCGCCCGTCTACCCTATTAGTATGGAGGAGATATTGACAATAAACCCGGTAATGGGTCCAACCAACCGAAAAAATATCACCTCGGTGATCGGCCAATTCGGCAAAAGACTACTGGGCTTTATCCGCCAACGCGTGAACAATGAGGCCGATGCGGAAGACGTACTGCAGGATGTCTGGTATCAGCTCACCACTACCGTGGACACGCAGCCTATTGAACAGATGAGCGGCTGGCTTTTCAAGGTGGCCCGTAATAAGATCACGGACCGCTACCGGAAAAAGCGGCCGGAATCCCTGGAAGAACTGCTGATCCCTGAAGGAGAGGGAGAAGGCTTCAGCTTCAAAGAGATCCTGCTGGATAAAGGCAACAACCCCGAAACGGAATATCTCCACACCCTTTTTTGGAAAACCCTGGAGGAGTCCTTACAGGAACTGCCCGAAGAACAAAGGAATGTTTTTATATGGAATGAACTGGAAGGCATCCCCTTTAAAGATATTGCCGACCGGACGGGAGAAAAGGTCGCTACGCTCCTTTCACGCAAAAGATATGCTGTGCTCTACCTGCGGGAACAACTGCAGGAGCTGTACAACGAAATTATAAATCATTAAAAAATAAAAGATCATGAAAAGTTTTTGGTTTCGCAAGGTCGCCTGCTTTATCGCAATAGCCATTGCCGGCGTCTTTATTTTCGGGAGCGTCGTAATGCTCTTATGGAATGCCCTGTTGCCCGTTCTCTTTCATTTCCCCGTCATCAGCTTCTGGCAGGCGCTGGGCTTGCTCTTATTGACAAAGATCTTATTCGGCGGATTTCGCGGAGGCGGTCCCCGTGGAGCCTGGAAGAATAAAATGAAACAGAGATGGATGACCATGACCCCGGAAGAAAAGGAAAAGTTCCAACAGGAATGGAGCAACCGTTGCAGAAGAACGCCTTTCCAACAGGAAAAAACCACTCCCACTCAAAACCCTCTCTGAGTTCTCAGAAAGGAAAAAAATGTACCGATGATCGCACAACTTTTACAAGACAGTTTCAGGCGGCCCGCCGTATCCAAAGAGGCTACAGCGGCTTGCCGGCTGTCCGGGAATAACAAACAAATAAATGACTGGACGCTCGAACACCTGAACATTCAGCCTTATCAGCATATCATGGAGATCGGATATGGGTCCGGTAATATCTTGCAGGAAGTAGCCCGGAAATTAAAGGTGGGCTTCCTGGCCGGGCTCGATCCATCCCCCGTTCTGTATCGTCAGGCCTACCGGAAGAACCGGCGCTTTATCGAACAGCAATTATTACAACTGCATATCGGCGCGCTGCCGGAACTATCTTATCCCGCGCATTATTTTCATACGATCTATGGTGTGAATGCCCATTGCGACTGGAAAGAACCATCCATCGAATTCATGCGCCTCGCCGCCATGCTGAAAAGCAGGGGCAGGCTGGTTATGGTGTTCCAGCCCAGGGTCGCCCGCAACCAGGAGGCCCTTCAGCAGGCTGCGGAAAAGATACAAGCCGACTATGCAGAGGCCGGGCTTACCGAATTCCGCATCGAATACCGATCCACCTATCCGAACACCTATCTGGCCGCTATCGGAATCAAGGCATAATCAGGCATTTAGACCCCTTTATAGGAACTTTAACACATCTCCGTTAAATCTTTCATTCCATTTGCCTTCTTATATACAAGGCACGAAAGCCGAATGAAAAACAGTTCCTAACTTAAAAATCTACAGTCATGAAAACGAAGAAAATTTTACTCGCCACTGCCCTGATCTTTACAGGAAGTATGATAGCTACCACCAGCCAGGCACAAGTATATGTAAACGCTCATGTAGGCTTCGGCATCCCCGCTCCCCGGGTATATATAGCCCCCCCGGTAGTCTACCAGGATGAATACGCCGTGGCTCCTTACAGCTATGAAGACGAATACCCCGGTTGTGCTTATTATGAATACCCGGCATGGAATGGCCACTACAGGGATCGTTTCTACTTCGCACACTACCGCCCTTATTTTGAAAGGGAACATCGCGAGTATTTCAACAGGGGCCGGTTTGACCGCGAAAGATTCGAACACGAACGTTTTAACCATGGACGTGGTGACAACCGCGGAAATGAAGGACGCAGAAATGGTGGATACGATGGACGTAACGACCATGGTCGGGATCATGACAATCATCATGACCGGGGCCACAGATGGTAAGATCGGTTAGCTCTCTATAAACGGAAAGGCCCGGCAATTGCCGGGCCTTTCTTATTAAATACTTTCCCGTTGAATAGTTTCACCCCTTAATCATCCTCCTCCACTGCCATCGCTTTTACAAAAGCCGCCCTGCTGGGCGCCGGCACCTGTACATTCATCCCCTTGATCCCCTTCCACAGGATCTCATTGAACAAAGCCTCCGGGATACGATCTTCCCGGGTAAAGTCAAGACCGGCTGACTTTTTCGCCATCTCATTCCAGGCAATATTCTTATCCGTGAGATCCACGTTGGCCGGAACGGCATGGAACGGCGTCAGGTCCGCCGTCGTAGAGAAACATCTCCACAAGGGCGTAGCGGCCGCATCATACTGGCTCATCGGCGGGATACCCAGGATCAGCTCTATCGTCCGCAGAACAGAAGTAGTGGAATACATCGTATGATCTACAAAATGGCGCTTCACCAATCCTCCCGCTATATATACAGGGCTCCGGTGCGCATCCACATGATCCGGGCCGGCCTGTGCGTCGTCTTCCAGGATAAGGACGACGCTCTCTTTCCATATCGGGCTTTTACTGAGGTATTCTATGAACTCTCCCACGGCCAGATCGTTATCCGCTACATGTGCAAAGGGCGTGGGCCGCCCCTTTCTCAGGCCTTCCGTATGATCGTTCCCCAGTCGCACCGTATTCAGCCGGGGCAGGGCGCCGATGGCCAGCAGGGAGTCAAAATCCTTTTTCCATTGACTGACCCTTACGGTATCCTGTACTTTGAGGTCCCAGCCCGTGTAGGTCGGGCAATAATGTCCCTTTAATACGGGTATATTGGGCTTGCTGTTATCCGCAAACTCGCCATAGGTGCGGTAAGGGACACCCGCTCTCTGGCAATGATCCCAGATAAAACCACCCTTGTTGTTCGCAATGGCCCGGTTGCCTTCTCCGTCGTAGGTACCGCCTCTTCCGCCATAGCTGGTGACCCAGTTCTTTTCCAGGTAATCATTGGCATAGGCGCCCATGCTCCAGTTATGCCCGTCCATGCTGACCTCTGCATCCACATAAAAATTATCCATCAGGACGAATTCTTTCGCCAGCGCATGTTGATTGGGTGTGATCCTTTCACCAAACAATACCAGGCTCGTATCGCCGTTCCCCTCTTTCACATCCCCCAATACCTGGTCGTAGGTCCTGTTCTCCTTGATGACATAGAAAACATATTTAACGGGAGAAGGGTCGCCGACCTTCATAGGCACGGGATTACCCTGCTCGCCCTTTGCCTCCAGTTCCCCCAACTTTGTATACGGTGTATTCCGATAGACACGGGCTGAATAATCGCCGAGCAGTTTTTCATCCGGCTCGGGAATAATGCTCATCGTTCCTTTGAACAGGCCGGCGATATATTGCACTTCACGCGGCTTTCTGTTATCTCCCTGCTGATAAGTCACTTGTTCTTTCTTGCTGTAGGGGTTCGGGCCATAAGGATTCGCCATCGATGAAAATCCCTTTCCATTGGCCACCCAGATGGTCTTACCGATCACCTTCACGGCGGTAGGGTACCAGCCCACGGGAATAAACCCTTTGGACCTGCCCGATCCGGGCTTGCTTACGTCGAACACCGCCAGGCAGTTATTATCCGCATTGGCTACATATAAGGTCTTTTCGTCCGTACTCAGGGCCAACGCATTGGTGGTACTGCCTGGAGGAGCATCGGCATACAGGGCCGCATTCAGGGTCTCCACTACCTTCCTGTTCGATACATCGATCACCGAGACGGAATTATCGTTTGCATTCGCCACAAAAAGCCAGCGCCCCTTCCTGGTCAGGCAAAGATCATTGGGATTATCCCCGACAGCGATCTCCGTGGAAAAAGACCGGCTTTCCGTATCGAAGACCAGCAGCTTATCGCAGCCCCAGCAGCTGATATAGAGTTCCTTTTTATTGGGGGAAAGACGGCAGGTATATCCTTCGCCACCCAATGCTATGGTTTGAAGGACAGACTTCGTCGCCAGGTCTACGATGTACAGGGAGTTATTTTCCTTCGTTACTACGTAGAGCAATCCACGCTTGTCATCGATATCCAATCCGGCAGGCGAAATTTTTACAGGCCATTTCTTCCCAAGGGCAATACTATCTGCCAGCACAAGATGCTGATGGCTGATGGCATATTTCAGGATGCAGTTGTCATTGCCGCCCGATGCATATAAGAATTTCTCATCCGCGCTGAATTTTAATCCCAGCCATGATTTGGGGATGATCACGCTGTCCAGCACCTTTTCATTTACTGCATCGATGAGCTGGAGGGTCTGGGTGCTTTGCCCGTTATTGGTGACGGCCATCCATTTTCCGGAAGCCGCAACCGCAATATTCAAAGGAAGGTCTCCCAGTTGCAGGCTACGGCCGGCGGGCTCCAGCGACCAGCCATTGGGCAGCATGTATTTCGGCCGCCCTTCCATTTCGGGCTGTTCCTTGGTCTGCTGCGCAGCAGCTTTAACTAGGGTCGTTACCAGTAGTATACCAACAAAAAATATTCTCATATGAATAGTATTGAGCCGTAAAAATATTCGTTGAATGTCTCTTATGCCGTCCTTTGCGTAAACATAATGTAAATATAACTCAGGGAAAGAGTTGTTCGGCCTTTTCCACAGATTCAGGTTTACCTACATCGATCAGCCTGGAATGACTATGATCGAAGCTTCGGATCGCATGTGTTCCGGCCAGATCGAGATAAACATCCACCGTCGAGAACTTTCCTTCCTGCCGGATCAATGGGAAGATGGCCGGATCGATGACATGAATACCGCTGAAAGCCTTTTGAATAAGAGTTTGCCCCGGCCGTACGATCCTTTCCTGGCCGGTGCTGGTATTCCGCCAGCCGCATAGCTCCCCTTCCTCATCCCATAAAAAATAACGGGAGGTGGTCCGGTCGGTGACCGCGAGGGTCGCGATAGGCCGATATTGGAAATGCTCCCGGATCAGGGCCGAAAGATCGAGATCCGTCAGGATGTCCACATTCATAAGCAGGAAAGGGCTGGAGCCCAGGTGAGCAGCGGCTTTTTTCAATCCTCCGCCCGTTTCCAACACTTCACTGGTCTCATCGCTGATGGTAATGCGGCTGCCCCAGCCTCTATGAGCCATGAGCACCTCCGTGATCTGTCCGGCAAAATGATGGACATTCACCACCAGGTCATCGATGCCATATGCTTGCAGGTATTCGATATTGCGTTGCAGGAGGCTTTTTCCATTGACGATGGCAAGGGCCTTCGGATGCTCGTCCGTCCAGGGTTTGAAACGGGTGCCGAGTCCCGCAGCGAGGATCATGGCCTTTTTAACGACAGGAGGATGGGAACTTGCCATTTACGATGAAAGAGTTTTATAATGATCGACGGATCTGTTACAGCGCGATATTTTGTAATAGAGGGCTTTTTTCCGGGTAGTCGGTATTATAATGCAATCCCCGGCTCTCCTTACGGAACTGCGCTTCTTTAACGATCAGGTACCCCACGGTGATCAGGTTGCGCACCTCGCATAATTGCGGAGATACGGCGGTGGTTTGATACAAAGCTTCTATCTCCTCATGTAAAAGATCCAGTCTTTTCATCGCCCGCTGCAAACGTACGTCTGTCCGGACGATACCTACATAATCGCTCATCAGGAGCTGCAATTCTTTCAGGCTTTGCGTGATCAGGATCATTTCACGGGGCTCGGTCGTGCCTTTTGCATTCCAGTCGGGAATGCCCTCCCTGAAGGAAATGCTATCCACTTTCGCCGCTCCGTCCAGGTAACAGCGGTGTGAAAAGACCAGGGCTTCCAGCAGGGAATTGCTGGCCAGCCGGTTGGCACCGTGCAGGCCGGTAGAGGCGCATTCGCCGCAGGCATAGAGGTTGCGGATGGAAGTATGACCCCACTCATCGGCCTTGATGCCTCCGCAGCTATAGTGGGCCGCTGGCGCCACGGGGATCATATCCTTGGCGACGTCGATACCGATCGAGCGGCATTTCTCATAAATATTCGGAAAGTGTTCGATGAATTTTTCCTGGTCCATATGACGGCAATCCAGGTACAGGTGTTCCATACCGGATCTTTTCATCTCGCTGTCGATGGCCCGGGCCACGATGTCTCGCGGAGCCAGGTCCTTGCGGGGGTCATATTTCTCCATGAAGGCTTCCCCCTTATGATTGCGCAGGATCCCACCGTCGCCCCGAACGGCTTCCGTGATCAAAAAAGATGGGCTGATCCCCGGCTCATACAGGGCCGTAGGGTGGAACTGGATGAACTCCATATTCTCGATCCTTCCTTTTGCGCGATAGGCCATCGCGATCCCGTCGCCGGTTGCGATCCTGGGATTGGTGGTCGTACGATAGGCCTGACCGTTACCTCCTGTTGCCAGTAAGGTGACGCGGGAAAGGATCGTTTCGATCTTGTTGGTATGCTGATCCAGCGCGTAGACGCCATAACATTCGATATCCGGGGTGGACTTGGTGACCAGGTAGCCAAGATGGTGCTGCGTGATCAGGTCGATGACAAACCAATGTTTGATGATCTCTATATTCTTCTGGGCGCCGACCGTCTCCAGCAGAGCCCGTTCTATTTCCTTGCCGGTGACATCTTTGTGATGGAGAATGCGAAAGGCGGAATGCCCTCCTTCCTTACCGAGCTTAAAATCGCCCTCTTTGTCTTTGTCAAATCGGGTGCCCCAGTCGATCATCTCCTGTATCCGTTCCGGGCCTTCTTTTACCACGATCTCTACCGTACGGGGATTGCAAAGGCCATCGCCGGCGATCAAGGTATCCTGGATATGTTTCTCATAGCTGTCGTTCTCCAGGTCCGTTACACCCGCAATACCCCCTTGCGCATATTTGGTATTGGTCTCGTCCACTCTTGTCTTGGTAATGACCAGGACCTTTTTATCCGGGTGGTGCCGGGCGACTTTCAACGCATAGCTCAGACCGGCGATGCCGGAGCCGATAACCAGGAAATCCGTTTTTATCATGCTATAAAAATAGGCCCAAAGGTACGGCTCCTCCGATCAATATTCCACACTATATCCGAACTGTTCCGGATGCTCGAATACGTCTACGAGATTGTATTTGATCGTGACCGTTCTTTTGTCTTCGGACAACTTTGCGAGAGGATTATCGATCTTTTTGACAGGCCTTGGTAATTTGATCGTAGTGGTATATAATATTTCGACGCCCATCTTTCCCGCCTCTTTCATCTGGCTCAGTTGCGGGTTATTTTGGAGGGCCTTGAATTTTTCCGCGTTCAGTTTTTTTGTCAACAGACCATCCCTGCTCGTGAAATCATAGATGCCGTTGAATTGGTTGATATCCGGGCTGGGTACGCCGCCCCCCGTCGCTCCTGCATCCCCTCCGGGCCCCATCCCTTTAAAAAGCTGGGTGCTTGCCAGTGAGCCATCACTGATGGTGGCGTATAATTTCTGAAGATTATCCTGGTTGCTGAAGGGGAACTGCATATGGGTCTTGAAAACCTTTTCCTCCATATTCAGTTTTAACCGTACGCTGCCGGGGCGGAGCAGGGCTTTCTTTTCGGCGCTGAGCGTGCCGAGGGTGTCCACCAGGTTTTTCATCCAGATAGTGGTGTCCATTTTCTCCATTCCTTGCTTAGCGATCTCTTCTTTACCGACATAGTTCTGCATCAGTTCGATCATCTGGCTCATGTCCATATCCATGGTCAGGTCTCCGCTGCCGTCTTTGCTGATCTCTATCGTCTCATCGATATCCATGCAGCCGGTAAAACAAAAAGCGAGCAGTACGGGAAACAGGAATTTCAAGACCTTCATGAGTGCTTTTATTTAGGCAGGCAAGATAGTTTTTTACTCGACGCTAACCTTGTAATGGACGGTAAAAGTTTGTGAATGTCCCGGCGGCAGGAGCAATAATCCCATCTTGTTATTGAAGACATCCGGGGCCGCGCTGAGGTTCTCGACAGCTATGCTTTGACGATCAGGCGGAGTATAAAGCTGCAGGTAAGGGTAGCCGCCGATAGGGAAAAAGGAGATCCTCAACCCGTTGGCAGGATTGAAGAGTTCACAGGCCGGGCTTACCAACCCTTGACGAAGTACGAAACAATTATCCAGGAAGAGATCCTTGACCTGCCGGGGCGTCTCGAACTGTTCATAAGGCAGCATATGGCCCGTAGGGATCAGGGCTTCATTAAATTCCACGATCGCCTCCGCATGAAATTGTAGGGTCCAGTCATCGGTCTTCCCTCCCAGTCGGAAATAGGGATGCCAGCCATCTGCCATCGGAATAGTAACCACGTCCAGGTTAGTCACCGTTGTCCGTACTTCCAGCAGGTTGTCCGGGTAGAGGGTATATCTTACCCGGCACCCATATTGCCAGGGATAGGCCTGGTTCTCTTTTTGATAGAGGTGTTCCAGGGTGATCGTGGCAGCGGCGTCATCGGCCAGCGCATCGGATGCAATGAACGCCTTATCGTAGAGCAGGCCGTGAATGGCCGTCCCGTCTTTAAAAAGTTGGTCAAATTGGTAATTCCTGCCTTCAAAACTATATTTCCCGCCGCCTATCCGGCAGGGAAAGGGGGATAGCTTAGGCCCCTTGAAAGAATCGCCCATTCCGCGCTGTACCTCAGTAGAGCTATCGTAACTGTCGATCAGGTTGAAAAGTTCTTTTCCCAGCCGGACCCGCCATCCTTGCAGGCTGGCCCCATATCCGGGCAGCAGCGATACTACGGTTCCCGTATTTTCATCTACCAGGTTGATCAGGGACAGTCCGTTCTCCTGTACATTGCGAATTGAAAAGCTCATGCGTCAGAAAATTATAATTTTCTGCAATGTATCAAAAAAAGCGACCGTAGAAAGAAGAAAGATCTACTGTTCAAAAAAAGAAAGGACTTCTCCACCGCTCTGGTAGAGGTCTTTCCAGCTCTGTACTTTCTGGGCATCGAAGATCCCGAAGGTCTTCAGGATCTCATAAGCCAGGTCCACAATGGCCACCCCATTGGCCGTGATGATATCGCCTGCATTCACACAGGGGGTCGTTTTGTATAAGTTCTCCCCCGCATAGTCGCTGCAATAATGTTGTAAATAACCCGGGAAATTGCTGGTATGGGGAATGGAATCCAGCAGGCCCAGGTCGCCCAAGGCAAGCGTGCCGGCGCAAATGGCCGCGATCGGCTTTTTACCCACCGTAGCCATGATCAGGGGAAAGATGTCCAGGTTGTCGCCTTTTTCCCATTTATCACCGCCCGGCAGCAGCAGCAGATCGAAATCCTCCGGTACGGTATTCTTCAGGGAAGTATGCGGGAGCACCCGGAGCCCGCTCATGGAGGTGACCGGCCCGCCGTCCGACGAAAAGGTTTCGATGACAAATTCTTTGGTTCCGTTCCCATTCAGCCAGGACATCGTCAGGGCGATCTCATGATCCGCAAAGCCGTCGAAGATAAATACGGCGCAGGTTCTTTTAGTCATATGATTCATTTTAAACATGAGAGAATAATCAATATCTCAAAGAAAAGGCCCCCCAGTGACAACAGTATGTCAGGAGGAAAAAGAAAAGTTTAGGGGGAAGAAGGGATTGGGGGATTTCAGCAACCAAAGATCCGGCTTCAGCAATGATGCGCGTGGATCTTTTCGGCCAGTTGGGTCATGAGGTCTTTCAGCGAGTCAGGAGAGTCTATTTTCACGTGGTCCGTATACATCAGCAGCCAGCGGCCGAAATAATCGAGGGAAGAGATCAGGAATTTCATCCGGACGACCGTTCCCTGGTCTTCTTCGGAAACGAAGCCGTACAGGTATTTCTGTTCCTGCATATATTTAGCCACTCCTTTGTCAAAGCAGATGACGGCTTCCATTAATTCCGAATCGGATTGTGCCAGGAACTGTTGAAGATAATCATGCACGGACGGGTGGCCGGTCCCGTCGAAGACCGTTTCCGTGATCGTTGCTTTTAAGATCCGGCTTAGCCGGAAATCCCGGTAGCCCTTGCGTAGGCGGCACCAGGCGATCAGGTGCCAGGCAGATCCATAATAACAAAGTCCGATAGGTTCCGTATCCCGTATCGTAGTGGCTTCATTGCCGGCGGCATTATAATGAAGATGTACGACCCGCCTGTTAACAATGGCCTGTTGCAATAAAGAGAGGTATTGCTGCGATAATTCCACCGTGGGGGAGCGTCTGCCCATTACGGCTATATGATCGGTGAGGTTGTCCACATATTCCTTATCCGTCGAGCGGAGCACCGCCTTGATCTTAAATAGAGCAGCCCCGAAATGCCGTTTGATCGACCCGTCCGTAAACTGCTCTGCGAGTTTGGACCCCAGGAGCAGGGCGCTGGCTTCTTCCTGCGTGAACATCACGGGAGGAAGGCGATATCCTTCCATGATCGTATATCCGCTGCCTGCCTCACCGATCACCGGGACCCCGGATTCTTCCAGCGCTTTCACATCGCGGTAAACGGTGCGTACGCTGATACGGAATCGGTCGGCCATTTCCTGGGCCGTTACCCTTTTCTTACTTTGAAGATGGGTAAGTATTGCATGCAGTCGGTCAATACGATTCACGTGGTTTGGTTTTAGCTCCCGGACGGATCTATCCAGGCATCGCTTTCCTTCAGTAAATTGATCAGTTCTTCCACGGCGATCGAACTCTCTACTCCTCTTTTTACTACTTCTTTTCCTTTGTACAGGGTGATCTTACCGGGACCGCTACCCACATAGCCGAAGTCCGCATCCGCCATTTCACCCGGTCCGTTTACGATACAACCCATAATAGCGATCTTGACCCCTTTCAGATGATGCGTCACCGACCGGATCCTGGCCGTAGTCTCCTGCAGGTCGAAAAGCGTTCGTCCGCAGGAAGGACAGGAAATATATTCCGTCTTGGAGATCCGCGTTCGGGTAGCCTGCAAGATAGAAAAGGAAGTATTGTTAATGAACTGGTGGTTGTTCTTTGTTTCCAGGTAGGTACGTCCGCTGACCCTCGTATTCATGATCTTCTTAGGATCGTTCATCAGCCAGATACCATCTCCCATTCCCTCCAGGAAGAGCGCGCCGGCCTCCGTTGAAAAGTGGATCAGTTGTTCATCGATGGTGCTGTCCTTACTTTCGACGGCCAGGAGGATCGGACAGCGGATATCTTCATTGATCAACTCCATGATAAACCTTCGTACGGACAACATGGGCTGGGGATGGGAGGACCAGAGGCACAAAAGGACGGTATCATCCTTGCGGATCTTTTGCAAAACTTCCGTCGCCGCTTCAGCAGCCGTATCCAGGGCTACGAAGTTAAGCGCCCCGGAGCGATCGTTGTGCTGCAGGTACTCACTCCCCTGGTACAGCGGGAAATATTTCTGTTTGTCCGCCGCATTCAGCCAGGTGGCATGATCACAGATCACCTTGAGCGTTCCCGGTAAAGCAAAGCCGATCTCTTTATTACCCGTATACAGGAAGTCGGCGGCGGCATCCCCGATATTCCATTTGTCTTTTTGCGGATCGTAGCTATAGCCGACGGCTTGCAGGTCTTCATGCGTTACGGACTTCGCCTCCATAAAGTCCGCCACTACCACGGGAACATGGTGGCCGCCGATATTCGAGAGCACATGGGACGATCTCCTGCGAACTTCAAAGGGTGAGTAAGGGATCCTTTCTATAATGGGTATTAAAGGGAGGTTATCTTCTGTCCGGCCCGTATATCTCTTTACAAGATCCTGGCAGACGGGGATCTCAAATTCAGGGTCCTCCGTCAGGGAGACACGGATCGTATCCCCGATCCCATCTTCCAGCAAACTGCCGATCCCGATCGCAGATTTGATACGGCCATCTTCCCCATCACCCGCTTCGGTCACTCCCAGGTGCAGGGGGTAACAGATGCCGAACTCATTCTCCATTTTCTGGATCAGGAGACGATACGCCTGTACCATCACCAGCGGGTTGCTGGATTTCATACTGAGGATGATCTGGTGATAGTTCTCACCTCTTGCCACCCGCAGGAACTCCATAGCGCTTTCCACCATCCCCATCGGGCTATCTCCGTAACGGCTCATGATACGATCGCTCAGGGAGCCATGATTCGTACCAATGCGCATGGCCGTACCGTATTCCTTACAGATCTTTACCAGGGGGGTGAACCGTTCGCGGATGCGGTCGATCTCTTCGTTGTATTCGGCATCCGTATAGTCGATAAATTCAAACTTCTTTTTATCTACATAATTACCGGGGTTCACCCTCACTTTTTCAACGATCCGGGCCGCTATTTCCGCTGCATTGGGGGTGAAATGAATATCCGCTACCAGGGGGGTCCGATAGCCTCGTTTGTGCAATTCATTCCGGATATTCAATAGATTCTCCGCTTCTTTTTTACTGGGGGCCGTGATTCGCACGAGTTCCGCGCCTGCCTCGATGCAACGGATGGATTGCGCCACGGTAGCGAGCGTATCCATGCTGTCGGTCGTGGTCATCGTCTGTACCCGGATCGGGTTCAGATTACCCAGCAGCAGGTCACCGATCTTAACTTCCAGGGTCTTTAGCCTTGAATACGAGGTGAGAGAATTACAATACAGTTGCATACCGCAAAAATAACGATTATCCTTTACCAGTCCTTCTCGGGCTGTGTGGGAGCCTTGACTTTATTCTGGTTCATTTTCTCCTGCGCCTCATTCTCTTTTTGCTGCAGGGCTTTCAGGTATTGTTCTACTTTTTGCTTGGTCAGTTTACTGGGTTGAGGGTTAGGCTGTTGCTGCTCTTTCTTCTGATCTTTTTGTTCTTTTTGCTCCTTCTTGTCTTTCTGATCTTTTTGCTGTTTTTGCTGCTGCTGTTGTTGTTTTAACTGCAAAAGGGCTTTCTGAAGATTTTCCCGGGCTTCCTCATCGGAAGCATTGAGTTTGAGCGCATTTTTCCAGGCGTCGATACTTTCCTGCAATTTTTGTTGTTTGATCATGGCCACCCCTTTATTGTACAGGCCATTTTCCCGGGAGGGGCTATCCGGTGCATGTGCAATGCTCGCATCATAGGACTTTGCAGCATCCTCGAAACTATTTTTCCTGAACTGGGCATTTCCCAGGTTGTAGTTCGCAGCCGGATTATCAGGTGATTCTTGTACGGCTTTCTGGTATTCCTGTTGTGAACGGTCGATGTCCTTCTTCTTATAGTATCGGTTGCCGCTACGGATCAGGGCATTCTCCTTTTGCGCAGCGGCGGTCAGGGGAAGAATAACCGCAAGCGAAAAGCTGCAAGCGATTAGCCAGAATGGACCATTTTTTTTATAGGTGTGTTCAGACATATTAATGATCTAGCTTATAACTTGTGGCTTGTAGCCGATTTTGCGTTCCGGCAAAAAATATTCCGCCAGCAGCAATACCAGGGCTATTCCAAGGAACCACTGAAAATAGCTTTTAAAATCGGTGTATTGTTCATCATTCAACGACTTTTTTTCGATGCTCCCCAGTTGCTGTGTCAGCGTGATAAGGGCATCGTCCATATTATCCAGGCGAAAGTATTTTCCATTGGTGGCATCGGCCAGTTGCTGGAGTTCAGCCTCATTAAGTTTGGAGATCACCGTCTGGCCCTGCTCGTCTTTTTTTGTTTCATTGGTCACCGGGTCAATGATAGGAGCACCGTCCGGGGAACCGATCCCCACCGTATTGATCATTACCCCGCTCCCGGCCAGTTCTTTTGCCTGGTTCATCGCTTCGGGATCATGGTCTTCCCCATCCGATATCAATACGATCGCCTTGTATTTTCGTTCCTTACTATTAAAAGAGGTATTGGCCATTTTTAGCGCATCCCCGATCACCGTACCCTGGGTGGGAACAACATCGGGACCAGCATCCTGGATATACATCCTCGCAGCGCCGTGATCCGTGGTCAGGGGCATTTGCAGGTAGGCCCTTCCCGCAAACAATACCAGGCCGAGACGGTCATTGTCCAATTTGTCGATCAGGCGGGTCAGCAATAATTTGGCGCGGTCGAGACGGCTGGGGCTGATATCCCTGGCCAGCATGCTTTTGCTTACGTCCAACACCAGCATGACATCCACCCCCTGGCGGTTGACATTTTCCGAAGTGCCCGGCTTTTGCAGATTGGCCCCGGCCAGCACCACGGCCGCAAAGGCCAATAGCAGCAGGATAAATTTCAAAAAGAAAAAGAAAGGAGAAAAATTGCCTACCAGTTGACTCACGAGGGCGCGGTCACCGATGCGCAGGGTTGTTTTTTTCTTCCAGCGCAGGAGCAGGAAGAACAGTGCCACCAGAAAAGGCAGGGCCGCCAGACCAAACAGGTATTCAATATGTTGGAAACGAAACACCTCGCAATTTAATGAACAATAAGGCAAAAAGAAAGCCAATAAAATCCTTAGGGATTATTTTCGAAAGGCCCTTCAAAAGGATCATCCACCAAATCCTTCCAAATATCATGCGTAACATCAGCATTTTTATTCTTCCGGTTCTTCCACATCTGGAAAAAAATGACCAGAAAGACAAGCATTGTTCCCCCGAAAACAAGATACCCTATCATAAAGTCCTGCTTTATAGAAAGATACGAAGCACTATTTTTTCCCTTCAAAAAAGCCCATTTGCGCCAAAATACCCTTGAGAATGGCCATCCGGGCAGGCCGCATATTGAATTTAGGATCCGAAGATTCCAGGTTCAGCACGAAGAAATAAGGGTGTTTATTCTCTTCGACCCAACCCACCATCCAGCCAAGGGCATGACCATTTTCCCTGGACGCCCAGCCCGTCTTATAGCTAAGCTGGTAATTGGCATTACTTTCCATCAGCATCATGCCCCGCACGAGCTTTTGGGTACGTTGAAAAAAAGGCAGTTGATCGAAATAGAGTTTTTTTGCCAGGCCAAGCTGTTCATCAGGAGTGATCTTCAGGTGATTATTCAACCAGAATGTATCGATCGGACCGCTGATGTCCTTATTCCCATATCCGAGCGTATCGATCCATTTCTTCATAGTGTCCCTTCCAATGCGCCTGGCCAGCTCCTGGAACCACGGTACGCAGGAAACTTGAAAGGCCCGTTTCATACTAAGGTCCTGGTTCCATTCCGGTACGTCCCTTACCACGTGGTCCCAGGGGATGACTACATTGGTATCCCGGATCACCCCCGTCTGTATCCCGATCAGGGAGTTGACGATCTTAAAGGTCGAAGCAGGGAGAAAAGCGCTATCCCGGAAGCGGGGTAGATTATAAACAGTGAATTTCCCCTGCCCGTTGTCGAACAACCCGAAACAACCGGTCACGCCCGCGGAGTCGAAATATTTTTTAAGGCTATTGTCTTCCTTTACATTATTCTGCGAACAGGCAACGAAAAAAAAAGGAAGGATAAAAAGGGCAAAAAGGAACCTGGGCATTATGAAATTTTTGCGAAGATAAGACATTGTGCGGGTCTGATCGAAGCCACAAGACTATTCCGGCCGTCCGGCTAACCTTCTTATTGTTTGGGTAACTTGTATTGAGCGATCAATTTCAACAATACCCCATTCGTCCACCCAAACCCATCCTGACCGGCATATTCGCCGCCACCCGCTCCTTTATTAATATCCACCACATTGTATTTTTCCATCAGCTTACCCGTCTCTTTATATACTTTCTCATTGAGTTTTACCCAGCGTGCGGCAATATCCCCCGCCAGGTCTTTCTGACCGCAGCGATCGAGGCCCCAGATCGTCATCCATTCCAGGGGCGCCCAGCCATTGGGGGCATCCCATTGTTCGCCCGTGGTGAATTCGGAGGAGGCGATGCCCCCGGGTCTTAATAATTTCTGCCGTATGACAGCCGCGATCTTGGCTCCGAGAAAGCTCATATAGTCCGGGTGCTCATTGATGAAACAGAAGGGGTACATCCCCGCGGGATTGATATGATCGCTTTGTTTTTTTGTCCTGAAATTATAATCGGTGTAGAAGGTCTGGCCCTTATTCCAGAAGTATTTATCGATCAGTTCCCCTCTTTTGATGGCCTTACGGCGATAGATAGTGGCCAGGCTATCTTCCTTATTGATCAGCCTGGCTTTTGAAATAGCCATCTCCAGGTGGTAAAGCAGGGAATTCAGGTCGACAGGCAATAGTTCCGTCGTGCGGATCGTGACCAGGTTCTTTTTATCGGCAAACCATCGGCTGCTAAAATCGATCCCGCTCTCCGCGCCTGCACGCAGGTGTTGGTACATATCTGGTTTATCTCTTCCCGAGCGTTGTGCGGTGAGCGCATCCTCGCGCCAGCTCTCCTGTCTGGGTGAGGTACTATCGTCCCAATAGCGATTGAGGATCCCGCCCCCCATCAATTTTACGACCCTCCGGTAGGCCTGCCCCGGCTTTAATTTATCGCTGCCGTCCATCCAGAACTGGTATTCCTTTTCCATGGCGGGTAAGAACTCCTGGTAGATGCTATCCCCTTTTATCCCGGCCAATAATTCCACCATCGCCGAAAAAAAAGGGGGCTGCGAGCGACCCAGATAATAGGTCCGGTTGCCATTTGGGATATGTCCGTAGTTCTCGATCAGGTAGCCGAAATTTTTTACCATATTGGAGATCATCTCCGCTTCCCCGCTCTCTTTCAATCCCAGCATGGTAAAGTAAGAATCCCAATAATATACTTCGCGGAAACGCCCTCCCGGAACGATATAGGGATAAGGCAGAGCCAGCAGGGAACTTCCTTCCACAGCCTTGTCGGGGGTCCTTTTCAGTACCGTCCAGAGGTTTTTAATATGCGTCACTACATCCTCGGAGCTATTGGTCTTATAGTTATCCGTTGCTCCGGCCGGAACCTCAAAATTATCTTCCACAAATTTCTTTAGCTCAAATCCCGCCGTACTTTTCGCCGTTTCATAATCCGCGACGATCGCTGCCGGCTTGCGTTTGGGAATACAGTCGACAAAGGTCTTCCCGTCGGCAAATACCTTATTCATTTGTACGTCGACGAATAGTTTCCCATAGATCTTGTCCGGAGTAGCTGTTTGCAGGGGTTGCCCGTAAGCCCAGAGAAGGGAAAAGGCAAGAAAGAAAGAACAGGCAGATCTTTTCATAACCACACTATTAATATATGGTAAATGTAATAAATCCGCCTGTTAACTTCTTATAACTTCAGGCCAAAGGACAGATAAAAAGTCCTCCTGTGCTGCGGCGGCCATGGAAAAAAATAGAAACACCGCGAAGAATCGCGGCGTTTGACTTTTGCTTATACCAAATATAAAATCTTTATTCTGCGCCATCTTTAGTGGCTTTTTGAATTGCATAATTACCTACGCTCTGACCTGCCGTAAGCCCCGCCGAACAATCACTCCGGTAGTGGATACCTCCATATATCCTCGAGTTCGAGGCTTCCTGCGCCATCGACATATAAGCGCCGGCCCTTTCGGGTACGATATGTCCGAGAATGGTGGCAGCCGCACCACTGAAGGTAGAGTGACCGGAAATATAGGCGGGGAAATTAGGTACACCCGTCAGGGTCTTGATATTCGGGTCCAGTTGACTGGGCCGCGGGTTGAAATAATAATATTTTGTATACCAGCACAGGATGCCCGCATCGTTCAGGGACATATTCAACAGGGCCATATTCCGCGCCCATCTTACTTCACTGAAATTCTTTTGAATAAAATCTTCGGCGGCAATAGCATCCCAATGACCCGAGGGTGTATAGGTGCCTACTCCATCCGCCCAGAATTGTACGATCCGCAGATGTTCCCGGCTCGGGTTGGTAACAAAGCCAAGGACCTCTTGCGTTTCTGTCTTCATCTGAGCACTGCCGGTAAGCGGCGGCGGCGGCGGTCTCTGCGAGACCATCGTAGCAGAATCAAACAAAAAGGGCTTCACGTTACCGAATAAGGGTAACATAGGCGGCCGCTTGGGAGTCTCCAGGCTGAGCCAGGGCGTTTCACCCGTTGCCTGGGTCTTGGTGATAAAATTTGCCCAGTCAGCAGGCGTACCCACGGCCTTGCCGGCATTATCCGCCCTTCCTCTCGCCGTAAAGAACAAGGCCACCTGCCTGCCCAATGCTTCCCCGGCCGTGATATCGCTGCGGGTAGCTGCGCCGGATTGAATGGCGGTCAGCTCCTGTTCCTGCAATTTCTGTTGGATGGCAGCTATTTCACCGGGGAACAACAGCTTCATCATTTCAGCCGTCACACCGGCCAATACGGCCGCTTCGGAAGGATAAGAAGGCAGGGTCGTTTTCGGCACTCCTGTCGCTTTGATCGTCGAATCCACATTATAA